>Ga0307320_10000408_pt1 | contig 15483 bp, 15 predicted proteins | sample ER_DNA_369_FD_194495 | JGI IMG/M metagenome (GOLD analysis project Ga0307320, IMG submission 194495) | Bulk soil microbial communities from the East River watershed near Crested Butte, Colorado, United States - ER_DNA_369 | ecosystem: Environmental > Terrestrial > Soil > Floodplain | place...
CGGCTGGCGGTGACGCAGAACTGGATGCAGGCGAAGAAGAACTCGCCCCGCTCCCCCAGCTGACGCTGTTCGGCGGCCCAGGCGGCGGCCTCGGCGTCGGTGATGCCGTCGCGGCCGATGACGTACCCCTGGACCAGGGGCAGGATGGCTGCGCCGTAGGCGTCGGCGGTGTGCTCGGTGGTGGCGAAGGTATGGCCCTCGACCTGGACGTCGGTGAAGCCGGCCGCCCGGAGCCGGGGCGCCAGGGTCCGGGGGAGGGACGGGTGGGCCAGGTGGCCGTCCCAGGCACGCAGGACCCGGTCCATGGGGGCGGGGTCGGTGGCGTGCCAGGAGACGGTGGACCAATCGATGTCCCAGATGACCAGGCGGCCGCCCGGGCGCAGGGCCCGGTGGAGCTCGGCCAGGGCGGTGTCGAGGTCGGCCACGTACTCGAGGACCTGCACCGACAGGGCGGCGTCGAAGGCGGCGGCGGGGACCGGCAGGGCGGTCGCGTCGGCGAGGTGCAGGCGCACGTTGCCGGCGCCGTCGGTGCGGCGCCTGGCCAGGGCCAGGGTCTGGGGGCTGGCGTCGACCCCGGTCACCGACCCGGTCGGCCCCACCTGCTCGAGCAGCTCGGCGAGGTAGAAGCCGGGGCCGCAGCCGACGTCCAGGACCCGCTCGCCGGGCCCGGCCCGAAGGGCCTCGCGGACCAGCCGGCGGCGGCGCAGGACGTCGCGGGTCCGGTAGAGCTCCTCGAGCTGGGCGGCGAGGCGGTCGTCGAAGACGAGCTGGCTCATGGCGTCCTCCCGTGCCGGGTCGGGTGCCCGCGCGGGGTGCGGGCCGCTTCCCTCCTGTGGGCGCCAGAGCCCCGCCAGATCCCGCCAGAGCCGACCGGCCGCTCAGGTCAGCCAGGTCACGGGCTCGGCGGCCACATAGGCGCAGGACGAGCCGGTGGTGATGCTGGCCTCCAGGTGGCCGGCGAGCTCGGGGTGGACCCTGGCGATGCGGGCCATGCTGTAGCGGATACGCTCGGTGACGGCCTTGCGGGCCCGCTCCGCCGGGTCGCCGAGGCCGCGGTCGCGGCCGCCCAGGCCGAGGGCGGCCGCCAGCTCGCGGGCGATGGCCTCGCGCTCGCCGCGCGCCTTCTCCAGCCGGTCGGAGTCGCCCCCGTCCTCGGCCTCGGCGACCTCCAGGTCCAGCTCCTCCAGGCGCCGCCGGTAGGCCTGCTTGGCGCGGTCGTCGAGGACGGCGTCGGCCCCGAGGGCCAGGCCGGCCCGGGCCAGCCGGCCGCCGGACAGGGCGACCAGCTCGGCCGCCGGGACTGGCCGGCCGGGCCGGGACAGCAGGACGGCCAGGTCGTGCATGCCCTTGGCGTCGGGCAGCCGAGCCGTGCGGCCGGCGTAGCCGAGGGTCCAGCCGGTGCCGCTGCGGCGGAACACCGCCGGCCCGGGGCGGCCGCCCTCCCCGGCCAGCCCGGCCGCGTCGGCGGCCAGGCCCTCGAGCCCGAGGCGCTCGGCCTCGGCCCGGACCGCGCCCGCCAGCTCGGCCGCCCGCTCCCGCCCGCCCGGGTCGCCGCCGAGCAGCCGGGCCAGCTCCAGCCGGCTGCGCAGCAGCCACGGCCGGGCCCCGAGCCGCTCGTGGACGGCGGCCGCGTCCTCCAGGTGCCGGCGAGCCAGCTCGGGCCGGCCGGTGGCCGCGGCCAGCAGGCCCAGGTAGTGGGCGACCGCGCCCATGAACAGCACCGCCCCGCCGGCCACGGCCGTCCGGGCCCGGTAGGGCGCGAGCGCGTCGTACCAGCGGGCGCAGGCCGGCCCACGGCCGTTGGCGGCGGTGAGCTCGGCCAGGATGACCGCGCTGCGGGTCCACATCCAGTCGCGGGGGACGTCGTCGGGCGCGACCTCGAGCATGGCCTGGGCGTACGCGTCGACCCAGGTGGGCCGCTGCGATCCCCGCAGCAGCATCGTGATCCACCCGCGCGGGCTGCTCGCCGGGACGGCGACCCGGCCGACCAGGCGCTCGACCTCGTCCCGGAGCTCCGGCGACGGCCGGCCGCGGAGGCTGTCGACCCCGGCGCGCAGCCCCGCCGAGACGTGCCCGGCGTCGGGGACCTGGAGCTCATCGCCGAGCCGCTGGACCTCGGTGGCCAGGCGGTCGGCGAGCGCGAGGTCGCCGGCCAGCACGGCCAGCATGGCCTCCCGGGACCGGCCCAGCCAGCGGATCCGGGCCAGGCGGGAGGCGCGGGCCCGGCGGCCGAAGGCGGCCAGCAGGGCGGTCCCCTGGGCGTCGCCCAGCTCGAGCAGGGCGGTCGCCCGCAGCAGCTGGGCCTCGGCGGCCAGCTCCTCGTCGCCCTCGGCCAGCCGCTCCAGCTCGGCCAGCACGACCAGCCGCTCCTGGGGGGTGTCCGGCCCCCAGAGCACGTTGTGCTTGCCGAGCAGCGCCGCCGCCAGCACCCGCCCGTCGCCGGCGGCCCTGGCCGCCGTCACCGCCCGCTCGGCCAGCGCCGCCGCCCGCTCGGCCATGGCCGCCGCCTGCCGCGGGTCGGGCGCCGGCGACCGGGCCAGGGTCTGGGCCAGGGCCGACTGCACCTGGGCGGCCAGGGCCGGGTCGGCCCGGGTCCTGGCCAGCGCGTCCTCCAGCAGGGCGGCCACGTCGGTGGGGGCGGCGCCCGACTCCACCCCGGCGGCGTGCAGGCCGAGGGCGGCCCTGGCCAGGGTGGCGCCCTCGTCGTCGTGGCGGGCGAGCTCGGCGGCCTGCCGGAACGCCTGGCGGGCGCCCTCGGTGTCGCCCGAGCGGCGCAGCGCCTCACCCAGGCCGGCCAGCAGCCGTGCCCGGCCGGCGGGCCGGAGCTGCCCGGCCTCCTCGGCCAGCCGCAGCGCCCGCCGGTAGTGGCGGGCCGCGTCCTCGTCGGCGAGCACGGCCGCGGCCTCCTGGGCGGCCAGCTCGCTGTAACCGACGGCCCTGGCCGCCGCCTCGGCCGCCTCCTCCGCCGGGACCTGCCCGGCCTGGTCGACGGCCCGCAGGTAGTGGCCGGCCAGCTCGGCCGGGCGGACGTCGGACCCGCGCTCGCGCAGCGCCTCCAGGGCCGCGGCCGCCTCCAGGTGCAGCCGAGCCCGGGCCGGCGGGCCCAGCCGGTCGTACAGGACCTCCCGGAACAGGTCGTGGGCGAAGCGCCAGGGGCCGAGCTCGTCGGCCGGGCCGACCACCACCCTGGCCGCGGCGGCCTCGCCGAGCAGGTCGAGCACCACACCCGCGGGCCGGCCGGACATCCTGGCCAGGACGGCGGGCCGCAGGTCGGGGCCGGCCACCGCGCCCGCCTCCAGCAGCCGGACGCAGGGGTCGCCGAGGGCGGCCAGCCGGCGCCGGATCGCGTCGCGGACCCCGTGGGGGACGGTGGTCGCCTCCGGGTGGGCGGCCAGCAGCCGGCCCACCTGCTGCACGAGGAACGGGTTGCCACCGGTCCGGCGGTGCACGCTGGCGCCCAGCTCGGGGTCGGGGTCGGCGCCGGTGACCCCGGCGAGCAGGAGGCCAACCTGCGGCGCGTCGAGGCCGCTCAGCGGCATGGTCGTGGCCTCGGCCTCCAGCCGGGCCAGGGAGGTGGCGAGCGGGTCGCCGGCTGGGACCTCGACGTCGCGGTAGGTGGCGACCAGCAGCTGGCGGCTGCGCCGGGCCCGCCGGGCATGGAAGGCGGCCAGCTCGACCGATGCCGGGTCGGCCCAGTGCAGGTCGTCGAGGACCACGACCAGCGGGCGCGACCCGGCCGACTCCAGCAGGGCGGTGCTGACGGCGTGGAAGCGCTCGAACCGGGCCGTCGGCGGGGCCGGCCGCCCGGGCCGCCCGGTGTCGCCGAGCCCGCCCTCCACCCCGAGCGCGGCCAGAGCCTCCAGCCAGGGCCAGAACGGCGGGGCACCCTCCCAGCAGGTGCCCCAGGCGACGGCGGCGCCCCGGGCCTCGGCGTGGTCGGCGGCGGCCGCGGCCAGGGTGGTCTTGCCGATCCCGGCCTCGCCGGTGAGGACGACCAGGCCGCCCCGGGACGCCAGGGCGGCCTCGACCAGCGCCTGCAGCTCGGCAAGCGGCTGCTCCCGGCCGACCAGAGGGGCGGGGGTCGGGGTCATGGACCAGAACGGTCCTCCCCCCGACCCCCGGGTGCAAGGGTCAGCAGGCGTTGATGGCCAGCTGCTCCTGGATCCGCTGGACCTTCCCGTGGGAGACGGTCAGCGTGTAGTAGTAGGTGCCCTTCTGGCTGGCGTGCTCGGCCAGGGCGTTGAACGCGGCGTCGCGGTCCTTGGAGCTCTCCTCGCAGGAGCCCCACAGCTTCACGACCACGCCGCTGGCCATGGGCAGGGTGCGCAGCCGCGGGTTCTGGTTGCGGACCCAGGTGGTCAGGTACTGGGCCTCCGAGCGCGGCCTGCCGTCGGCGATGGCCTCCTTGACGGCCCGGTCGCCCTGGAACACCTGGACCACGTCGACCACGATGCGGTCGTTGGCCCGGTCGATCCGGGTGATGTAGGCATCGTGGGTGCCGTCCTCCAGGGCCGCGGCGGCGCCGCCGCCGGAGGAGGTGGCGTTCGAGTCGGACTTGGTGGAGGTGTCGGGCTTGGTGGCCGTGCCGGTCTGGGCGTCCTGGCCCGGCTGGGCGGTCGCGCCCTGGCCGGCGTTGACGTTCTGGTCGTCGGCGGCCACGGTGGCGCCGGGGTCGGCGGTGGCCTGGGGCGCGACCGGCCGGGTGGCGATGGCCAGGCTCGTGCCGACGGCGACGGCCAGCACGGCCAGCGCGCTCGCGACCAGCACGAGCTGCTTGCGGCTGCGGCGGCGACCTGCGGACGTCCCGGTCTGGGTGCTGGTCCGGGGGTTCCTGTCAAGGGTTGGTGCCGGCATGACAGCTCCTCTTCCTCTGCGCCGCTGACGGCAGCGCTGCAGCCCTTACGTTGCGCCCGGTCGGTCACGAAGCAGCGGCTTGCTCGGTACGCTTCGCTCTCGGTCATGTCACCGTTCGGCCACATCGGCCGGCCTGGGGTGCTCAGCCGAGCGAGCGGGTGGCGGCGTCGATCAGCCGCTGCAGCCGCAGCCCCCGGTTGACGTCCAGCGCCGAGGAGGTCCCGCTGGTCACGGCGGCGGCGAACTCCCGCCGGAGGGTCGCCGCCGCCGCCGCGAGCTCGGCCGCGGCCGCCGGCGGGTCGGGCGGGCGGCGGTAGGCCAGCGCCCCGGAGGGGCCGTACAGGACGCACTCGAACACGGTCGGGGCCAGGGGCAGCGTGATGGACATCGAGACCTCGCTGACCTGGCCGCCGGCGTGGCGGCAGGTCAGCGACGTCCACCGCAGCGGGTCGCCCCGCCCCGACAGCTCCTCGATCGGCCCGACGGAGGCCTCCAGCAGGTCGAGCAGGTGCGGGCCGACGTCCAGCAACGCCCCGTGCCGGCGCCGCCACGGGGTCGCGAACGGGCTGCCCTCGAGCACTGCCCCCGACAGCGAGGCACAGCGCGCCCCGACCACCTCGAACCCCTCGGCGGCGTCCAGGAACGCCTGTCCGTGCGGCCCGTACCGGTTGGTGAGCACCATCTGGGAGACGACCCCCGCCTCGGCCACGGCGGCGGCCAGCTCCTCGGCCGCCCCGACGGTGAGCGCCACCGGCTTGTCGAGCAGCAGGTGCTTGCCCATCCCGGCCGCCACCGTCGCCAGCTCGGCCTGCACGTCCGGCGGCACGGCGAAGGCGACCGCCTCGCAGCTGTCCCACAGCTCCTCCAGGCTCCCCACCGCCCGGGCCCCGTGCGCCTCCGCCAACGCCCGCGCCGCCTCGGGTCGCCGCGCCCACACCCCCGCCAGCGTCGTCTCCGGCCCCCCGGCCAGCATCGGCGCATGGAGCATCCCCGCCCACGGCCCAGCCCCCACCAACCCCACCCGCACCCCGCGCACAGCCACCCGCCTTCCCGCTCGACCCCACCCTCCCAATCTCTCACGACCCCCCCCGATTCACCGGGGCACCCCCATGGGGTCCCCCGGACCCCTCCGGCTGATACGCTCGCCCACACGCGGGTGTAGCTCAATGGCAGAGCTCGAGCCTTCCAAGCTCGTGACGCGGGTTCGATCCCCGTCACCCGCTCCAGCGTCCCCGCAGGTACACCGCCTGGAGTGCGCCGGATGAGCTATCGCCTGCGCGGCGGGCTGGGCGCGCCATCCGAGCCTGGTCCGGGCCGCCTCCGAGGCCGGGGTGACGGTGCTCGCCGGCACCGACAGCGTGGGCGGGGTCCCGTTGGTGGTCTCGGCGCGGGCCTTGATGGTCGCCGGGCCGCCGGCCGGACCCTGGAGCTGCTCGCCCTCGCCGTCGAGGACGACGAAGGCACGCACCTGGTTCGGCACCGGCCCCCTCCCTGGTCGTGGCCGAACGACCCCGCGGGCTACGCCGCGGGGTCGTCGCGCCGGCGGCGGGTCAGGACCCCAGGGTGGCCTTGACCGTGATCTCGAGGTTGCCGCGGATGGCGTTGGAGACCGGGCAGCCCTTCTCGGCCTCCTCGGCCGCCTGCTGGAAGCCGTCCTGGTCGTACCCGGCGACCACGCCGTCGACCTCGAGGTCGGAGCGGGTGACGGCGAACCCGCCGCCCTCCTTGGGCTCGAAGGAGACCGTGGAGGTGACGTGCAGGCGCTCGGGCGCGTTGCCGGCCTGGGCGAGGAAGCCCGAGAAGGCCATCGCGTAGCAGGTGGCGTGGGCGGCCGCGAGCAGCTCCTCGGGGCTGGTCTTGCCGTCGGGGCTCTCGGTCCGCGCGGCCCAGGTGACCGGGAAGCGGCCGATGCCGCTGCTCGCGAACTCGGTGTCGCCCTTGCCGCCGATCAGCGGCCCTTCCCAGAGCGTGTGTGCCTGGCGCGTGACCCCGGCCATGTCGACATCCCTCCTGATCGATGGACTGTCCAGTCCACGAAACGCTAGGCCGCCGAGGCCCTGCCTGTCGACTCGGGACGGCGGTCGAGCAGCAGGCGCACGGCCAGCCCGCCGGCGGTGTTGACCAGGGCGACCAGGCCGAGGAAGCCGAACACGGCCGCCAGCCCCGACCGGTCGGCCACGATTCCGCCGGCCGCCCCGGCCAGGGCGCCGACCCCGAACGACAGCGAGAAGTAGGTGCCGTAGGCGGTCCCGCGCCGCCCGGCCCGGGTCGAGCGGGCCACCAGCTGGTTGGTGATCGGCTGGCCGAGGAAGATGAGCAGGCTGAACAGGCCGGCCAGGGCCACGCCGAGCGGGGTCGGCCCGGCCGCCCGCACCGACAGGCCGGCCAGGACGGCGCCCCCGTACAGGCAGGCGTAGCGCACGGCCAGGCGACGCGGGTCGGTCCCGGCGAGCCGGCCGCCGAGCACCTGGCCGGGGACGCCCAGCAGCAGGACCGCCCCGGCGAGCACGCCCCCCTTGGCCGCGGCCGGCTGGCCGACTCCGCCGACCTCGGCCAGGAAGGCCGGCAGGAAGGTGACGAACCCCTGGAACACGAACCCCTCGGCCACGGCCAGGAACATGACCACGGCCAGGGCGGCCCGGCCGATGGACCCCGACCCGGCCCCCGTCTGCGGCGGCAGCCGCCGGTCGAGCGGCACCTGGCGGGCCAGGGCGACCAGCAGGACCGCGGCGGCCACGGCGGCCAGCCCGTAGCTGGCCCGCCAGGTCCAGGCGGCGGCCATCGCCGCGGCGACCAGCGGGGCCAGCGCCGTCCCGCCGTTGCCGAAGCCGCCGTGGATGCCGATCTCCCGGCCGCCGCCGGGGGCGTTCAGGGTCACCTCGGCCAGCCCCGAGGGGTGATAGAGGGCTCCGCCCGCCCCCAGCAGGGCGAGCGCCGCGGCCAGCCACCAGATCCCGGGGGCGACCGCGGCCAGCAGACAACAGGCCGCCGAGGTGGCCGCGAACACCCGCAGCAGCACCGGCGCCCCCACCCGGTCGGCGAGCAGCCCGGCCGGCAGGGCCCCGAGCCCGTACAGCATGGTGCTCACCGTGGCCACCACGCCCAGGGTGGTGAACGAGGCGCCGAACTCGGCCCGCAGGGCGACCAGCACCGCCGGCAGGACCAGCACGAACCCGTGGCTGGCCCCGTGGGCGGCATAGATCGTTCCCAGCCGGACCTGCCGGCCGTCGCCCGCCACCTACGGCGAGCGTCTGAGGAGCAGGCCGGCGGGCTCGGTGGCCGACCGGTTGGCGGCCTCGTGGTCGAGGAGCCAGGACTTGCGGTGCACCCCCCACCCGTAGCCGCCCAGGCGGCCGTCGGCCCGGACCACGCGATGGCAGGGCACGATGACGGCGACGTGGTTGCCGGCGCAGGCGGCGCCGGCGGCCTGGGCGCCCAGCGGATCGGTGGCCGGGTCGGCCAGGCCGGCCAGGGCGCCGAGCTGCCGGTAGCTGATCGTCTGGCCGGCCGGCACCGACCGCAGGGCCCGCCTGGCGGTCAACAGGGGCGGATCGCCCGGCTGGTCCACCGCGACCTCGTCGAGCGCCCCCACCTCGCCCTCCAGGTAGGCGAGCAGCCGGCTGGCCACGGCGTCGGGGTCGGTGGCCGGCCGGATGGCGGCCGCCCGGCGCCGCGGGTCGAGGCGGCGCTGCAGGGTCTCGGGACGCCCGGTGAACCCGGCCGCGCAGACACCGTCGCCGCCGACCAGCAGGGTGAACGGCCCCACCGGGGTGGGCACGGTCGTGGTGTGCAGGTGCATCGCTGTCGCCTCCGTCGGGTCGCTGGCACTCACCGGTGGAACACGGCCGCCCGCCGGATCGTTTCGTCCCATCTCAGCTGGAGCTGAACCGCCGCCGATTTGGCCTGAGGGTCGGCTCTGGCTAGTGTTCGCTGAGCTTGCTCCCCTGTCCCGTCCACGACCCGTCCTGCGCCGTCCGGCCTTGGAGGTTTCCCGATGCGGTTGTTCCGGTCGCTGGTCCTGGTCGTGCTCCTCCTGCTGTGGGCCGCCCCGGCATCCGGGGCCGAAGCGCTGGTGATGAGGTGCCCGGTCTGTGACCACGTCGACGTCGACGGGAGTGGCCTGGAGCCGAACGCCACCCTGAGCCTGACCATCACCGACGTGACCAGCGGCCAGGACGTGCTCTCGGGGGTCCGGGTCACCACCGACGGCTCGGGCAGCTTCTCCCGCGAGTTCGACATCGACCTGGCCAGGCACCCCGCCCTGCTGGCCAACCTCTATGAGCCGAGCGGCTCCACGCTCGTCCTGGCCGCCCACGCCAACGCCCAGGCCCCGGCCCACTGCCGCCGCAGCGCCTCCCTGCCCTACACCGGCTCCTCCTCCGGGCTGCCGGCCGGGCTGGCCGCCGGCCTGCTGGGCGCGGGCGCGCTGCTGCTGCTGGTCACCCGCCGCCGCTCCGCTACCGGCCTGCCCGGTGGCGCAGCTGGCGGGCCGCCGGCAGGTCGCTGACGGCGAGGACCAGCTCCTTGGCGCCGTTGCGCTCCCCGGCCAGGTAGACCGCCTCGAGGTTGATCGAGGCGTCGGCCAGGCGGCGGCAGTAGCGGCCGAGCGCGCCGGGCTCGTCCTCGAGGGTCACCGACAGCACCTCCCGGACCCGCTGGGGGACCAGGTCGTGCTCGCCCAGGACCCGCACGGCCACGTCGGCCGGCTCGAGGACCAGGTGGGCCAGCGCCAGCTCCTGGCCCACCCGCACCACCGCCAGGGCGCGGATGTTCACCCCCTCGCCGCCGAGCAGCTCCCCGAGGTCGGCCAGGGCGCCGATCCGGTCCTCGAGCTCCACCACCACCTCGGTCAGCATCCCGACCGCCTCCTCCAAGGCCGCACCTGTGCACCCCGGCTGCATCGTCTCACGCCCGTGGTCCCCACCGCCGGCAGGCCGTACCAGTTGACAGGCGGGAAAGCCCTGAGGTTGCGTAACGCCTGCAGGGCAACCGAGGAGCGCCGCCGTGACCGAACCCCCCGAGATCGACGCCAGCGTGCCCAACTCGGCCCGGATCTGGAACTACTGGCTGGGCGGCAAGGACAACTACCCGGTGGACCGCGAGGCCGGGGACGACTACCGCGCGATCTACCCCGAGATCGTCGACGTCGCCCGCGCCTCCCGGCGGTTCCTGATCCGCGCCGTCCGCTACCTGGCCGGCGAGGCCCGTGTCCAGCAGTTCCTGGACATCGGCACCGGCCTGCCGACCGCCGACAACACCCACGAGGTCGCCCAGCGGCTGGCCCCCGAGGCCAGGGTGGTCTATGTCGACAACGACCCGGTGGTCCTGGCCCACGCCCGCGCCCTGCTCACCAGCACCCGGGGGGTCACCGCCTACGTCGACGCCGACCTGCACGACCCCGACCGGATCCTGGCCGCCGCTGCCCGGACCCTGGACCTCACCCGGCCGATCGGGCTGATGCTGCTCGGGATCCTCGGCCACGTCGACGACGACGCCGAGGCCCGCTCGATCGTGAAGCGGCTGCTGGAGGCGCTGCCGTCGGGCAGCTACCTGACCGTGTGCGACGGGACCAACATCATCAGCGAGGCGGGCGTGGAGGCCCAGCGCGTCTACAACGAGAGCGGCGCCGTCCCCTACCGGCTGCGCACCCCAGACCAGATCGCCGAGTTCTTCGAGGGGTTGGAGCTGGTCGAGCCGGGCGTGGTGTCGTGCCCGCGGTGGCGGCCCGACGCCACCGAGCGCGCCAGCGGCGCCCCCGCCGAGATGGACCAGTTCGCCGGCGTGGCCCGCAAGCCCTGAGTCGCCGCGGTCATGGATGGCCGGATCGCGCTGCTCGGCAGACCCCGGATCGAACGCCGGGGCCGCGCGGTGCCGCTGGCCGCCCTGCCGTCAACGTCGCCCTGCCCAGCATCGGCTCAGGGCTGGGTGCCGACATCAGCGCCCTGCAGTGGGTGGTGGATGGCTATGCCATCGCGCTGGCCAGCCTGATGACCGCCCGCGTCGGACCGAAGCTGCCCATGGCCGCCCGCGCGCATGCCGGCTCCGGCTATCGCACCCTGCTCCCTGCGCTGCTGCTGTGGGGTATCGGCCTGGGGGTCACCGCCCTGGGTCGCTCCGAGCTTGCCCTGAAGCTAGGCTGGAGGGGTAGCGGCGCTTAGGATAAGCGCGGCTCACGCATGCCAACGACCTTAAGGAGGTCGACATGGTCGGAGCCCTGCTGCTCGGGTTCGTCTGTGGAGTGATCGCCCGGGTGCTGATGCCGGGGGATGCGTTCAGGAACATGAGCGGGCCGGCGTCCTGGTTGGTGTCAGTGGGACTGGGCCTGGCCGGCGCCATGGTCGGCTACGTCATCTTCACCCTCGGGCTGGGGATCGGCGACACCGACATCTTCGACTGGGGCGGCCTGCTCGGGGCGCTCATCGGCACCATCATCGTGGTCGGGCTGGCCAGCTACTTCCTGCGCCGCCGCCAGCCTGGTCCGGCGCCCTCCGCCGCACCGTCCGTGGCGCCCTCCGCCGCGCCGCCCGCGGCGCCCTCTCCCGCGCCGCCCGCGGCGCCCTCCGCCGGACCACCCCCGGACCAGGGGCCGCCATCCGTCGGGTGATCCCGCTGCGCCAGCATGCCGCGAGCTCGTACGATCCTGGCCCGTGCGACTCGCAGGGCCCGCCCAAGGACGCGCCGTTGTTCCGCCCTCAGACCGACGAGCTGAGCTGACACCGCGGCTGTCGACGGCCCGCGCGCGGGCGCCGTCACAGTCCCGCTCCATGACGGAGCCGGCAACCCGTTCTTGTGGCTGGCCGTGCTGGTGGTGGCCTGGGCCTGGGGTCGGTGAGCGTGACCCTGCACCGCAGCTCCCCCAAGCCGGATGCCTTCTACACCACCTACCCCGGTGGACCCGGGACCGCCTCGACGGCGGACCGGCCCGGTCCAGCTGCTCGGGCTGAGGGTCCACCCTCGGGAGAGGAGACAGCGATGGACCAACGGCTGAGCCTCATCACCCTCGGCGTCCGCGACGTCACGCGCGCCCAGGCGTTCTACGAGGCGCTCGGCTGGCAGCTGGGCGGGGGCGTGGACGACGAGACCGACCACGTCGCCTTCTTCCAGACGCCAGGGCTCATCCTCGCCCTGTGGGACCGCGGGAAGCTCGCCGCCGACAGCGGGGTCGAGGACGGCGGCGGCTGGGGCGGCGTGACCCTGGCCTACAACGTCCGCTCGCCCGAAGAGGTCGACGCCGTGCTCGCCGAGGCCGGGGCCGCGGGGGCGACCGTCGCCCGCTCCGGAGCGCCAACGTTCTGGGGCGGCTACTCGGGCGTCTTCATCGACCCCGACGGCCACCCCTGGGAGGTGGCCCACAATCCCGGGTGGACCGTGCACGAGGACGGCCGGACAACCCTCGACTGACGGCCGCCCGGCCCCTCATCCCGGGAGGATGTTGATGGCCCGGGCCAGCACCAGGATCGCGATCACCAGCGACAGGGTCGACTGGACCATCATCGTCAGCTTGGCCCATCGCCTGACCGGGAGGGTGTCGGTGGGACTGAACGCGGTCGCGTTGGTGTAGGCCAGGTACAGGTAGTCGGGATAGGCCGGCCGCCACCCCACCGGCGCCAGCTCGGGGGTGGCGTCCTCGGGGAAGGCGAAGCTGGGCGGGATCGGCGCGCCGGCCGCCCGCTCCGCCGGCCCCCCGCGGTCGAACTGCCAGTACCACAGGCTGAACACGATCACGTTCTCGACCCAGATGGCCGCCCCCCGGCCCAGCAGCGCGGTCGCGGTCACGTCGGCGACACCGGCCAGGACGTCGACCGCCAGGATCGTCACCGACAGCACGGTGCCGAGGGTCATGATGGCCAGCAGGGCCACCATCAGCCGGTGCAGGGTGGGCGAGCGACGGTCGATCCGGCCCGGGTCCTGGGCGATCAGCAACCCGAGCAGCACCAGCTGCAGCACCGGCCCCACCCACCACCCGGGCACGCGCCCGCGGTGGGGCACGACGACGAACAGGACCGTCGCGACGAGCACGGCGGTGGCCATCGGCCAGCGCCGCTCGGCCGCCGCGGGGGGCGGTCCCGGCGCCACCGTGTCGCCGACGCCCGTCCTGGTCGGCTCGCTCATGGCCCCATGGGACATCGGGCAGGCGGCCGGCGGCATCGCCCAGACGGGGTGATTCCTCGCCTCCATCGCATCGGCCCGTGCCCGGGCCGCCGGTCCACCGTCCGCAACGGTCCCGGGACGGAAGCCGGTGGGTGGCCCTGGCGGCCGCCTTGCCGGGGGTGGTGGCCGTGGTCGCCCTCCGACCCAAGCGTCGCTGTGGCTCCGGCCACCCCGGCTTGCGACGGCCCACCGCACCGAGGGTGCTCCGCCGGCGCCGCGACGCGGCTAGGGCATGGGGATGAGCGGGTGGTAGCGGTCGCGGAGCAGCTGGTCCCCGCGTTCGCGCAGCGCGGCGTTGCGGACCGCGGGCGGCAGGACCCACGCCTTGGCCGCGATGCGGCTCTGCTCCTGGACCCAGCTGGCGCGAGGCCGTCGCCTGGCGGCATACCGGTCGAGCGCGACCTCGACGGTCTCGGTTGACTGGAGGACCTCGGAGAGCACGACCGCGTCCTCCAGGGCCATGGCGCCTCCCTCCCCCATGTGGGGTGGGGTGGCGTGGGCGGCGTCGCCGATGAGGACCACCCGGCCGGCGTGCCAGGGGTCGAGTTCGACCCATTCGACCGGGCCGACGTGGAGCTGCTCATCACCTTGCAGGGCGGCGAGGTACGCCGGGACCGGCCCGCCGAAGCCGGCGAAGCGGCGCCGGAACCGTTCCAGCCGTCCCGGCAGGGGGTCGTTGAAGCGCTCGGCGTCGACGCCGGCGAAGCCGTACGTCCCGCCGCCGACCGGGACCAGCCCGAAGAAGCATCCCTCCCCCATGAGCACCATGAGCTGGGTCACACCGGGCGGGCCGGGATGACGCTGCGCCAGCCCATGGTGCCGGCATAGGCGGGCTCGACCGGGCCGACCGCGAGCCGGCGCACGGTCGAGCGGATGCCGTCCGCCCCCACCACCAGGTCGTAGTCACCCGAGGTGCCGTCGCTGAAGCCCGCCGAGACACGGTCGGTGTCGGCGGCCACCGCCGTGACGGCAACACCCAGGCGGTGCGGCACCGGGGCGGCGCCGGCGAGCAGGATCTCCTGCAGCCGGATCCGCGTGATGCCCAGACAGGGGCCCACCTCCCCCCAGAGCGCCTCCAGGTCGGTCTCGCACAGCGTGGCTCCGTGCTCGTCGTGGAAGCTCCAGCGGCGCAGGACCGCCGACGCCTGGTCGATCGCCTCCCCCAGCCCGAGCCCCCGCAGCATCCGCACGCCGTTGGCGTGCAGCGCGATCCCCGCCCCCAGCGCCGGCCAGGCCGGGCTCCGCTCCACCAGCTCCGCCGCGCAGCCCCGGCGCTGCAGGGCGGTCGCCAGGGAGAGCCCGCCGATGCCGCCCCCCACGATCAGGACCCGACCCACCTCAGCCACGGCTGGCTCCCCATCTCCGCGACGAGTTCCGGACGCCCCAGATTAGAGTGGGATCGATGCGTGAGCTTGGCGCGGACCCGCCGGATCTAGCCGCCGCTGGTCCGATCAAGCGGAACTGCAAGGCGGCCGGGCTGTGGTCGCAGCCACAGCGACACCTGGGTCGGCTGCATCGTCTGCTCGGCCACGGTCAGCAGCTCGGCCGAGAGCGTGTCCAGGTCGATCTGCTCGCGCAGGCGGGCGCTGAACGCCGCGACCGTCTGGGTGGTGTCGTAATGGTGGCGGTTGAAGCGCCGGTCGACGGCGGCCTGGACGCGGCGCCGGGCCGGCTGGAACAGGGCGGCCATGGCGAGGGTGGCGGCGGCCACGACGAGGCTGGAGTCGTGGTCGAAGAGCTGGCCGAAGCCCAGGACCACCGCGGCGTAGCCGCCGCCCAGCAGCAGCGTCAGGAGCCCGTAGGCCAGGGTGCGGCTGATGATCCGGTCCACGTCGAACAGCCGGTAGCGCAGGACCGCCACGGTCAGGCCGGCCAGCAGCGGCAGGCCGGAGAAGCCCAGCCACGCGGCCGGGAGCAGGCTCTCGCCGAACACCAGCTCGGGCAGGAACCACACCACCAGCGCCAGGGTGCCCGAGACGAAGGCCCCGCCGGCCAGCCACTTGAGCTGCTGGCGGCCGATCGGGTCGGTGGCGGTCAGGTAGCGGACCATCGCCAGCACGATCCCCAGTCCCAGCACCGCAATGGAGATGAACGTCTCGCCGGCGATGACCCGACCGACCCATTGGGTCAGGCCGACGCCGGGCAGCGCGGCCAGCGCCCACACGACCACCATCCCCACCGGGGCGGCGCACACCGCCCACAGCAGCCAGCGGTGCCGGGCCAGCAGCGACCACGGGCGCGGGAACAGCACCACGAACGCCGCCAGGCCCGCCCAGCCCATGACGTACACGACCTGGGTGAGGAACACGTACAGCCACAGGACCGAATCGCCGCGGGCGTCCATGGCGGACACGCCCAGCTCGATCGCCAGGTCGCTGCTCAGCAGCCCGCTCCCGAGCACCAGCAGCCCCCCGGTGGCCGGGCCCGGCCGCCGCGCGTACAGGTACGCCACCACGCCGAAGAGCAGGACCACGAACA
>Ga0307320_10000409_pt1 | contig 15439 bp, 15 predicted proteins | sample ER_DNA_369_FD_194495 | JGI IMG/M metagenome (GOLD analysis project Ga0307320, IMG submission 194495) | Bulk soil microbial communities from the East River watershed near Crested Butte, Colorado, United States - ER_DNA_369 | ecosystem: Environmental > Terrestrial > Soil > Floodplain | place...
GGAACGGCACCAGCGAGAACCCGAGTGGCGTGATTTCGTCTTCCCCGATCGTGGGTGCGTCGCGGGGCTGCAGCCAGCCCCACGAACTGCTTTGGAGGATCCCGATGACGATCAGACCCAGGCCCAGGGCTGAGAGGGCCGCGCCCCCGAAGTCGAGCTTCGGCGGGTGCTCAGGCCGTGGTGCCGGCTGCATCCGCTTTCGCACGACGAGAATGGCGAGGACGACCACGACCTCCCCCACGAATACGAGTCGCCAGGTGAAGTTCGTCGTCACCCAGCCGCCAATGACCGGGCCGACCGCGATGGCGGCGCCTGCGACGCCGCCGATGATCCCGTAGGCGAACGCACGCTCCTTCCCTTGATAGTTGGCCGCGGTCAGGGCGGCGATGGCCGGGATGACGAGCACGGCGCCCAGCCCTTCGACCAGCGACCAGCCAAGGAGAAGGACGGGGAGGCTTGGGCTCAGCGCGGTCGTCAGCGAGCCGAGTCCGTAGACGGCGAGGCCGATGCCGAAGGCACGGTCGCGTCCCCAGATGTCGCCGAGCTTCGCTCCGACGAGCATGAATGCCGCCATCACGAGCGTGTAGGCGGTGATTGCGAGCTGGACGCCGGTCACGGTCGTGTCGAGGTCGGCGACGATCTGGGAAATCGAGACGTTCATCACGCTCGAGTCGAGCACCATCACGAACTGCGCTGCCGCAAGAATGATCAAGGGCAGCCAGCGGCGCATCGAGCGACCCTAACGCGCTGTCCGTAGAGCACCGCGGTACCCCGTGGGCGCGTCGTACGTCTCTTTCAAGCCAGGGCAGGCGCCGGGGATAGCGACTTTCGAGATTCATCCCTGATCATCGGCGCCGTCGTCGCCTCCGCCGGGCTCGCGGTTTTCTCGGGAGCGCCCTGGGGGCCCGCGCGGTCGGGATCATGCTTGCCGTGATCAGCGCGATCGCGAACTTCTTTTTCATTCCGTACTACCCGGTGTGGGCCGTCCTGATCATCGCCCTCGACGTCGCCGTCATCTGGGCGCTCGCTTCCTACGGGAGGGATGCCGCCGCTGCCTGACGGTCAGCACCTTCGGGATCGGATGACAGCACCGCCGCGCGAGCGATCGCGAGATCACGGCTGATGTGAACCGCCGCTGAGGCCAGCGGCGCCGCCAGCACGAGCCCGACCATGCCGAAGAGGCTTCCGGCGGCAATGGTGACGATGAGCACGGCGAGCGGGTTCAGGTCGAGCGTGGCGCCGAAAGCGACCGGTTGCACGACGTTCTGGAGCAGTCCGTTGGCGAGGATGACCACGACGAGCATGGCGAGGGCGACGTCGGTGCCCTCGGAGGCGAGTGCGAGCATCACGGCGAACGCACCCGAGACGACGGCGCCGATGAACGGAACGTACGCGGTCACGAGCGTCACTACCGCGATCGTCGCGGCGAGTGGGACGCCGAGGAGGTACGCGGCGACGCCGACGACGATGCCGTTGAAGGCCGCGACGATCGTCACGCCGAGGAAGTAGCGGCGCATCGAGCTGAGCACGTTCCCCGTGACGACGTTCCCTACGGCGACCGGGACGCCGAGATTGCGGCTCACGAATGCCCGGACCGTCGGGCCGTCCTTGAGCAGGAAGAACGTGCTGAACAGCGTGAAGGAGAGGAAGAACGCGAGCGACGTGAGGCCGCTGATACCGCTGGCCACGCCCTGGATCAGCGTCTCGCCCGCCTGGACCACGCCACCCTTCGCGTCGTTCGTCGGGCTGGACGTGCCCTCCACACCGGCATCGTTCGCCCACCCCTCGACCTTGTCGACGGCGCCGGAGACCAGCGTCTTGATCTGGTCGCCGTTCGCAACGATCCCGTTGACTACGAGCAGGAAGATGACCACGCCGATCGCAAGCACGGTGAGGAGGACGAGCGCGGCGCCCGCCGCCCGGGGAATTCCGTGCCGCTGGAGCCAACCCACGGACGGACCGGCTACTGCCGCGACGATCGTCCCGGTGACGACAGGCATGACGATGCTCGAGATCTGTCCCATGAGCACGATCAGCCCGACGAGCACGAGCCCGAGCCCGAGCAGGAACCAGGCGGTCAGCCCAAGGTCCTGCAGCCACGCCGGCGGCGCGAACATGCGGGCAAGATCGCGAATCTCGATGGTGTCCGTCCCGTCGTCCAGGGGCCCGCTCGAACTGCGCCCCCGTAGGCGCGGCAGGATCATTTGCCGCACGATGACGCCCCGGGATCCGGCCGACATCGTCCTATCCGGGTGATCCAAGTGGTTGCCGTCTGGTGAAGCGGTTTTGCCAGAAGCGCGGCGGCGCGTAACCTGTTTGCAGCGAACGCCACACCGGAGGGTCGCGGCCGGCCTTCGTTCGCACGGATTGGGAGGTCCGATTGAGTGGGACACGGAACCCAGCTGCGGCCGCGCCGAAGCGCATAAGCCGGCCGTCCGGGCGGGGCTCGAAGCCTGCTCGAAAAACCGGCTACGACGCTGCCGCCTTCGAGGTCGTCGAGTCGAAGCTCGCGATCCCGTCGCTTCGCGCGGGCCTCGTTCGCCGCACCGGGCTCGTCAACCGCCTCCGCGCATCGCCTGACGCGCGCGTGTTCACGATCGCCGCGCCGGCGGGCTACGGGAAGACGACACTGCTGGCCCAATGGGCTCATGCCGACAGCAGGCCTTTCGCCTGGGTCTCGCTCGACTCGCGGGACGACGATCCCGTCGCCTTCTTGACGTACGTGGCGGCTGCGCTGAACACCGTGCATCCGATCGATCCGGCCGTATTCCGTGCCGTGGCTGCTGGAAGCGACTCGATCTGGTCGACTGCTCTTCCGCGGCTCGGCGCCGCGCTCGCGTCGATGCCCGAGCCGATCGTGCTCGTGCTCGACGACGTCCACGAGCTGAAGCACCGTGATTGCGTGGACGCCCTCGAGCCGCTCGCGAAGCATCTGACGGGTGGGTCGCAGCTCGTTCTCTGCGGTCATGCCGACCCCGGCGTGCCGCTGGCCCGCATCCGCGCGGATCGGCGGCTCGTCGAAGTCGGCGAGGCAGAGCTCGCGCTGACCGACAACGAGGCCCGCTCGCTCCTCGAGTCGGTGGGACTGAAGGTGACGGCGGCCGACGCCGGGGAGCTGAACAGGCGCACGGAAGGCTGGGTCGCCGGCCTTCATCTGGCAGCCCTCTTCATGGAGGAGACCGAGGAGTCGGAGCCGATCTCGTCTTTCTCAGGCGGCGACCGGTTCGTCGTCGACTACCTGCGCGCAGAGCATCTGTCCCGCCTGAAGACGATCGACGTCGAGTTCGCGATGCGCACTGCCGTCCTCGATCGCATGTCCGGCCCGCTGTGCGACGCGGTGCTCGGTCAGAGCGATTCCGCAGAACGGCTCCGGGCGCTCGAGGAGGCGAACTTCTTCGTCGTCGGCCTCGATCACCACCGCGAGTGGTACAGGTACCACCACCTCTTCAGGGACATGCTCCGTTCCGAGCTCGAGCGGCTCGAGCCCGAGCTGGTCGCAACCCTCAATAGCCGCGCCGCGGCATGGTGCGAGGAGCACGGGAGCCCAGGAGCCGCGGTCGAATACGCTGCCGCCGCCGGCGACTTCGACGAGCTCGCTCGTCTCGTCAGCACGCACTCGCTTCCGTTCTTCCGTAGCGGCCGCGTGGTCACGGTCGAGCGCTGGTTCAGATGGTTCGACAAGCCGGGACTGCTCGAGAAGTACCCAGCCGTCGCCGCCCTGGGTGCGTGGGTGCACGCACTCCGGGGCCGTCCGGACGAGGCCGAGCGCTTTGCATTCGCGGTGGAGCGATCGGACTACGACGGACCGATGCCGGATGGAAGCTCGTCGGTCCACGCCTGGGTCTTGATGTTGCGGGCGTTCCTTTGCGCACGGGGGGTCGCCGAGATGCGTGCCGATGCCGAGCGGGCGCTCGAAGAGCTGCACCCGGGGAGCTTCTGGCTGCCGAGCGCCCAGCTGTTCCTCGGTGTGGGGTTCCTCCTCGAAGGTGACGTCGAGCGGGCAGAGGAGATCCTCGCCCAGACGGCAGAGGGAGCCGTCGGATCGGGCGCGATCTACGTCGGAGTCGTCGCGCATTCGGAGCTCGCGCTGCTCGCCCTGGGCCGTGGCGACCTCGGCAAGGCGCAGACGGAGCTGGCACGTGCCAACGACTTTCTCGAGGACCAGCCGATCGAGGAATACCTGCCGGCGACAATCCAGCAAGCCGCCGGCGCGAGGCTCGCTCTGGAGTCCGGTCGGTCGGCGACGGCTCGCCAGATGCTCCTTCGCGCAATGCGGATGCGTGGGAATCTCAGCCGCGCGGTCCCGTGGTTCGCCGTGCAGACGATGCTCGAGCTTGCACGGTCACACCTCTCGCTGTCCGACGTCGAAGGTTGCAGGACCCTGCTCCGAGAGGCGGATGACGTCATTCGACGACGGCCCGACCTGGGAAATCTGCGGGAGCAGATTGGGGAGCTGCGCAGCCGGCTGGCGAACGCCGTGGGCATCGACCACGGCTGGGCGTCCACGCTCACCGCGGCCGAGCTGCGCCTACTGCCGTTCCTGACGACTCATCTGTCCTTTCGGGAGATCGCCGAGCGCCTGTTCGTCTCGCGTAACACGGTCAAGAGCCAGGCGATCTCCGTCTACCGGAAGCTCGACGCTTCGAGCCGAAGCGAGGCGATCGAGCGGGCGGTGCAGCTGGGGCTCGTGGACACGCCGGTCTCGCCGGAGGGGGTTTTCACCCCCTAGGGGTGATGCGTCGCCACGCTAATCGGAGTCGAATGAAGCTAGCGACGTTGTGGACGAATATAAGGTCACGCTGCGAAAGATCGCGGTTCGGGACGACCGGTACATTGAGGCGCTGCTCCAGAACGACAGTGCCAATGCGACGCTCGCGGGCCTCGACGATCGCTCGCACGCACTGATCCGGATCGGCGCGCTGATCGCGGCGAATGCGTCGACGCCATCGACCTACATGAACTGCGTGGAGGCTGCTCTCCGCGCCGGCGCGACTCATGACGAGATCGTTGGGGTGCTCATTGCGGTCCTTCCGCTCGTCGGCCTTGCCCGCGTTGTCTCGGCGGCGCCGAACCTCGGGCTCGCGCTCGGATACGACGTGGGCGACGCGCTCGAGGTCGCCTAGCCCTACTAGCCGTAAAGGCCGGCGATCGCGTCCCCGATCAGCTTGGCGGCGAGTACGAGGAGCAGCACGGTCATGATCGCTGCGTTGTGCGCGGCCATCCAGGTCTTCAGGGCGTCGAGGATCGCCGCCGCCCTCGCACCCATCGCGAAATAGAGAGCTACGGGCGCGAGGATGCTCAGTGAGCCGATCAGGATGAAGACGGCAAGCACGACGATCGCTTCGCCGTCGGAGATGCCGGTCTCGGCGATCGCGGCGGCGGCGGCGATCGTGAGCGCCAGGTTCTTCGGGTTGAGCGCCGAGAGGATCACTCCGAAGACGAGCGACCTCACGGCAGTGAACCTGTCGATCGCCCGCATCCACTTGGGCATCTCGGCCTCCTGACCCGCCTGCGGCCGGCCGTGCCAGATTCGTGCCGCCAGCAGGACGAAGAGCACGCCGAGGATCAGCTTGACGATGCTGACCCAGGTCTCAGGGCCGTCGCCTTCCTCCTGTGCGCGCCCGCTCGCGATGGCGAGAAAGATTCCGCCCGCAATGGACAGTCCGGCAAGCCAGCCCACCGCCAACGCTGGCCCATTCGAGCGGGCGCGCGGCGTTCCCAGGATCAGGACGATCGCGATGATCGGCACCGGACTGATCGCGACTCCCACCGCCAGTGGGAGGATTCCTCCGATCGCGGGGCCCATGTTGCTATCCGATACGCCAGGCAGACTCCTGGCAACCTGCCAAAAGGGTGAAAAGCGCAGCAGTTTCGGCCATTCCAGGGATGGAGACACGCACCATGCGGCCGATGTCCCGAGCAATGCCTCCACTGACCGTCAGAGAGAGCGCCGACGCCGTGTGGCTCGAGCTCGGCGGGGTCGCTCGCGGGAAGGGCACCTCGCTCCAGGAAGCGGCCGACGACCTGATCCGCTCGATCCTCGGCGTCGTGATGGCGTTCCGGTGCAGCGGCTTCACGGCCTGTACTGAGCTCTCTCCGAACTTGGAAGCGCTCAACTTCATCGCAGAGCTCGGGGATGTCGCCGCCTCGGGCGGCGACATCCGGGAGCTCGTCTTCGGTTAGGTCGGCTCGGTTACTGCCGCGCCATCGCTACACGGATGCGCTCCTCGGCGTCGATGCGGTGGTCCGCGTCTTCCGCAGCCGCTCCGACGTCGATCTCGACCCAGTTCACCTCACCGGTAAACCGATTCGGGATCGGATAGTCGTCAGCGACGAGCGCACCGTACTCGACACCGATGTCACACCCGTCGTCCGCCGAGAAGATCATGGGTGCGGTGCCGGCCACCTGCCCTTCCCCGACAGCCTCACCGTCGAGATAGAGCTTGACGGTTCCGCCCTTGCCGAGGCCGGGACCGGCGTAGTCGAACTCCATCCGTACCTGGTGCGTTCCGGCCGGCACCTCGGTGTCCGAGTCGACGTAGAACCGCTGGATCCCAAGCAGGTTGTAGCAGTACCGGGGCTTGCCCTCCTTGAGGTAGAGGCTCCAGCCGCCGATGCTGCCGCCCTGGGCGATGATGACGCCCTCTGCCCCAGCCTTGGGGACCTCGATCTCGGCCGTGACGGAATGTGACTTGTTCTTGATGCCCACGATCGAGCTCTCCGACAGGCGCCCCATGCCTCCGAACAGCAGCTGCCGGTCGCCTTTGATGAGCGTCGGCCTTCCTGCGACCTCGGGGATAGCGCGCTCGATGCCGCGGTCGTCGAGCGGGAGGACGTTGTACTTCGTCGCCTCGAGCAGGAACAGCCGTTGGAGCTCGGCGAGCTTCGTTGGGTTCTCCGCCGCCAGGTCTTTCGTCTGCGTCCAGTCCGTCGTGGTGTCATAGAGCTCCCAGACGTCGTCGTCGAGCGCCGGCTTCTCCTGGCCGAGCATCAGCCAGGGTGTGCCGTGCTTCGTGACGGCGGTCCAGCCCTGGTGGTAGACGCCCCTGTTGCAAAACATCTCGAAGTACTGCGTGGTGTGGCGCTCGGCGGCGTCGCCGTCGTCGAACGAGTACGCCATGCTCACGCCCTCGAGCGGCTTCTGCTGGACGCCGTTCACGAACGTCGGCTCGGGGAGCCCGGCCGCCTCGAGAACCGTCGCGGCGACGTCGATCACGTGAGCGAACTGGCTCCGTACCTCGCCCTCCGACTTGATTCCCGCCGGCCAGTGGACGATCGTCCCGTTTCTCGTGCCGCCCCAGTGCGATGCCACCTGCTTCGTCCACTGGTAGGGCGCGCACATCGCGTGGGCCCAGCCGACGGCGAAGTGGTTGTAGGAGTCGGGCCCGCCGAACTGGTCGAGGCGCTCCATCATGAAGTCCGGCGTCTCGAGGGCGGCCGCGCCGTTGAAGTTGATCATCTCGTTGTAGGTGCCGTTGAGCGTTCCTTCGGCCGAGGCGCCGTTGTCGCCGATGATGTAGTAGACGAGCGTGTTGTCCAGGATCTCGAGGTCTTCGAGCGCGTCCAGCAGCCGGCCGACGTGGTAGTCGGTGAACTCGAGGAAGCCCGCGTAGATCTCCATCTGGCGGCGCAGGACAGGCTTGAGATCCTCGGGCATGTCGTCCCAAGCGGGGATTTCTTCGTGACGCGGAGTCAGCTCGGCGTCGGCCGGGATGACGCCCAGCTCCTTCTGGCGGGCGAAGGTCCGCTCGCGTAGCGCGTCCCAACCGTCGTCGAACTGGCCCTTGTACTTGTCCGCCCACTCGGGGGTAACGTGGTGCGGCGCGTGCGTCGCACCGGGCGCGAAGTAGCTGAAGAACGGCTTGTCGGGCATCAGCGCCTTCTGCTGGCGGATCCACTTGATCGCCTTGTCCGTCATGTCGGACATGAGGTGGTAGCCCTCCTCGGGCGTCTTCTCGGGCTCGATCGGGATCGTCCCTTCGTACAGCGCCGGGTAGTACTGGTGCGCCTCGCCGCCGATGAAGCCGTAGAAGTATTCGAAGCCGCTTCCGGTGGGCCAGGCGTGGAAAGGCCCCATCGGGCTCGTCTGCCAGACGGGCACCTCGTGGCACTTTCCGAACTGAGCCGTCGAGTAGCCGTTGAGCTTCATGGTCTCGGCCAGAGGCGCGCAGGTGTTCGGCCGCACCGAGTTGTATCCCGGCGCCGACGTCGCGATCTCGGTGATCCCGCCCATGCCGACGGTGTGGTGGTTGCGACCTGTCAGGAGCGCCTGCCGCGTGGGCGAGCACAAGGCTGTGGTGTGGAAGCGGTTGTATTTCAGGCCTTTGGCGGCCAGTCGCTCGGCGTTCGGCGTGGCGATCGGCCCTCCGAATGCGCTCGAGGCGCCGAAGCCGACGTCGTCGAGCAGCACGATCAGGACGTTGGGCGCCCCTTCCGGCGGCCGGATCTCCTGGATCGGCGGGAACGTCGTGTCGGGATCCTTTGCGTCGTAGGTGGTCAAACCGACCGGCGTGATATCTGGAATCGGAAGAACGTCGCGCTTGAAGTCCGGCTGCTCGGGCATGGGGCCTCCTGGTTTGCGGCTTGCGCCCTCCACTTTCTGCCGGCCGCGCATGGGCGGCATCGCCCCAACGGGATGAACTAGCTCGCGGAAGGCGTTCGCGGCTTACGCCAACGAAGCTCGGTCGCAGGCGCGCTTTCCATGGCGGGCGCCTGCTCGCGGGGGTGCGACTCGTACCAGCGGACGTAACGATCGGTCAACGGCCGTGCACTGAGGCCATGGACGTAGACGGAGATGGCAATCGTCGCCACGACTGCGAGGAGCAGCGTGCGCTCGTGCGGGAGCGCCGACTCCTCGATCAGGATCACCGCGAAGACGATCGAGGCCAGTCCTCGCGGGCCGAACCAGCCTACGAAGGCGTACGTCGGGCGACGAGCGCCGGTGCCGATCAGCGAGAGCGCCACGGGCAGCATCCGGACGACCGTCAGGCTCAGGACGGCGTAGAGCACGATCTCCCAGGTCAGCTCGTCGAGCACCGGACCGAGGATCGCGGCTCCGAAGATGATGAACGTGGCGGCGTTGAGCACTTCGCCGCTCTCGTCGACCAGGTACGAGACCTCGCCGCCGGCTTCACGACGGAGCACTCCGAAGACGAACCCGCCTACGAAAGCCGCGATGAAGATGCTCCCACCGAGCCCGAGCGCGACTCCCGCTGCGAGGAGCGCCGTTGCGACCGGCAGCACCTGCAGCCAGTGCGGCTCGACCAACAACCGGCGGGCGGCGAACCGGACGGCGAGAGCCCCGACCACACCGGCAGCGACGCCTGCGACAAGCCCGTACCCGATCTCTTCCAGCACGAGGTGCGCCGCCGAGGACGCACTGAGCGCGCCCTCCTCCGCCTCGGCCACGGCGAGCGCGATGAAGAAGAGTGGTACGCAGATTCCATCGTTCAGCCCGCTCTCGACGTTGAGACCCTGCCGGATCCGGGACGGGACTCGTTCGTCGGTCACAACCGACTGGCCGAGAGCGGCGTCGGTGCAGGCGAGCATGATCGAGAGGACGAGCGCCTCCACCAGGCTGACGCCGGGGAGCACGCCGACCCCCGCGGCCGTTCCGGCGACGATGGTGAGCGGGAGGCCGATCCCGAGCAAGCGCGCCGGCACCGCAAACTCGCGGCGAAGTGCGTGGAGCGAGATCCGGGAGGCGTCGGCAAAGAGCACCAGCGTCAGCGTCGCCTCGGCGAGCAACTTCACCGGCTCTCCTTCGATATGAAGATCGATCAGGCCGAGAACGGGACCCACGAGGAGGCCTGCCGAGGTGAAGAACATCGCCGCCGTGACAACAGAGCGCTCGAGCCGGCGGGAGACGGCCGAGAAGGCCAGCAGCAGGAAGGCGATGGTTGCGAGCTCCCAGCCTTCCATCTCTCAGCTCGCTCTCAGGAGGGCCACAGAGACCGGAGGCTAATCCACCGGCGCGCAGTCCGAATCATCCGCTCGGGGTGATGGCGGCGCGCGGAGGGGGGCAAAGGATCGATGGCGACCGTGTTCTTGCTGCTCGCCTTGCTCCTGCTGCTCCTCCTGCCCGGTCCCTGGAACGTCGCCGCAGCGCTGGCGGCGCTCGTTATAGGCGGATTCGAGGTTCTCTACTTCTACCGCCGCATGCGCGGCGAGAAGGTCGTAACGGGCGTCGAGAACCTAGTCGGTGCCACGGGGGAGGTCACGACGCCGCTCGCTCCTTCCGGCCTGATTCGGGTCCTCGGTGAAACCTGGGAGGCACGGGCCACCTCAGCTGTTCCCGTCGGAGAGACCGTCCGTGTGGTCGCGGTGCATGGGCTGAAGCTCGACGTCGAGCCCGTTTCGGAAGGGGCCTCGAAGCTTGCTTGAAGCATTCGGTCTCGGGCTGCTCGGCGCCTCGTCGCTGCTGCTGGCGGGGCTGCTGGCGTGCTGGGTCAAGGTTCCCGCACGCCTCGTCGGGATCATGGCCGGGTATGGCGCTGGTGCGCTGATCGCCGCGATCTCGTTCGACCTCGTTCCGGAAGCTCAGGCCGAGCTCGACAAGTGGCAGTTCGCCCTTTGGATGTTGATCGGCGTTGCCGTCTTCCTCGTCGCAGACGGACTGGTCGAGAAGCGCTTCGGCGCGGCAGGCGTGGGTGGTGCGATGGGAATCGTCGTCGGGTCGGTAGTCGACGGTGTCCCCGAGTCGGTCATCTTCGGGATCCAGGTCGGGACTGCGTTTCCGATCAGCCTGAGCTTCCTCGCCGCAGTCTTCGTCTCCAACATCCCGCAGAGCATCGCGCCGTCGGCAGATCTCTCGGCGGGGGGTTGGAGCGCCAAACGGGTCGGAATCCTCTGGTTCTGGGTCGTTCTCGCCTGTGGCGTGGCCGCGGCGCTCGGCTACCTGGCCACTGACGCGACCTCTGCGGTGCAGGGAGGACGGGCGGCGGCGCTCGCGGCGGGCGGCCTGCTGGCCATGCTGACGAACTCGCTGATGCCCTTCGCGTTCGAGCGCGGGAAGGCGCTCGCCGGTGCTGCGACGGCGGTCGGGTTCTGTATGGCGCTGGGAACGACTTGAGCAGCCTTGCCGGTGAGGTCTCGGGGCGCGTGAGTCCTGACGAGCCGGAGCAGGGGCGCTCGATTCGCCGGGTCATGACGCTCACGGCATGCGTGGGCGGCGTCCACGCCTTGCTGTTCTTGCTCACGTACTGGCTGGTGTCCGACGCGCCGGGCGCGAACGCCTCCGACGCCGAGATCATTGAGTTCTACGAGAGCGACGAAAGGTGGCGGATCGTGCTTGCGGGCCTCTACGTCGGCCCGTTTGCGGGGATGGCGTTCATCTGGTTCCTCGTCTCGCTCCGGATGTGGGTCGACCGCAGCGCACACCGAGTAAACGCTCTGCTCTCGAACATCCAGCTCGTCGCGGGCATCGTCTACGTCGCGTTGTTCTTCGCGGGGCTCGCTGCCAGCTCGGTGGTGGCCGCCAACGTCGAGTTCGCCGACGCCGAGATCAACCCGGCCATCGCACGCCACTTCCCCCAGTACGGCGACACGCTGCTGTTCGTCTTCTCCTTTCGCATGGCGGCGATGTTCGTCTTCACCACGTCGGCGATCGGCAGAGTCTCGGGAATCCTTCCGCGCCCGTTCGTCTGGAGCGGCTACGCGGTCGGCCTCTTTCTCCTGCTCAGCGCGGGCTTTGAGGCCTGGTTCGCGCTCGTGTTCCCGCTCTGGCTGCTTGCCCTGACCGGGATCCTGCTCGTACGTGCGCGCCGCATCCCTCCCGACCTTCGGCTCCCTGCCGGCTGAGTCAGCTCGTCAGCGACTCGATGGCGACCACCGCCGCGAGGACGAGTGCTTCGTCTTCGCCGGTGCCGATCTCGACGCCGTATGTCTCGCGGACACGGAACCACTTCTTCGAGATACGCGCGACCGTGTCGCCGTCTCGCTCGATTTCGTACTCGTGGTCGAGGATGTTGCCCTTCGCCTTGAGCTCGGGGCTGTCCTCGAGGTCGATCATGAACCGGTCCCGGATCCCGATCAGGGCCTTGTGCACGGTGGCGACTGTACGACCGTCTCTCTCGATCGCGACCTTGTCCCGGATGCTGAGCTTCCGTTCCTGAATCTTCGCGACCTCACGGCCGGATGCGTCCTCGAGCACGAACGTGTCCCGGATCCGCATTGCCTTTCCGTCGACTCTGTACGCCCTGTTGCCCTGCTCGTCCTCGATCCAGAAATCGTCGCCGATCGACGCCAGCTTCTGCTTCATCTGGAACCGGCGCACATCGCCGCCATCACGTCTGCCTCGCAAGAGTCCCATGGCCAAGAGCCAGGGTAAAGCGGCGTCGGACGCGTCTCATCGTCCCAATGAGATGACTTCGGAATCAAGTGTGGGAACGCGCGGGCGCGGGCGGTGTTACCAGCGGCCCAGTAACCAGTGCGCGGTGCTCGGTCTTTGCCGCGACCTCGATCTTGGCGCCGTCGGCCGTGAACTCGACGACGACCGGGGTGTCGCCAAGCCGCTTCACCTCGCCGTCGTGCGCCTGGCGCTCGCCCGAAAGGCGGTCGACCGCTACCAACTCACTGCGGAACATGAGCGGCGCCTTGTTCCAAACGAGAACATCACGGACCCACCGGCCAGAACCGCGCTTCCATTTCGGGCTGAGGCCGTCTATGTCCCCGCTGGAGACTCGAATCGCGCCGGCGAATTCGCCGGGCTGCCGTTTGAGCCACCGTTTGCGTCCGAGGACGAGTGCGGCGAAACCGACCACGACAATCAGGTCTACGCCGAGAGCGACGAGCAGTGCGATCAACACGGCTTAGGCGTCTCTAGTCCTTTCGAGTCCTGTGAGGTTGTGTCGCTTGTTTTCGGTTGGCGAGTTCCCGCTGCCAGACCTCCGGGCAGAACACCCGGGCTAGATCCGCCTGCGACGCCGCCCAGGTGTGACGGCCGCGGCCACCACCGCGGTTTTGGCTACCGGCGAGGGGCCAGGTGTGACGGCCGCGGCCACCACCGCGGTTCTCGCTACCGGGGCGCCGATGACGCCAACCCTTCCGACACGTGCTCGTCTGAGCGGCATTTCAGTCTCCTTCGGTCGAGGGTGCTTCATCGGCCTCGATGGAGGCGATGATCGCCTGAATAGGAATCCGTCCGTTCGCGATCAGCTGACCACCAGAACGGCGCGCCGCTGATGCGAATGGCGCAGCCCAGAGGTTCTCCCAGATGAGCACGCCGGCGGTGCTTCCCGGCTCCATGGCAGCGGCGAGGTGCTGGACATCTTCTTCGGCCAACAGCTCTGCCAGCTGGGCCTCGAGTGCTTGTAGCTCTCCAAGCTCACCGACATCGGAAAGCTCTATCGGCTCGATAGACCCATCCTCGTTCTTGGTCAGGATCAGTACGTCGATTACGCGGATCGTTCCGGAGTCCACCAACGCGAGGAGCTCCGCCGCCATCTCGCCCGTGAAGTTGCTCGCTCCTGCCGGAAACTCGACGACGACGTAGTCGACGGGACCGAGCTCATCCAGCGATGCACCTGTCGTTTCCTGAGCCGTGTCATTCGAAGTCCCTAGAACCGTCACTTGCCGATCCTTTCATCGGAGGCGGGCCAAGAATCGCCCGAGCTTGCGACGCTACGCCACCTTCAGCCGAGCCGAATCATCCGATCAGCATGATCTGAGTGCGGTACGACCTGACCCGGAGAGAGCAGTCTTCCGTGGGCGAGCGTTTAGGGAACCTTCCCGATCCGCCATCGTCATCGCTCGTGTAATTGAGAGCATTCGCACTGCCGATCACTCTGTCGCGCGGAATGCCGTAGACCTCCTGGCTGATCGGGCGGATGAAGTCGCGAGCGCCGTACGAGGCGATGTAGCCGCCAGGACCCACGCAAGGCGTCGTCGTCGCATCGTCGCAATGAGGTGACTTCACCCCAGCGGTATGACGTGATCGGGGCCGTCGCTCCCTAGTGTCGAAGCGTGGGTCGGTGGCGTCGGGTGGAGACTGCGGACGCGCCGAGCGATACTCCTCGTGATGACGTCGAACGACGACGAGCACCGCTCCGGGTTGACCGAAGCGGCCGGGCGTGCCGCCTTCTACCCGGCACGGGCGGCCGCGCGCGCCTGGCGCGGACGACTCGAGGAGGCCGCGGACGAGGTTCTGTCGACGCCCGAGGTCGCCCGCCTCGTCGACCGGGCGCTCGCCGGTCCGCTGCCGGAGGAGTTCGCGCGCTCGCTCGTCCGACACCGCGTCCTCGAGCGCATCCTCAACGAGCTCGCCGCCAGCGGGGAGCTGGAGCGCCTGGTGGAGGCAGGGCTCGCGAGCCCGAAGACGCTTGAGCTCACCGACAGCGTGCTCGCGAGCAACCAGACGCAACGCGTCGTGCGCTACATCGCCTCTAGTCCCGAACTCCGCGACGCGATCGCGAGGCAGACGACTGGCCTTGCCGACGAGGTGGTCGGCGGTGTCCGCGCCTCCGCCGCACGGCTAGACGATCGGGCCGAACAAGCCGTGCGCCGCCGCTCGCGAGCCGCCCGTCCGATCTACGGCGGGATCGCGACGCGCGGGATCGCTCTCGCGACGGACGCAGCCCTGGTGACCGTGCTCTTCATGTCGGTGACCGGGCTCGTGGCGCTCGTGGCGTCGCTGGTGGGCGGCCTCCGCCCCGAGTGGCTCGTCGGCGCCCTGCTCGGCTCTGGCTGGCTGCTGATCGCCGGCAGCTACTTCGTTCTCTTCTGGAGCGCGGCAGGACAGACGCCGGGGATGCGGCTGTTGCGCCTGCGCGTTCGAGGCCCGGACGGCGAAGCGCCATCGATCGGCCGATCGATGGCGCGCTTGGTCGGGCTAGTAATCGCGATCGTGCCGCTGTTCGCAGGCTTCGTCCCTGTGCTGTTCACCGAGCGACGACGCGGGTTACATGACCTGCTCGCGGGGACGGTCGTCCTCTACGAGGGTGTCTGAGCCGTCGCCTCCTCGAGCTTGGCCCCGGCTGCGATCAAGTCTGTCGCGTGGATCCACTCGTCGATCAGGGGGATCCCGCCGGCACGAACGATCGCATCCCTGAGCGGAATCGCCCACCGGTGCTCGATGAGTGCGATGCCGGCGGCCGTTCCGTTCGGGATTGCGTCCGCGGCGTACCAGACCTGGTCGTCGTCGAACGCCTGACCGTCCTCCATCGCCTCCGCACCCGCTAGCGCACCGACCTCGGCGCCCTCCTCGCCGGCCGCACCTAGACCGATCAAAGCGCCGGCGACGGCGCCGAACTCCAACGCCTCGTCTCCGCTCAGGTCGCTGGTATGCAGCGTCTCGACGTTGCCCTCGTCGTCCTTTTTCACGACCACGAGGTCGATCAGGCGGATGATGTCCTCATCCTTCAGGCGCGTGAGCTCTTCGAGGATCTCGCCTTTGAACTCGGGGCCCTCGAAGCCGACCACGAGCATCTGAACGGGGCCGATC
>Ga0307320_10000410_pt1 | contig 15426 bp, 13 predicted proteins | sample ER_DNA_369_FD_194495 | JGI IMG/M metagenome (GOLD analysis project Ga0307320, IMG submission 194495) | Bulk soil microbial communities from the East River watershed near Crested Butte, Colorado, United States - ER_DNA_369 | ecosystem: Environmental > Terrestrial > Soil > Floodplain | place...
CGGCAGCTCCGTCAGACTCCTCGACCGCGCCGCGGCCCTCGTGCCGCCGTCCGAGCTCGACCTCGCCCTGGAGACCGACCTCATCGACGCGCTCTCCTGGGACACCAAGACCGAAGAGGCCCTGGGCCGCGCGCGGTCCCTGGCCGAGCGCTCGGGTGCTGTGGGCGACCGTGTCGGCGAGCTGTGCGCGAGGATCCACGAGGCGGCCCTGCGCATCTCCGTCGAGCCGACGGGCGCCGCCGACGCACTGGAGGCGCTCGTCGCCGAGGCACTGCCGGTGTTCGAAGTGGCCGGCGACGAGCTCGCGCTCCGGATCGCCTACCGGGCGCTCGGCACCGTCGCCAACATGCGGGCGCAGATGGACCGGATGGCCGCCGCATACGCAGAGGCAAGGGCCCACGCTGCGACGGCAGGCGGGACGACTCTCGTCGGCTACCAGGGCCATGGGCACTTCCACGGGTCGACCCCGCTCGGCGAACTGCTCGCCTGGCAGAGCGAGCAGGATCCACGGGAGCAGCGGTCCTACTGGCTGCGGACGTTCCGCATGGCGGCGCTCGCGATGCTCGGTCGGCTCGACGAGGCGCGGGCACTGCTCGACGGGCTCCGCGAGGAGCTGATCGAGCGTGGCGCAAGGAGCGTGCTCGCAGCCGTCGAGGGCTACTCCATCGACATCGAGCTTCTTGCCGGCGATCCCGCGGCCGCGGCCGCGGCGGGACAGAACAGCTGCCGCATCCACGAGGAGCTCGGTCACTCGTCGGAGCTCTCCACGGTTGCAGCCGGCTTGGCGCGCACGTACTGCGACCTGGGACGTTTTGACGAAGCCGAGCGCTGGGCCGCCCACGCCGTGCAGGTCGGCGCAAGCGACGACGCGTCGACGCAGATGCTCAGTCGCGACGCTCTAGCGATCGTCCACGCGCGTCGCGGGCAGCATGCGGAGGCCGAGCGCCTCGCGCGGGAGGCGGTCGAGATCGGCGAACAGACCGAGGCGCTCAACGCTCAGGCGGATACGTACGCCGACCTCGGGGAGGTCCTGATGCTCGCCGGCCGACGTGAGGAAGCCGTCGAGGCTCTCGAGAACGCGTTGGCCCGCTACGAGGCCAAGGAGAACGTCGTCAGGGCCGGCCGCATGCGCGAGCGCCTCGCGACGCTACGGACAGAAGTCGGCTAATCCTCGAAGCGGCGGAAGACGACGGTCGCGTTGTGGCCGCCGAAGCCGAACGAGTTCGAGACCGCCGTGCGGACGTCCGCCTCCCGGGACTCGTTCGGGATGTAGTCGAGGTCGCACTCCGGATCGGGGTCCTCGTAGTTGATCGTCGGCGGCAGCACGCCGCGCTCGATGGCAAGGATCGAGAACATCGCCTCGACCGCGCCCGAGGCGCCGAGGCAGTGGCCGGTTGCGCCCTTCGTGGACGAGACCGGCGTCTTGCGGGCGTTCTCCTCGCCGAGCGCGAGCTTGATCACGCGCGTCTCGGCCGCGTCGCCCAGCGGAGTCGAGGTGCCGTGCGCGTTGATGTAGTCGACCTCGCCCGGGTCGATTCCCGCGTCGCCGAAGGCCATCGTCATCGCGCGCGCCGGGTTCTCGCCCGACGGATCCGGCTCGGTGATGTGCTGCGCGTCGGAGGAGACGCCGTAGCCGAGCAGCTCCGCGTAGATCTTGGCGCCGCGGGCCCGGGCGCGCTCGAGCTCCTCCAGCACGACAACCGCCCCCGCCTCGCCCATCACGAAGCCGTCGCGACCGGTGTCGAAGGGCCTGCTCGCCTTCTCCGGAGCGTCGTTCCGGCGCGAGAGCGCGCGCATCGCGCTGAAGCCGGCGATGCCGACCTCGGTGATCGGCGCCTCGGTGCCCCCGCAGAGCATGACGTCGGCACGGCCCAGCCTGATCGCGTCGAGCCCGTCGCCGATCGCCATGTTCGAGGCCGCGCACGCGGTGCACTGCGAGCTCAGTGGGCCCTTTGTCCCGAGCTGCATCGAGACCCAGGCCGCGCCCATGTTCGGAATGATCTCCGGGATCGAAAACGGGTTCACGCGGTCGGGCCCGCGCTCGAGCAGCTCGTCGTAGCAGTCCTGGAACGCCCGCAGGCCGCCGATCCCGGTCGCTATTGCGGCGCCGATCCGGTCGGACTCGGCCTCGATCGCCAGACCTGAGTCGGCCTCTGCCTGCCGCGCCGCAGCGACGATCAGGTGCGCGAACCGGTCCATGCGACGCGCTTGCTTGCGGTCGATGAACTCGGTCGGGTCGAAATCCGTCACCTCGCAGGCAAAGTGAACGGCGTAGTCGCTCGAGTCGAACTGCGTGATCTCGGCGGCGCCCGAGCGCCCGTCGACCAGGGTCTTCCAGCTCGTCTCGACGTCGTTGCCGAGCGGGGTCACCGCGCCGAGGCCGGTGATCACGACCCTGCGCCGTCCGTTGAGGCCGAATCCGCTCTCCATCACATTCCGAGTCCGCCGTCGACGAGAAGCACCTCGCCCGTGATGAACGCGGCCTCGTCGGAGCAGAGGAAGCGTACCGCCCCTGCGACATCCTCAGGATCGCCCAGCCGGCCGAGCGGCGTGTTCGAGAGCATCGCCTGCTGCGCCTCCTCCGGAAGCACGTCGGTCAGCCGCGTGTTCACGTAGCCGGGCGCGACGACGTTGGCGCGCACGTTTCGGCTGCCGAGCTCCCGGGCGAGGGACTTGGTGAAGCCGATGATCCCGGCCTTGGAGGCGCCGTAGTTCGTCTGGCCCCAGTTGCCGTGGAGGCCGACGATGCTGGAGACGTTTACGATCGAGCCGGCGCGCTTCTTCATCATCCCGCGGACGGCGGCGCGGCAGGTGTAGAAGACCGACGAGAGGTTGGTCTCGACCACGTCCCGCCAGTCCGCGTCGGGCATCCGCGCCAGGAGGCCGTCGCGCGTCAGGCCGGCGTTGTTGACGAGGATGTCGAGCTCGCCGGCCTCCTCGACGAGCCGCTTCGCCTGCTCGGGGTCGGAGACGTCGGCCTGCACCGCCCGGCCACCGGCCTCCTTCGCAACCGCGTCCGCCTCCTCGGCGCCGGAGTGGTAGCCCACGACGACCTGCGCGCCGCCGCGCGCGAGCTCGAGCGCGATAGCGCGGCCGATGCCCCGCGAGCCGCCCGTCACCAGAGCCGTCTTTCCCTGCAGCAAACAGAACTCAGACACGCGGGTCGGTGCTTTGTGGCGTGCCGCGGAGGGGCGAAGCCCCGGAGTCTGCGCGGGTTCTGTTACGCAGAGCTCAATCTCTCCCGGAGCTTCTCGAGCGAGGCCAGGTCGCCGACCGGGATCGCCTTCACGCTTCTGTCGATCCTCTTCAGTAAACCGGTCAGGACGTTGCCCGGCCCGACCTCGACGAAGACCTTCACGCCCTGGCGCATCAGCTCGCGCGCCGCCTGGGTGAAGCGCACTGGGGCGGTCAGCTGCTCGACGAGGAGCGCGGCCATCCTCTGCGCGGGCTCGATCTTCGCGGTCACCGTCGAGACGAACGGCGCGATCGGGTCGTTGATCTTCGCGCGCTCGATCGCCGGCCGCAGCCGCTCGGCCGCCCGCTCGATCAGTGGGCTGTGGAAGGCTCCGGAGACGCGCAGCTTGACCGTCCGGCGCGCCCCCTCACGCTCCGCCTCGCTGCAGCACTCGTCCACCGACGGGTTCTGGCCCGAGATCACGATCTGGCCGGGGCAGTTGTAGTTCGCCGGCCACACGTTCGCGATCCGCGCGCAGAGCTGCTCGACGACCTCGTCGTCGAGACCGAGGATCGCCGCCATCGAGCCGGGGTTCTCGCGCGCCGCCTCGGCCATCGCGAGCCCACGCTCCCGGACGAGCATGATCGCGTCGTCGGTCGAGAGCGCCTGCGCGGCCGCGAGGGCCGCGAACTCGCCGACCGAGTGGCCGACGACGAAGTCAGGCTCGAAGCCGTCCGCGCGCAGGGCCGCGAGCACGGCGAGGCTCGTGGCGACGAGGGCGGGCTGCTGCACCTCCGTCTGGACGAGCTCTTCCTCCGGAGCCTCGAAGCAGAGTCGTACGAGATCGAGCCCGGAGGCCTCGCTCGCCCGGGTGTACACCTCCATCGCCGCCGGCACCGCGAGGGCGATCTCCCGGCCCATGCCCGCTTCGAGCGAGCCCTGGCCGGGGAAGCAGAATGCGATCTTCTGGCCGTTCATCCCGTTCCTCCGTCAGTCCATTCGATCAAACCGGAGCCCCATGTGAGCCCGGCACCCATCCCCGTCATCAGCACGAGCTGCCCCGCGCGCAGCCGTCCGTCCGCCTTCGCATCGGCAAGCGCCAGCGGAATCGACCCCGACGATGTGTTCCCGTAGCGGTCGACGTCAATCACGGTCTTCTCTTCCGGGATCCCGAGCCTCTGCCGCGCGTGCTCGATGATCCGCACGTTTGCCTGGTGCGGCACGTAGACGTCCACGTCGTCGATCGTGCGACCGCATTCGGCCAGCACCGCCTCGGCCGAGCTGACGAGGACGCGCGTCGCGAACTTGAAGACCTCCCTGCCGTTCATCTTCACGAAGTGCAGGTGCTCGGCCACGGACTCCGCGGTGGCCGGCGCGCGTGAGCCGCCGGCCGGGAGGTAGAGCTGCGGCCCGCCGGAGCCGTCCGCGCCGAGCTCGAAGCCGAGGAAGCCGCCGTCGGCGACCCGCTCCAGGACGACCGCGCCCGCACCGTCGCCGAAGAGCACGGCGGTGCTGCGGTCGCTCCAATCCATGATCTTCGAGAGCACGTCGCCGCCGACGATCAGCGCTCGCTGGGCGAGCCCGCCGGCCAGCATCCCGTAGCCCTGCGCGAGCGCGTACATGAAGCCCGTGCAGCCGGCGGAGAGGTCGTACGCGGCTGCGTCGGCTGCGCCGAGCTGGTCGGCCAGGATCGCCCCGGTCGAGGGAAACGCCATGTCGGGCGTGACCGTGGCGACGATGATCAGGTCGATCTCCGAGCCGTCGAGACCCGCGCCCTCGAGCGCCTCGCGGGCGGCCGGAAGGCAGACATCGGAGAGCGCCTCCTCGGGCGCCGCGATCCGGCGCTCCCGAATCCCTGTGCGCTCCCTGATCCACTCGTCCGAGGTGTCCATCCGCTCGGCGAGGTCGTCGTTCGTGACCACCCGCTCGGGCACGTGACAGCCCAGGCCGGTGACCGAGATCGCAACACCGTTGGCCGTCCCGATCACTGTTCCACCGCGTTGCTCGCCTGCGGCTCGCTCCCGCCTTCTTCCCCTGAGCACGCCCGGCCTCCCCGCTGGATCGACGAGCTTACGCTCATCGCTCCACCGCGAATGTCAGCGTCCCGCGGGCGGCCAGGTCTTCGCCGACACGCGCCGTCGCCTTGCCCTTGCCCACCGGCCCGCGCACGGCCTCGAGCCTGCACTCGAATACGAGCTCGTCGCCCGGCTCGACGATCCGCTTGAAGCGGACGTCGTCGATCCCCGCGAAGAGCGCCAGCCGCCCGCGGTTCTCTTCTTGCGAGAGCACGGCCACCGCACCGGTCTGTGCCATCCCTTCGACGATCAGCACGCCAGGCATCACCGGGCGGCCGGGGAAATGGCCCTTCAGGTACCACTCGTCGGGCCGCACCGTCTTGCGCGCAACGACGCGCGCGCCCGGCTCGAGCTCGAGCACCTCGTCGATCAGGAGGAACGGCTCCCGGTGAGGCAGAATCGCCTCGATTCCCTCGCGGCCGAACGGCGTCACGCGGCCGGTTCGTCCCTGAGCCGTGCGCGCAGCCCGGCGCGGCCGCGGTGCGCGTAGCACTTCGCGGTCCCGACCGGCATCCCGGAGCGAGCGGAGATCTCCGCGAAGGAGAACCCGAGCGCGTCCTTCAGGACGACCACGTTCGCCTGCTCCTGCGACAGGCACGCGAGCTCCGCGGCCAGCTCGTGGCGCAGCTCCGAAAGGGCCGCCTCCCGGGCCGGGTCGGCGTCGCTCGAAACGCGGTCGTCGTCCAGCAGGGGCTCGCAACGGCGAACGCGCTGGCGATCCGCGACGTCACGGCAGGTGTTGACCACGAGCCGGTGCAGCCACGTCGCGAACTGCGACTCGCCGCGGAACTGGCGGAGTCGGACGCAGAGCTTGGCCAGCGCCTCCTGCGCGGCATCGCGCGCATCCTCGGGGTCGGAGAGCAGGTGCGCGGCCAGCCGCTCCACGCGCGGCGCGTGCCGCTCGCACAGCGCCGCGAGCGCCTGCCGGTCGCCGTCCTTGGCTCGCTTGACGAGGATGGGATCACTGAGCCTCTCGTAGACGAGCGGCCGGTCGGGCCGCGGGTCTTGCCGAATCTGACGGCGCTTGCGGAGAGGAGGTTGCACGGCCGCCGTAGTGTATTTGGCGGTGAGCGACTCACTGGCGCCTGAGGCGGTGCTCCCGCGGCTACGGGGCCGCCTGGGACGACCTTACGAGCACGTCGGGTCGACTCCCTCGACGCAGCTGCTGCTGAAGCCGGACGCCCCTGAAGGTGCCGTCGTCGCCGCCGAGGAGCAGACCGCGGGCCGCGGCAGGCTCGGGCGGCGCTGGTTCGCTCCCGCCGGCACCAGCCTGCTCTGCTCCCTGCAGCTCCGGCCGGCCTCGCCCACTGAGCGCCTGCCCGAGCTGACCGGGTTCGCCGCGCGTGCGTGCGCCGAGGCGATTGCGGGCGTGACCGGGCTGGAGCCCGAGCTGAAGTTCCCGAACGACGTCCTCGTCGGCGGCCGCAAGGTCGCTGGAATCCTGGCCGAGGCACGCGAGGGGCGGGTCGTGCTGGGAATCGGGATCAACGTCAACGTCCCCGCGAGCGAGCTCCCGGCGGACGTCGCCCACCCTGCCACGTCGCTGCTCGCCGAGACCGGCCGCGAGCTCGACCGGGCGGAGCTGCTCGCCGAGCTGCTCGTGCGGCTCGAGCGCCGCTACGACGCGTGGCTCAGCGGCGCGCCTTGACGACCCTGCCTCTGTTTCCGGCCGCGTCGACCGCGTAGGCGGTCACCCCACGCACCGTGCCGCTGTAGCGCACCCGCACGAGGCCCGCGCGGCGCACGGCCACCTGCCGCCAGCGCCCGTTGATCGCCAGCACGAGGCGCCCCGGCTCGCTGACCCGGAACGTCAGCGGCGCGAGCGAGACGAGCCGTAGCGACGGCGGCTTGCGGTCGATCCTCACCGGCACCGTCTGGGTCACGGTCAGCAGCGAGTCGGCTGAGCTCACGGCAACGGTGTAGCGCCCGTCCGGCAAACCACCGCCGTCCCACGTCAGCCCCTGCGGCCCCGGCGTCAGATCGGCCTGCAGCAACGTCGCCACGATCTGGGTGCGGCGCAGGATCCGAACCTCGACATGGGCGGGGTTGAACAGGCGGAAGGTCAGGCGGACGGAATCGAATCGCCCGTCGCCGTTCGGCGAGAACGCGGGAGCGCTCGCCGCCAGAGCGCCGAGCGTCCGGTCAACCCAGAACCGCGTGAAGGTCTGCACCTGCTTGCCTGCCGCGGTCGCGATGAGCGTCAGCTTGTACCAACCGTCGGGGATCGCGTCCGGGCTCCACGTGAGCCCTTGCTTGCCCGCCGCGCGGCGGCCGTTGAAGAGGGTCGCGACCGTCGTGCCGAGCACGTCCTGGACGGTCGCGTTCACGGTCGCGGAAGCGGACAGCCGGTAGCTCACCTTCGCCTCGTCCCCTCGCCCGTCCCCGTTCGGCGAGACGATCGCCGGCGCCACGCGCACCTCCTTGAGCGACAGAGGCGCCGGCGCCGTGCCGATCGCTCCCGTCGCCGGCCGCATCTGCGGAGCCGAGATCGACCACGTGTAGCGGCCCGCCGGAACGGTGGTCGCGTCCCAGGTCCAGTCGACCTTCGCGCTCGTCCCGCTCCCGCTCGCAACGACCGCGCCGGTCGCGTCACGAACCGCGGCGGCCCAGGTCACCGCGCTCGAGAGTCGCGCCGTGAACCGCACCGGGCCGCCGACGACGCCGGTCACGGCCGGCGCGTAGAGCTTGGGGAGGCCCTTGCGCGAGACCGCCGTCCGGATCGACGGCAGCTGCGAGTAGAGGCTCGCGCCCGGACAGCTGGTCGGATAGACGTCGCGGTGACCGGAGATCGCCTTCAGCGTCAAGGCCCGGCCGGGCGGATACCGCGGGTTGCCGGCCGAGATACGTACGACGCTCGAGAGTGGGTCGACGTGCGCGAGGTCGAGCTTCCAGGCGAGCAGCGAGACGAGCGCTGCGCGGGCGGCCGGCGCGATCGCGGTCGAGCCGTAGTCGCCAATCACGGCAATCCCGACCGAGCCGGTGTTGAAGCCCTGCGCGTGCGCGCCGACGACCGGCTTCGTCATCCCGCCGTAGCGGCCTTCGAAGATCTGGCCGTACTTGTCGACGAGAAAGTTGTAGCCGATGTCGTTCCAGCCGTTGCTCTTCACGTGGTAGAGCTCGATCGCCCGCACGATCGAGGCCGACTGCGCCTTCGTGTACGAGTTCGAGTTGACCGTGTGGTGGACGATCGCGAGATGAACGCCGTCGGCGTAGAAGGGTGCCCCGCGGCGAATCGACTCGTCGGCGTGCCAGCCCGCCCGCGTGATTATCGGCGGCGCGCCCGCGATCTCCGCCCGCTTCGCGGTCACCGGGAGCCTCGGGCTGCGGACGAAGTACGCGCGCAGCCGTGTCACGCGGCCCACCGCGCGGTACTGGATCCGGGTCGACGGGCCCGTCCAGACGGGATCTCCGATTCGCCAGCCGCGAGTGGCACGAAGCTCCCGGCCGCGGTCGGGAAGCGCGTCCTCGTCGGAAGAGAGCCGCCAGGCGCTCCAGTGCCCGTCGAGGCTCCGCGTCCGGTACCTGACGACACCCGGCCCGCGCCAGTGCAGGCCGACGAGCTCGAAGACCCCTGGAGAGAGCCCGCTGGGCCCAAGGGGCCGGAGGTCTCGCTGCTGGACGAGCCCGGCCCCGAGAGCGGAGCCGGGGAACGCGGCGGCGAGGAGGACTGCGGCGATGAACCTCATGGGGCGACCCGCCTTCGAGAGTCGCAGACCACTTCCTGGGCCGCAAGGCAGAAGAGGTCTCGCTGATAGAATCTTTACGACCGTGAAAGGGCCGTCTCTGCGGGCATTTTTAGCCTCGATGGCAGCGGCCCTGGCCGTTCCGGCACTCGCCTTCGCCGCCTCCTCCGGGCAGCCTCGCGTGCTGGCGATCCACTTCGGCCTCGAGGTGAACCCGGTCACGTCGAGCTACCTCGACCACCAGCTCGACCGGGCGCAGAACGACGGGTACAACGCGGCCGTGATCGTGCTCGACACCCCGGGCGGGCTCTCAGAGTCGATGCGCACGATCGTCAAGAACGAGCTCGCCTCCAAGATCCCGGTGATCGTCTACGTGTCCCCACCGGGTGCCCGTGCCGCTTCTGCAGGCGTGTGGATAGGCGAGGCTGCAGACGAGCTTGCGATGGCGCCCGGGACGAACATCGGGTCGTCGACGCCGATCAGCAGTAGCGGCCAGAACATCGACTCCGATCTGCGCAGGAAGGTGATCAACGACGCGCGCGCGTCGCTGCGCAGCCTCGCGAGATACCGCGGCCGCAACGTCGCATGGGCCGACCTCGCGGTTCGCAAGGCTTCGAATCTCACCGCAGGCGAAGCGTTGAGGATGAACGTGATCGACGACATCTCAACGAGCCTGCCGTCGCTCCTGAACAAGATCGACGGCCGCAAGGCAACGGGCAGTGGCTACGTCTTCCACACGGCGGACGCGCAGATCGTCGAGGTCCACCCCGGCTTCTTCACGCGCCTGCTGAACGCGCTCATCGACCCGAACATCATCCCGCTGCTCTTCCTCGCGGGGATCGCGGGGATCGGCTTCGAGATCTTCCATCCGGGGGTGGTGCTGCCCGGTGCGCTCGGCGGCGTCTCGCTCCTGCTCGCGTTGTTCGGCTTCGCCGTGCTGCCGATCAGCTGGGCGGGGCTCGCGCTGCTGATCCTCGGCGCGGCCTTGCTCGTGATCGACGCGCACGTGGTCAGCCACGGCGCCCTGACGGTCTCGGGGCTGATCAGCCTCGTGGTCGGCTCGCTGCTGCTCTTCCACAACGCACCCGCGCCGTACAACGACGTGAACGTGCCCCTGCTTGTGGCCTTCGCGATCGTCCTGGGCGGAGTCTGGGCCTTCGCGCTGACGAAGGCCGTGCAGGTGCGGCGAAGCCCGGTCTCGGTCGGTCCACAGACGATCATCGGGGAGATCGGCGAGGCGCGGCGCGACGACCTCGTGTTCGTACACGGCGAGCTGTGGCGCGCGCGACCTGCAAACGGTGCGCCGCTCAGGCCGGGACAGCGAGTCCGCGTGGCCGGTGTCGACCCAGGGCTCGTGCTCGAGGTCGAGCCGATCTCCTAGTAGGGAGTAGGATCGCGCCATGACCGCCGCCGTGATCATCGTCGTCGTCCTGCTGTTCCTCGTCGTGCTGTTCCTGATCTCCGCGATCAAGGTCGCGCGGGAGTACGAGCGCGGGATCATCTTCCGCCTCGGCCGCCTGCTTCCGGAACCGAAGGGACCGGGGCTCTTCATCCTGATCCCGATCGTCGACCGGATGGTGAAGGTCGACCTGCGGACAATCACGCTCAACATCCCGCCGCAGGAGGTCATCACCAAGGACAACGTCCCGGTGCGGGTGAACGCGGTCGCCTACTTCCGGATCGTCGAGCCGAAGAACGCGATCGTCCAGGTCGAGAACTTCATGGTCGCGACCTCGCAGATCGCGCAGACGACACTGCGCTCGGTGCTCGGCCAGCACCTCCTCGACGAGTTGCTCTCCGAGCGCGACAAGATCAACGCGATCCTCCAGGAGATCATCGACGAGGCCACCGCACCCTGGGGGATCAAGGTCTCGATCGTCGAGGTCAAGGACGTGGAGATACCGTCGGGCATGCAACGCGCGATGGCGCGACAGGCGGAGGCGGAGCGTGAGCGGCGGGCCAAGGTGATCGCCGCCGAGGGCGAGTTCCAGGCCTCGGAGCGGCTGAAGGACGCCGCGCTTGTGATCGAGGACCACCCGATCGGCCTGCAGTTGCGGTACCTGCAGACGCTGGTCGAGCTCGGGTCCTCACAGTCGACGACGATCGTCTTCCCGGCACCGATCGACCTGCTGACGCCGTTCCTCGAGCGCCTCAAGGGCTCCTGAGCGCCGACCTGCGGGTCGACCCGCTGACGGGGCGGCTGGTAGCCATAGCGCCCGGCCGTTCAGGTCGCCCGGGAGCCGACGCGCCCGAGCTCGACCCGGTGACCGACGAGGAGCTCGACTCGTGCCCCTTCTGCGAGGGTCATGAGGACCGCACGCCGCCCGAGGTGCTCGCGCTGCCGTCCGGGGGGCGCGAGCCGGACACGCCCGGCTGGTCGGTGCGCGTCGTGCCGAACAAGTACCCGGCCTTCGAGCGCCAGGAGGTAGTCGTCAACTCGGCGGAGCACGTCCGGTCGATCGCCGAGCTCGGCGCGACTCAGCTCGGGCTCGTCGCGGAGGCCTGGCGCCTGCGCGCGGCCGCGGCTCACGAGGAGGGAAAGCAGCTCTTCGCAGGCGTCAACGAGGGCCGGGCCGCCGGAGCGAGCCTGCTCCACTCGCACGCGCAGCTAGTCTGGCTCGACGAGGAGCCTCCGGCCGTGACGACCGAGCGGGGCGACGGCTGCCGGCTCTGCGCCTACCTCGAGCAGGAACGCCGCGAAGGAGCTCGCGTCGTCGCGAAGCGCGACGAGCTCCTGCTCCTCTGTCCGTACGCGAGCCGCGCCCCGTACGAGTGCCTCGTCGCTCCGCTGGAGCACGAGAGCGACGGCTTCGGCAGCCCGCTCCTCGGAGCAGCCCTCGACCTCGCCGCCGAGGCCCTCCGGCGGCTCTCCGGCGCCGAAGGCCCGCGGCCGGCGAACCTCTGGCTCCATGAAGGCGAGCACTGGCACCTCGAGCTGCTGCCGCGCCTGACCGTCATGGCCTCCCTCGAGCTCGGCGCAGGCCTCTACGTGAACACGCTGGCGCCCGAGCAGGCGGCCGAGATGCTCAGGAACGCTTAGCTCTCGACCGTGGTGTTCGTCTCGCGGAAGCGCCGCGCGGCCTCGATCGCCGCACCAAGGTTGAGGCCCTTGTCCTTGGCCTGCTTGATCAACATCACGGTCTCGAGCGCGTCGATGTCGTAGATGCGCTGCTTGTTCCCCTTGGTCGGGATCTGCGCCTTGTTCGTCCAGTAGTCCAGCTGCATCTTGGAGATCCCGGCGATCTGACAGACCTGGCCGAGGTAGAGCTCGATCTTCTCGAGGTGCTCGGCGAGGTCGATCGGCTCCAGGAAGTCAGCTGCCTTGTCATACGCCATCTCGTGCACTCCTTGGGCGAAGCTTCCCCTCCGAAAGTTATAGCGACCTGCTTCCAATTACGGAAGAGCTATCGGTGAACTTCGTCGTTCTTACCGGTTTCTGCCGGAGCCGCCTCACCGTTCCCGACAACCTCCGCCCCCTCGGACTCCGCGACGAGCGCGATGCTCGAGACCTGCTCGTCGCCGCGGAACCGCATCACGATCACGCCCTGCGTCGAGCGGCCGAGCCGCTTGATCTCCTCGACAGGCATCCGGATGACGGTGCCGCCGTTCGAGATCAGCATCACCTGGTAGCCCTCGCGCACGGGAAGGGCGCCGGCGAGCTGGCCGCGCGCTTCGGTCAGCTGCACCGTCTTGACGCCGAGTCCGCCCCGGCCCTTGACCGGGTAGTCGGCCATCCGCGTGCGCTTGCCGAAGCCCTGCTCGGTCACGACGAGCATGTCGAGCTCGTCGTCGGCGATTCCGGCCGAGATCACCTCGTCGCCCTTGCGCAGGCCCATGCCCTTGACGCCGGAGGTCGCGCGTCCCATCGGCCGCGCCTGGTCCTCGCGGAAGCGGATCGCCTGGCCCTTGCGCGAGACGAGGATGATGTCCTCGCCGCCCGAGGAGTGGAGGACATCGACGAGCGCGTCCCCGTCGCGCAGCTTGATCGCGATGATCCCGTCCGCCCTCAGCGGCGTGTTGAACTCCTCGAAGCGCGACTTCTTGATCATCCCGTTGCGCGTCGCGAGCACGAGGTACTCGGCCTCCTTGAAGTCACGCGTCGCGATCACCGCCTTCACCTGCTCGCCCTGGGCGAACGGGAGCAGGTTCACGATCGCGCGGCCCTTCGACTGCCGCGTCCCGAGCGGGAGCTCGTGCACCTTCAGGCGGTAGACCTTTCCGACCGAGGTGAAGAAGAGCAGGTAGTCGTGCGTCGAGGCCACGAACAGGTGCTCGATGTAGTCCTCGTCCTTGAGATCCATGCCCATCACGCCGATCCCGCCGCGCCGCTGCTCCCGGTACGTCGTGACCGGTAGCCGCTTCACGTAACCCGAGCGCGTGATCGCGATCACCATGTCCTCCTCCGCGATCAGATCCTCGAGGTCGAGCTCCCCCTCGGCGGCCACGATCTCGGTGCGGCGGTCGTCACTCTTGCCGTAGACCTGCTTGAGCTCGAGCAGCTCCTCGCGGATCAGGCCGTCGATGCGAGCCTCGTCGCCGAGGATCCCCCGCAGCTCGCCGATCCGCTCCTGCAGGTCGGCGTACTCGTCCTCGATGCGCTTGCGTTCGAGACCGGTGAGGCGCTGGAGCCGAAGGTCGAGGATCGCCTGCGCCTGGATCTCCGAGAGCTCGAAGGTCTCCATCAGACCGGCACGTGCGGCGTCCGGGTCGGCCGAGGCACGGATCAGCGAGATGACCGCGTCGAGGTTGTCGAGGGCCGTCAGGTAGCCCTGCAGGACGTGCGCGCGCGCCTCCGCCTTGCGCAGCTCGAACTTCGAGCGGCGGGTGACCACCTCGCGCTGGAAGTCGAGGTAGTGCTGGAGCATGTCGCGAAGCGGCAGCGTCCGCGGCACCCCGTCGACCAGCGCCACGGCGTTGTAGCCGAACGTCGTCTGCAGCGACGTGTGCTTGAAGAGCTTGTTCTGGATCACCTGCGGGATCGCGTCGCGCTTGAGCTCGATCTGGATCCGCATCCCCGACTTGTCCGAGAGGTCCTTGACGTCGTGGACCTCTGGGATCACCTTCTCGTTGACGAGGTCGGCGATCTTCTTGATCACGCCCTCGTCGCCGCCCTTCCTGACGCCGTACGGCAGCTCGCTGACGATGATCGCGGTGCGGCCGCCGCGCAGCTCCTCGATGTGGGTGCGCGCGCGCTGCACGATCCTGCCCCGACCCGAGCGGTAGGCCTCGCGGATGCCCTCGCGGCCGAGGATGATCCCGCCGGACGGAAAGTCCGGGCCCTTGATGTGCTTCGTCAGCCGGTCGACGTCGATCGTCGGCTCGTCAATCAGCGTCACGAGAGCGTCCACGACCTCGCCGAGGTTGTGCGGCGGAATGTTCGTGGCCATGCCGACCGCGATCCCGGCCGAGCCGTTCAGGAGCAGGTTGGGCAGGCGCGACGGCAGGACCTGCGGCTCGCGGCGCGACTCGTCGTAGTTGGGGCCGAAGTCGACCGTGTCCGCGTCGATGTCGCGGAGCATCTCGGTGGCCAGCCGCGCCAGCCGGCACTCGGTGTAGCGCATGGCCGCAGCCGGGTAGCCGTCGATGTTGCCGAAGTTGCCCTGGCCGTCCACGAGCGGGTACCGCATCGAGAACGGCTGCGCGAGTCGCACGAGCGTGTCGTAGATCGACTGGTCGCCGTGCGGGTGGTAGGAGCCCATCACGTCACCGACCACGCGCGCGCACTTCAGCCGCGCGCGGTTCGGCTGCAGGCCTGCCTCGTGCATCGCGTAGAGCACGCGTCGGTGCACCGGCTTGAGGCCGTCGCGCACGTCGGGCAGCGCCCGCGCGACGATCACGCTCATCGCGTAGTCGAGGAAGCTCGAGCGCATCTCCTGCTCGAGCTCGCGCGGCTCGATCCGACCGGGACCTAGAGGCTCTACCGTCGCCACTTAACGCTCTTTCGGGTCGGGCTGGAGCTCATACGTCGAGGAAGCGGACGTCCTTCGCGTTCTGCTCGATGAACAGCCGGCGCGGCTCGACCTGGTCGCCCATCAGCATCGAGAACACCTGGTCGGCAGCCGCGGCGTCGTCGACCTCGACCCTGATCAGCATGCGCCGGGCCGGGTCCATCGTCGTCTGTGCGAGCTCCTCCGGGTCCATCTCGCCGAGGCCCTTGAAACGACGCACCTGGAGTCCCTCCTTGCCCAGCTCGAGCGCGAGGTCGCGCAGCTCCTCGAAGGTCTCCGCATGCCGCGTCTTCTTGCCGAGCCCGAGGTCGAAGGGCGGCGCACCGATGATCTCGACCAGCCGCGCGTAGGTCTTCCGCAAGTTGGCGTAGACCGGCGAGGTGAGGAGCTCGGTCGGCACCACCACGTGCGTGGCGGCGCTCGTCTCCCGCTCGGTCACCTTGATCCGAGCGCCCTCGCCGGTGCTCTCGACGACCGCGACCTCGTAGCCGTTGCCGTCGAGCGCCGAGAGAGCGCCTTCGATCTCGCCTGCGAGCGCGGCCTCG
>Ga0307320_10000414_pt1 | contig 15379 bp, 14 predicted proteins | sample ER_DNA_369_FD_194495 | JGI IMG/M metagenome (GOLD analysis project Ga0307320, IMG submission 194495) | Bulk soil microbial communities from the East River watershed near Crested Butte, Colorado, United States - ER_DNA_369 | ecosystem: Environmental > Terrestrial > Soil > Floodplain | place...
CGCCCGCCGACGCGCGGTGCGGTGTGGCTGGTTGCGCCGCTCACCGCCTTCGCGCTCGTCGCGCTGACCGTCGGGCTCCTGGCCCGCGAGCGGTTCGACCCGAACAAGGGCTACTTCCAGCTCTTCTTCAGCGACACGCTCCACCTGAAGGCGTGGCTCGCGACGGCCGTCGTGGCCCTCGCCCTCTCACAGCTCTTCACCGCCGCCTGGATCTTCCGCAAGCTGCCATGGGCCCGTCCCGCCTGGATCCCGGCGTTTCACCGGTGGACGGGGCGGCTCGCGTTCGCGCTCACCCTGCCGATCGCCTACCACTGTGTCTTCAAGCTCGGCTTCCAGCACCCGACGACCCGCGTGCTCGCCCACTCCCTCTTCGGTTGTGCGGTGTACGGAGCCTTCGCGGCGAAGGTCCTGATCGTGCGCCTGCACCGCTTCCCCGTCTGGGTCCTTCCCACTGCCGGCGCGCTCCTCTTCTCCGTCCTCGTAGGCGTCTGGTACACGAGCGCCGTCTGGCTCTTCGACCTCGTCGGCATCGGGATCTAGTCCGGGCGCCCTATCGTTAGGGGTAGATGCGGCGCGATCACCCAACCGTGCTCGACCTCGTCGGCAAGACGCCGCTCGTCCGGCTGCAACGCCTTGGCCGCGACGACGGGCCGGCGCTCCTCGCCAAGCTCGAGTTCATGAATCCGGGTGGCAGCGTGAAAGACCGGATCGCCCTCAGGATGATCGAGGGGGCCGAGGAAGAAGGGAAGCTTCAGCCCGGCGGGACGATCGTCGAGCCGACGAGCGGGAACACCGGGGTCGGCCTCGCCATAGCTGCGGCGCTCAAGGGCTACCGCTGCATTTTCGTCATGCCGGACAAGGTCGCTCCGGAGAAGATCTCGCTCCTCCGGGCCTTCGGAGCCGAGGTCGTCATCTGCCCGACGGCCGTGCCTCCCGAGTCGCCCGAGAGCTACTACTCGGTGTCCGCTCGGCTCGCGGAGGAGATTCCCGGCGCGTACAAGCCCGACCAGTATTCGAATCCCGCCAACCCGCAGGCGCATTACGAGACGACGGGCCCGGAAATCTGGGAGCAGACGGGTGGCGCCATCGACGCGCTCGTGCTCACCGTTGGCACCGGCGGGACGATCACCGGCTCGGCCCGTTTTCTGAAGGAGCGCAAGCCCGACCTGCTGGTGGTTGGCGCCGACCCCGAGGGGTCGATCTATTCCTCCGACACCGCGCATCCCTATCTCGTCGAGGGCATCGGCGAGGACTTCTGGCCCAAGACGTTCGACCCGTCGGTCGTGGACGAGTACGTGACGGTCTCCGACCGGGACTCGTTCATCACGGCTCGCCGGCTGGCGCGCGAGGAAGGCCTCCTCGTCGGAGGCTCCGGCGGCACGGCGGTCTGGGCGATGCTCCGGATCGCGGAGCGGTTCGGTCCCGACGCGACCGTCGTCACGCTCATCCCCGACGGCGGCCGCGGCTACCTCTCGAAGTTCTACGACGACAACTGGCTTCGCGAGTACGGCATCGTCGACCGCCATGCGCCCGCGCCGACGATCGAGGAGGTGCTCGCGTTCAAGCAGCGGGCCGTCGAGCAGGCACCGCCGCTGATCTTCGTCGAGTCCCACAAGAAGGTCGGTGAAGCGGTCGATCTCATGCACAGGTATGGGATCTCCCAGCTCCCGGTCACTCGCCACGAGCCGCCTGGCTCTCTCGCCGACGTGATCGGCTCGATCCAGGAGCGCGGGCTCCTCGAGCGTGTCCTCCGCAACCCGGACACTCTCAACGAGGAGGTTGCGAGCGCCATGGACCCGCCGCTCCGAACTGTCGAGATGCGGGAGCCGGTCGACACGGTCATCTCGGATCTGGAGGCTGGCAACACGGCCGTGATCGTGGCGACTGGCGGCCAGCCCGTCGGCGTCCTCACCCGCGCCGACCTGCTCGAATATCTCGCCCACAACGGCCGCTAGCATCAGGCGCATGGACTTCGAGACCCGCGCGATCCACGAAGGGCAAGAGCCGGACCCCGCCACCGGCGCGATCACGACGCCGATCTACCAGACGTCCACGTACGTCCAGGAGGAGGTCGGGAAGCACAAGGGCTACGACTACTCGCGCGCCGGGAATCCGACTCGGACCGCGCTCGAGACGTGCCTTGCCTCGCTCGAGAGCGCCGACCACGGATTCGCCTTCTCGTCCGGGCTCGGCGGCGTCACGACGCTCATGCACCTCGTCTCGCCCGGCGAGCACGTCGTCTCGGTCAACGACGTCTACGGCGGCACCTACCGGATGTTCACGCAGGTCTACCAGCCGAAGGGATACCGCTTCACGTTCCTCTCGGCCCGCGACATCGGGACGGACCTCGCCGACCACCTCGACGAGGACACGCGCCTTGTCTGGCTCGAGAGCCCGACGAACCCGCTGCTCAACGTCATCGACATCCAGGCGGCGGCCGAGGCCGCCCACGCGAAGGGCGCGATCGTGGTCGTGGACAACACCTTCGCCACCCCCTACCTCCAGCGGCCGCTCGAGCTCGGCGCCGACGTCGTCCTCCATTCGACGACGAAGTACCTCAGCGGCCACTCGGACGTGATCGGCGGGTTCGTGGCGACGAACGACCCGACGATCGCCGAGCGCCTGCGCTTCCTACAGAAGTCGCTCGGCGCGATTCCAGGGCCGTTCGACAGCTGGCTCGTCCTCCGCGGCCTGAAGACCCTCGCCGTGCGCATGGATCGCCACTGCGAGAACGCTCGGCGAATCGCCGCCTGGTTGGACGGGCACGAGGCAGTCGAGCGGGTCCTCTACCCCGGGCTCCCCGACCATCCTGGCCACGAGATCGCCGCCCGGCAGATGAGCGACTTCGGCGGGATGATCTCGTTTCTCGCCGCCTCCGAGGAGGACGCGATCCGCCTCGTCGCTGAGACGAAGGTCTGGAAGCTCGCCGAGAGCCTCGGCGGCGTGGAGAGCCTCATCGAGCAGGCCGCGCGCATGACACATGCCTCCACGGCGGACGCGCCCTTCGCCGTCCCCGGAAACCTCGTCCGTCTTTCGGTCGGGATCGAGTCGGTCGACGACCTCCTCGCCGATCTCGAGCAGGCCCTGTCAGCCGTCACGGCCAAGACCTCGTAGCTCACCTCTACAATCAGAGCAGTGGGTGACTGGGGCCTCTACATCGTCCTCCTCGTCCCGACGCTGCTCCTCGGTCTGGGAGTCCAGTGGTGGCTCAAGCGGACGTTCGCGCGCTACTCGAACATCGAGCTCCTCGCGGGGCTGACCGGGGCCGATGTTGCGCGGCAGATCCTCGACCGGAACGGTCTTTCGGAGGTGCCCGTCGACCGCGCGGACGGCGGCTCGCTGTCCGACAACTACGACCCGCGCAAGCGAGCGCTGCACCTGTCTCCACCTGTCTACGACCCGAAGACCGTGGCCGCCGCGGCGGTTGCGGCCCACGAGAGCGGCCACGCCTTGCAGCACGCTTCGGGCTACACGGCGCTGCGGCTGCGAAGCGCGATGTTCCCGGTCGTCGCCATCGCCTCCACGACCTGGATCTGGATCCTCATCGCAGGCGTCCTCCTCAATGCCCTCAACCTGATCACGCTCGCGATCCTCATCTACGCGGTCGCCGTCGCATTCCACCTCGTGACGCTGCCGGTCGAGTTCAACGCCTCACGCCGGGCCGGCCAGCAGCTTCAGGCCCTCGGTCTTGTGACCACAGAGGAACAGGCGGGAGTGCAGAAGGTGCTGACCGCCGCAGCCCTGACCTACGTCGCCGGTGCGCTCGCCGCGCTGACGCAGCTCCTCTACTTCGTCCTCGCCTACCTCCGCGACTAGCCCTAACGACCTGGTCGGCGGGCGTCAGCCGGGCAAAGCCCGGCTTTGCCCCACCTGACGACGCTCGCTAGCGGCTAGCTCGGCGCTGGGGCGGGCTCGAGCGCCTTCTCGTAGGCGGCCTCGTAGTCGGCGACCATGCGCTCCATGGAGAAACGCTCCTCGACGTAGCGCCGGCACTCCAGCGGGTCGATCGCGTCGGCCCGCTCGATGACGCCGGCCATCTCGTTGTGGTCGTCGACGATGATCCCGGTGCGGCCGTCCTCGATCACCTCGGGAACGGCGCCGTGGCGCGTGGCGATGACGGGCGTGCCGCACGCCATCGACTCGATCATGACGAGTCCGAACGGCTCCGCCCACTCGATTGGGAAGAGCGTCACGCGCGCGTTCTGGAGGAGGTCGACCTTCTCCTCGTGCGAGACCTCTCCGAGGTACTCGATGTCGTCGCTGAGGTGAGGCTTGACGGCGGCCTCGAAGTACTCCTCCTCACGGAGCTCCTGCATTTTTCCGGCGAGCTTGAGCGGGAGGCCGAGCTGCTCCGCTACCTCGACCGCGCGATGGGCGCCCTTGTCCGGGCTCATGCGACCGATGAAGACCAGGTAGTCGCCCTTGTGCGGGTGTACCGGGTAGAGCGACAGGTCGAGCGCGTTCGGACAGTTGGCGATCCAGTTGAGGTGCGGCAGGGGCGCCCGCTGGTTCATGGACAGCGAGATCAGGCCAATGCGGGACGCGAAGCGGTCGATCTGCTCGTAGAGCTCTCCCGAGCGCCGGTTGAGGGGGCCGTGAACCGTGTGGACCACGGGCGTCGGAGAGCCGGCGCCGAGCGAGGCGGCGAGCGGTCCGGAGTGGTCGTTGATGATGTCGAACTCGGCCGCGCGTTCGAAGCAGCCGAGCGCGTGGTGCAGCTCGTGGTTCGTCGTCCCGATGAACTCGGACGGCGCATCCTGGAACACGGATGCGAGCGCCGCCGTCGTCGTCGAGTCCCCGGAGGCAAAGAGCGTCACGTCGTGGCCGCGCTCGACGAGCCCGTCGGCGAGCAGCGCGACGATCCACTCGATCCCTCCGTAGCGCGTCGGCGGGACGGGAAACCAGACCGGGCTGAGAACGGCGATCTTCAGCTCAGGCCTCCTCGACCCGCACCGCCCCGTCCTCGAGCTGCACGGTCCAGGTCTTGTCGAACGCCCTCACTCCCGCAAGTCTGAGGGAGCCGGCCCAGGAGGGCAATTCCTCGGGGGCCACGGTGGCGAGCACCTGCCGGGTGTGGTCCGGCTGGAGGCCGAGCAGGAGCTGGAGGAGGAGAACTGGAGTGCCCGCGGCCCATGCCTGCGGGCGGGCCGCGGTCGGGTAGGCGACCGGGAACGGCGTCTCGATGCGCGAGAAACCTGCGAACACCTCGGGAAGCTGCCAGCGGAAGTAGCCGGCGGCGTTCAGCATCCTCCTGATGATGCGGTGGGCCTCCGCCCACTTGCCCTGACTGGCGAGGCCCCATGCGATCAGAGAGTTGTCGTGCGGCCAGACAGTTCCGTCGTGGTACGAGAGCGGGTTGAAGCCCGCTTCATCGGCCCCCATCGTCCGCACGCCCCATCCGGACCAGAGCTCTTCGCCCATCAGCTGGTCGACGATGGCGTCGACCCGTTCGGGCGGGACGATCCCACTCCAGAGCAAGTGGCCGATGTTGGAGGACTTCGAGTCCACCTTGTTCTTCGCTCCGTCGAGCGCGAGCGCGTAGAAGCCACCGCGCTCCTCGCACCAAAAAGCCTCGTCGAACCGCCGCCGGAGCTCGTCTGCGTCCGCGTCGAGGCGATCGGCGAGCTCTCGCTCCCTCCAGACAGCGCGGGCGAGCTCGGCGGCGCGTCGCTTCGCGTCGTAGACGTAGCCCTGCACCTCGCACGGCGCGATCGGCGCCTCCGCCAGGCGACCGTCGTGGAAGAGCTGCGAGTTCCCGGAGTCCTTCCAGGACTGGTTGACGAGCCCGCGCGACGACCGCCGCCGGTACTCGACGAAGCCGTCCCCGTCGAGGTCGCCGTACTCGTCGATCCACTCGAGGGCGCGCATGGCCGGCTCGCGCAGGCTCCGAACGAGAGCGGCATCGTCGGTCCAGCGCCAGACCTCCGAGAGCAGGACGAGGTAGAGCGGGGTCGCATCGACGGTGCCGTAGTAGCGCGGGAACCAGGCCTCGGCACCCTTGCCGTGCCTCACCTCGTGGACGATCTTCCCGGGCTCGGCGTCGATCTCAGGGTCGTCCTCGCGCGCCTGGAGCTCGGCGAGCGCGTGGAGCGCGTTGTGTGCCAGCTCCGGCCCGAAGAGGAGCGTCTGCAGGCAGGTGATGAGCGTGTCCCGCCCGAAGACGGTCATGAACCAGGGCATTCCGGCTGCGGGGAGCTGCCCCGGGAAGCGCGAATCCTCGTCCATGCGGAGCGACGCGAGATCGGCGACCGACTGGGAGAAGCAGTACCCGAGCTGCTCCCAGGAAGCCCGCAGCTGCGGCACGCGCAGATGCCACGCGGAGAGCGAATCGCGGACGCGTGCTAGCTCGTCGCCGAAGGTGCGCTCGGCCTGCGACGGAGACGTCCGCACGCCGTCCAAAGACAGGATGACGTCCACCCGCAGGCGCCAGCTCTCGCGGGGGGCGAGAGCCAGCCTGTAGCGCACGGTTCCATCCTCGACCTCGCCGGGCTGAGAGAGGATGACCTGCGTCAAGAAGGCGGAGTCGTCCGCCAGGATCAGCTGGTTGTCCGCCTCCTCGTACTGCGGCTGCACAAGCCCGGGCAGGGGCGGCGCATGGCCCGGGTCTCCCAGAGCGAAGTCGTACGCCTTGACGGCGAAGATGTCCGCGAAATCGGCGCCGATCTCGAGCGCGAGCTCGAACTCGACGGGGCGTGGCGCATGGTTCTGGACGACGATGTGCTCCTGCATGCCGTCCCCGACGAAGCGGTCGCGCGCGATCGAGAGCTCGTCCGGCCCGAGATCACCCGCGAGCGGGTTGCGCAGAAAGAAAGCAGCGGAGAAGTAGTCCACCTTGTCGGAGGAGAGCACGAGCGGCCGGGCGCCGTTGATCTTGAGCACCCAACGGGACAGGAAGCGCGTGTCGTCGGCGAAGAGGCCCATCACGGGCTCGGCGATGTCGCCCCGCTCGTCGGAGACGCAGAACGTCGAGCCCTCCAGAATCGTCAGAGCCACGGCGATGGGGCGGCCGGTGACGGTGCTGTGACTCTGGCGCGCGAAAAGCGAGGGCGGCAAGGACGCAGGGAGCCCGCGTACCGATTCCAAGTACGTGGGCGACCGAGGACGCCGCCGGACGGCGCTTTGCAGCCGCGCAGAGGCGCGGAGGCCGTTGCCGGTCGCCCCATCTTCACTCGTGCCTGACGATCTGATCCTGGCTCGCCTGTTGGAGCGGTTTAACGACGATCTCGTCGATGTTCATATGCGCCGGGCGCGTGAGCACCCAGAGGATGCAGTCGGCGACCTCGGCGGGAGTGATGTAGTCCACGCCGCGGTAGACAGCAGCCTTCTTGTCCGCGTCACCGCTGAAACGCACGTCCGAGAACTCCGTGTCGCCGACCATGCCGGGGTCGACGGTGGAAACCCGGATTCGGCCCACGAGCTCCTTGCGCAGGACGTAGGTGAGCGCCCGTACCGCGTACTTCGAGCCCACGTACATGCCGCCTTGCGAATACGCCTCGCGCCCGGCCCAGGAGCCGAGGTTGACGATGTGGCCGCGCAAGTCCTCCATGTGCGGGAGGCAGAGACGCGTCATGCGGGTGAGGCCGAGGACGTTCGTCTCGAGCATCTGCAGCTCGTCCGCCTCGTCGGCGTCCCGGATGGTCGTGCGCCCGAGCGCGAGGCCGGCGTTGTTGATCAGGACGTCCAGCCGGCCAAGCCGGCGGGACGCCTGGGAAACGAACTGCTCACAACTTTCGCGGTCGGTGACGTCCAATGGGCCGAGGTAATGGCCGTCTCCGGGAAGCCCCGCGGCCAGCTCCTCGAGCCGTTCGACCCGGCGCGCACCGAGGGCGAGTTGGGCGCCCGCCTCCGCGAGCGCAACGGCAGTCGCGGCGCCGATGCCGCTGGAGGCGCCCGTGACGACGGCGGTTCTGCCCTCGAGCTCCGGCACGCGCCGGAGCTTATCTTCGTGCTCGGTCTACGAGATGAAGAAGGCCTGGGCCGGAGACAAAATCGGATGTGCTCCCGCTGGCAGCTCGGCCTGGAGAGCCGGGCGTGGAACCTGCACCTGCCCGCGGAGGCCGCGGTGTAGGTGGCCGACGCTACGGTGACTCTGGCCTTCCACGGCTTCCAGGTCGCGGAGCCGGGCTTTCTCACCTCCACGTCGAAGAAGAAACCTGGCGTTCAAGATGGGCGGGGAAAGCAAGCTCGCGGTCCACGCCGAGGAGCCGGCCCAAGGTGCGCCGAAACTGCCGCGCCCAGAGGACCTTCTCGCTCTGCATCGGGTTCCCCGCCACTGGCCAGTACGTCCAGGCAAGTGTGCTCGCGAACCGCTCGCAGGCGTGATCGTCGTGAGAGAGACCGGGCCGCTCGTAGCAAAGGTCGGCGCCTCCCAGCCTGTCCTGGAGAACGCCCCGCTGCTCGTCGTCCAGAGTGAACCACCAGATCTGGTGGGCGTACTCGTGCTGGACGATGCCCCGGGTATAGGCGCGGCCGTACGGCGTCGACTCGAGCAGCGTCTCGTCGAGGACGATGACGCCCGGACGGGACCCCGCGCAGCCACAGTCGACGATCTGGATCGAGATCGTCTGGGGCACGAGGCTCCAGTCGAAGGCGCTCGCATCGAGGGCGTTTCGCACCTCGGCGCGGGCCGCCTCGCTGCCACCGGAAAAGGTGTAGGAACCGCCACTCGCCTTGGCGTTGGCGGGGAGGAGCAGGGCAAAGAGGGCTGCCACCAGGATCAGATGTCGAAGGCCCGCGGGCATCGGGTGCTCCTCCGTACCTCTCGAAAGTAGGAAGTTGCTAGAAGGCGTCCGGAATTCGCGCCACCAGGCTCCCAGCGAGGGCGAGCAGGAGGTAGAGGAGGGCGATCGCCTCACGCAACGTCCTCACCCGCCCAGGGATCGTCCTCGAGGTGCTCGCTGCTCAGCGCGCTCGGGACGCCGAGGTGGAAGCCTTGTCCGTATCGAACCTTGAGCACCCGAAGGCGGTCGAGCTCGCTCTGCGTCTCGATGCCCTCGGCCCCGATCGTGGCGTCGATCCCCGACGCGAAGTCCACGAGCGACGAGGCGAGCGCATCCCGCGCCGGGTCGGCGGCGATGCCGCGTGTAAGCGTGAGGTCGAGCTTCACGATGTCGGGCGACAGGCGAAGGATGTGGCTGAGGCTCGCGAAGCCCGCCCCGACGTCGTCGATGGCGACCCAGGCACCGAGCTCCCGCAGAGGGGCGAGCGCCTCGTTGAGCGCGTCGTAGTCCTCGACCCGCTCGTGTTCGGTCACCTCGATGATGACGCGCTTGGCGCGGGGCGCGAGGATGGTGAAGAAACGCGGCGACAGCGCCGTCAAGGGGGAGACGTTCACGGCGAGTCGGGCGTCGCCGGGCAGCTTGTCGAGCCGTGAGAGCGCGCTCTCGATGGCGGCGAGCTCGAGCTCGACGCCGAGGCCCACCTCGGCCGCGTCTGCGAACCAGTCCGAAGGAGGCCGGTATGGCTCGAGCGGAAAGCGCGCGAGCGCCTCGTACGCGAAAACCTCTCCTTGCTCGAGGTCGAAGACGGGCTGGAAGACCATGTCCACGCCCTGCGAGAGCGCCTCCTGGACGCGGTCCGAGAGCATGTTCTTCCGCTCGTCCTGGAGCATCTGGTACTCGACCTGGTCTCCGATGACCGCAGCAAGCACCTGCAGGAAGCGCGCGTCTCGGTCGTCGAGGAGCGGGTCGGCCGCGTGGCCGAGGCAGCAGAGCGTCCCGTAGAGCCGCCCGTCCCAGAGGTGCACCGGCACGCCGATGTACGCTCCGATGCCCGCGGACGCGGTGACGGCGAGGTCCCGCACGACAGGGTCAGCGCGGGCGTCTGGAACGACGTTCCCGAGCTCGCCCTTGACCATCAAGTTGCAGTAGGACTCCTCGAGGGGGATGGCGATACCGCCGTCGAGCCCGAAAGACTCCGCGTCGCCCTCCGTCGCCCGTACCTTCTCGAGCCCGTTCTCGATCGCGGACACAAACGCGACGTCCATGCCGAGTTGGCGCCGAGCCAGCGTCAGGATCCGGTCGATCGTCTCCGTAGGAGTCGCGCCACCGCGAACTGTCTCGATCATTGTCTCCATCGTTCCTCCTGTTCGTGCAGCAGAGGAACGCGGGGAGGGCGAAAACTTGCGCCCTTGCGGGCGGATCCCTCGTTCGAGGGACGGCTAAGACGGCTTGGCGATTGCTGCGTCCACGAGGTCTGCCAGGTCGCCGCCCCGCCGAGCGTGCGCGACCCCGACGAGGTAGCAGAGGAGCGGCGCGTTGATGCGCTCACCGCTCTCGTGCGCCGCTACCCGCGCGAGCTCGAGGATCTCGTCCACCTCTTCCTGCGTCAGCTCGAGCGAGGAGGGCTCGAGACCGGCGGCAGCAGCCACCCGGTCACGAGCTGCAGTCAGCCATTCGTCCATGGGCCGCCAGGATACTCAGCCGACCGGGTCGCCACGCCGGCGGCGTCGGTACTTCGTACCAGCGGGGGCGATGTCACTTCAAGGCTGGCACGACATTCCCGGCCCGTACACTCCGCTCGGCATGAAGGTCGGCATCCCGCGGGAGACCGAAGTCGGCGAGCGCCGGGTGGCGCTCGTCCCCGACGGCGCGAAGCGCCTCCTGGACGCCGGCGCCGAGGTCCTCGCCGAGCGGGACGCTGGCGCGGCGGCGGGGTTCCTCGACCCCGAGTACGAAGAGGCCGGAGCCGTGATCGTCCCCGACGTCTTTGCCGCCGCGGACGTGATCTGCAAGGTCCAGAGGCCGTCCGAGGAAGAGATCGGCCGGCTGGCGGAGGGGCAGACGCTCATCGCGTTTCTCCAGCCGCTCACGAGCCCAGAGCTCGTGCAGGCTCTCGCGGCGAAACGCGTGACGGCCTTCTCGATGGACTCGATCCCGCGGATCACGCGAGCCCAGCCGATGGACGCCCTCTCTTCGCAGAGCACCGTGTCGGGCTACAAGGCCGTGATCCTCGCCGCTTCGAATCTCGGCAAGTTCTTCCCCATGCTCACGACGGCCGCGGGCACGATCGCGCCGGCCCGGGTGCTCGTGCTCGGCGCCGGGGTCGCCGGGCTACAGGCGATCGCGACCGCCCGGCGGCTCGGCGCGGTGGTCTCCGCGTTCGACGTCCGGCCGGTCGTCAAGGAGCAGGTCGAGAGCCTCGGCGCCACCTTCCTAGAGCTCGACGTCGAGGGTGCGGAGGGCGTCGGCGGCTACGCGGTGGCGCTCGCCGAGGACCAGCACGAGCGGGAGCAGGAGCTGATCGCCCGCCACGTCGCGGAATCGGACGCGGTGATCACGACCGCACTGATCCCGGGGCGCCCCGCGCCGGTGCTCGTCACCGCGGCCGCAATCCGCGCCATGCGCCCCGGGTCGGTCGTCGTCGACCTTGCGGCGGAAGCCGGCGGCAACGCCGAGCTCACGGAGCCCGGAGCCACGATCGTGAAGGACGGCGTCACGATCGTCGGCGAGACCAACCTCCCGGCGACCATGCCGTTCCACGCGAGCCAGATGTACTCGCGCAACGTCTTCACGCTCCTCGACCACCTGCTCGAGAACGGGGAACTGGCGCTCGACTTCGAGGACGAGATCACCCGCGAGACCTGCGTCACGCACGAGGGCCGAGTGCTGAAGGAGGCCGTGGCGGCGTGACGCTTCTGAACAGCATCACGGTCTTCGTCCTCGCCGTCTTCATCGGCATCGAGATCATCTCGAAGGTCCCGGCAATGCTGCACACGCCCCTCATGTCGGGGACGAACGCGATTCACGGGATCGTTCTCGTCGGCGCGATGCTCGTCGCGGGCTCCGCGGACTCGACCCTCGAGCAAGTGCTCGCCTTCGTCGCGGTCGTCTTCGCGACCATCAATGTCGTCGGCGGCTTTCTCGTCACCGACCGGATGCTCGAGATGTTCAAGCGCCGATGACCGCGCCGCTCGCGCTGTCGCAGACGGCGATCAACTTCACATACCTCGTCGCCGCCGTCCTTCTCATCGTCGGCATCCGGCGCCTGAGCTCACCGCCGACTGCGCGCTCGGGGAACGTGATCGCCGCGATCGGAATGGCGATCGCGATCTTCTTCACCTTCCTCGACTCCGACATCGACACGTACTGGCTGATCCTCACCGGGATGGGGATCGGCAGCGTCATCGGAGTCGCTTCGGCGCGGCTCGTGAAGATGACCGCGATGCCGCAGATGGTCGCCCTCTTCAACGGGGTCGGGGGCGGTGCGGCCGCGCTGGTTGCGGCAGCCGAGTTCCACCGTCTGGCGCCGGCGCTCGGACACCTCCCAGGAGACGAGATCGGCGCCATGCTCTTCGCCGCCCTCATCGGCTCGATCTCCTTCTCGGGCAGCCTCGTCGCCTTCGGGAAGCTGCAGGAGCTCTTACCCGGGAGACCGATCGTCTTCCCTGCGCAGAAGACCGTGAACGCCATCCTCTTCGCGACTTTGATCGTCTTCGGGATCCGCGCAGGAATAACCGAAACGGGAATCTGGATGGTGCTGCTCCTTGCGGGGGCGCTCCTCTTCGGCGTCCTGCTCGTTCTCCCCATCGGCGGAGCGGACATGCCCGTCGTCATCTCGCTGCTCAACGCCTTCACCGGCCTGTCCGCTGCCTCGACCGGGTTCGTCCTCGACAACACAGTGCTGATCATCGGCGGAACGCTCGTCGGTGCTTCCGGAACCCTGCTGACGATCCTCATGGGCCGCGCGATGAACCGCTCGCTCGCCAACGTCCTCTTCGGCGCCTTCGGCGCGGCGCCCGCGGGCGGGACGGCGGTCGCTGGTGCCAGCTCCGACGGTAAGTCCTACCGAGAGATCACTGCCGAGGACGCCGCCGTCATGCTCGCATACGCGAAGCGCGTGGTCATCGTCCCGGGCTACGGGCTCGCGGTCGCACAGGCGCAGCACGCGGTACGCGAGCTCGCCGACCTGCTCGAGAAGCGTGGTGTCGACGTCAAGTACGCCATCCACCCGGTCGCCGGGCGAATGCCGGGGCACATGAACGTGCTTCTCGCCGAGGCGAACGTCCCCTACCCGCAGCTCTTCGACATGGAGGACATCAACCCCGAGTTCCCGCGCACCGACGTCGCGCTCGTCATCGGTGCGAACGACGTGACGAACCCAGCGGCGCGGAGCGTGCCCGAGAGCCCCATCTACGGAATGCCGATCCTGAATGTGGACGAGGCGGCGAACGTCGTCGTCCTGAAGCGGAGCATGAACCCCGGCTTCGCCGGGATCGACAACGACCTCTACTACGAGCCGAAGACGGCGATGCTCTTCGGCGACGCGAAAGGGTCGGTCGAAAAGCTGGTCGCCGGCGTGAAGGCCGCGTAGCTCTCGGAGCTCTGGTTCTAGAGCAGCCGGATCTCGTCGCCGACGGCGACGTCGCCCGTTCGCAGGACGCGGGCCAGCATCCCGCGCTTGCCGTCGAGCTCCGCCTGGAGGCCCGGGCGGATTTTCTCCATGTTCTCGCAGGGGTCGCAAATCATGGAGATCTCGAACTCGGCGTCGCCGATCTCGAGCCGCTGGCCGACCGGCCACTTCATGACCTCAGCTCCGCGGACCGTGAAGTTCTCCTTCGTGGCGCCCGCGGGCACGTCGAGCGACTCGAGGTCCTCGATCGCGACGAAGAGGACGTTGCGCTTCCCGCCGCGGCGGTGAGCGCAGCCCTCGACGCCTTCGTTCTCGAAGACGCGCGCTCGCTCAAGCGACTCCATCGGCTCGCGCCGCTTGGGGGAGCGCCAGATTCCGACCAGCTCGGCCACGCGCCGAGCATATAGAAGGGGCCGGTTTTCACCGGCCCCTTCGAGCTTGCGTCTTGCTTCGGGCTTAGCGGGTGACCGCGTTGAGCGCGTCCACCTCGCCCTTCCCGTACCACGAGTTGGAGCCCGGGCCGCCCTGGCACTCCTGCGGGAGCCCGCTGTTGAATCCGAGGATCGCGGCGTATCCCGGCGGGAGCTCGTCCGGGCAAGCCTGCGGGTCGGCGGTTTGTTGCAGATAGGACGCCACCGTCCCTGGGTTCATGGACGTCTTCCCGCCGGACGTCTTGCCGTAGCGGCTGATGATCAGCGCAGCGACTCCGACCACGTGCGGCGTTGCCATCGACGTCCCCTGTTGATAGCACCAGAGCGCTCCTGGAGCGGCGGGGTCGAACCTGCGCCGCGGCGCGAGGCAGTTGGCGGTCACCTCCGTCGGCCAGGCGGAGAGAACACGGCCGGCTGTGCCCGTGAACGGCGGCGTGCCGAAGAGCGAGTCGCCGCCCGGCGCAGTGAGGTCGGTCACACCGACGCCGTAGCTCGAGTAGAACGACTTCAGGTGATCGGGGTACTGACCCGCGTCGGTGCCCTGGCCGAAACTACCGGTCGCCGAGACGCCGACGACTCCCGAGATCTCGACCGGGATGATCACGCAGGCGTTCGTGATGTCACGCGTGACCGGGGTCGTATCGTCGGGGCTCGTCCGGTCCTGAGTCGGATGCGCCGTGTCGTCGCTGTCGTTGCCCTCAGCGGCCACGACGAGCACGCCCTGCTGCTGCGCGTACTTGATCGCCCGCTGCTCGGCCTTCCAGATCGCATGCTGTTCAGCGTCGTTCCGGCAGTTGTACTCCCACGGGTCGGCGAAGTAGCTGTTGTTGGTGACGTCCATGCCGTGGGTCGCGGCCCACATGAAGCCGCAGATGACGGCTTCGGGGAAGAAGAAACCGGCTGCGTTGCCGGACTTGATCCCCGCGACCTTCACGTTCGGAGCGACGCCAACGATGCCGACGCCGTTGCTCGCCGCGGCGATCGTGCCGGCGGTGTGCGTTCCGTGCCCGTTGTCGTCCTGGGCCGCGAGCCCGGCAACCGGAGCGCCGCTTACGCAGTTGACGCTGTTGGCCACGTCGATGTTCGCCGCCAGGTCTGGATGGTCGAAATCGATCCCGGTATCGATGTCCCCTACGAGCACCGCAGGACTACCACCGGTAATCGCATGGGCTTCCGGCGTATGGATCTGGCGCATGTCCCATTGCAACCCGGAAAACGTGTCGGCGTCCGTGGCCGGCGCGTTCGGCAGGTCTCCCTCCGAGCTCGCGGCGGCGTCCGGCTCGAGCCTGCTGGCAAAGCCTGCCGTCGTCGAGACGCCGTCGACGCGGTTGTCCTTCGCGAGCGCCGCGCGGAAGCCCGCACTGTCGGAGCTTGCGATGAGCACGCCTATCTGCGGGTAGCTCGCTACGACGGTCCCGCCTGCGGCGCGCACGCTCGCGCCCCCGTCGGCCGGGAGGCCCTGCGCCTTGTATAGGACGACGTACGTCGCCGCGCTCGCCGTTCCGGCGAACGCAAGTGTCAGCGCCGCGACCGCAACAAAGAGCACGGCCCGGCGAACGAGCTGACTAGGCATTCCCCCTCCTTGTCCCTGTGTTCCC
>Ga0307320_10000421_pt1 | contig 15247 bp, 19 predicted proteins | sample ER_DNA_369_FD_194495 | JGI IMG/M metagenome (GOLD analysis project Ga0307320, IMG submission 194495) | Bulk soil microbial communities from the East River watershed near Crested Butte, Colorado, United States - ER_DNA_369 | ecosystem: Environmental > Terrestrial > Soil > Floodplain | place...
GAGACGATCGCCCGCTCGGACGCGGACCTCGTCCTCATCGGGACGCCCATCGACCTCCGGCGCGTCATCGAGCTCGACAAGCCCGCGCTCCGGGTCACCTACCGCCTCCAGGAGATCGGCGAGCCGACGATCGCCCAGCTCCTCGCCGAGCGCGGAATCATCGACTCCGCCTAGCCGGGCACAAGGAGCCGCGGTCGATGCGGGCGAATAAGCACGCGCTATGGCCGCTCTGACCGTCGTCGCCCTCGGAGGGAACGCCTTGCTCGGTCCGGGCGAGCGTGGGACCGCCGTCGAACAGCGGGCGAACCTCGCGTCGACCTTTGCCGCCGCTGCCTCGATCCTCACGGACGGGCCCGTCGTGGTCACGCACGGAAACGGGCCGCAGGTGGGCAACGAGCTGCTGCGTCAGGAGCTCGCGAGCGCGGAGGCGCCTCCACTTCCGCTGTACGTCGCCGTCGCCCAGACGCAGGCGGAGATCGGAGCGCTCATCGCCGCCGAGCTCGAGCCTGTCTCGGGCAGGCGCGTGGTCGTCGTCGTGACCCGTGTCGTCGTCGCGGAGGACGACCCCGCCTTCGCCGAGCCGACGAAGCCGGTCGGCCCCTTCTACGACTCCGAGCGCGCGCATGCCCTCGAGCAGGAGCGCGGCTGGGCGGTGCGCGACGATGCCAACCGCGGCTGGCGGCGCGTCGTCCCCTCCCCCAAGCCTCTGGAGGTTCTCGAGCTCGGGCCGATCAGAACGCTCCTCGAGAGCGGCGCGATGGTCGTCGCCGTCGGCGGCGGGGGAATCCCTGTGGTCGCGCGAGACGGGCGCCACGACGGCGTCGACGCCGTCATCGACAAGGACCACGCCTCCGCGCTCCTCGCGATCGAGCTCGGCGCCGAGCGGTTCGTCATCCTCACCCAGGTGCCCACGGTCTACACCGGCTTCGGCACCGACGAGCAGCAGGCAGTCGAGGAGCTCGTGCCCGGCCGTGACGACGGGCTGATCGATTCGCTCCCCGCGGGCAGCATGCGCCCGAAGGTGGAGGCGGCGTTTCGCTTCGTCCGCGAGACGGGCGGAGAGGCGCTCATCACGAGCTCCGACGCCCTTGCGGCCGGAGACCCGGGCACCCGCGTCGTCATGCCCGCCTAGGATGCCCGCGTGATCTCGGCGCAGCTCAAGGGGCGGGACTTCCTGCGCGTGAACGATTGGGACGCGGACGAGCTCACGAGCGTCCTCGACCTCGCCGATCGGCTGAAAGCGCGCCAACGTGAGCGCGTCGAGCACCGCCACCTGGAGGGCAGGTCGCTCGGGATGATGTTCCAGAAGCCCTCGACGAGGACGCGCGTCAGCTTCGAGGTGGGAATGTTCCAGCTGGGCGGCACCGCGCTCTACCTCGCGGCCGGCGACCTGCAGCTCGGGCGCGGCGAGACGATCGAGGACACGGGCGCCGTTCTCTCCCGCTACCTCGACGGGATCATGATCCGCACCTTCGCGCAGGCCGACGTGGACAAGCTCGCCGCCGCCGCGAACATCCCTGTCATCAACGGGCTCACCGACGACTTCCATCCGTGTCAGGCGCTCGCCGACGTGATGACGATCAGGGAACGGCTCGGCGGGTTCGACGGCGTGCGCGTCGCGTATCTCGGCGACGGGAACAATGTCTGTCATTCGTTGATGGTCGCGTGCGCGAAGCTGGGGATGGACTTCGTCGCCGCCACACCGGAGGGCTACGAGCCGAACGACGAGGTCGTCGGCTGGGCGCGCGCGGCCGTGAATGTCTCCGGAGGATCGGTCGAACTGACGCACGATCCGCGCGGGGGCGCCGAGGGCGCAGACGTCCTCTATACCGACGTCTGGACGAGCATGGGACAGGACGAGGAGCGCGAGCGCAGACTCGCCGACCTCGCCGGCTTCGGGATCGACGACGCGCTCCTCCAGCTGGGCAGCGAGCGGGCGATCGTGCTCCACTGTCTGCCGGCCCATTACGACGAGGAGATCACGAAGGAGGTTCTCTATGGGCCGCGCTCGGCGGTCTGGGACCAGGCGGAGAACCGGCTGCACGCGCAGAAGGCGCTCATGGCGCTCGTGATCCGCTAGGGCATGCTCCCGCTCAGGGACAACGTCCCGACCAGGCGGTTCCCGGTCGTGACCGTGGCGCTCATCGCGATCAACTTCGCCGTCTGGATCCTCTACGAGCTACCGCACCTGAACCGGGCGATCCTCGACTCCGGCTACTTCCCGTGCGAGCCCGTCCACGACTGCGTCGCGCCGGGGAACCCGTGGTGGATCGACATCTTCACGGCAATGTTCATGCACGGAGGCTGGGAGCACATCCTCGGCAACATGCTCTTCCTCTGGATCTTTGGGAACAACGTCGAGGACACACTCGGCCGGCCGCGCTTCGTCGCCTTCTACCTCGCGGGCGGGCTCTTCGCGACGCTGAGCCAGACCATCGTCACCCTCCAGATGGGGTCGGCGGCCTCCGCCGAGATCCCGAACGTCGGTGCGAGCGGCGCGATCGCAGCCGTGCTCGGCGCCTACATCGTGCTCTTCCCCGGTGGGCGCGTATTCACGTGGGTGATCCCGTTCTTCTTCTTCGAGCTCCCCGCTCTCCTGTTTCTCGGAATCTGGTTCTTGCTCCAGCTCTTCCTCGGCTCGGAGTCGCTCGTCGCGCCCGAGCAGGGCGGCGGCGTCGCGTTCTTCGCCCACGTCGGCGGCTTCGTCTTCGGCCTCCTGGCAATCAGGATCTTCGCGGCCGGCCGCCCCAGACCCGTACGGCCCGCGTATTGACCTTCGAGGAGCACGTGGAGCGAGTGCTTGCCTCGCTGCCGGCCGACCTGCGCGCGGCCATGTCCAACGTCGAGATCGTCGTCGAGGACGAGAACCCGGAAGACCCGGATCTCTTCGGCCTCTACTTCGGGATCCCGCTCACGGAGCGGCATGACTACTCGGGCGTCCTCCCGGACAAGATCGCCATCTACCGCCTGCCCCTCGAGGAGGAGTTCGGCGACGACCCCGCCGTGCTCGAGGAGGAGATCCGCATCACGGTCCTCCACGAGGTGGCCCACCACTTCGGGATCGACGAGGATCGTCTCGACGAGCTGGGCTGGTCCTAGCGGTCGTGTAGCCGCACGAAGGCGGCGTTGAGGAAATCCGCGACTGCCTGGCCGCCGAAGATCGTCGTCACGAGCCGGGTCTGGTGCGGGAAGAGGACGAGCGAGTACGTGAAGCCCGAAGCTGCCCAGAGGCCGATGCAGTGGGGGCAGGTGACAAGCTCGCCGAGTGCCCGCGCGCTGCCTTCGCGCTTCGGCTCGGTCGCCTCGGGATCCTCGGTCACCGGAGCACGGACGAACGACGTCACCCGATCCTTGGCGATCAGGCGGCCGACCTTGTAGCTCGCGAGCCCGATGCGGACGGTGTCCGTGAGCGAGATCCGCTCGGGGAGCCTCCGTCCGGCCACGAAGAGGAACCCGGCCAGAGCGGTGCCGAAGGCCGCGGCGAGCGCCGCGTACTCGGGGAAAGGCTGTTCGTCTTCCACCGGCTAAGCGGCCCGGCGCAGCGCCTTGACCAGATCCTTCTTGGACATATCGGAGCGGCCCGGGATGTCGGCCTCGCGCGCGAGCTCGTACAGCTCTTCCCTGGAGAGCGAGTCGAGCTCGCCGTTTCCGCTCGGCGCTGAGGCAGAGCGGCCTCGCCCACGGCCGCGGTTCGACGCGTCGAGGCTCGCCCGCAGCGCGGCCATGAGGTCGGTCGGCGCCTCGGGCTCGGCCGTTGGCTCCGCATGCACGGGCTCCCCCTTGCGCTTCGCCTTGATGATCTCGCAGAGCGCGTCCCGGTAGGTGTCCCGGTACTCGCCCGGGTCGAAGGAGTCGCGGAACTGCTCGACGAGCTGCGATGCCATCGCGAGCTCCTTCTCGTCCACCTTTACCTTCTTCGGCGCGATGCCCTCGAGGGAGCGCACCTCGTCGGCGAAGTGCATGCGCTCGAGCGTGATCGCGCCCTCCCGCACCCGCAGGCAGCCGAGGTTCTGGCGATCGCGCATGACCCACTTGGCAATCCCGGCGAGGCCCGATTCCTCCATCGCGCGGAAGAGGAGCGCGTACACGCGCTCGCCGTTCTCCTCGGGGCCCAGGTAGTAGGTGCGCTCGAAGTAGATCGGGTCGATCTCGTCGAAGGGCACGAACTGACGGATGTCGATGGTGCGGTGATTCTCCGCTGCGGCGGCCTCGAAGTCCTCGTCGGTCATGTAGACCCACTCGCCCTTCTCATACTCGAACGCCTTCACGATCTCCGAGTCGGGGACGGGCTTCCCCTCCTCCTTGCAGACCTTCTCGTAGCCGATCCGGCTCCCGTCCGGTTCATGGACGTAGTTGAAGTGAAGCGAGTGGTCCTCGACGGCGCTGTACATGCGCACCGGAACGTTGACGAGCCCAAATGCGATCGAGCCCGTCCAGATCGCGCGTGGCATCAGGCCTCCGCCTCCTCCTTCTCGGCGCCGCCCGGAATGGCCGCGCGCTCGGGGGGCTCGTCGGCGAGGTTGAGGACGCGCATGCCGTGCGTGAAGACGACGGCGCCTCCGAGCCAGCCGCCGACGGTCAGGGCGACGAAGCCGACGAGGGTGGCGATGAACGTCTTGCCGCCCATCTCGCCCGCGACGTAGCGGTCGTGACCGAACGCCGCCGCGAGCGCGAAGAAGCCGGTCGCGGTCAGCATCGAGAGCATGTGCCACGTCGCCGTCCACCAGAGTGGCGAGCGCCACGTGATCGAGAGCCATTCGGCGAGCCCGGTCAGCGCGGCGAAGGCCGTGAAGCCGAGGCCGACGAGGAGCGCAAGCCACCAGGCCCTGGTCAGGTTGCTCTCGGACACCCCGGCGAAGGCCAGGATCCCGAGCACGGTGGCGGTGGTGTACGCGCCGATCGTCGCGTCGGTCAGCGGGGGATGCAGTGGGTGTCCAGGGAATCCCCGGACGAGATACGAGAGTCTCATGGCCGCTCTCTACCCCGTTTGCGGGAAGCCACACGACGGGTAGCGGTGAGTGGTGATCCGTGAGCGGGCGGTTCGAGCTTTCGCGGGGGCCGTCGTCGGGCTCCGCTTCCTAGTCGTGCTGGCCTGGATCGCGGCCGCGCTCGCCGTGACGTGGTGGCTGCCCGGGCTCGGCTCGGGGGAGCCGCTCCCGCTCGGCGGCCTCATCCCGGAGAACGCGGAGTCGGCCCAGGTCGCGCAGCGCGACGCCGAGATCTTCGCCGTACCGCTGACGACCGACACGCTCGTGGTCCAGCGCGACCCCGAGGGACTCTCGCCGGCCGCGCAGGCGCGTGCGGTGGCGCGGGCGCTCGCCGTGAGCCGGGCGCCGAAGCAGGCGGAGGGCATTCAGCTCGCACTCCCGATCGCCAACACACTCGGTCTCTTCCCTAGCTCGCGCGAGCACGGGACGACGGCGATCACCTACCTTTACTTCGGCTCGGAGGCCTCCCTCTCGGACCGGGTCTCAGAGGCGGAGGCATACACGAGTCAGATCCCGGCGGATGACGCGCCGGTCGGAGTCACCGGGCCTGCTCCGGCCCGCGACCAGCAGTTCCGCGAAATGGAGGACGCGCTGCCGATCGTGGAGGCCGGCACCGTGCTCGTCATCCTCCTCGTCGTCGGCCTCACCTTCCAGGCGTTCGGCGCGCCGCTCCTCACGCTCTTCGCCGCAGCGATCTCGTTCCTCGTCGCGCGCGGCGTGATCCCCTGGGTCGGGACGCGGCTCGGCGTCGAGATCCCCCAGGAGGTCGAGCCGCTCGTCGTCGCCCTGACCCTCGGAATCGTCACCGACTACGCCGTCTTCTACCTGTCCGGGATGCGCCGCTCGCTCCTCGAGGGGCGCTCGCCCGTGGAGTCCGCCCGGGCGGCAACGATACGCGTGACGCCGATCGTTGCCACCGCAGGGCTGATCGTCGTCGCGGGGACCGCGTCGCTCCTCGTCGGCGAGCTCGACTTTTTCCGCGCCTTCGGCCCTGGCCTCGCGCTGACCGCCGCGGTCGCCCTCGTGGTCTCGATCACGCTCATCCCGGCGATGCTCGCCATTCTCGGCCGCCTCGTCTTCTGGCCCGGCTACGACGAGGCGGACCGGGAGGATCACTTCGCGTCACCCACGCGGGAATCGTTCGCCCGCTTCGCTTCGTCCCGGCCGGTCGCACTCGTGATCGTCCTCCTCTGCGGGGGGCTGCTCTTCCTCTGCGCGACCGGCCTCCCCGACACGAAGCTCGCCATCCGCCTGATCAGCGGCCTGCCGTCCGACACGCAGGAGGCTCGGGCAGCGGACGCAGCCGGCACGGGCTTCGCACCGGGGATCGCGGCGCCGACGGTCGTGGTCGTGGAGGGCAGCGGGATCGGGGAGGACACGGCGGCGCTCCTACGGCTCGAACGGGCGCTCGGCGAGCAGCCGGGCGTGGCCGGGATCCTCGGCCCGCGCGAACAGCAGATCCCCCAGGCCCCCGACGGCCTCTTCGTGACGGAGGACGGGAACGCGGCGCGCTACGTCGTCATCCTGGATCACGACCCTCTGGGCGCCCCGGCGATCGACGAGGTGCGTGCCCTCGACGATGCACTCCCCGGCCTGCTCCGCGAGAGCGGGCTCGAAGGCACGAAGGCGGGGATCACCGGCCAGACCGCGCTCGCATCGGACACCGTCCAGGCGGTTGTGGACAGCTCCTTACGCGTCGGCATCGCGGTGCTCCTCGTCAACTTTCTCCTGCTCGCTCTCTTCCTGCGCGCGTTCGTCGCCCCGCTCTACCTCCTCGCGGCAAGCGTCGCCTCCGTGGCGGCGACGCTCGGCCTGACGACGTACGTCTTCCAGGACCTCCTCGGCCACTCCGACCTCACGTACTACGTCCCGTTCGCGGCCGGAGTCCTGCTCGTATGCCTCGGCTCGGACTACAACGTCTACGTGGTCGGGCGCATCTGGCAGGAGGCGGAACGCATGCCGCTCAGGGAGGCGATCGCCTTCGCCGCCCCTCGCGCCTCGAAGGCCATCGGTGTCGCGGGCATCGCTTTGGCCGCGTCCTTCGGGATGCTCGCCGTCGTCCCGATCGACGGCTTCCGCGAGCTCGCGTTCATGCTCTCGGTCGGCGTCCTGATCGAGACCTTCGTCGTCCGCTCGGCGCTCATCCCCGCGTTGATCTCGCTCTTCGGCTCCTTCAGCGGCTGGCCCGGCCGTGTCGGCCGGCCCGCGCCCGAGCCTGAGCCGGCCCGCGAGAATCCATAGCTCGCAGGCCGGCTTCCGGTCAAATCATCAGGCGCGCTGCGCCTCGCGGCGCTTGGCGCTGTGGCGCGGCGCCTCCGCCTCGTCCGCGATCGCGAACCCGGCGATGTCGAGCAGCAGGGCGGCCAGGCCGAGATGTGGGGCTCTGTCCTGAAGGCTCGGGAAGTAGAAGATCCCGAGGAGGACGAGCGCCACGGTCAGCGTTGCCGTGCCGGCGAGCAGGAATATCCTGCGGCCGACCTTGTCGAGGAGCAGGACGGCGACGATCGTGAAGACGACGTTCGTGACCCCGATGAAGAGCGCCTGCGTAATCGCGGACTTGGCCTCGAGGCGGTGAACGTGAGGATCGTGGGTGCGTAGTAGATGACGGTGTTGATCCCGACGATCTGCTGGAAGATCGCGAGCCCGAGCCCGTACGATGAGCATCGGGCGGATGTTCGGCGCGAGCACGTCGCGGAGGCTCTTCTCCTCCTTCGTGACCCTCCATGCCGTTCTCCTTCGTCTGGACCCCGGTCGTCGCCTCCCGGCGCGACCCCTTGTGACGGTCATTTCCACCTGCTGAGGACCTGGAAACCCGCCGCAGAAGGGGGTTGGAGACGACCACGCGTGCACACGCGAATCCCTAGGATCCGGGCATGGGAGGGAGCAATGCTCCGACTGAGTTCGAGCAGGCAGCGGCGTTTCGGGCCTCGCTGCGCCGGTTCCACCGGATCAGCGAGGACGCGGCCCGTCAAGCCGGGCTGACGCCGCGGCGCCACCTGCTCCTACTCATGATCAAGGGCGCGCCCGGCGGCGCCGAGCGCTCGACCGTGAGCGAGCTCTGCGAGCGGATGCAGCTCGCGCAGAGCACGGTAACGGAGCTCGTGCAGCGCGCCGAGGAGGCCGGTCTCGTGCGCCGCGCGCAGGCCCCCGACGACGGCCGCATCGCCTACCTGACGCTGACCCCCGAGGGGGAGCGGCGTCTGCGGTCGGTGCACGACCAGTTGCGCCCGGAGCGCAAGGCGCTCGCCCGCATCCTTCGCGAACTTGACGGGCACGGCCCCGCCGGTCGCTAGACGCGGCGGGGCGTAGCCGCTGGGTTAGACCTTCGCTTCTGCCAGCTCGACCGTGCAGGACGAGCGGCCGCGCTTCTCGAGGTACTGCTGGTGGTAGTCCTCGGCCTCGTAGAACTCCATCGCCGGGACGATCTCCGTGACGATCTTCTTCGGCCAGTGCAGCTTCTCCTGGAGCTCGTCGCGCGTCCGAGTGGCCGCGGCCTCCTGCTCCGGAGAGTGGAAGAAGATCGCCGAGCGGTACTGCGAGCCGATGTCCAGGCCCTGGCGATTCTTCGTGGTCGGGTTGTGCTTCATCCAGAAGACATCGAGCAGGTCGTCGTACGAGACCCGCTCCGGGTCGTACGCGACCTCGACCGCCTCCGCATGGCCCGTCGTATGCGAGCACACGAGCTCGTAGCTCGGGTTCTCGACGTTGCCGCCGGTGTAGCCCACGCGCGTCGCGACGACGCCGGGGATCTCGCGGAATGCCGCCTCGACGCCCCAGAAGCAGCCTGCTCCAAACGTTGCCTTCTCCAAGCTCATCTCCTTCTCGTTCGACATGTTCACTAGTTCGAACGTTCGAGACTCCGCAGCTGTTCCTCGGCCTTGAGCAGGTCTTTCCGTGCTTTCTCCGCCTCGCGATCGGCCGTGCGGGCACGTTTCTGCGCCTCCTGGAAAGCGGAGCGGGCTTTGTCCAGCTCGCGCTTTCGCCGCTCGGCGGCTGGATCGGGCTTGCCCGCCTTGGAAGATGCCTTGCGCTTCGGCGGCGAGGGCATCCCGGCAAGGCCGAAGCCCGACGCCGAGAGCTCCTTCGTCAGCCGTCCGCGCTCGAGGAGCTCGCGCGCATCCGGGTCGACCGCGGCCGCGCGAAGGGTGGACTCGAGCTTCCTGAGCGTCGCGTCGCCGTCCACAAGGCCGCGCCCCGCGTCGAGAAGCGCGGCCAGTGCGCGGCGCTCGCTCTCCTCGGCCCGGCGCAGCTCATCCGCCTTCCCGCCGCGCATGAGCTCCGCCTGGCCTTCGCGCAGCTGCTCGCCTGCGGTCAAGAGCGCCCTCACGTTCATGCGCTCGTTCCGGGCGAGCTGGTTGGCGACCCAGGCCGCAGCGGTCGGCTTGCGGGCCTTCTTCAGATGGTCGGCCGCCTCCCGCTCGCCCCCGCTTCGGAGCTCCTTGATCCTTGTGTCGCGGGCCTCCGTGAACCGGTCGAGCGGCAGCCCGTAGAGGCGGTCGATCTCCTTGTCGAGGTTTATCGCCAGAGCCGAAAGGTATCTCTTCGAGAGAGCCATGACAGCCGAAGAGCGAAGCTCCTCCGCAGGAAGACCCGAGCTCGACCTGGACGAAGAGCGGGACGACTCAAAGGACTACGGTGCCCCCGTCACCGGCGGCCTCTGCCGGCTAGACGCGCCGGACTCCGGCGCCGACGAGGACCCGGGCTAGGCGGCCTTCGCCGCCTCGACCTCTTCCTCGAGATACGCGAACGAGGCCGGGTCGGTCGCGGCCACACACGCCTCCGGGAGCGCGGCGCACCCTAGCCAGCGCACCTCCGGGCGCCAGAGCAGGACGCCCAGGCCGCCGAGGAAAGTGATCGCTCCGTCCACGGCAACGGCTCCGCCGGCACCCAGCCAAGCCGCGAGGCCCGCCGTGACGAGAGCGCCGATCGGGAGGACGCCGACGAAGGCGGCCGCCCAGATGGCCATGGCGCGCGAGCGCATCTCCTCCGAGCTCGCGGCCTGCACGACGACCGTCGAGAGCCCGATGAACACGACGCCCGTGAAGCCTCCGATCAGCGCGAGCGCGAAGGAGAGCGGCACCGAGGTCGACACGCCGATGACTGCGATCGCGGCCGCGCAGAGGAGGTAGCAGACGAGACTCGGCTCGCCCTTGTTCGGGCGGCGCGACAAGACCAGAAGCGCCACCGAGCCGAGCACCGAGCCGAGGCCGATCAGCGAGATGAGGATCCCGAGCGTCTCCGGGCCCTCGTGAAGCTGGAAGCGGACGAGGCCCGGAATCATGAAGCCCACCGGCGGCGTGGCGAACATCCCGGCAAAGACCATGAGCACCATCAGCGAGGCGAGGCTCCGCTGCCCGAAGACGTAACGGATGCCGTCCGCCATCGCCCCACGAACGCCTGAGCTCACCGACACGATCTTGGCACGCGAGCTCGGCAGCAGGACGAGAGCGCCGAGGACGCCGAGAAAGCTGACCGCGTTCACGCCGAAGACCCACGTCGGCCCGGCCGACGCGAGGAGCACACCGGCGATCGCCGGCCCGACGAAACGGGCAACCTGGAGCGCGAGGCTGTTCAGCGCGACCGCGCTCTCCAGGTCTTTTTGCGGAACCGTTCCGGCGAGCATTGACTGGAAGGCCGGGAAGCTGAGCGTGCCGAGCGTCCCCCCGATGAAGGCGAGCAGGCCCATGAGGAAGACCGTCAGGTCGCCAGCCGCCCAGAGGACCGCAAGCGCGATCGCGACGCCCATGTTCCCGCCCTGGAAGAGGAGGAGGATCTTCCGGCGGTCGAAGTGGTCGGCAAGCACTCCGGCCGGGAGCGCGAAGAGGAGGTTCGGAATCGTATTGAGGAAGCCGATGATCCCGAGGGTCGCCGCCGAGCCGCCGAGCAGGAGCACGACATAGCCGAAGGCGCCCGCCTCCACCCAGCTCCCCGCTAGCGAGAGCAACACCCCGCCGAAGTAGATCTGGAATCGCCTATGGCGAAGAGCGGCCGCCCCCGCCTTCCAGTCACGCCCACGACTTCCCTTGCGGACCGGGGCCTCCGGGATCGGAGCCCCGAGCAGGGCGTGCACCCCGCCGGTGACCGCGTATGCGTCGAAGCCCCTGTCCCTCAGCCAGTGCGCCACACGGACGCTCGTCGCCTCGCGCAGTCAGGTGCAGGCGAGGACGATCGCGCGGGCCCGCGGCAACTCGTCGAGGCGGCTCGGAATCTCGTCGGGTGGGAGACGGACTGCGTTCGCAAGCTCGACCGAGTCGTCCTCGTGGCGGCGCACGTCGACGAGCACGGCGCCTTCCTCCAGGAGCCGGTGTGCCTCGGCAGGCGAGATCCTGAGCGACGAACGCCTGACCGCGGACGGGATGTGGAACCGGCGTGTCGGCGTCGACACGCTACGGCCAGAGCGGCTCGCGGTCGAACCGCTCGAGCGGCTTCCAGTCCTCCCGAACCGGTGCGAAGACGTCGATCATGACTGCGCCGTCGGGGCCGGTGTGCACCTCGTGCGGCGTGTTCGCCGGAATCGACCACGTGTCCCCGGGCCCTAGCTCCCGGGTCTCGTCGCCGACCCGGAACTCGCAGGACCCGGAGATCAGGATCCCGAGCTGCTCGTTCTCGTGGCTGTGCTCCGGGACGACGCTGGCGGGGTCGAGCTCGACGAGCCCGAGTGTGAGCCGCTCACCGTGCACGACGCGGCCCGCGACTCCCTCCCAGATCTTCTGCGGCTGAACCTTGCTGGTTTCTTCGAAGGCGCCCAAGGCGCGATCGTACCGTGCAGCGCCACACTCGGGACGATCAGTCAGCAGAGCATGTTCACGTTCTACGCCTTCATCGGCTTCCTGGCCGGGTTCAGCGAGCGCTTCACGCACGTGATCTTCGGCGAGGCCGAGCTCACCGTGGCCGAGGCGCTGGGATCCGCACCGTCAGGGCGCGACTCCAAGAAGCCCGAAGAGCTGCCGCCGGTGGATAACCCCGACGACGGCGCCTAATGGGGCGCAGCCTCCTGGATCTGCTCGGGCAGCTCGGCGCCTCGTCGGCCGTGCAGCCGCAAGCAACGATTAGATCGGTCAGTCCCAAACCACTCTGACGCAGGACTATGCTGGGCGACAAGCTACGGGAGGTCGGTCATGACGCTGAAACTGAACATGCTCCCGCCGAGCGTGAACAACATGTCCGTTCGCGTTTTCGTGCGGGCCGCGGGGCTCCCCTTCGAGGAGGAGAACGTCTGGGGCCAGACGCAGTCGGACGAGTACAGGGCCAAGGTACCGTCCGGGCTGACCCCTTCGGTCGAGACGGAAGGCCTGCCTAAGGGCGCGCTCTGGGAGAGCTGCGCCGTGATGATGTACCTGGCGAGCCGCGATGGGCTCACGAGCCTCTACCCAACCGACCTCGAGCGGCGCGCGATGGTGGACAGCGCGAACTTCTACACGATGAGCATCCTCTACCCTCTCGTCGCGCGCGCGACGTATCCGCGCCTCAGCTTCTCGGGCTATCCGGGTGAGGTCTCCATGTCGGACGCCACCGACGAGGGCAAGGAAACGGCGCGGAAGGCCGCGGAGGAGGCAATCCCGGCGATCCTCGACGTCTACAACACGTTCTTCCTCGCGGACAGCCCGTTCATCGGCGGTGACGAGCCCTCGATCGCAGACATCCGGCTCGCATGCACCCTCGAGTTCCTCGCGGTCAGCGACGCGGAGCTGCCCGGCTGGATAAAGGACTACATGGAGCGGGTCGAGTCCGCGCTCGGAGACGCCTACAGCGAGCCGGCCGGAGACGTCCGCGGCTACATCGCGCAGGTCACCGGCGAGGCCGTCGCGAGCTAGCACGACGGGCAGCCGCCGGGCGCGTGCCGACTGGGTGAGAGGAGGGGATCGCCCTCCTCTCACCGGACCTAGAGGCCGGCCTTGAGCGCCACGATGCGGCCGTAGGAGGCCGTGAGGCGGTCGTGCGGGATCCGGCCCGCTTGCGCGGCCTCGAGAAGCGACTGGTAGACGCTGCGGGAGGATGCCTCGGAGCCGGTGAGCAGGAGCATGTCCGTTCCCGCCTTCGCGGCCTTGAGCGCGAGCGGGTTCGTCGCTATCCCCCGCGTGTTCGCGGCGCCGTCGAGAGAGTCCGTGATCGTGACGCCGTGGAAGCCGAGCTCGCCGCGCAGCAGGTTCGTCCCGATCGCGCGCGACCAGCCGGCCGCGTGGCTTCGGTCGTAGGCGCGGTAGACGGCGTTCGAGAGCATGACGAACGGTACCCCGTTCGCCACCGCGTGCCGGTAAGGCCTGAGGCCCGGTGCGAGCTCGCTCCTCGTCGCGTCGATGTGGACGACGAAATCGTCAGTGTTCTTCGCGGCGAACCCGATCCCGGGGAAATGCTTCATCGTGGCGCGCGCGCCCCGGTCGCCCAGTCCGAGCGCGAACGCGTTGGCCAGGCGCGCGGTTTCGCGCGAGCTGAACGACCACGTGCGGCCCTGCTGGTACATGAACGAAGAGGTCGAGGCGGGGACATCCGCAACCGGCGCGAAGTCGGTGTTGACGCCGAGGTCGAGGAGCGCCGCGCCGGTCTTTCGGCCTTGGCGGCGAGCAGTGTCGCTCGAGTCGAGGTTGCCCATTTCCGGCGGCGCAAGGGTCGGCGGGATCCAGGAGACGGTCTTCACCTGGCCGCCCTCCTGGTCGACCGCGATGAGGAGCGGCGGTTGCCCTCCTTCGGCCGCAGCCTGCTGGAGCTCGGTCGCGATGCTCCGGAGCTGCGAAGCGGCGGAGAAGTTCCAGCGGTGGATGAGCACCCCGCCGATGCGCCCGCGGCGCGTGCGGTCGAGGAGCGACGCTGACGGCGTGTGCCCGTCCATGGAGACGACGAGCTTCTGCCCGATCAGGTGCCGGATAGAGGGAGCCGCGATGGCCGGAGCGGGCGCTATCGACAGCAGGCCGAGGGTGGCGAGCGCCGCAGCGCCAAAACGGAAGGGCATACGAAGGACGCTAACGCGCGGGAGCCACCCCTACGCAACAGATCCGCAACGGTTCGGCCATGCAGCGTCCCGCGTCGGCGGCCTAGTTTGCACGTTTTGATGCATGGCCCTTGTGGGTAAGCAAGACGTGCGGCACGGGAGAGGTTCGTGAAGGAGAGGGGTAGCGGCGTATGCGGCGTTGGCGTCTTGTTGTTTTCGTGGGCTTCGTGGCCCTCTTGGCAGGGCTCGTTCCCGCGCAGGCAGACGGGCTTGGGGAGGGCACCGACGTCGTCGCCACCGCGACGTCGGCCGTCGACGATCCCGTGGGAACGGTCACGTCCACGGCAAGCGACTCGGTCAAGACGGCAAACGACGCGGTCGGAACCGTGACATCGTCCGCCTCCGCTGTCGCGGGCTCCACCGTCGGCGGGGCGAACGTCGCTTCGCAACCCCCCCAGGGCACGACGTCGTCCTCCGCTGGGCCCAGTTCGGGCGGCTCCGGTGGAACGTCCACTTCAAATCGCGGCAGCGCGGGTGGTTCGCACGGAGGTCGAAATGCCCCAGGACGCTCGTACCACACGCGCTTCGATCGGTTGCCACGGCGCGCCGAGATCCTGATTGAGCGCATCGAGCTCGGGCGTAACATGCGGGCGAATCTTCTTCGCCTCGAGGCTCTGCTTGCTCGTTCCCCGGCGCTTCGTGCCGAGCTCGCTCGGGCTCTTCGCTCGGAGCTCGCCCGCCTGCGAAAGGGCGGCCTTACGCGCGCGGAGCGGCACCAGGCGCGTCGGCTCGATCGCGTTCAGCGAGCGTTGGCACCTTCCGCGAGCGGTTCGTCTTCCACGCAGGGTTCAGCTTCCGCGCCGGGGAGTTCCGTGAGTCTCAGCCCCAACCGGCGCACCGGGATCGAATCCGCAGCGACCTCGCCACAGAATGCGACGCCCCACTCTGATGTCGCCGGTGCGCACGCTCCCCGTGAAGCGAACGATTCTGGCAACGGCATCCTCGACACCCTGCCGCTTCCGGATGGCGTCGACCGGGCACCACCGTGGCTAATGATCCTTCTGGGCATCGTCCTGGGGGCGTCCATCCTGGGACTCGCCGCGATCTTCTTGATCGTCGTGTCACGCTTCCCCCGGGCATTTCCTTAGTCCGCCGCCAAGCCCTGACCCTGACTGGACGCTGCGGCCTGGCCACGCGGGCGGATCGCCGATTCGCCTCATTTTGCGAGCACTCTCGACGGATTCGGCTTGAGAACGGGAGTGGAGCGTACCGGGATCGAACCGGTGACCTCCGGCTTGCAAAGCCGGCGCTCTCCCAGCTGAGCTAACGCCCC
>Ga0307320_10000422_pt1 | contig 15225 bp, 15 predicted proteins | sample ER_DNA_369_FD_194495 | JGI IMG/M metagenome (GOLD analysis project Ga0307320, IMG submission 194495) | Bulk soil microbial communities from the East River watershed near Crested Butte, Colorado, United States - ER_DNA_369 | ecosystem: Environmental > Terrestrial > Soil > Floodplain | place...
CCTGCGGAACGGTACGTCCGGCTCCCGAATCGGGTCGGTGACGCCGCGCACGACCGAGAAGTGATCTCCATCACGTCGCGCCCCGGAGCACGTTGCGCCTCGACGCCGCGGGGTCGAAGATGCGCTCCGTGATCCGTGGACGTGTCTTGGGAGCGCAGCTGCTCGTGGCCGCCCTCGTCGTGGTCCTCGCGGGGGGCCCCGCCTCGGCACAGTCCCCGACGCCGGGCCCGACGCGCGGTCCGAGCGTCAACGGGGAGGTGACGGGCGCCCTCGCGGTGGGCTCGACGCTCACGGTCCGTATCGACGGGACCATGCCGGGCGGCTGGGAGGCGCTCCACCTCCTCGAGGCGACAATCACGTCCGGGAGCCAAGAGCTCGATCGGCTGCGGTTCGACATCGAGGACAACAAGCTGACGGTCGGTGACCAGGACCTGATCGTCGGCACCGGCGCGACCGCGACGAGCGAGTACGTACGCGTGAACGGCGCCGACGTCATCCTGACCACCGGAGGCGCCAACCTCTCCTTCGAGGTCGACGCCCACGTCATGAAAACGATCCCGGGGGATGCACGGTTCGTCCTCGGCGTCGTCGACGACCTTGGCGAGTCGGCCGAGGTCACGCGGTCGCTGGCCGCGCCCGAGGGCGGGGGCATCACGTGGGAGACCGTGATTGCGGCGATCCTGATCGCGCTTCTTGCCGGCGGCGTGATCGGGAATCTCTTCGCTTCCAAGCGCCGGCCCCCAGCGCGGGTATCGCTCTACGGCACGATCGATCAGCGCCTGCGTGCCGAGCGCGAGTCCGCATCCGGCCCATGACTCTTCGCGCCTCCGGAGCGGGGCTGTACGCGACACTCGAGGCCAGGCTGGATCGGGACACACGCCAGGGCGAGGGGCGCGGAATGTGGTCCGAGCTCGCGAACCGGGTGGACCCGGCCGAATATCGCCCGCACCTCCGTGACGACATCGAGGTGAAGAAGTTCAAGCTCCGGTGGGGCAACGACTACGCCATGATCGCGAACCCAACGGACCTCGTGCACTACCAGCTCCGGCCAGAGGACGTCGAGCTCCTCGCCCTCATGGACGGGACCCGGACCGTGAAGGAGATCGTCGTCGAGTCCTTTCAGGAGTCCGGCGATCTCTCGCTCGACGGGGTCGTGGATCTGGTCCGACAGCTTCGGATCGGGAACTTCCTGACCGAGCATTACGTCGACACGACGGAGATCATCCAGCGAGCGGCTCATCCAACGACGATGGCGAGGACGAAGGCCCGAGAGTTCGCCAAGACGCTCTCGATCGATTGGACCGGAGCCCACAAGCTCGTCGCCTGGCTCTATCGTCATGGGCTGCGGTACTTCTTCATCCCAGCGGTCGCGGTCGCCGCGCTCCTGCTTGCCGTCCTAGGGCTCGTGGCGTTCTGGGACGTCTACCAGGCCCATCGCTTCGACCTCGGGGGCGACTCTCCTGCGGCCCAAACGCTGATTCTGCTCGGCATGGACTACATCCTGACGTTCGTACACGAGCTTGGTCATGCAGTTGTTCTCGTTCACCAGGGCCGGAAGATCAAGAGTGCCGGCTTCATGATCTACTTCGGGTCTCCGGCCTTCTTCGTGGAGGCTTCGGACTCCCTCATGCTGGACCGGGGCAAGCGGATCCTGCAGTCGGCCGCGGGCCCGTTCGCAGAACTCGTAGTGTCGGCCTTCGCTTCGATCTACCTCTGGGCGTTCCCCGAGTCGCCGGCCGCGCCTTTCCTCTTCACGTGGGCGGTCATCAACTATTTCGTGATCTTCTTGAACCTGGTACCGCTCCTCGAGCTCGACGGGTACTTCATCCTGGCGGATCTGATTCAGGTACCGGATCTGAGGCCACGCTCGCTGCAATTCATCCGATACGACCTATGGCGCAAGATCCGGGGGCGCGAGCGCATCACGAAGCAGGAGGTCGGACTCGCCGCGTACGCGATCATCGGCATCGCCTTCACGGTGTTCTGCCTCTACACGTCGATCTTCTTCTGGGAAACGATCTTCGGAGGACTGATCCGGGAGTTGTGGGATGGGGGCGTCATCGGCAGGGTGCTCCTCGTCGTGCTCGGACTGTTCATCGCGGGGCCGGTCCTGCGGGGGTTGATCGCGCTCGCGCGCTCGGTGAAGAAAAAGGTGACGACCCTCATCGACGGTGTGCGCTTTCGGCTGCAGACCCGTTGGCGTGTTGAAGCCGCCGAGCTCCTCGACCGGTCGGCGTTGTTCGACGATCTCCCCGAGGACGTGCTCTCGGACATGGCCGGGCGCGTGACCCTGAGGGGGTACCCTGCGGGCAAGCCGGTCTTCCGCCAGGGGGATCGACCGGATGCGTTCTTCATCGTTCGCACCGGGAACCTTGAGGTCCTCGAGGAGGATCCCGAAACGGGGAAGGAGCGGGTGATCCGTACCCTCGCGCCGGGGGACACGTTCGGCGAGCTCGGGTTGATCGACGGTGCTCCGCGGGCCGCGACCGTTCGCCCCACCACGGATGCACAGCTCTTCGAGGTGGACGAAAGCACCTTCGACCGGCTCCTGGTGGACATGGTGCACGTTCCGGAATTCCAGCCGACGCTGCAGCAAGCCGCGGAGCTCCGCGGGCTTCCACCGTTCGCCTCGCTCGGCTCGACCGAGATCGCCATGATCCTCGACCACGGACGATGGCTGAACATCGCTCCCCGTGAGGTCTTCGTCGAGCAGGGTCAGCCGGGTGATGCCTTCTACGTGATCGGGACCGGGCAGGTCGAGGTGATCCGCGATGGGCAGGTCGTCAACACTCTGGGACCCGGAAGCCACTTCGGCGAGGTCGCGTTGCTCGCGGACGTGCCCAGGACCGCGACCGTGATCGCCCGGACCCCCACTCGCGTCTTCAGGCTCGACGCAGAGGGATTCGATCAGGTCGTTGCCGGCGCCTTCCGGCGCGGGACGCTTACCCAGGCTGTCACCGTAGGCAGAACCTCGCAGCATTGAGCCGAGCGAAAGGAACCGTGTATGGATTGCTGGCACTGCCGCAAGACGGCGGTGGGAAGCTGCCGATTCTGTGGACGGGGCATCTGTGCCGATCACGTGGAATCGCTGCCGTTCGTACTCGAGCTGTTCCGGTCCCGGGACGTCACGCAGGCCCTCATCGTCGAGGACGCCCTCTTCTGTGGCGCCTGCTCCCCGCGACCGGATCCCCTCGCCCTCCCCGAACTCGATCAGGAAATGTGACGTGCGTCACTCCCAGGTGGTGTCGGGCGTCACGGGAGAACGCGTGACGCGCAGCACAGTTCCCCCGGCCTCCCGGACGGATGATGAGCACGGTTTCAATATCCGATGTCCCGAACGGGTGGGACCTGGGGGATCGGGGAGGTGAATCTGGTGGCGGAGAAGAAGATCAATCCGAAGGCGGCATCTTCGACGAAGACGTCGAGCACCGGCACGGCAGCCCGCGTGGAGAAGAAGAGCCTGAAGAAGCTCAGGAAGTCCAAGAAGAAGAACAAGTAGGCATCACCACTGAACTTCGAACGAGACCCGGCCCGAGGGCCGGGTCTCGTCCTGTCTGCGGTTCGCTCCCGTGAGGTGACATGGGTAGGCTACGCGCCATGAGGAGCGCGGTGGCGTCCGAGCTCGAGGCGATGATGGCGCGCACGCCCCTGTTCGCGGGCACCCCGCCCGAGGTGATCGGCGCACTGGCGGAGCGGGGGAACACCCGCAGCTACCGGCGGGGTACCTACCTGTTCCATCAGGGAGATCCCTCGCCGGAGGTGTTCTTCCTGACGGATGGGCGGGTGGAGATCAGCTCGGCCTCCGCGAACGGGCAACGACAGCTCCATGCGACCCTGGACTCCCCGCAGTTCTTCGGTGAACTCGGCGTGCTGGGGGAGATGCCGAGAACCGCGTCCGCCCTATCCCGAGAGGAATCCTCGGTCTGGGTCGTGCCCTCGGAGACGTTCCTGGAGTTCGTCAACGGTCAGGCGTCGGCCTCCAAGGCCATCCTGCGAGCGCTGGCTCGCCAGGTGCAATCACATGAGGCCTTCGTCGAGGACCTCCTCTATCTCGATCTGAAGGGCCGCGTCGCGAAGCGTCTCCTCCAACTCGTCTCACCCTCGCTCGACGAGCTGCCTCCGGACGGGGCTCTCCTCCCCTCGGTCGTGACCCATGCGGACCTGGCGAGCCTGTGCGGGGGTAGCCGAGAGAACGTGACGCGCATCCTGTCCGACTTCCAGCGCCGCGGCTTCGTCGAGCGCGACGGCCGCCGGTTCGTCCTCCTGAAGATCAACGGGCTCGCCAGGCTCGCCGGCCTGTGAACCTATGACGTATCGGACCTTCCGCCGGCGACTGAGCGAGGCGACCGCCGCCCACGACTGGCTCGAGGGCGTCTCCCTCGTGCTGGGTGTGGCCTTCCTCGCCCTCGCCGTCGTGTGCGTGTGGGGGATCGCCACCGGGATCGTCAACATCGGCGACGCGGAGGCTCCCCCGGGAACGTCTGTCACCGTCGGGTTCCTCGAGGTCACCCGGGGCTTCGCGATCGTGCTGTTCGCGCTGTTCGGCTTCATCGCGTTCGGCGTCGGGTGGTTCCTCGCGGGCGACACCCTGAAGAGGTGGCTCGCCCGCCGCGGGACGGGGCCTGCGGATCGCGGCTGAGCGGTTCGGCTCAGCCCCCGATCGCGGACATCGAGCGCTCCGGCTGCTCGAAGTCCGGAAGGTTGATCCGGTGCCCGGACCACTTCCGCCACACGTTGCGACGGATCAGGTCCACCAGCTCGTCGTCGGAGGCACCCTCGCGGAGGGGGCCGCGGAGATCCGTCTCCTCCAGCGAGAACAGGCAGGCCCGGATCTGCCCCTCGGCCGTGATCCGCAGGCGGTTGCAGGTCTCGCAGAACGGTTCGGTGACGCTGCCGATCACCCCGATGCCGCCCGGCGCGCCGTCGGCGAAGCGGTAGCTGGTCGCGGGTTCGGCGTCGGGTCCCTCGGGGACGAGGGGATACACGGCGTCGACTGCCTCGACGATCCTGGCCGAGGAGAAGACCTTCGCGCGCTCCCACGCGTGCTGGGCGTCGAGCGGCATGTACTCGATGAACCGCACCACATGGCCCTGCTCCCGTGACCAGCGCGCGAGGTCGACGACCTCGTCGTCGTTGGTCCCCCCGATCACGACGCAGTTGATCTTGATCGGGACCAGGCCCGCCGCCTCGGCGGCCGCGATGCCCGCCAGCACCCGTTCGAGCGCGTCGCGACGGGTCATCTGCTCGAACCGATGCCGCAGCAGGGAGTCGAGCGAGACCGTCACGCGATCCAGCCCCGCCTCGGCGAGCGGCGCGGCCAGCCGCTCGAGCAGCACGCCGTTCGTCGTCATCGACAGGTCGATCTCGGGCGCGGAGGTCCGGAACATCCGGATCAGCTCGGGGAGGTCGGCTCGCACGGTGGGTTCGCCGCCGGTGACCTTGACCGAGCGGACCCCCAGCCGGTGGACGAACAGCTCGAGGAGCCTCGTGAGCTCCTCGAAGGTCAGGATCTCGTGTTTGGGGAGCCAGACCAGTCCCTCGGCCGGCATGCAGTAGGTGCACCGGAAGTTGCAGCGATCGGTCACCGAGACCCGCAGGTCGTCGGCGACCCGGCCGAACGTGTCGACCAGCGGGCCCTCCGCCGGGGGGAGGGACGACGGCGGCTGCCGGGTATCCATGCGAACCCCCAGCCTACTCCCCCGAGGTCGTTCGGCCATCGGGAGGCTCGGACGGCAGGAGCCCCTCGAGGGTCCCGATCGCCGATCCCAGGGCGTCGTCCCTCGAGCCGCCTTCGGCCATCCTCCGGCCGGTCGCCGCGCCGAGGAGGAACGCGGCGAGCGGCGTGATCTTGCGTTCCACGCGATGCGCGACGTCCCGGGCCGAGCCGAGCAGCCGGGTGGTCTCCGCGTCGGTCAGGGGGACCTCCCCGAGCGCCGCCGCGAGTCGGTCGATCCACGGGTCCATCGGAGCTCCCTTCTGTCCGGGCAACCGTAGTACGGACGGGCGCGGGCGGGTCTGGCAGGATGGGTGCGTGAGCGGCATCCGCGCCGCCGTGGTGACCGTCTCCGACGGCGTCTCCCAGGGAATGCGAGCCGACGGCTCGGGCGACGCCGCCGATGCCCTGCTGCGTGAGGCGGGGTTCGACGTCGAGGCCCGCACCGTCCTGCCCGACGAGCGCCCCGCGATCGAGACCACCCTGCGCGACCTCGCGGACGCACGCGGGTTCGCCCTCGTGGTCACCACCGGCGGAACGGGGTTCGGCCCGCGCGACGTGACGCCCGAGGCCACCCTCGCGGTGCTCGAACGCGAGGCCCCCGGTCTGGCCGAGCTGATGCGCCACGACGGCCTGCGACAGACGCCGATGGCCGCCCTGTCGCGAGCCGTAGCGGGCTCGCGTGGCGCCACGCTGATCGTGAACCTCCCCGGCAGCCCGAAGGGCGTCCGGGAGAGCCTGGAGGCCCTGCTGCCCGTCTTGCCGCACGCCGTCGAGCTGCTCGGCGGCCGGTCGGGGGCGCACCCGACGGGTCACGCCGACGGAGACCAGGCGAGGCGGCCTGCGCCCGCGGACGCAGGCTCCGTGGAGGCCAAGGCGGTCAGGGTACAGGGCTCTCCGCCCTGCGCGGTCGGCAACTCGATGCGGATCGTCCCCGGCGGCGAGGTCCACGGGACGCTCGGGTGCGCCGAGTTCGACGAGGCGGCCGTCCGCGACGCGGCCGAGATCCTCGCGTCGGGCGAACCCGGGATCCGCACGTACCACCACGAGCTCGGCGACGTCGAGGTGTACCTCGAGCCGTCGCGGCGCGCGTCGGCCCTCGTGGTCGTCTCGGCCACCGACGTGGCGCGCGAGCTGGCGCGGCTCGCGCCGGGCCTCGGGTTCGCGCCCGTTCTGGTCGAGACGCGTCCGGAACGCGTCACCGAAGCCGATGCGAGCTCGATGCCGGTCGCGCGAGAGCTCGGCGACGTGGAGATCGACGCCGAGACCCGCGTGGTCTTCACCGACCACGACGCGCCGGGGATCGCGACGGCGCTCGCCGGCGCGCTGCGCTCGCCGGCGCGGTTCATCGGCGTGATGGGGAGCCGCCGCCACGTGGGCCCGTACGTCGAGGAGCTGCGCTCGATGGGGTTCGGCGACGAGGACCTCGCGCGCATCCGATCCCCGCTGGGCCTCGATCTCGGCGGACGCCGGCCGGCCGAGGTCGCCCTGTCGATCGCCGCGGGGCTGGTCGCCGACGAGCACGATCGTGCCGCCGGATGGCTCGACCGGTGAGCACAGCTCGCCGGGGCGCACCGGTCACACCGGCGACCGCCTCCCGTCCGAAGGCCACGGCCCAGCCCGCCTACATCCGCCGCAACCGCGCGAACTGGAACCGCGAGGCGGACGACTACCAGCGCGAGCACGGCTCGCAGCTCAACCGCTTCGACCGTCCGGCGTGGGGGACCTGGGGGATCCCGGAGTCCGAGGTTGCGATCCTCGGTGAGGTCGCCGGCAGGCGGGTGCTCGAGCTCGGGTGCGGCGGCGGCCAGTGGTCGATCGCGCTGGCGCGCCGGGGAGCTCGCCCGGTGGGGCTGGATCTGTCGATCCGCCAGCTCGCCCACGCCCGATGGCTCGCCGCCGAGGCCTCGCAGCCGTTGCCGTTCGTGAACGCGAACGCCGAACGCGCGCCGTTCGCGGACGAGAGCTTCGACATCGTGTTCTGCGATCACGGTGCCATGTCGTTCGCCGATCCGTACCTGACCGTGCCCGAGGTCGCCCGGCTGCTGCGTCCGGGCGGCGCGTTCGCCTTCAACATCGCGAGCCCGCTGATCTGGTTGTGCTGGGGCGATGGCGAGCAACCGCCGGGTCCCGAGCTGGTCCGCAGCTACTTCGGCCTGCGCCGGGCGACATGGGAGACCGTCGAGTTCCAACTGGCCTACGGCGAGTGGATCCGGCTGTTCCGGTCGAACGGTTTGGAGGTGCTCGACCTGGTCGAGCTCCGGCCGCCCGCCCGTCCCCGGACCACGTATCCGGACTTCGCCCCGGTCGGGTGGGCCCGTCGGTGGCCGGCGGAGAACATCTGGAAGCTCCGGAAGATCGAATGAGCGCGCGGGGGATCGCGCCGAGCCCGGCACGAGAGCGTCCCGGCGTCCGCCCCGGCCTAGCGGCCGGCCTCGCCGTCCTCGCCCTGGGGTGGAGCGTGGCGGCGCTCCCGGAGGTCCGCGGCACGGAGGACCCCCGACCGAACGTGATCGTGATCGTGACGGACGACCAGTCGGACGACTCGATCCCCAACCCGTACGAGGTGATGCCGTTCCTGCAACGCCGGGCACTCGATCCAAGGGACCACTGGATCGTGTTCGAGAACGCGTACGTCAACACCCCGCTGTGCTGTCCATCGCGGGCGACGATGCTCACCGGACGGTTCTCGCACCACACCGGCGTCCGGGACAACGAGGACGCGCACCTGTTCGACGAGAACTCGACGCTCGCGACGTGGCTGAAGGATGCGGGTTACCACACCGGACTGGTCGGCAAGTACCTGAACCTGTACCCGTTCGACCGGCCGGCGTTCGTCCCTGCCGGTTGGGACCGGTGGTGGGGGCGTGAGCACGGTCCGGTGACGAGCCTGTACTACGACTACTCGATGTTCGAGCAGGACCACGTCGTCCGGTACGGGCACACCGACGCCGGCTACGCGACCGACGTCCTCGCCGATCAGGCGGCCGAGTTCGTCCGCGGGGCACCGGGCGATCGGCCCTACTTCCTCTGGTTCGCTCCGACGGCGCCACACCCGCCCTGGGTCGCGGCGCCCCGGGACGAGGGGGCGTTCTCGGGGCTCGCGGTGCCCACGCCGCCGTCGGTCGGCGAGGCCGACGTCTCCGACAAGCCGGCCTGGGTCCGCCGCCTCGCCCCGATGGGAGACGCGCAGCGGGCGCTGCAGCGCGAGCACCGCAGGGAGTCGTACGCGGCGCTCCTCGCGGTCGACGATGCGATCTACCGGATCATGAACGCGGTCCGCGCGCGCGGTGACCTCGCCGAGACGGTGGTGGTGTTCACCTCGGACAACGGGCTGGCGTTCGGCGAGCACCGATGGACCAAGAAGAGCTGTCCCTACGAGGCGTGCCTGGGCGTCCCCTTCATGATCCGGATGCCGGGAGTCGCGCATCGGACCGAGCGAGCGATCGTCTCCGCCGCCGACATCGCCCCGACGATCGCCGAGCTCTCGGGCGCGTCGATCCCGTCGGCGTTGGACGGGGTCAGCCTCGTGCCGCTGCTCTCGACCGGCAGCCGCGAGGGGCTGCCGGGCGAGGTGTTCGCCGAATGGGTGGGTGACCAGTCGATCCCCGCGTGGTGGGAGGTCCGCACCCGCCGGTTCGCCTACATCGAGCTCGTGACGGGGGAGAGCGAGCTCTACGCGCTCGGGGACGATCCCTTCGAGCTCGTGAACGTGGTGGCTGCTCCGGCGTTCGAGGACGACGTGACGCGGCTTGCCGCGACCCTCGAGGCGTACCGGAACGCGTGAGGCACGTCGCCGCGATCGCCCTCGGGGCGATGCTGCTCCTCGCCTCGGCCGATCCCGTCGCTCGGGCCTCGACGGCGACCGCTCCCGTGTCGGCCGTTTCCGAGGTCGCGGCGCCGCCCGACATCGTCCTGATCGTGACCGACGATCAGCGATGGGACACCCTGTGGGCGATGCCGATCCTGTCGGAGCGGCTCGCGGGCACCGGCGTGACGTTCCCCGACGCCTTCGTCGTCAACCCGCTCTGCTGCCCCAGCCGAGCGAGCATCCTGACCGGCGACTACTCCCACACCCACCTCGTCTATCGGCAGATACCGCCGTTCGGCCGGTTCGAGTGGTTCCACGACGGGTCGACGCTCGCGACGTGGCTGCACGACGCGGGCTATCGGACCGGGCTGTTCGGGAAGTACCTCGACGGGTACCAGCACGCGGCGGTGACCGGATACGTCCCGCCGGGGTGGGACCGATGGGTGGCCTTCGTGCACTCGGCGCCGGTGGACTACACGCTGACGATCGACGGGTCGCTGCGCGGGTTCGGGCACGGTCCGGCGGATCACGCGACCGAGGTGCTCGCCGACGAGGCGGTCGCGTTCGTTGAGGACTCGACCGGCCCACTGTTCCTGGAGCTCGCCACGCCGGCGCCGCACGAGCCCGCGATCCCGTCCCCCGGCGACGAGGACGCCTTCGCCGACCTACCCCCGGCGCGGCCGCCGTCGTTCGACGAGGCCGACGTGTCGGACAAGCCCGCGTGGGTCCGCGACCTGCCACCGTTGACGGCGTCGCAGGAGGCGGCGATCGACGCGTTCCGGGCGGACCAGTACCGGTCGCTGCTCGGCGTGGACCGCGCCGTCGGCCGGGTCCTGGACGCGCTCGAACGCGCCGGCCGGCTGGAGAACACGCTGATCGTGTTCACCTCGGACAACGGGATCCTGCACGGGGAACATCGGTGGACCAAGAAGGAGGCGCCGTACGAGGGATCGATCCGCGTCCCGCTCGTGATGCGTTGGGACGCGGCCGGGTGGACGCCCGGGACCAGGCTTCCCGGCGTCCTCGCCCTGAACATCGACCTCGCGCCGACGATCGCCGACGCGGCCGGCGTCAGGCACCCTCCGACCGACGGCAAGAGCCTCCTGCCGTTGCTCGGGGGTGAACGGAGCTCGTGGCGCTCTGACTTCCTGATCGAGCACCTGGAGGGCACGAACCCGATCCCCACGTTCTGCGCCGTGCGTTCGGAACGATGGACGTTCGTGCGGTACTCGACGGGCGAGGAGGAGCTCTACGACCTCGTCGCCGATCCGTTCGAGCTCGAGAACCTCGCAAGCGTCCCGGCGATGCGGCCGGTGCTGGACGACCGACGAGCGCGCCTGCGCGAGCTCTGCTCGCCGGTGCCGCCGGGGTTCGGGGACCGATCCGGGACGAGCGTCCCGATCGCGCTGGCGGTGCTTGGGGGGCTCGTGCTGGTCGAGTCGCTCGCGTCGCGGAGAACGCGCCGCCCTCGGAGGGCACCTGGATAGGCTAGGCGGCCATGAGCGAACCATCCGGACCCGGTTCGCGCGTGCCGATCCCGCGGGGGGGGCGGCGGTTCGACCGACGGCGGGCCGCGCGGCGGCGTGGCGTAGCGGTGTTCCTCGGTGTCGTCGTAGTGGCGATCGCGGCCTTGGGATGGGCCTCGACCCGCGGCGGCGAGGACCGGGCATCGACCGGACCGTCCGGCGGGCCGTCACGCGCGACCGGTTCGAACGGTGGGACGGGCGCCGGCGTCCCCTCGGGCACCGGGGGCGGGACGATCGTCCCCGGCGAGACGCCGATCGAGCACGTCGTGTTCATCGTCAAGGAGAACCGGACGTTCAACAACTACTTCGCGACCTACCCGGGTGCGGTCGGCGCGACCGAAGGCGGCACGATCACATGCACGCGGGACGGGTGCCGCGACGGCCCGGTCGTCCGGCTCACCGAGGGCCCCGACATCTATCCACACGATCTGACGCACTGCTTCCGGTGCGGCCTCACCGCGATCAACGGCGGCAAGATGAACGGCTTCAACCGGATGAACGGCCCGGTCCCACCATCGAAGATCGCCGACCTGTACGGCGCCGATCTCTCGGGCTACTCGTACCTCGACCGCGACGGCGTGCCGAACTACTGGGCGTATGCCGATCGCTTCGTGCTGGCCGACCACTTCTTCACGCCGATGTACGGTCCCACGCTGCCCGAACACTTGTACGCGGTTGCGGCCCAATCGAACTTCATCGTCGACAACAAGTCGACCACCGATCACGAGGGGAACTACTGCGACGACCCGACCGAGAGGGCGACGCGGTTCGTCCCCCACGAGGTCCGGCAGCACGAGGACCAGATCATGCGGCTCGAACGCGCGATCACCGAGAACGGGTCCAACGTCTACGACATCGCCGACTTCTGGGGGAGCATCCGCCTGTGCTTCGACATCCCCGTGCTGCCCGACCAGCTCGAGCAGGAGGGCATCTCGTGGAAGTACTACGCGAGCGAGAACTCGTGGATGAACGTCCTGCAGATGATCCGCCACGTCCGGTACGGGCCGATGTGGCACCACGTCCTGGAGCCCCCGAACTTCGTCAAGGACGTGAAGCAGGGAGAGATGCCCGCGGTCTCGTGGGTCATCCCGCCGGAGTCCTACAACGAGCACCCCGGAGGAGGGAAGAGCACGTGCGCCGGGGAGAACTGGACCGTCCACCAGGTCAACACGATCATGCGGAGCGAGTACTGGCGATCGACGGCGATCGTCGTGGTCTGGGACGACTTCGGTGGTTTCTACGACCCGGTCGAGCCGCCGCAGTACGACGTCATGGGCCTCGGTCCGCGCACGCCGGCCCTGATCATCAGCCCGTACACGAGGCAGGGGTCGAACCCGGACGGCGGGGTGGTGGACGGCACGTCGTACGAGTTCTCCTCGGTGCTGGCGTTCATCGAGCAGCTGTTCGGGCTGGAGCCGATGACTGACCGCGACGGGGAGGCGGACCCGCTCTCGGGGGCGTTCGACTTCGAGCACCCCAACTTCGACAAGCTGGTGCTGCCGCTGCGGGACGATTGTCCGTACGGCACCTCCACGTCGGAGTTCGCGGCGACCTGGCCCTTCCTGCGAACGATCGGAAAGCCGGGCGACTAGTCACCGAGGCAGGTCCCTACGCGTAACGCCTGGGCGGCTCGTCCGGGTACATGGGTCCCACGCAGTCAGTCGGAAGCGGTCGAGGGTCCGGTGGTCTCGGCGGTTGGCCGAAATCGAACGAGTCGAACAGTGGCGTCGCGAGCCGATCGCGTTCGGCGAGCTGAGGGAGACCCCAGTTGTCCTCGATGAAACGGACCACCGAGGAGAACTCCGACCGCTCGTGGCTGACGTACCCGTGCTTCGCGTAGGACGAGAAGACCAGCATGGGCGAACGGATCCCGAAGCCGTACACGTCCACCTGCGGAGGCGCCACGTGATCGTAGAAGCCGCCGTAGTCGTCCCAGGTGATGAAGACGGCCGTCTCCTTCCACATGTGGCTCTCCATGACCGCGTTGAGCACCTGGGTGGTCCAGTGCTCTCCCCAGCAGAAGCTGTATTCGGGGTGCTCGGAGACCTCGAAGCGGGGGGTGACCCAGGTGACGGGCGGCAGCCGATCTTCTCGGATGTGCCGCACCAGGTCGTCCACCGGGAAGATGTGACGCCGCCAGCGGTCCGCATCCCCGCGCACGTGTGAGATGGCTGAGAACGCGTTCCACAGATAGCCGTTCTGGTACGGCGTCGCGGAGTAGTAGGCCCAGGGGATCCGCTTGCGGTCGAGCAGATCCCCGGCCGTCTCGAAGTCGAAGCACGGGAAGGCGCGAGAGACCCGACCGTCGCGGTCGCGGATGTCTACGTACGCGTCGTCCAGCGAGTCGCACCCCCAGGCCTTGAACAGGCCGGTCTCGCGGTGTCGGCGTTCGAGCTGCGCGCGGTCCTGTGCGGGGTTGTCGAACGCGCCGCCCGACTGGGCGGCGATCGCGTACAGGTGATTCGGGAAGGACGGTCCGTGCGCCGAGGTGAAGTGGTTGTCGAGGAGGACGAACTGGTCGGCCCAGTGCCGGTAGTTCCCCAGATCCTCGGGGAGGAACTGTGTGTACGCGCCCAGGTCCGCTGCCTCGCTTCGGTTGAAGCCATCCATCTTCCCTTCGTTCCAGGCCTCGATCGCGCAGTCGTAGCAATGCTCGATATCCGCCTCGAGTGCCCCCCGCGTGGCGGGTGTGAGTGGACGCTCGACGCCGTCGTCCATCCCGGTCGACGCCCCGTCGACACCCGGGAACAAGCCGAACATGTGGTCGAAGGTCCGATTCTCCTTGATGAGATAGATGACGCGCTTGATCGGCGTCGTCGTATCGAACGCGCTCGCCTCGACGGGATCGGGGGCGGTCCCCATCGGGATCGGAGGCGGCCACGTGGACTGATGCCGGCCGAACGCCCTCGTGCATGCTGCGAGGAACGTGCCGCCGGCAGCCAGGACCGTCCCACGGAGGAACGATCTCCTCGTGTGTGGCCGCTGCATGACGTCCAGTCTAGAGACCCATGCGGTGAGGACTTGACCGTGGGTTCGTTGCGGAAGGCCCTCCGCGACGGGATGATGCTCGAGGCGGTGGAACCCGAGGAGCGAAGGAGGACGACGTGCGACGATTCGTCATGGTGCAGTGGGCTGTCTTGGTGGGGATCTTCGTGGCCGGGCTCACGACCGCGTTCGCGGGGACGGGGATCGTGCAGGAAGCGACAGTGGTCTTCGGCGAGCACACGCTACGGGGAAGGAACCTCGATCTGGTCGGTGAGGCCAACGACTTCCGGCCGGGCGACCGCTACATCTTCCGGAGCGTGCTGACCGATGCCCAGGATGCGGTCGCGGGCCACCTGTTCGTCGATTGCTCGGTGCACTTCGCGAAGAAGGACTCGTGCTCGCAGATCTACGAGATCCCCGCCCGTGGAACGGTGACGGCCGAGGGCCTCATCCCGGTCTCGCAGCTCAAGCCCGACGGGACCTGGGTGCTCGCGATCACGGGAGGGACGGGCGAGTTCGAGAACGTTGGGGGGTCGGTCACCGTCGTGATCGTGGACGACAGGGGCAACAGTGAGCATTCGCTGCATCTTCTGCCCTAGTCGAAGCGCCGCGTCGCGATCTCAGGCCGGCTGCAGCTCCTTGGCCCGCAGATCTGCCTGGAACTCGCGCCAGTAGCGCTTGCCCTCCTCGGGCAGCGTCGTGATCGGATCGTAGTACGGGTACTCGCGCGTGAGCGCCTCGGGATCGTCGTACTCGATCCCCGTCCGGTAGTTCTTCCGCCAGTACGAGATCCCCTTCATCCGATCGTACGTGTTGACCATGTGCACCCAGCGCTTGCCGACGAAGGGCACGTCGCACACGAACCTCGGGGTCGCGAACCCGGGCAGATACCCCATGATCGCGAACTGCAGCTCCTGCGCCTCCCACACCGCGAGCCTCCAGTGCTCGCTGTTCGGGATCATGTCGCACAAGTAGAAGTAGTACGGCATGACCTTCGCGTGATCCAGCAGCATGAACGACAGCTCGAGGATCTGGTTGGGGGTCGTGTTCACGCCCCGCAGGAGCACGCCCTGGTTGCGCACGTCGCGGTAGCCCATGTCCAGGAGCCTGCGCACGGCCGCACCGACGAGCGGCGTCACCTGCTGCGCGGCGTTCACGTGGGTGTGGATCGCGACCTCGACCCCCCGCTC
>Ga0307320_10000423_pt1 | contig 15212 bp, 15 predicted proteins | sample ER_DNA_369_FD_194495 | JGI IMG/M metagenome (GOLD analysis project Ga0307320, IMG submission 194495) | Bulk soil microbial communities from the East River watershed near Crested Butte, Colorado, United States - ER_DNA_369 | ecosystem: Environmental > Terrestrial > Soil > Floodplain | place...
CAGATTCAGTGGGACCGCGTCTGGGCGACCGTTCACGCCGGAGACCCGCAGCTCGGCCTCGGGGAGGACGAGACCGCGATCGGGCTCTGGGAGCAGGTCGGGCTGCCGAGGGAGCGCATCGTGCCGCTGCCGAGCTCCGAGAACTTCTGGTCGGTCGGCGGGCCGGGGCCTTGCGGACCGGACTCGGAGATCTACTACGACTGGGGCGAGGAGTACGGCTGCGGCGACCCGGGCTGCGCGCCCGCGTGCCCGCGTTGCGATCGCTTCCTCGAGTTCTGGAATCTCGTGTTCATGGAGTACGAGCTCCACGCCGACGGAACCCTGACTCCGCTCCCCCAGCAGAACGTGGACACGGGCATGGGCGTCGAGCGGTTGGCCGCGATCATGCAGAACGTCCGCTCGGTCTACGAGACGGACGGCTACCAGGCGATCATGGCCTGGATCGAACAGGAGAGCGGTGTCGCCTGGGACGCGGACGAGACGGCGACCAAGGCGCACCGCGTGCTCGCCGATCACGGACGCGGGATGACTTTCCTCGTCGCCGACGGGGTCACGCCGACGAACGAGGGGCGAGGCTACGTGCTCCGCCGCATCATCCGGCGCGCCGTCCAGCAGGCCCGGAAGATCGGCCTGGACGATCTCTGGCGGCTGTCGGACGTCGTCGTCGACCAGATGTCCGCCTGGTACCCGGAGCTCGAAGAGAACCGCGGCCAGATCAGGGAGGTGCTGCGGGCGGAGGAAGAGCGCTTCTCCGAGACGCTCGCGCGCGGCATGCGGCTGTTCGAAGAGGTGGCCGCGAAGGGAGACGTCTCTGCCGAGGATGCTTTCACGCTCGTCGCAACCTTTGGCTTTCCGATCGAGCTGATCCGGGAGCTCGCACGCGAACGCGGTCTTGTCGTCGACGAGGACGGGTTCAAGAAGCTCATGGAGGAGCACCGCGAGATCTCCCGCGCCGGCGGCGAGTCCCTGGATCTTCAGCAGGCGGGCGAGTTCGCTCGGCAGGCGGGCTTCGTCACCGAGTTCGTCGGGTGGGAGAAGGTCGAAGCTCTCACCCAGATCGGCGCCCTCGAGGACCTCGGCGACGGAACGTTCCTCGCCAAGCTGCGCGAGTCTCCCTTCTACGCCGAGGGGGGCGGTCAGGTCAGCGACCAGGGATGGATCGAGAAGGACGGCGTGCGGGCCGAGCTCGCCTCTGCGTACCGCTTCGGAGACGACCAGGCGCTCCTCTTCCGTGGCGAGGGCTTTGCGACAGGCGACCGGGTGAAGGCGGTGGTGCCGTGGAAGACCCGCTTCCCCACGATGGCCAACCACACGGCGACGCATCTGCTCCACAAGGCGCTCCAGGAGGTGCTCGGCGACCATGTGCGGCAGGCGGGGTCAGCCGTGCGCCCCGACAAGCTCCGCTTCGACTTCACGCATCCGCACGCCCTTTCCGTGGAGGAGCGGGAGCGGGTCGAGGAGATCGTCAACGAGCGTGTCTTCGAGAACTCGCCTGTGCACGCGTTCTTCACGCCGATCGACGAGGCGCGCAAGCTCGGCGCGATGATGCTCTTCGGCGAGAAGTACGGGGACGTCGTGCGCGTCGTCGAGATTCCCGGGTTTTCGCGCGAGCTCTGCGGCGGCACGCACGTCCGCTCCACCGCGGAGATCGGTCCCTTCGTGATGCTCTCGGAGAGCTCGGTCGGGGCGGGGGTGAGGCGCATCGAGGCGGTGACCTCGGGCGAGGCGTTCGCGTATGTGCGTGCGAAGGCGGACGAAGCCGACGAGCTCGCTGCGAAGCTCGCACAGGCACGCAAGGAGCCGAAGAAGGAGGTACGTGCCGCGGAGCTCGATGTCGTGGAAGAGCGGCGGAACAAGGCCGGGGACGTGGAGATCATCGTCATGGAGCTCGGGGCGACGAGCCCGGAGCACATGCTGGAGCTCTCCGACCGGCTCATGCAGCAGAACGCTCCCGCCGCGGTCGTGCTCGGCTCCCGCGACGACGGCCGTGTCCATCTGCTGGTCAACCTCGACCGCTCGCTCGAGGAGCGAGGGCTCGACGCCGTGCAGGTCGTGCGCGAAGCCGCAGCCCTCGTCGGAGGAGGCGGCGGAGGGCGCCCGACGATGGCCCAGGCCGGCGGCCGCGAACCGGACAAGCTCCCGGAGGCGCTTGCACAGGCCGAGAAAACGCTCCTGGAAGCGCTCGCCTGAGTGGCCCCAACGTAAGTGGTCGCGGCCGCGACGACTAGACTGGCGCGCCGGTGAAGGTGCTCGCCCTCGACTACGGCGCGGCGCGGACCGGTGTCGCCGTCTCCGACCCGACGGGCACGGTCGCCCGTCCCCTCGGGGTCGTCGAGCGCGCCGCGACGGAGGAAGGGATCGCACGTGTCGTCGAGCTCGCGCGCTCGGAGGACGTCGAGCGCGTCGTCGTCGGGCTGCCGCTCACTCTCCGCGGCGAGCGCGGCGCCCAAGCCGAGGAGACCGACCGCTTCGTCGAGCTCCTACGCGAGGCGCTCGAGCTACCCGTCGAGAGCTTCGACGAGCGCTTCACGACCAAGCTCGCCCAGGCAGGCGACACCGACTCTCCGGAAGATGCTGTCGCCGCCGCCCACCTGTTGTCCAGCTACCTGACATGGAAGAGCGCCCACCCCGCGTAACCAGGCACCGCTCGCCCTCGCCCGCAGGCCGCGCGCTCGCGGCGCTCGGTGGGGTGATCCTCGGCGTGGGAGTCCTCGCGGCCCTCGCCTTCGCGCTCGTCGGGCGCGGGGACGACGGGCAGTCGGCTTCGCCAACCGAGTCGACGACGACCGGCCCCCCGCCGAAGCCCGTGCTCAAGATCGTCTTTCCCGAGGGCTTCACGATCGACGACATGGCCAGGCGCGTGAAGGCCGTCAACAAGATCGCAGAGGAGAAGCGGAACATCACCCCCAAGCTCGACCCGGTCCAGTACGCGAAGATCGCGGACACGAAGTCGCTCCCTCCGGCGGGGTTCGAGTACAAGAAGCGCGTTCAGAACCTCGAAGGCTTCCTTTTCCCTGCGACGTACGAGTTCACCGAGGACACGACCACCCGCCAGCTGATCGAGAAGCAGGAGGACGCGTTCATCCGAGCGTGGAGCCAGCTCGACCTGAGGTACTCGAAGTCGAAGAACCTGACGAGCTACGACGTCCTCATCATCGCGTCGATGATCGAGAAAGAGGTGCAGGTGCCGAAGGAGCGCGCCCTCGTCGCGGCAGTCATCTACAACCGGCTCCATGCCGGAATGGCGCTCCAGATCGACGCCACGCTGCGCTACGGGCTGCACATCCCGCCGACGGAGCCGATCCACGTGAGCGAACTCGAGTCGAACAACCCCTACAACACGCGCAAGTTCCCCGGATTGACGCCGACGCCGATCGCGAGTCCGGGTCTCGCCTCGCTGCAGGCGGCGGCACACCCGGCCAAGGTCGACTACCTCTATTACATCCGCAAGCCCGACTGCAAAAGCCACTTCTTCACCGCGAGCGAGGCTGAGTTCAATGCCTACCCACGCGGCGGCCTGAACTGCGGTTGAGCGTGACGGGCGAGACCAGGCTCGTCGGGCTGATCGGCGATCCGGTCTCGCACTCGCTCTCGCCGCGGATGCAGAACGCGGCCTTCGCGGCGCGCGGCCTCGACTGGGCGTACGTGCCTCTCCAGGTGGACTCGGCGCGCCTCGAGGACGCCGTGGGCGGAGTCGTGGCCCTCGGTTTCGAGGGTGCGAATGTGACCATCCCGCACAAGACGGCGGTGGTCGGGTTCTGCGACCACCTCGACGAGGTTGCCGAGCGCGCCGGCTCGGTGAACACGATCGTCGTCCGGGACGGGCGCGTGGTCGCCTCGAGCACCGACGGGCCGGCAGTCGTCGCGCTCGTCGACGCCGAGGGCGCCTCGGTGCTCGTCCTAGGAGCCGGCGGCGGCGCTCAGGCGGTCGCGACGTCGCTCCTGGACGCCGGCGCAAGCGCGCTGACCGTAGCCGCCAGGGACGAGGAACGGGCGCATGCGCTCGTCGCGCGCCTCAAGACGCTGTTCCCCGAGCGGCAGATCGCCGCCGACAGCGCATGGCCCACGCTGACGTCCGCGACCCTGCTGGTCAACGCTACGCCGATCCGCGACGAAATCCCGGCGGCTCTCGAGGGCGTCGAGCAGGTCGTAGACCTCGCCTACAAGCCGGACGGGAGCCCGACGGCTCTGATTACCGCCGCCCAGCAGGCCGGGTGCCTGAGGGTGGTGAACGGCCTCGAGGTGCTCCTGGGCCAGGGCGCGGCTTCATTCGAGCGCTGGACGGGAATCGAGGCGCCGGTCGACGTCATGCGCGCAGCCTTAGGCTTGTCGTCGTGATGCTCGAGCTGACGACTGCAGGCGAGTCGCACGGGCCCGCCCTCCTGGCGGTCGTCGAGGGCCTGCCCGCGGGTCTCGTTCTCGACAAAGCTGCCATCGACTCCGATCTCGCGCGCCGCCAGCAGGGGTACGGACGCAGCCCGCGCCAGAAGATCGAGACAGATCAGGTGGAGGTGCTCGCGGGATTGCGCCACGGACGGACGCTCGGCACCCCGCTCGCGCTCGTCATCCGTAACCGCGACCACGAGAACTGGACGTGGGGGATGAGCCCCTGGCCGCCCGAGGGCGAGGCCGTGGGCAAGGGCAAGGAGGCGGTGACGCTGCCGCGGCCCGGCCACGCCGACCTTGCCGGTGTCATGAAGTACGGGCTCGAGGACGTACGCGACGCCCTCGAGCGCGCGAGCGCCCGCCATACCGCGGCGATCGTCGCTGCCGGCGCGGTCGCGAAGGCTCTTCTCCGTGAGCTCGGGATCGAGGTGGCAGGGGACGTCGTCGGCGACGACCTCGAAGAGCGGATCGACGCGGCGCGCAAAGATCGCGACACCGTCGGCGGAATCGTCGAGGTCGTAGCCCGTGGCGTCCCACCCGGACTGGGCTCCTACGCGACGAAAGCGGAGCGGCTCGATGCCCGGTTGGCGGCCGCCGTCATGGGCACCCAGGCCGTCAAGGGCGTGGAGATCGGAGCCGGGTTCGCGCTGGCAGCTCTGCGCGGTTCCGCGGCCCACGACGAGATCCACCGTGACGAGCGTGGCTACTACCGCGAGACGAACCGGGCGGGGGGCATCGAGGCGGGCGTCTCGAACGGAGAAGAGATCGTCGTGCGCGCGGCGATGAAGCCCCTCCCGACGCTGATGCGCCCACTGAAGTCCGCCGACCTCGAGACGGGGGAGCCGACGGAGGCACTCGTCGAGCGCTCAGACGTCGCCGCCGTCGAGGCGCTGGCGGTCGTCACGGAGGCCTGCGTCGCATTCGAGCTCGCGCGGGCCGCACGCGAAAAGTTCGGCGGTGATGCGCTCGAGGATTTCGTCGCCGCCCACCGCGCCTACGTCGAGCGCATCCCGTGGTCTCCGAGGTAGGGGCCCTCGGCAAGCACCTCGCGCTCATCGGCTTCATGGGCGCGGGCAAGTCGGCGGTCGGCCGGGGGGTGGCGGCGCGGACTGGCCGCCCGTTCGTCGACACAGATGAGGAAATCGAGCGGCGACACGGGCCGATTCCCGAGCTGTTCGCCCGAGGCGAAGCCGAGTTCAGGCAGCTCGAGGAGCAGGTGGTGGCCGAGGCGCTGGCGGGCCCCGACGCGGTCATCGCGCTGGGCGGCGGCGCAATCCTTTCGGGGGCGACACGCGAGCGGCTGCGCGCGCATGCGTTCACCGTGTGGCTGGACGTCGACGTGGACGCGGCCTGGGAGCGCGTCCGCGGGTCCGACCGCCCGCTCGCGCAGCGAGAGGAGGATTTCCGCGGACTGTTTGAGACGAGGCGGCCGTTCTACGTCGACGTCATGGACGCTCCCGCGGGGGATTCCGATGAGGCCGTCCTCGCGGCTCTCCACGTCTTCGTCGGGCAAGAGGTGGTCTATGGAGGCTCGTACGTCGTCGTCGCCGACGAACGCGTCCTCTCCCTGCATCCCTTCGAGCCGGGAGGCCGGATCATCGAGCTCCCGCCCGGCGAGCAAGCGAAGACATTGGCGGTCGTCGAGCGGCTCTGGCGTGACATCGATCTCGACCGTGAGGGAACGATCGTCGCCCTCGGCGGCGGCTCGACAACCGATGTCGTGGGGTTCGCGGCAGCCACGTACAAGCGCGGCGTGGGGTGGGCCGCGATTCCGACGACTCTCACCGGCATGGTGGACGCGGCGATCGGGGGCAAGACCGGCGTCAACACCACCGAGGGAAAGAACCTCGCTGGAGCCTTCCACTTTCCGCAGGCCGTCTTCATCCAACGCGAGTATCTGACGACCCTGCCCGAGGAGGAGCGGCGCGCCGGAATGGCCGAGGTCGTGAAGACCGGGCTCCTTGCCGGACAAGAGGTCTGGTCCCTTCCTGAGGAGGACATGATCCGTGCGTGCGCCGCCTTCAAGGCGGGCGTGGTGATTTCGGATCCCTACGAGCAGGAGGGGCGCCGGGCGATTCTCAACCTCGGGCACACGTTCGCGCATGCGCTCGAGGCCGGTTCCGGCTACGGCGTGCGGCACGGGCATGCGGTCGCGCTCGGGCTACTCGCTGCGTTGCGGCTCTCCGGCCAGGCGACCGACGTGGTCGAGGAGCTACTCGCGCCTGAGCCGGTAGCGGCCGACCTCGACGCGGCCTGGTCCGCCCTCAAGCGGGACAAGAAGGGTGAGGGGGTCTTCGTCCTCCTCGAAGCCCCGGGCAGGCCGGTCGTCACCACCGTCTCGGACGGGGATGCGCGCGCTGCGTTGGACGCGCTGATCGCGAAGTAGACTCGCCGCCATGCAGGTGGTCGTCCTGAACGGCGCCAATCTCAACGCGATCGGCGACCGCGATCCCGAGCTCTACGGAGGGGTGAGCATCGCCGAGCTCGAGACCCAGATCTACGCGTGGGGCCGCGAGCTGGGCTGCGCAGTGCGGTGCCTGCAGACGAACAGCGAAGGCCAGTTCATCGACTGGTGCCACGACGCCCGGCGCTCTGCGGACGGCGTGATCGTCAATCCCGGCGCCTGGACGCACTACAGCTACGCAATTCGCGATGCGCTCGAGCTCTTCACCGTGCCGGTGGTCGAGGTGCATCTGTCGGACATCGAGAAGCGGGAGGAGTGGCGGCGCGTCTCCGTCATCGCGGATGTGGTCACGGAGCGCGTGATCGGCAAGGGCCCGGAGGGGTACCACGAGGCGCTTGTGTTCCTCACGCACAAGCAGGGCGGCGCGTCCTGAACGGCCGTATCGAAAGGCTCCGCGCGGAGCTCGACGAGCTCGGGGCCGCGGCCTTCCTCGTTTCCAATCCGATCAACGTCCGCTATCTAAGCGGGTTCGAGAGCTCGAACGCGTTTGTGCTGGTGAAACACAAGCAGGTTCTGCTGCTCACCGATGGGCGCTACATCGAGGCGGCTCGCGCGGTCGAGGGAGTAGAACCGGTGCTCGTCGATCGCGAGTTCACGCCGGGCGCGGCTGCCGCGCTGCCCGGGATCGCCGACGGGCCGGTGGCCCTCGAAGCAGACCACGTGACGTTCGCCCGCTACTCGGTCCTGGCCGAGTCGGGCCTCGACCTCATCCCCACCAACGCGGTCATCCAGCGCTTGCGGGCGGTAAAGGAGCCCGCGGAGCTCGAAGAGATCCGGCGCGCCTCCCGCATCGCGGAAGCGGTCTACGAACGCCTCGCCGGCGAGCGGATCGTCGGCAGCACCGAGCGCGAGGTCGCCTGGTGGTTCGAGCGGGGGCTGCACGAGGAGGGTGCGGACGGCCTGGCTTTCGACGTCACGATCGCCAGCGGGCCGAACGCGGCGCTTCCGCACCACCATCCCGGTGACCGCGAGATCGGGCCAGGGGAGACCGTGATCGTGGACGCTGGAGCGCGTGTGGACGGCTACTGCTCGGACTGCACGCGGACGTTCGCCACGGGGCCGCTCCCTGAGGAGCTGCGGCGCGCCTACGCATCGTGTCGCTCAGCCCAGGAAACGGCACTCGCCGAAGTACGCGCCGGAGCGGATGCCAAGGGCCTGGATGCCATCGCGCGAAGGGAGATCGAGGACGCCGGCTTCGAGGTGCTTCACGGCCTTGGCCACGGTGTCGGCCTCGAGGTGCACGAGCTTCCGGTCCTGCGGCAGACCGCTCAGGTCGCCCTCGAGCCGGCAAACGTTGTCACTGTCGAGCCGGGGGTCTACCTCGCCGGTCTGGGCGGCGTTCGCATCGAGGATCTCGTCGTCGTGACGGAGAACGGAGCCGAGGTGCTGACGCCGTTCACGAAAGAGCTGCTGACCCTGGACTAAAATCTCGGCGCCTTGGCCGAAACTGTCTCCACGAACCAGTTCAGGAACGGCATGCACGTCGAGATCGACGGGCAGGTCTGGCGCATCGTCGAGTTCCAGCACGTGAAGCCCGGCAAGGGGGGCGCGTTCGTCCGCACGCGGCTCAAGAACCTCGACTCGGGCGCGGTCGTCGACCGCACCTTCCGCGCTGGCGAGAAGATGCCGCGTGTCCACACCGAGACGAAGAGCGTGCAGTACCTGTACGACGCCGGCGACGAGGTCGTGTTCATGGACACCGACAGCTACGAGCAGATCTCGCTGCCGCATGCTGAGCTCGAGGACCAGCTTCCGTTCATGCAGCCCGCGAGCTCGGTCATGCTCCTGATGGTCGACGGCCGCCCAGCGGGTGTCGACCTGCCCGCGTCGGTAGAGCTCGGAGTGGTCGACACCGAGCCCGGGGTCAAGGGGGACACCGTGTCGAACGTGACGAAGCCGGCGACGCTCGAGACCGGCGCCGTCGTGCAGGTGCCGCTGTTCGTCAACGTGGGCGACCGCGTCAAGGTCGACACTCGCGAGCGGCGCTATATCTCGCGGGCCTGAGCGGACGATGCCAGAGCTCGTCGACACCACCATCAGGCTCCTCTCGCAGGAGCCTTTGGCAACTCGGATGCAGGGAGCACGGGTGCTCGAGCTGGCCAGCGTCCTCGACAAGGCCGGCTTCTCGCACCTCGAGGTCTCGGGTGGCGGTTGCTTCGAGTGGGCGGTGCGCCGGGGCGTCGAGAGCCCGTGGGAGCGCATTCGCGCGATCAAGGCCCGCTGCTCCACGCCGCTCGGAATGGCTCTGCGCGGCCGCTTCCTCGTCGGCACCCGGCCTCTTTCCCGCGATCTGGTCCGGCGCTTCGTCGAGAGCGCCGCGGCGAGCGGAATCGACGTTTTCCGCCTCCACGATCCTCTCAACGACCTCGGGAACCTGAGCGAGGCGGCGGCCGCGATTCGCGGGGCCGGCAAGGAGCTCTCCGTCGGGCTCGTCCACAGCCCAGGTCTGACGGGTGAGACCGAAGTCCTTCTCGAGCGCGCTCATCGTCTGAGTGAGCTCGGTGCGGCTCGCGTGCTCGTCCACGATCCGGCGGGGTCGCTCGAGCCGGCTCAGGCGCGGGAGCTGGTCGAGCGCATTGGCGAGGCGAGCGGCCTGCCAGTCGGCTTCCACGGCCAGGGCTCCGGCGGGGCGGCGCTGGCGGCAGGTCTCGAAGCTGCGCGAGCGGGAGCGGCGCTGATCGCCTGCACGCTCTATCCCGTTGCGCTCTCGCTCCATCGAATTTCAGCCGAGGCTCTCGCCCAGTCGCTCGCCGGGCTGGGTCTCGACCCGGGCGTGGACGTGTCGACGCTCTGGCGCGGCTCCGAGCTCGTGGACGAGGCGCTCGGAGACGAGCCTGTCCCGCCTCTTTCGCCGCGGGTTGCCGTGCGAGCGGCCGAGCATCGTCTGCCTGCGGGTCTCGTGGCCGAGCTCGACAGCCAGCTGAGGGCGCGTGGCGTCGCGGATCGGCTCGATGACGTTCTCGAGGAGCTCAGCCAGATCAGGGCCGAAGCGGGCTGGCCGCCGCTTGCATCTCCGATCGGGCAGATTCTCGGGTCGCAGGCGCTCCTCCATGTGCTCTCCGCCCAGCGCTGGCACATCGTCGTCGACGAGCTGCGCGACCTGATCGAGGGCCGCTACGGCTCGCCGCCGAGCCAGGTGGATCCCGTCGTGCGCCGAGCGGTGCAGCTCATCGGAGACGGCGCCGTTCGAACCGAGGAACCCCCGCAGGAGATCGACGAGCTGCGCGAGGAAGCGGACGGCATTGCCTCGAGCGAGGAGGAGCTTCTCCTGCTGGCGCTCTTCGGCCAGGAGGCCGAGCCGCTCCTGCGGTCGATCCGAAGTCGCGGCGCAGAGCCGGAGTCGCTCACCGGTGCAGGTGTCGACCGGAGAGAAGCCGATCGCATCAGGGAGATCATCCGGATCGTGCAGGAGACGGGCATCGGCGAGGTGACAATCGAGGAGGGCGAGACCCGGGTCACCGTTCGGCGGAGCGACGAAGGGGCGGCCGCGGCTGTCCCGACAGTGGGCGTGCCGACCGGCGGGGGCGCAGAGGAGGAACCGGCGCCGGTGCTTCCACGGGACGACGTCATCCGGATCGAATCGCCGATGGTGGGCACCTTCTACCGCGCGCCGGAGCCGGGCGCCGCGCCGTTCGTGGAGGAGGGAGACCCCGTCGCGCCGGGCCAGACCCTGTGCATCCTCGAGGCGATGAAGCTCATGAACGAGGTGAAGGCGGAGGTCGAGGCAGTCGTCCGGCGGATCTGCGTCGACAACGCCGAAGCTGTGCAGTACGGAGACCTTCTGTTCGAGCTGGAGCCGCTGAACGGGCGCCCGCTCGACGCCCTCTAACGTGGCCCGAACGGACGGGTTGCGCCCGGGGCCGCCGCGGTCCTCCCTCCGCTTCGAGCGTATCTCCCGAACCTGCGCGGGTGTGTGCACGAAGCTCGAAAGAGAGCGCCGGTGTTCGACCGCGTCCTGATCGCCAACCGGGGCGAGGTCGCCGTCCGCATCATCCGCGCCTGCCGCGAGCTCGGCATCGAGACTGTCGCCGTCTACTCGACCGCCGACCGCGACTCGCTTCATGTCCAACTCGCGGACCAGGCCGTGCACATCGGCCCGCCGCCGCCTGCCGACAGCTACCTCAGGATCCCCTCGGTCATCGCGGCCGGGACGACGACTCGCTGTGACGCCGTCCACCCAGGCTGGGGCTTCCTCGCCGAGAATGCCGCGTTCGCCGCCGCCTGCGAGGACAACGACCTGGTCTTCATCGGCCCCCGGCCGGAGACCATCGAGACGATGGGGGACAAGATCGCCGCCAAGGAAGCCGTCGCCGCGGCCGGCCTGCCCCTCGTGCCTGGATCGAACGGGGCTGCCGCGCTCTCCGACGCCAGACGCCTGGCAGAAGAAATCGGCTTCCCGGTGCTCCTCAAAGCTGCCGCGGGCGGAGGGGGCCGCGGGATGCGCCTCGTCGACGACGCGGAGGACCTCGAAGCCGCGTTCAAGACGGCCTCGGCGGAAGCGCAGTCGGCGTTCTCCGATGGCTCGCTTTACGTCGAGAAGGCGGTCGTGGGCGCCCGCCACGTGGAGATCCAGGTGCTCGGCGATGGGGAGGGCGCGTTCCTCACCCTCGGTGAGCGCGACTGCTCGATCCAGCGGCGTCACCAGAAGCTGATCGAAGAAGGGCCGTCGCCGGCCGTCACGCCCGAGCTCCGCAAGGAGATGGAGGATGCGGCCCGGCGCGCATGCGAAGCCCTCCGGTACCGCGGCGCGGGCACGCTGGAGTTCCTCCTCGATTCCGACGGGCATTTCTATTTCATCGAGATGAACACCCGGCTTCAGGTCGAGCATCCGGTGACCGAGCTGATCACGGGCATCGACCTCGCGAGGGCGCAGGTCGCCGTCGCAGCCGGAGAGGGCGTGCCGGCCGCGGGCTCAGCGGAGCTTCGGGGCCACGCCATCGAGTTCAGGATCAACGCAGAGGACCCTGCAAAGGGGTTTCTGCCTGCGCCCGGGACGATCACCGCGTTCCGGCCGCCGCTCGGGCCCGGGGTTCGCGTCGACACCCATGTGTTCGACGGCTACACGGTTCCGCCGTTCTACGACTCGCTCGTCGCCAAGGTGATCGTCTGGGCCGAAGACCGACCGGCCGCGATCGCTCGCGCCGAGCGCGCGCTGTCAGAATTCGAGCTCGAGGGCGTCCCAACCACTCGCCCTCTGGCAATGGAGATCATCGGAACGGACAGCTTTGCGCGCGGCGAGTACACGACAGCCTTTCTCGCTGACGCCTCGCTGGCCGCGCTCGGGGGCCCGGCGTGAGCCGCAAGGCCGCCCGGCGCGACGCTCTCTTCGTTCTCTACCAGTGGGACGTGACCGGACAGCCCCTCACCTCGCTCCACGAGGGCGAGCTCGATCCGTACGCGCAGGAGCTCGTGGACAGCGTGGCCGCCGCCGCGGCCGAGCTCGACGCCCGTATCAATGAAGCGTCGAGCGACTGGACTGCCGACAGGCTCGGGGCGCTCGAGCGCAACATCCTTCGCATCGCGCTCTGGGAGCTTGAACGCGAGGAGGTCCCGGTCGAGGTGGCGATAGACGAGGCCGTGACGCTCGCGAAGCGCTACGCCTCCGAAGATGCGGGCGCGCTCGTGAACGGGATTCTCGGACGCGTCGCACGGGAGGCCGCGCGGTGAGCGACCCGACGTCTGATACGCCTGAACGGCTCGAGCAGCTCCTGCAGCGGCTCGAGGCGGCCCGCGCGCGGCTCGAGGCCACCGACGATCCCGAGCAGGCGGTGGAGGTCCTTTCGGAGCTCGCGCAGGTGGCGAAGGAGGTTCAGGCGGAGATCGAGCGGGCCCGCCGCGAGGAGAGCGCGTGACGTCGATCGACCAGCTCCGCGGCCTCGTGGACGAGGAGCTCGCGCGGCTTCCCTTCGCCGGCGAGCTCGGGCACCTCGAGGAGGCGCTCCGCTACTCGCTGCTCGGCGGCGGCAAGCGGATCCGGCCGGTGCTCTGCCTCGCGACCGGCGAGGCGCTCGGCAGAGACCCAGCGGAGCTTTTGCCCGCAGCCTGCTCGCTCGAGCTCGTGCATACGTTCAGCCTCGTCCACGATGACCTTCCCGCGCTCGACGACGACGAGCTGCGACGCGGCCAGCCGAGCGCGCACGTCCGTTTCGGCGAAGATGTCGCGATCCTCGCGGGGGATGCGCTGCTCACGGAGGCGTTCCGCCTGATCCTGGTGTATCCGGCTCCCGATGCGGCTCGCGAACTGGCCTTCGCCACGCTCGGGATGATCGGCGGCCAGTACGTGGACGTCACGACGAACGGTGAGCTCGACGGCGAGGCTCTCGCGCACTTGCACGACCTCAAGACGGGCCGGCTCCTGCAGGCCTGTGTCAATTGCGCAACGGCTGTCGCGCAGGTACCTCCCGAGGAGCGCGCGCCTTGGGCCGCGTTCGGCAAGGAGCTCGGCCTCCTCTTCCAGATCGTCGACGACGTGCTCGACGCGACCGGGACGGCCGAGGAGCTCGGCAAGACGCCGGGGAAGGACGAGGCCGCGGGCAAGGTGACCTACGTCTCCCTATACGGCCTCGACCGTGCGCGGGAGCTTGCCGACGAGGCGCGGACCCGCGTCAACGAGCGCCTGGAGGAGCTTCCCGTGGACACGTCTGTGCTCGCCGAGCTTGTTTCAGCCATCAGGGAACGACACTCCTAAGGCGGTACGCTCTAGCCCATGAAGAAGCGGCTGGACGTGCTGCTCGTCGAGCGCGGCCTGGCCGAGACCCGCTCGCAGGCCCAGGCCCTCGTGCTGGCCGGGCGCGTGCCCGGGCACAGCAAGGCCGGAGAACAGGTTGACGAAGGCGCGGAACTCGAGATCGAGGCCGGTCCTCGGTTCGTCTCGCGCGGAGGCGAGAAGCTCGCGCACGCGCTCGACGAGCTCGACATCGCCGTCACGGGCGAGGACGTGCTCGACGTCGGCGCGTCGACGGGCGGGTTCACCGACGCCCTCCTCCAGGCCGGGGCAGCTCGGGTCGTCGCGCTCGACGTCGGCTACGGACAGCTCCATCCACGTCTGCGCTCCGACCCCCGTGTGACGGTGATCGAACGCAAGAACGTGCGCGATCTCGACTGCGCCGAGCTCCCGTTCCGTCCCACGTTCGTGACTGCGGACGTCTCCTTCATCTCCCTGAGCAAGGCTCTGCCGCCGGCTCTCGCGTGCGCGGGCGACGGGTGGCGCGCACTCGTGCTCGTCAAGCCGCAGTTCGAGGCGGGCCCGGCCGACGTTGGCAAGGGAGGCGTCGTCCGAGACCCCGAGGTGCGTCAGCGCGTGGTGGACGGGGTCGCCGCGCAGGTGCCAGAGTGGGGCGGGCGCGTGCTGGGCGTCGCCGAATCGGATCTCCCCGGACCGAAAGGAAACCGTGAGCTCTTCCTCTACCTCGCCGCAGCCGACTAGCGCGCCCCGGCCTGTGAGCCGAATCGCCGTGTTCACGCACGGCCATCCGGCTCGCCTGGGTGACGGGCTCGAACGGGCGGAGGCCTTCGCCCACTCTGCAGGGGTCGAGGTCGTTGCGGCAGCCGACGCCGACCTTGTCATCGCGCTCGGCGGCGACGGCACGATGCTCCGCGCCCTGCGCGCGACGCTCGGGACGGACACGCCGGTCTTCGGGATCAACTACGGACGAGTGGGCTTTCTCACCAGCGCGGAGGGCGGGGAGCTCGAGCAGGCGCTCGAGCGCGTTCTCCGGGGCGAGTACCGGGTCGTCGCGCTCTGCACGCTGGGCGTGCAGGCGAAGGACTCGCTGCATCCCGCCGTCAACGACGTCGTGGTGACGAGCTCCCAGCCCGGACGGATGGTCGAGCTCGCCTGGGAGATCGGGGGCGAGATGCTCGAGACCCAGCCGTGTGACGGCCTGATCTGTTGCACGCCGTCGGGCTCGACCGCGTACAACCTCTCGAACGGCGGCCCGGTAATGATGTGGGGCCTCGAGGCGATGGCGATCACCTTCGTTGCGCCGCATTCGCTGCATGCCCGTCCGGTGGTCGTGCCGCGCGGCCCTGACTTGACGGTGGCCAATCGAAGTCCCGTTGCCGCCGTCACAGTTCTCGTCGACGGGATGACGGTGGGGGAGCTTGGCACCGGCGACTCGATCACCGTCGGAATCGGTGACCAGATGTCGCATCTCGCCGTTCTGCCGGAGGTGACGTTTTTCACCCGTTACCACAAGGTCTTCCCGTAGCCATGCTCCGACGGCTTCGCATCGAGAACTTCGTCCTCATTCGCGAGGCGGAGCTGGTCTTCGGCCCGGGTCTGAACGCGATCACGGGCGAGACCGGGGCGGGGAAGACCATCCTCGCTCAGGCAATCGGGCTTCTGCTGGGAGCCCCCGGA
>Ga0307320_10000429_pt1 | contig 15121 bp, 17 predicted proteins | sample ER_DNA_369_FD_194495 | JGI IMG/M metagenome (GOLD analysis project Ga0307320, IMG submission 194495) | Bulk soil microbial communities from the East River watershed near Crested Butte, Colorado, United States - ER_DNA_369 | ecosystem: Environmental > Terrestrial > Soil > Floodplain | place...
GCTGGGGGCGCCCGGCATGCACGGCTCCAAGTGGGCGAACTGGGCCCTGAACAAAGCCGACCTGATCATCGCCGTCGGCAGCCGTTTCGACGACCGGGTCACCGGGAAGCTCAGCGCGTTCGCGCCGGGCGCCAAGGTCATCCACTTCGACATCGATCCGGCGGAGATCGGGAAGCTCCGGCGCGCCGACATCCCCGTCGTCGGCCCGCTCGCCGAAGCGATGGCAGATCTCGCGCGCGAACTCCTCAAGCTCATCGATCCGGGTCACGTCGGCCCCGCCGCCTGGTGCCGGCAGGTGGAGGAGTGGCGAGCGGCGTTCCCGTACCGCTACGACCGAGACGGCGACTTCCTCAAGCCGCAAGCCGTGATCGAGACGCTGCGCGACCTGACGACGGGTCGCGAAGACGTCGTCTGGACGACCGGTGTCGGCCAGCACCAGATGTGGGCCATGCAGTACCTCGTCTGCGACCAGCCGCGTACGTTCATCACGTCGGGCGGCCTCGGGACGATGGGCTATGGCGTCCCGGCGGCGATCGGCGCCAAAGCGGCCCGGCCGGACGCGTCAGTCGTCTGCATCGACGGCGACGGTTGCTTCCAGATGACCTGCCAGGAGCTCGCCACCTCGGCGCTCGAAGGACTGCCGATCACGGTCGTCATCGTCAACAACGGCTGGCTCGGCATGGTGCGCCAGTGGCAGGAGATGTTCTACGACAGCCGCTTCGCCGAGACGCACCTCACGCATCAGGTGCCCGACTACGCCCAGCTCGCGGAGGCGTACGGCTGCGCCGGGTTCACCCTCACGGCCGAGGAGGAGCTCGAGAGCGTCCTGGACGAGGCAATGAACTGCGGGCGCACGGCAATCGTCGACGCCCGCTGCGATCCCGAGGAGAAGTGCTTCCCGATGATCCCGGCCGGCGCCGCCGCGACCGACGTCATCGAGTACAGGGATCTCGAAGAGCAGGAGTCGGTCGAGGCCTGATGCACACGGTCTCGCTCCTCGTCGAGAACAAGCCCGGCGCGCTCGCGCGCGTGTCGAACATGTTCGCCCGCCGCGGCTACAACATCGAGAGCCTCGCAGTCGGGCCGACCGAGCGTCCCGACGTCTCCAGGATCACGCTCCGGGTCGACTGCTCGCGCGAGTCGCTCGAGCAGCTCGAGAAGCAGATGCACAAGCTCGTCAACGTGCTCCGGGTGAGCACTCTGGAGGCCGGCGAGGCGGTTGAGCGCGAGCTCGCGCTCGTGAAGGTGAATGCGCCGCCGAACCGGCGCGGTGAGCTCATGGCCCTCGGCGAGGTCTTCAACGCCCGCGTGGCCGACCTCGGCCCGGACTCGATCGTGTTCGAGATCGTCGGCCATCCCGAGGAGGTCTCCTCCTTCGAGGAGCTCGTCCGCCCACACGGCCTCAAGGAGCTCGCCCGCACCGGCCGTATCGGCCTCGGCCGCGCATCGGCTGGCCGCGCCGCCAGAACTCAACACGTCCTCCGCTAAGAAGCTAGGAAAGGAACCCGATGGCAACCGTGCACCGCGAAGGCAACAGCGATCTCCTCACCGGCAAGGTCACGATCCTGGGCTACGGCAGTCAGGGGCACGCGCACGCGCTCAACCTGCGCGACTCGGGCGTGGACGTGCAGGTCGGCCTGCGCGCCGGGAGCCCGTCGTGGGCCTCGGCGGAGGCTGCCGGGTTGTCCGTGAACACGATTCCGGCTGCGGTGAGCGAGGCGCAGATCGTCGCGCTGCTGATGCCGGACCAGGTTCAGCCCAAGGTGTTCGAGACCGAGGTCGCCCCCAACCTCGAGCCCGGCGCGGCGGTGCTCTTCGCACACGGCTTCAACATCCACTACGGGAGGATCGCGCCGGCGAGCGGGCACGACGTGATCATGGTCGCCCCCAAGGGGCCGGGCCATGTCGTGCGCCGGCTCTACGAGCAGGGACTCGGGACGCCCGCGCTCGTCGCGGTCGCCCAGGACGCGAGTGGACACGGGCTGGACCTCGCGCTCGGCTATGGCGCCGCGCTCGGCGCCGGGCGGGCGGGGATGATCGAGACCACGTTTGCCGAGGAGACCGAGACCGACCTCTTCGGCGAGCAGAGCGTCCTCTGCGGCGGCGTGACCGAGCTCGTCCGCGCCGGGTTCGAGACGCTCGTCCAGGCCGGCTACCAGCCGGAGATCGCCTACTACGAGTGCCTCCACGAGCTGAAGCTGATCGTCGACCTGATGTGGGAAGGCGGCCTCTCCCACATGCGCTTCTCGATCTCCGACACGGCCGAGTACGGGGATTACACGCGCGGCCAGGTCGTCATCGACGAGCACGTGCGCGAGTCGATGCGCAAGGTGCTGGCCGAGATCCAGGACGGCACATTTGCCCGCGAGTGGATCGCCGAGATGGACTCGGGCGAGAAGAAGCTGGAGGAGCTTCGCCGGGCCGCCGCAGACCAGTTGCTCGAGAACGTCGGCCGCGAGCTCCGCGCCCTCATGCAGACGGAGGCGCCGGAAGCTCATGGCGTCCGTTGACGTCCCGGTAGCGCTTCTCGGCTACGGCACCGTCGGCTCGGCGGTCAACCGGCTGCTCCAGGAGAGCGCCGACGACATCGAGCGCGCGACGGGCCACCGGCTCCGCCTTGTGCGGGCGCTCGTGCGCGACCCTGAAAAAGAGCGAGAGTTTCCCGCGGACCCCGAGGTCCTGACGACGGACTTCGCGTCGATCCGGGATGACCCCTCGATCGCCGTCGTCGCGGAGGTCATGGGTGGCCTCGAGCCGACCGGCGACTACGTCCTCCAGCTGCTCGCCGCGGGCAAGCCGGTCGTCTCGGCCAACAAGCAGCTCGTGGCCAGGCGGGGGGCCGAGCTCTTCCGGGCTGCGTCCGAAGCGGGCGTGCAGCTGCGCTTCGAGGCGAGCGTCTGCGCGGCCATCCCCGTCATCAAGGTGCTGCGCGAGGCCCTCGTCGTCACGACCGTCCACCGGATCCTCGGGATCGTCAACGGGACGACCAATTTCATCCTCACGGAGATGGAGAGGGGCTCGGACTACGACGAGGCCCTCGCCGAGGCCCAGCGCCTCGGCTTCGCAGAGGCCGACCCGACCGAAGACGTTTCGGGGGCGGACGCGGCGGCGAAGATGGCCATCCTCGCCACCGTCGCGTTCGGCTCTCGCGTGACGCTCGCCGACGTCGAGTACGAAGGAATCGAAGCGATCACGCCGCTCCATGTGGCAGCCGCGCGGGAGATGGGCATGGCGATCCGCCTGGTCGGCGCGGCCACGCTAGTCGACGGGAAGCTCGACGTCCGCGTTCATCCCGCCCTCGTCGACCGCCATCATCCGCTCGCGGCTGTGGAGGGCCCGTTCAATGCGGTCATGCTCCAGGGGGACGCCATTCGCGAGATCACGCTCGAGGGCCCTGGCGCCGGCGTGATCGAGACCGCCTCCGCTGTCGTCGCCGACATGGTCAGCGTCATCGGGACGACGGGCACCGGCTTCCTCCAGAACGACGCGTGCTGGCGCGAGCTCGAGCGCCTCGAGGCAGGGCGTCTGCGCTCGCCGTTCTACGTTCGCCTCGACGTGGAGGACCGCGCCGGCGTCCTCGCGCACGTGGCGCTCCGCCTCGCGACGCACGGAGTCTCGATCGGCCGGCTCGTCCAGCATCAGGACAACGGCTCGGCCACCCTCCACATCGTCACGCATGAAGCACCCGCGGGAGACGTCGACGCGGCGCTCGAGGAGATCGGCGACCTCGAGGAATCGCGCGCCGCGCCCTCCGCGCTACCGGTGATCTCGGATCGCGGTGTGCCCGGCCTCGGCTGGGCGTGAAGTTAGTCTCTGCACGCGTGACCATCCCCCTGGCAGAGCGCTACCGCGACCGGCTGCCCCTGGCGCCGGGCACTGAGATCGTGTCTCTCGGCGAGGGCTCGACGCCGCTGCTCGAGGCGCCTCGGCTCTCCGAGCGCATCGGGGTCGAGCTCTGGTTGAAGTGGGAGGGGGCGAATCCCACGGGAAGCTTCAAGGACCGCGGCATGACGGTCGCCGTCTCGAAGGCCCTGGCCGACGGAGCCAAGTCGATCGTTTGCGCATCCACCGGGAACACCGCCGCCTCGGCCGCCGCGTATGCGGCGCGCGCGGGCCTCGAGGCGCTCATCCTCCACCCGGAGGGCGCCGTGGCCCGCGGGAAGGTCGCGCAGGCGGTGGCTGTCGGTGCCAAGCTCTCGGCCAGGCCGAGCTTCGACGAGGCGCTCTCCGATGCACGCGAGCTCGAGGCCAAGGGCACGCACGTGCTGGTCAATTCGGTCAATCCGCTGAGGATCGAGGGCCAGAAGACAGCCGCATTCGAGATCGTGGAGGAGCTCGGCGCGACGCCCGAGGTGCTCGCGTTGCCGTACGGCGGGGGCGGGAACCTCTGCGCGTACGCGATCGGTTTCGCAGAGGAGGGGAGAGGCACACCCCGCTTCGTCGCGGCCGAGGCCTCCGAGCGCGCCACGACCGTTGCGTCGGCGATTCGCATTTCCGAGCCTGCGCACGCCGATGAGGCCCAGCAGGCCGTCGATGACTCTCGCGGCGACATCGTCGCGCTCAGCGACACGGCCATCCTCGACGCGTGGCGTCTCCTCGCGCGCGAGGAGGGGGTCTTCTGCGAACCCTCGTCGGCAGCCGGACTGGCGGCGCTCATCGCCGACCCGCCTCGCGACGCGCGCGTCGTCTGCGTGATCACCGGGCACGGGCTCAAGGATCCGGACGCCGTGCGATGACGATTCACGTGCGAGCACCCGCGACGACCGCGAACATCGGTCCCGGCTTCGACTGCGTCGCCGCGGCTCTCGACTTGTGGAACGAGGTCGAGGTGGATGAAGGCGACGGCGAGCCCGACGACTCGCATCTCGGAGTCCGCGCCTTCGCGCGGCTCGCCTCCCCGGCAGGCAGGAGGTTCAGCTTCACCGACCGGATCCCGCGGGAGCGCGGCCTGGGCTCGAGCGCGGCCGTGATCGCGCTCGGCCTCGTTGCCGGCGCGCGCGCTGCGGGCATCGATCCCGATCCGGAGCGCCTTCTCGCCGAGGGCGTCGAGCTCGAGGGGCACCCGGACAACCTCGCGGCCGCGCTCGCGGGCGGGGTGACGCTGACCTGGGAGAACCGGATCGTGCGCGTGGCCGACGAGCTGCCGGCGGTTCCGATCGGCATCGTCCCGGAGGCCACGGTCTCGACGGCCGCGGCGCGCAACTCATTGCCCGAGACCGTTCCGCACGAGGACGCGGCCTTCACCGCCGGCCGCGCCGCGTTGCTCGGCGCTGCGGTCAGCCAGCGCTCGCCCGAGCTCTTCGGCGCCGCGCTCCACGACCGCATCCACGAGCCCTACCGGGCAGCGAAGGCGCCGCTCCTCGAGGCCGTCCGGAACGATCTTCCCGACGGCGCGCTGGGCGCGACACTGTCCGGCTCGGGTCCGACGGTCATCGTCTGGGCCCGTGAGGACGCCGTCGACGCCTGCGAGGCGGAGCTTGCCGCCGCGCACGCCGACGCCAGCGTGATTCGCTTCGCCGTGTCGACTAAAGGAGCCTGTGCATGAGCGATCCCGGCAAGAGGAAAAGCGCTGCGCTGACCGACGGGCCCGAGCGGGCTCCGGCGCGCGCGATGCTGAAGGGAGTCGGCTTCAGCGACGAGGATCTCGCGCGGCCGCTGATCGGCGTCGCCACGACGTGGATCGAGACGATGCCGTGCAACCTGAACCAGCGCGAGCTGGCCCAGCACGTCAAGCGCGGGGTGCGGGCGGGGGGTGGGACGCCGATGGAGTTCAACACGATCTCCGTCTCCGACGGCGTCTCGATGGGCACCGAGGGGATGCGCGCTTCGCTCGTCTCGCGCGAGGTGATCGCCGACTCGATCGAGCTCGTTGCGCGCGGCCACCTGCTCGACGGCCTGGTCTGTCTCGTCGGCTGCGACAAGACGATTCCAGCAGCGGTCATGGCGCTCTCGCGACTCGACCTCCCGGGGCTCGTGCTCTACAACGGCTCGATCGCGCCGGGCAAGTTCCGCGGCCAGGACGTGACCATCCAGGAGGTTTTCGAGGCGGTGGGCGCGCACGCGGTCGGGAAGATGAGCGACGCCGACCTGCACGAGCTGGAGGGGGTGGCCTGCCCGGGCGCCGGCGCGTGCGGCGGCCAGTTCACGGCGAACACCATGTCGACCGCCCTCGACTTCCTCGGGATCAGTCCCGCAGGGCTGAATGGGATCCCTGCGCTCAACCCCTCCAAGGGCTCTGCCGCCGAGGTGGCCGGGCGCCTCGCCATGGATCTCCTGCGCCGCGACGTGCGGCCGTCGCAGATCATCACGCGTGATGCGCTCGAGAACGCTGCGGCGGCGATCGTCGCCACGGGCGGCTCCACCAACGGCGTCCTGCACCTGCTCGCGATCGCGCGCGAGCTCGGCCTTACGCTGGAGCTGGACGACTTCGACGCCATCGCCGCCCGCACCCCGATCGTCGCCAGCCTGAAGCCGGGCGGCAGGTTCGTCGCCACGGACATGTACGAGGCCGGCGGCGTCGCGCTCGTCGCGCGGGAGCTGCTGAAGCGCGACCTCGTTCATGCGGACTCGCCCAACGTCGACGGCCGTTCGCTCGGGCAGATCGCAGCCGCGGTGGAGGAGCGGCCGGGCCAGGAGGTCGTCGTCCCGATCGAGGAGCCGATCAAGCCCATCGGCGGCCTGGCGATCCTGCGCGGGAACCTCTCGCCCGAGGGCTGCGTCGTCAAGCTCGCCGGCCACGAGCGTCTGCATCATCGCGGCCCGGCTCGGGTGTTCGACTCCGAGGAGGAGTGCTTCGCGGCCGTCCGCGACAAGCGGATCCTCCCCGGCGACGTGGTGGTCATCCGCTACGAGGGCCCGGCGGGCGGCCCCGGCATGCGCGAGATGCTGCACGTGACGGGGGCGATCGTGGGGGAGGGGCTCGGCGAGGAGATCGCCCTCGTGACCGACGGACGCTTCTCCGGGGCCACGCACGGCCTGATGGTCGGGCACGTCTCGCCCGAGGCCGCTCGTGGCGGGCCGCTCGCGGCGGTCCAGGAAGGCGATACGATCGTCCTCGACGTCGAGGCGCGGACGCTCTCGGTCGAGCTCTCGGACGACGAGCTCGCGAGCCGTTTCGCCGCGTGGGAACAGCCGCCTCCGCGCTACACGACAGGCGTCTTCGCCAAGTACGCGGCGCTCGTCTCGTCTGCCTCCGAAGGGGCAGTGACCGGGCCGGGAGTCGCCGCCTATACTCCGAAGTGAGCGACGGGCAGCGGCCCCGCTCGCATCAAGAGAGGCTGAGGGATCCGGCCCTGTGAAGCCTCGGCAACCTACTCCAGCGGAGCAAGGTGCCAAACCCGGCCGAGCCCCGAGGCTCGGGAGGATGTAAGCGAGAAAGGAGACCGCATTGCCCGCCCAATCCCTCCGTTGCCGTACCTGCGCGACCGAGTATGCGCTCGAGGACATCGGCACGTGTCCCGAGTGCTTCGCCCCGCTGGACCCGGTCTACGACTGGGACGCGCTCGCCGCGACCGTCAGCCGGGAGTCCATCGCCGCCGGCCCCGCGTCCATCTGGCGTTACGCCGCCCTCCTGCCGGTCGAGAAGCCCGAGGAGCCGCGCCTCGCGCCGGGCCTGACTCCACTCGTTCAGGCTCCCAGGCTCGCGCAGGAGCTCGGCCTGCGGGAGCTGTGGCTGAAGTTGGACACCGCCAACCCGACCCACTCGTTCAAGGACCGCGTCGTCGCCGTCGCGGCGCAGAAGGCGCGCGAGCTGGGGCTGGACACCCTCGCCTGCTCGTCGACCGGGAACCTCGCCAACGCCGTCGCCGCGCGCGCGGCCGCGGAGGGGATGGAGGCCGCCGTCTTCTGTCCCGCCGACCTCGAGCCCGAGAAGCTCGTGGCGACAGCGGTGTTCCGCCCTACCATCTATGCGGTCCAGGGGACCTACGACGACTGCAGCAGGCTGACGGTCGAGCTCTCCTTCGAGCTGCCCTGGGCGTTCGTCAACGTGGGGCTGCGCTCCTACTATGCCGAGGGCTCGAAGACCGTCGCCTTCGAGATCGCCGAGCAGCTCGGCTGGGACGCGCCCGACGCGGTCGTCGCTCCGATCGCCTCCGGTTCGCTCTACTCGAAGATCGCCGAGGGCTTCGAGCAGCTGCGCCGCGTCGGTCTCGTCCAGGCGGAGGTGCCCAGGCTGTTCGGGGGCCAGGCCGAGGGTTGCTCTCCCGTGGCGGCAGCATTCGCGTCCGGCGAGCAGGTCGTCCCCGTCCGGCCGCAGACCGTGGCCCGGTCGCTCGCGATCGGGAACCCGGCCGACGGCGACAAGGCAGTCGCGACCGCCCTGGCGACGAAGGGCGCGATCTACTCGGTCGCGGAGGAGGAGGTCGGCGTGAACATGGCGACGCTCGCTGCCCACACGGGCGTCTTCGGCGAGACCGCCGCCGGCGTCTCCCTCGGCGCGCTGCGCGAAGTGGTGGAGCGCGGTGAGCTTGGCCACGACCACCGAGTGGTCCTGGTCGTCACCGGTGACGGACTGAAGACGCCCGGCCCGGTCGCCGACCTGCTCGCGCCGGTCCGCATCGAGGCGGACGCAGACGCCGTCCTGGAACGGCTCGGCGTGCTCACGTGACCGTCGTCGTCCTCCCGGGCGACGGCATCGGTCCAGAGGTTGCGCAGGAGGCTGAGCGGGCTCTCGCCGTGCTCGCTCCCAACGTGGAGCTCGAGCGGCGGCCGTTCGGCGCGCAGGCCATCCGGGAGACCGGTGACTCCCTGCCCGAGGAAACTCTCGCGGCCTGCCGGGCGGCCGAGGCCGTACTGAAAGCCCCGATCGGCGATCCCGAGTTCGATGCCGCCGACGTTCGTCCAGAGCAGGGAATGCTGCGCCTGCGGGCCGAGTTGGACGTCTACGCGAACCTGCGCCCGGCGCAGAGCGGCGAGGTCGACGTCCTCATCGTCCGGGAGCTGGTCGGGGGTCTCTATTTCGGCGCCAAGGGCGTCCGTGAGGACGGCACGGTCTTCGACACGATGGAGTACCACCCCAGCCAGGTGGAGCGAATCGCACGACGGGCGTTCGAGCTCGCCCGCGACCGGCGCGGAAAGCTGACATCGGTCGACAAGGCCAACGTGCTCGAAACCTCGCGAATGTGGCGGCGCGTGGTGAACGAGGTCGCGTCCGACTACGGCGAGGTCGAGGTCGAGCACATGCTCGTGGACAACGCCGCCATGCAGTTGGCCTCGGCGCCAGAGCGCTTCGACGTCCTCGTCACCGAGAACCTGTTCGGCGACATCCTCAGCGACCTGGCGGCCGCCGTCACCGGCGGTCTCGGGCTCGCGCCGTCCGCCAGCCTCGCGGACGACGGCCCCGGGATCTTCGAGCCCGTGCACGGCTCCGCTCCCGACATCGCGGGCCTGGGAATCGCCAATCCTGCGGCGATGCTGCGCTCGACGGCGCTCATGCTCGAGCACGGGCTCGGCCAGCCGGAGGAGGCGCACCGGCTGGAGGCGGCCGTGGATGCGGCGCTTGCGTCCTCGCCGACTCCCGACCTCGGCGGCACCGCGACGACCGCAGAATTCGGCGACGCAGTTCTCAGAGAGCTGTCGTAGCGAAGCGGGGCGGATGCGCCGCTTCGAAGGCCTCGATCTCGTCGTCGTGCTGGAGTGCGCGGCCGATGTCGTCGAGCCCCTCCAGCAGGCAGTGACGCTCGAAGGCGTCGAATTCGAACCGGTAGGGCCCGACGGTCTGCGCCTCGAGATCGACCGTGAGCTCGTCGGGCGCGGCCATGAGCTCCTTGACCCGCTCCTGCGCCAGCACGATCGGGACGAGGCCGATCTTGACGCAGTTCGTGCGGAAGATGTCCCCGAATGACGGCGCCACGATCGCCTCGAAGCCCCAGTCCTGCAGCGCCCACGGCGCGTGCTCGCGAGAGGAGCCGCAGCCGAAGTTCCGCCCGGTGAGGAGGATCTTCGCACCCTGCGACTCGGGCCGGTTGAGCTCGAAATCGGGATCCTTCGCCCAGTCGTAGAAGAGGAACTCGCCGTACCCGGTGCGCTCGATGCGCTTGAGGAACTGCTTGGGGACGATCTGGTCGGTGTCCACGTCGGGCCGGTCGAGTACGGCGGCGCGGCCGGTGACGCTCCGAAACGGCCTCATGCGACCGGCGCGAGCGCGTACTCGCGGATGTCGACTAAGTGGCCCTCGAGCGCGGCGGCCGCGGCCATCGCCGGGCTGACGAGGTGCGTGCGACCCCCTGCTCCCTGGCGCCCTTCGAAGTTGCGGTTGGACGTCGAGGCGCAGCGCTCGCCCGGCGAGAGGATGTCCGGGTTCATGCCGAGGCACATCGAGCAGCCGGCCCGGCGCCACTCGAAGCCGGCGGCTTCGAAGACGCGGTCGAGCCCTTCCACCTCCGCCTGGGCCTTCACGGCCGCCGACCCGGGGACGACCATCGCGCGCACGCTTGGATGGACGCGCTTTCCCGCCACTACCGCCGCCGCGGTGCGCAGATCCTCGATGCGGGCGTTCGTGCACGAGCCGATGAAGACGCGGTCGAGGCTGATGTCCTGGATGGCGGTGCCGGGCTCGAGCGCCATGTACATGAGCGCTCGCTCGGCGGCCTCGCGCTCGTCGGGATCGTCGAGGTCGGCCGGGTCGGGAACAGAGCCCTCGACGGACGTGACCATGCCCGGGTTCGTTCCCCACGTGACCTGCGGCGCCAGCTCGTGGACGTCGATCTCCACGTCTCGGTCGAAGACGGCGTCTTCATCGGAGGCCAGCCCGCGCCAGCGGTCGAGCGCGCCCTCCCACTGGGCTCCTGTCGGAGCGGCCGGACGGCCCTCGAGGTAGGCGAAAGTCGTGTCGTCCGGGGCGATGATGCCCGCCCGCGCGCCCGCCTCGATGGACATGTTGCAGATCGTCATGCGGCTCTCCATCGAGAGGCCGCGGATCACCTCCCCGGCGTATTCGACTACGTGGCCGACGCCGCCGGACACACCGATCTTGCCGATCGCGCCCAGGATGACGTCCTTTGCGGTGACGCCGAACGGCAGCTCGCCGACGAAGTCGAGCCGCATCGACTTTGGCTTGCGCTGGGGAAGCGTCTGCGTCGCCATGACGTGCTCCACCTCGGACGTCCCGATCCCGAAGGCGAGGGTGCCGAAGGCGCCGTGGGTGGAGGTGTGGCTGTCGCCGCACACGACGGTCATCCCAGGCTGCGTCAACCCGAGCTCGGGGCCGATGACGTGGACGATGCCCTCGCGGCCGCTGCCCGTCGCGTAGAGCGGGACTCCGAACTCCTCGCAGTTTCGCCGCAGCGCATCGAGCTGAGCGCGCGCGAGCGGGTCGGTGATCGGCCCTTCCTCCGTCGGGACGTTGTGATCCATCGTGGCGATGGAGAGATCCGGCCGGCGCACGCGGCGGCCCGCCAGGCGCAGGCTCTCGAATGCCTGCGGCGAGGTGACCTCGTGGATCAGGTGGAGGTCGACGTACAGCAGCGCGGGCTCGCCCGGCGGCTCGGCCACGACATGGCTCTCCCAGATCCGGTCGAACAGCGTTTTCGCCATCTCTGAGCCAAAGCTACCGCATGAGGCGGTGTGCCCAGCTACCCCTTTTTGGTGACGCGTGGGCCGTGTTCGTGGGCGATGACCGAAGAGAGATGCTGCGTGTTCTTCTGTACGTCACCCTTCTCGCCGGGCTCTTCATCGGCGCGGTGCTCGGGGCCGGGAACCCCCTCGGCGCCTTCGAGCCGGTGAACATCCCGCTGCACGCGCCGGGAGGCGCCTCCACGGACACGGTCAAGCTGCAGAAGCCGGAAAAGAAGCAGCACAAAGAGCACAAGAAGCGCTGACAGTTTTTGGTTTCGCGGTCGCGGGCAGAACCGAGACCATGCGGATCAACTTTCTCGGCCTCATCTACCTCATCATCGGCATCGTCATCGCGGCGACACACGACTACTTCAAGAACTTCGACACCGTGAAGCGCGTTCTCTCGGCCATCCTCGCGATCCTCCTCTGGCCGCTCGTGCTCCTCGGCGTCGACCTGCACATCAACTAGGTAGGACGGGAATCTGTATCTTCGGGGCGGATGAGCGCCTCGATCGAGCATCTGCTTCGCGAAGCGTTTCCCGACGCACGGGAGCTCGACGTCGTGGATCGGACTGGCGGCGGCGACCACTTCCACGTGACCGTCGTGAGCCCGCGCTTCAACGAGCTGGCACTCGTCGACCAGCACCGCCTGGTCTACGACGCGCTCGCCGCGCCGCTCGGCGACGGCACCATCCATGAGCTGCGAATCACCACACGAGGAGAGTCATGACCGAGCTGAGAGACGAGATCAAGGAGACCATCGACCGTGAGCCGGTCGTGGCATTCGTGAAGGGGACGCACGAGCAGGCTTACTGCGGCAACTCCGAGCGGGCGATGCAGGCGCTGCGTTCCGTCGGCGTGGCGTTCGCCGCGGTGGACGTGCTGCCCGACCCGGCCATCCGGCAAGAGCTCACTGCGCTCTCGAGTTGGCCGACCATCCCGCAGGTCTTCGTTCGCGGCGAGCTGATCGGTGGCGCCGACATCGTCCAGGAGCTGGCCGCGAACGGCGAGCTCGAGGCGGCGCTCAACGAGAAGCTTGGCCCGGACTGGCGAAACGGCGGCGAGGAGCGGACGATCCCGCTCAGCGCCGGCGGGGCGTCGTTCCGGCTGGCTCCGCCAGGCTGATCAGACGGAGAAGCTGACCGGGAACGTCGCGAGCCAGACGATCGTCCCGAGGAAGACGGCGATCCCGAAGGAGAGGAGCACCACGCGGATTCGGCGGTCCGGGAGCTTCGCGCTCATCCCCGCGAAGAACAACGCCGCCGCGAAGAGCACGACGCAGAGCACGTAGTTCGTCGACCGCCCGACGTTGGCCCGGGCCTTCGCCGCCCATGCATCCGCCTCCCGCTCGAGCCGGTCGGCCTGCTCCTGGGCGGCGAGCTTGTACTGCGGCATCGCGAACGGTGTCAGCGGCGCGGTCGCGTTCTTGAGCGGCTTCGTGGCGATCCACGCGTCGACCGCCGGCTTGAACTCGGCCCGGAAGCGCTTGAAGTAGAAATCGGCCAGCCGCGTCTCTTTCTTCGCGTAGGCGTCAACCCATTGGACGAAAGTCGCGACGTCGATTTGAGTCTGCGAGGTGGCGAGATTCGAAGCGCGCGTCGACTCGATCCGGTTCGAGTTTGCCTTGCTGAACGCCTTCGCCTGCTCGCCGTTCCAGCGGCTCGCCTGGTAGCCGCTCCAGGCGGTGGCCACTGTCGCGAGCGCGAGGAGCACGGCCGAGAGCACATCCAGCCTGTCGACCCGCTCGCGGCCGGCGGGAGCGCTCAGCTGGGATTCCCTTCTGGATCGCAGGGCAGTCGTACGTCGGTGCCGAGGGCCGCGAACGCCTCGTCGATGGTCTCGATCGTCCGCTCCATGGCCACGGGACGGAGACCGCCGACGCCCGTCTGGTAGGGCTGGTTGAAGAACACGAGCAGGAGCAGCATGAGCGTGATCACGGCGGTGACCGAGCCCATCAGCATCGCCTGCGTGACCCTGCCCTCGCCCGGGTCTGCGAAGAAGAGCATGTAGACGAAGATGACGCCCGCGATGAAGAACAGCACGATCCAGAGCGGTGTGGGCAGGAGGCCGGCTGCGCCGTGGACGCGGTCGCGACGCGCCTCCTCGCGGTCGGCGGTCTGGTCTAGCCACTTGTCGTACGCGGACTGCTCGGCCGCAGTGGTCGGTTGCACCGTCTTCAGGGTGCGAAACATGGCGACGGACCAGGGGTTGATCGCGTTGCCCTCTGTGCCCGCCTCCATGCGGTCCCATTCGCCGTTCACGACCGAGCGCGCATAGCAGGTGAGCTCGCCCGTCAGCCGCTCTCGTGCGCTGGCGGGAAAAAATTGCGCCGTCTCGACCTGCTGCATCACGGACAGAGCCTCCTGCTCGGCGCCGCTCCGTGACTGGTCGTAGCTCGTGAACGCGAGGAAGATGATGAAGCCGAGCAGCACGGAGAAGCCGGTCGCCAGGACTCCGAACACGCCCGAGGCGCGGTCGCCGTCCGAGAAGTAGCTCCCCTCCGGCGCCCGCCGGCGGACGAGCAGCATCACGGTGACGGCTGCGGCCGTGACCGCCACGGTGATGAGAAAAGCCCAGACGAGGTTCACGGCTGAAGGGGTCGGAGCACGGTGAAGCCGACCCTAAACCGTCAGGACGGATCGCCGCTCTAAGAGCGGGGCTGCTTCTTCCGGGCGCCGGCCCGGCTGCTCAAGAGGATCCGCCTGATCGCCTGATGGCTCTCCTCGCCGGGCGACTCGCTGATCACCGTGGCAGGGCGCTTGAAGCGCTTCAGCGCGTCGCGGAGTGGCTCCGCGCGCAGCGTCCCCTCGCCGTAGGGAAGGTGCTTCGTCTCGTTCCGATTCGCGAACGCGATGTCCGAGAAATGGATGTGGAAAGGAGCGCTCGGCTCGACCACCTGGGCGGCGGCCTCGAGCACGCCGGCGAAGGCGTCCTCCGCGAGAAAGCCTCCGTCCGTGACAGCGTGCAGGTGCGCGAAGTCCAGCACTGGCCGCACCCAGTCGAAGCGCGCGGCGAGCCAGAAGACGTCTTCGGCCGTCCCTAGCTCGCGGACCCGTCCCATGATCTCGACGCCGAAGGCGACCGTCCGCTCCTTCGGCTCCAGGCGCTCGCGGAGGGCGGCCAGGTCGCCGGCGACCGATTCGAGGGCCGCCTCCCGCTCGCGGCCGAGCAGGTAGCCCGGGTGAACGACGAGGAGCTCCGCGCCGACGGCGGTCGCGACGCCGGCGGAGTGGTCGATCATCCCGAAAGCCCGCTTGCGCTTCCCCTCGTCGGCCGGGAGATGCCCGAGGATCGCGGCGATGGGGGCGTGAACGGAGAGGGCGATCTTGTTCTTCTTCGCCAGCTCGCCGAAACGCGAGGCCCACTCCCATTCGGGCTTCATCCAGAAGCCGCCCTCGAAGTCGATCTCGCAGGCGCTGTAACCGCGCTCAACGAGCAGGTCGATGGCCGCTTCCGGGCTCTCGCGGCTGGGAACGCGGGCGGGTCCAAAGCGAGTCGTCATGCCGTCCGACGCCAAGAGTACGGTCTTCCACATGGCGAAGCGACCAACGCGCATCGAGCTCCT
>Ga0307320_10000436_pt1 | contig 15084 bp, 17 predicted proteins | sample ER_DNA_369_FD_194495 | JGI IMG/M metagenome (GOLD analysis project Ga0307320, IMG submission 194495) | Bulk soil microbial communities from the East River watershed near Crested Butte, Colorado, United States - ER_DNA_369 | ecosystem: Environmental > Terrestrial > Soil > Floodplain | place...
GACGATTCGACGTCGGGGCCGGCCGGCTGTGGCTGCGGAACAGGTCTGCAGCCGTGCTGACCGCCCTCGTCGTCCTCGTACCATCCCTCGCCCTGCTGACGGCCGAGCTCGGCGATTCCACTTCGCCGGAGTCGCGCCACCTGGTCTTCGTGCTCCCCTTCTTCGCCTGCCTCGTCGCGCTCGGCCTCCTCCACGGCTCCCGCGGACGGTTGGGGGTGGTCGCAGGTGTGCTCGTTGCCCTGCTCGCGGCAGAGGTCGCCTGGGGCTGGGACAAGACCCCACCCCTCTACGAGGGCGAGCCCTCCGCGAGAGTGCAGGCTCGGAAAGCGGCCTCCGCGTGGCTCGCAGCCGGCGCGCGACCGGACGACGTCCTCTTCGGCTACGAGCCGCTCTACCTCGGAGCCTGGGAGCGCGAGCGGACGGGCTTCTCGCGCACCGTCGTGCCCCGCGCCGATGCGAAGCTCGCGCTCGCCGAGCTACGGTCGGCCCGCGCGCTCGGACGCGGGATCTGGATCTTCGACGCGAGCGACACGAACAACTTCGTGATGCGCATGTCGATACCGCTGCGGGTTCCGAAGCCTCGCGCGAGTTACGAAGCGCGTGTATTCGGGCCGTTCCTCGTCATCCGCGGCAAGAGCCGGACCGGCACCCCGCGCACGTTCCTCGAACAGGCCCGCGCGGTGCAGCTCGTCGGCAAGTCCCTCTACATCGGGGACGCGGACGTGAACCTGGTCACCGTTGATCGGGCGCTCGCTCGGCTCGAGCGCTGACCGCGTCTCGCTCGATCGTCTCCTGATAGCAGGGCGCGTCCTCGAACGCCGCGAGCCCCGCCGGATGCCGTGGAGCTTCCCGCTTGCGCCTCCTGCGGGCCGCGGCGATCACCGCCGAGGCTCCGATCAGCCCGCCGACGAGGAAGGAGCGCAACCGCTCCGCGCGGCGCTCGTCGCCGTCCATGGGAGCATTGTAGGAGTGTTGATCTGTTCCCTCGGTGACCTGCTCCTCGACGTGATCGTCCTGACGGACGGCACCGTCGAGTCGGACTCGGAGGGCTCCGCGCAGACGAGGGCCGGGGCCGGAGGGCAATCGGCGAACGTCGCTGCGTGGTCGGTCGAGCTCGGCGCGGAGGGGCGCTTCGTCGGCAAGCGGGCCGCCGACGCCGCAGGTGGGATCGTGTCGGCCGAGCTCGCGGGACGGGGCGTCGACGTCGTAGGCCCGGTTGTCGATGGGCGCAACGGCATCGTCGTCTCGCTGGTCGACGGCGACGGCCGGCGCACGATGCTCACCGACCGCGGCGTCGCGCCGGAACTGCGCGCCGAGGAGCTCGAAATGGCCTGGTTCCGCGACTGTGACGTGCTCCATCTCTCCGGCTACTCGCTGTTTCGCAACCCGATCGCCGAGGCAGCCGCAAAGGCGGCCGGCGGCGTGCAGGCGCTCGGCGGCCGGCTCAGCGTCGACCTCTCGAGCGCGACGGGGATCGAGGCCGTGCGCGATGCGTTCCTGAGGCGGTTGGAGTTGCTGCAACCCGACATCGTGTTCGGGAACGAGAGCGAACTGGAGGCCCTCGGCGCGGATCCACCCGCACGGAGCGTGGTGGTGAAGCGCGGGGCGGCCGGCTTCACGGTCGACGGGCGCGAGGTGCCCGCTGCTCCCGCCGAGGTCGTGGACACGACCGGAGCCGGCGATGCGCTGGCGGCAGGGTTCCTCGTCGGCGGGCCTGAGCTGGCGGCGGAGGCGGCGGCGCGATGCGTGGCCAAGCTGGGAGCGATGCCGTGATTCGCGTCTCGCGCGAGATCGAGGAGGCGATCAGGAGTCGCGAACCCGTGGTAGCCCTCGAGACGACGCTCGTCGCGCACGGGTTCCCGCCCGGAGAAGGTATTGCAGTCGCGGTCGAGAGCGAGCGACGGGTGCGCGAAGCTGGAGCATTGCCGGCAACCGTCGGCGTTCTTGACGGCGCGGTGCGCATCGGGCTCGGGGAAGCCGAGCTCGAGCGCTTCACGATCGACGCGCGCAAGGTGGGCCCTCGGGACTTGGCCGCCTGTGTAACCCAGGCGGCGATCGGAGCGACGACGGTCGGCGGCACGCTGGCCGTCTGCCGCGCGGCGGGAATCGGCTTCCTGGCCACCGGGGGCATCGGCGGTGTCCACCGCGGCGAGCGGCTCGACATCTCCGCAGATCTCGGCGAGCTCGGCCGCACCGAAGCCCTCGTCGTGTGCTCGGGCGCGAAGTCGTTGCTCGACGTCCCCGCCACGGCGGAGCTGCTCGAGGCGCTCGGCATCCCCGTGCTCGGCTATCGCACGGACACGCTGCCCCGCTTCTACTCGGCGGACGGCGGCCCGCCGGTGTCGGCCCGAGTCGAGTCGGCGGAGGAGGCAGCCCGGATCGCGAGAGCGCACTGGGGCCTGAACCGGCACTCAGCGCTCGTCCTCGCGCGGCCACCGGACGAGAGCCTCGACGTCAACGACCTCATCGAGACCGTCCTTGCCGAGGCCGACGAGCAGGGCATCGCAGGCCCCGACGTCACCCCCTACGTCCTCTCCCGCCTGCACGAGCAGAGCGACGGGCGCACGCTCACGGCCAACCGGGAACTGGTGGCAGCCAACGCCGAGCTCGCCGGCGAGGTCGCGGTCGCGTACGCGGCGGCTAGCTGAGCGCGGCGAGCAGCTCGTCGATCTCGAGCGCCTGCAGCGTTTGCAGCTTCGCGCTGCCGCGGGCGCCGAGTGCGACGGACACGCGGGCGATCGTCGCGGCATCGGGCGCCTCGACGACATTGATGAAGTCGAACGGCCCGAGCGTTGCCCACTGGTGCAGCACCTTCGCACCGAGTTCCTCGACGTCCTTGTTCACCGCCTTGAGGCGATCGGGGTTCGACTTCAGGGTCTGGACGCCCTGTGCAGTCAGATTGGAAAGCAGAATGAAGATCGGCATGACCGGGAGCCTAACCCCGTTCGATGACTTCTCGCCCGGGGTCGTACGCCGGGTCGTCCTTCCGCAGCGCGTCGTGTGACCACTCGCGCATCTTCCAGCCGGGAACCGGCGTCTCGCAGTCGGCCTTGGGCACGAACCGCGAGCGCTGTACGAGCTTGTACTCGTGGATGTAGCGCGGACAGTTCGGGAAGACCTCGGTCGCCCGCACACGGATGACGAACTGGGCTTCGGGATACTCGGCCAGCAGCGGGTCGTTCTCGTCAACCGAGGCCACGCCGTTCAGCCGCATGCGCTTGCGGCCCTCGAAATCGATGAACAGGAGCCCGACGTTCGGGTTGACGAGCATGTTCCCAGCCGTCAGGTACATGCCGTTCCCGTCGTAGTTCGGAAACGCGATCGTGTGCTCGTCGAGCACGCGCACGAATCCGGGATCGCCACCCTTGTACGAGGACTGCGGCCGCCCCTCGGCGTCGGCGGTGGCGATGAAGAACATGTCCCTAGCCTCGATGAACGCGCGGTCGTCGTCGTCGATCGTGTCGCGGACCGTCTTCTCCTCGAGCCGATCGGCGATCCTGCGCGTGTCGAAGCGATCCTGCAGGCTGCGGCTACCGCCGTGGTACAGGTTCTCCACGCCGTCCATGGTGGCGCGCAACCTGGTCGAAGTAAAGGAGCGCTCCGCCCAGGAACAACAGCGGCGCGAGCACGAGGTCGCCGAGAAAAACCGCCACGCGCTCGGTCTGGTCGCTCGTTCCGCGCAGCAGGAGGACGAGCATCGTGCGCGTGAGGAAGTAGACGATCACGAGCGTTGCGAGCGATCCGAGGGCGTGAATGTAGTCGGCGCGTGCAAGCTCCATCGCCCGACGGAATCCCGCCCGTAGGCCCAGGCCCTCGGCGAGGAGCACCGGGACGACCAGCCCGACGAGCGCCAGCCACGCGACGGCCGGGAGCACAAAAAGCAGCAGGAGCGCCGGAACGGGAAAGAACACAGCCCATCCGGCGAGGAGAGCTCGTCCCCAGGTACGGATATCGGTGCTCTTACCGAGCGCGATCAGGCTCGCGGCCACGTACGACGCGGTCATCAGGAGCCCGCCCACGGTGACCATCAGCAAGACCCATTCGTCGCGCGAAAGGTCCTGGAAGAGCTGGTCGACGACGGCGACGCTCAGGCCGAGCGGCAACACTCGCCAGAAGCGCTCGCCGTAGAGACGGATCGTATCGGCGACGAGTTGGCCGACGGTGCGGGTCTCGGGCACGCGGGGACGCTATCGCCCGCGGGCCGGTAACTAAGCGGCGGCCGGCTCGGCGGCGGGTGCCTTCGCGAAGATGAGCTCACCGTCCGCGATGTCGACGCGCACCGTGTCGCCCTCCTCGAAATCGCCCTCGAGGAGGCGCAGCGCGAGTGGGTTCTCGACCATGCGCTGGATCGCTCGCTTGAGCGGGCGGGCGCCATAGGTCGGGTCCCAGCCGGCCTCGGCGAGATGCTCCTTCGCCGCGTCTGTCAGCTCGATGCGGATGCCGCGCTCTGCAAGCCGGGCGCGCAGACGCTCGAGCTGGAGCTCGACGATCTCGCCGATCTGCTCTCTCGTCAGCGGCTGGAACTCGACGATCTCGTCGATGCGGTTCAGGAACTCGGGGCGGAACGTCTCGCGCATCGCCTCTTCGGAGCGCACGTTCGAGGTCATGATCAGCACCGTGTTGCGGAAGTCGACCGTGCGACCCTGACCGTCGGTCAGGCGCCCGTCGTCGAGCACTTGCAGCAGGATGTTGAAGACCTCCGGGTGCGCCTTCTCGATCTCGTCGAGGAGCACGACCGAGTACGGGCGGCGCCGCACGGCCTCGGTGAGCTGACCGCCCTCCTCGAAGCCGACGTAGCCTGGCGGCGCGCCGACGAGGCGCGACACCGTGTGCTTCTCCTGGTATTCGGACATGTCGAGCCTGACCATGGCCCGCTCGTCGTCGAACATGAACTCGGCGAGTGCGCGCGCGACCTCGGTCTTGCCGACGCCGGTCGGGCCGAGGAAGACGAACGAGCCGATCGGGCGATTCGGGTCCTGCAGGCCTGAGCGGGCGCGTCGCAGCGCATTGGCCACGGCAGCGACGGCTTCGTCCTGGCCGACCACGCGCTGGTGGAGGCGATCCTCCATGTGGATCAGCTTCTCGACCTCGCCCTCGAGCAGGCGCGACACCGGGATGCCGGTCCAGCGCGCCACCACCTCGGCGATGTCGTCCTCGTCGACCTCCTCCTTGACCATCGGCTCGACGTCGGGCTCCGCCCGCTCCTCGAGCTCTCGTTCCAGCTCGGGCAGCTCGCCGTAGCGAATCTCGGCGACGCGCTGGAGCTCGCCGTGCCGCTCGGCGCGGTCGGCCTCCATGCGCAGCTCGTCGATCTTGCGCTTGATCTCGCTCACGCGGTCGAGCGCTTCCTTCTCGCGCGACCAGCGGGCGGCGAGCTCGTCGCGAAGCTCCTTTGCTTCGGCCAGCTCACGTTCGACCGGCTCGCGGCGCTCCTTCGACTCCTTGCCCATCGCGGCGAGCTCGATCTCGAGCTGGCGAACGCGGCGGTCGGCTTCGTCGAGCTCCAGCGGCGCCGAGTCGATCTCCATGCGCAGGCCCGACGCGGCTTCGTCGACGAGGTCGATCGCCTTGTCGGGCAGCTGACGATCCGAGATGTAGCGGTCGGAGAGCACCGCGGCGGCGACCAGTGCCGCGTCGCGGATGCGCACGCCGTGGTGGGCTTCGTAGCGCTCCTTGAGCCCGCGCAGGATCGCGATCGTGTCCGCGGCCGACGGCTCACCGACGAACACGGGCTGGAAGCGCCGCTCGAGCGCCGCGTCCTTCTCGATGTGCTTGCGGAACTCGTCGAGGGTCGTCGCACCGATCGCGCGCAGCTCGCCGCGCGCCAACATCGGCTTTAGCATGTTCGCCGCGTCGACCGCGCCCTCGGCCGCGCCGGCGCCGACGATCGTGTGCAACTCGTCGATGAAGACGACGATTTCGCCCTCGGCGCTCTTGATCTCCTGGAGGACGGCCTTGATCCGCTCCTCGAACTCTCCGCGGTACTTCGCGCCGGCCAGGAGCGCGCCGATGTCGAGCGCCCAGACGCGCTTGCCCTTCAGGCCCTCGGGCACATCGCCGTCGACGATCCTCTGCGCGAGCCCCTCGACGATCGCCGTCTTCCCCACTCCCGGGTCGCCGATCAGAACCGGGTTGTTCTTTGTGCGGCGCGAGAGCACCTGGATGATGCGGCGGATCTCCTCGTCGCGGCCGATGACGGGGTCAAGCTGGCCCTCCTCGGCGGCCGCGGTCAGGTCGCGACCGAACTTCTCGAGCGCCTGGTAGGTGCCCTCCGGGTCCTGAGAGGTGACGCGCTGTCCGCCGCGCACGTCCTTGAGGCGGGCGAGGAGCTCGTCGCGCGGGACGGCGTCGAGCGCGAGCAGCAGGTGCTCGGTCGAGATGAACTCGTCCTCGAGCTTCCGCATCTCGTCCTCGGCGCGGTCGAGGACCTTGCGGAAGGCGCCAGACGTCTGCGGCTGCAGGTTGTCGGCCCCCTGCATCGAGGGCTTGCGCTCCAGGTCGGCCTCGGCCTGCGCGCGGATCTCCGCGGCGCGCTCTCCGAGCAGCGTTTGCGGCAACTCCTGGTCGAGGAGCGCCAGCAGCAGATGCTCGGGATGGATCTCGGGGTTGCCGCGACGCCGCGCAAGCTCTTGCGCGGCCGCGATCGCCTCCTGCGATTTCAGTGTCAGCCTGTTGAAGTCCATGCCCTCCTGATCGGGAGTCGGGTCGCGTCGGGGTCATAGGGAACGAGGTCGGCGCTGTAGTGACGGCGCACCTCCTCGAGGCGCTCGCGCATCTCGAGCTCGAGTCGTTCCATCTGGCGCCGCAAGCGCCTGAGCTGCTCTTCGAGGCGGATCACGTGCTCGACGCCGGCGAGGTTGAGCCCGAGCTCGGTGGTCAGCTGGTTGATCAGCCGCAGCCGTTCGAGGTCGGCCTCGGAGTAGAGGCGCGTGTTCCCGGCCGTTCGCTGCGGCTGGACAAGGCCCTTCGCCTCGTAGATCCGCAGCGTCTGCGGGTGCATGCCCACGAGGTCGGCGGCCACGCTGATCATGTAGCGCGGCCGGTCGTCCACTACTCGCTCCACATCCGCTTCTCGCGCCGGCCGGAAGCGATCCCGGCCACGACTCCGAGCACGACGGCCGCCAGGCCGATGATCAGGCCGGCGACGAAGATGACCCCGGCCTCGCCGGTGATCAGCAGATAGACAACGGACAGCAGCCACGCGAAGACGGCTACGACGATCGCAATTCGCATCAGCGCACCCTTTGCACCTTTCTGAGCTCCTCGAGGAGCTCTCGCTCTTTCTTGGTCGGCTTCTTGGGGACGCCGATCTTCACACGCGCGAGGACGTCGCCCCGCCCGCTCCCTTGCAGCTTCGGCGCGCCGCGGCCCTTGATGCGCAGGAGCTTTCCGCTCTCCGTGCCGGCCGGCACCTTCAGCGAGACCGCGCCTTCTGGGGTCGGCACCTCGACCTCGGAGCCGAGCGCTGCATCGGCGAACGTGATCGGCACGTCAACGACGAGGTCGGCGCCGCGCCGTTCGTACAGGGGCGAATCCGCCACGCGCGTGACGACATAGAGGTCGCCCGGCGGGCCGCCGTTGTAGCCGGGCTCGCCCTTGCCCTTGAGCCGGATGCGAGTGCCGTCCTTGGCGCCTGCGGGAATCTTCACGGCGTACTGCTTCGTCCGCCGCTCGCGGCCCGAGCCACCGCAGCGCCGGCACGGGTTCTCGACGATCGTCCCTTGTCCCCCACACCGGCGGCAGGGCTGCGAGATCCCGAAGAAGCCCTGGCTCTCGACCGTGGCCCCGCGCCCCTTGCACTCGGGGCAGACCTTGGGCGGCGAGCCGTCAGCGGTCCCAGCCCCGCCGCATTCGCGGCAGGCGGCCTCGACCTCGACCGGAATCCGCGTCTCGATCCCGCGCAGCGAGTCCTCGAACGACAGCCTGACATCGGTCTCGAGGTCGGCGCCGCGGCCGGCGCGCTGCTGCTGAGCGCGAGTCCCGCCGCCGCCGAAGATGTCGCCGAACCCGCCGAACAGGTCGCCGAGGTCGCCGATGTTGATCCCGCCCTCGCCGAAGTTGAAGTTCCCGGGCCTCGGGCCGCGACCGTCCGCCGAGCCGAACGCGTCGTACTGCTTGCGCTTGTCCGGGTCGGAGAGGACGTCGTAGGCGCCCTGCACCTCCTTGAAGCGGTCCTCCGCCTCCTTGTCGCCCGGGTTCTTGTCCGGGTGGCATTCGTGGACGAGCTTGCGGTACGCCTTCTTGATCTCGTCCTGCGAGGCCGTCTTCGGGACGCCGAGGGCGTCGTAGAGGCTCTTAGGTCGTGTCGCCATCCGGCGGTGTCTCCGTCGGACCTGCGACAACGACGCGGGCGGGCCGCAGAACGCGGTCGCCGAGCTTGTAGCCCCTCTGCAGGACCTCGATCACGGAGCCTTCCTCGGCTTCGGAGGGCTGCGTGAGCAGCGCCTCGTGGACGTGCGGGTCGAACTTGCCGTCCGTGTCGATCTCGGCGAGGCCCTCGCGGGACAGCGCATCGGCCAGTGAGCGGTGCACGAGCCGAACGCCGTCCTCCAGCTTGGCCTCCTCGTGCTGCTCCGCAGCGCCGAGTGCCCGCTCGAGGTCGTCCAGCACTGGCAGGAGCTCCTTGACCAGCCGCTCGTGGGCGCGCGCGACCAGGCTTGCCTGATCGCGCGCCGCCCGCTTGCGGTAGTTGTCGAACTCGGCCTTGACCCGCTGGAGCGTGTCGATCAGCTCCTCGTTTTCGGCCCGCAGCGCCTCGGTCTCGTCGATCTCCTCGACGAGCTCTTCTTCGCTGTTCTCGACCTCTTCCGGCATTACGAGGTCTTCGCCTCCTCCTCGTCGATGACCTCGTAGTCGGCGTCCTCGACGACCTCGTCGTCAGCCGACGCCGTGCCGTTGCCGCCGGGGGAAGCCTGCTGCTGCGCGGTTGCCTGCGCGTAGACCGCCTCGGCGAGCTTGTGGGAGGCCTCCTGCAGCGCCTCGGTCTTCTGCTTGATCTCGTTCACGTCCGAGCTGTCGAGCACTGCCTTCAGCTCCATGACGCGACCTTCGATCGTCGAGGCCTCGGCCTCATCGAGGGTCTCGCGGTGCTCCTTGAGCGTGCGCTCGGTCTGGTACGCGAGCTGCTCGCCGATGTTCCGCGCGTCGGCGAGCTCGCGCAGCTTGTGCGCCTCGTCGGCGTGCGTCTCGGCCTCGGAGATCATCCGCTGCACCTCGTCCTCGTTCAGGCCCGAGCCGCCTTCGATGCGGATCTGCTGCTCGTTGCCCGTCCCGAGGTCCTTGGCGGAGACGTTGATGATCCCGTTCGCGTCGATGTCGAACGTGACCTCGACCTGCGGCATGCCGCGCGGTGCGGGCGGGATGCCGGTCAGGTTGAACTTCCCGAGCGTCTTGTTGAAGCCGATCATCTCGGACTCGCCCTGGCCCACGTGCACCTGCACCTCGGGCTGGTTGTCCTCGGCGGTCGTGAAGACCTCGGACTTGCGGGTCGGGATGGTCGTGTTGCGCTCGATCAGCTTGGTGAACACACCGCCCTTCGTCTCGATGCCGAGCGAGAGCGGAGTGACGTCGAGCAGGAGCACGTCCTTGACCTCGCCCTTGAGGACGCCGCCCTGGATGGCCGCGCCGACGGCGACGACCTCATCAGGGTTCACGCCCTTGTGCGGGTCCTTGCCGATCAGCTCCTTGACCTTGTCGACGACGGCCGGCATGCGGGTCATGCCGCCGACGAGGACCACGTGCTCGATCGCCGAGGGCTCGAGGCCAGCGTCGGCGAGTGCCTGCTTCGTGGGCTCGACCGTCCGTGCGAGCAGATCGGCGGTCAGCTCGTTGAGCTTCGCGCGCGTGAGCTGCAGGTCGAGGTGCTTCGGCCCCTCCTGCGTCGCCGTGATGAACGGCAGGTTGATCTGTGTCGTCATCGTGGACGACAGCTCGATCTTGGCCTTCTCGGCCGCCTCGTAGAGGCGCTGGAGCGCCATCTTGTCGGTGGACAGGTCGATGCCCTGGTCCTTCTTGAACTCGGCGACCATCCAGTCGACGACGGCCTTATCGAAGTTGTCGCCGCCGAGGTGGTTGTCGCCGTTCGTGGCCTTCACCTCGTAGACGCCTTCGGCGAGGTCGAGAATCGAGACGTCGAACGTGCCGCCGCCGAGGTCGAAGACCAGGATCGTCTGGTCGTTCTCCTTCTCCAGCCCGTAGGCGAGGGCGGCCGCGGTCGGCTCGTTGATGATGCGGACGACGTTGAGGCCGGCGACCTTGCCGGCGTCCTTCGTCGCCTCGCGCTGCGCGTTGTTGAAGTAGGCCGGAACGGTGATGACCGCGTCCGAGACCGACTCGCCGAGATACGCCTCGGCGTCGGTCTTCAGCTTCTGCAGGATCATCGCCGAGATCTCCGGCGGGGCGTACTCCGTGCCCTCGGCACGAACACGCACGTCGCCGTTCTCGCCCTGGACGACCTCGTAGGGGACGATCTTCATCTCCTCCGAGACCTCTTCGTACTTGCGGCCCATGAAACGCTTGATCGAGAAGACCGTGTTCTGGGGGTTCGTCACCTGCTGGCGCTTCGCCGGCGGGCCGACGAGTCGCTGGCCGTCCTTCGTGAAGGCGACGACGGACGGTGTGGTGCGCCCACCCTCGGCATTCGGAATGACGGTAGGCTCACCGCCCTCGAGCACGGCCATACAGGAGTTGGTCGTCCCGAGGTCGATACCGATTGTCTTTGCCATAGAGAGGTTCCTCCGTTTCTAAGTCATTGCTTGTAAGAAATCTAAGTGGGAGTATAGCAAGGTAAATGGCTGATCCACGGATTTCCCAGTACGCAGACCTGATCGTCGAGCGGTCGCTCGACCCCAAACCGGGCTGGCAGGTGGAAATCGCGTCGAACCCGCTCGCGCGTCCCCTCGTGGAGGAGATCGTGCGGCGGGTCGCCAGGCGCGGCGCCTGGCCCATCGTGCGACTCAGCTACATGGAGGAGCGTTGGCCCTACGAGTACCTCTGGGCGTCCGAGGCACCCATGGAAATGCTCGGCGAGCGGTCACCGCTCCGGGTCGCGAGCGAGGAGAGCGTCGACGCCTGGGTCTACGTCGGCGCGCCCGAGAACACCCGCGAAGGGGCCGACCTGCCGCTTGATCGCCGCAAGCTCCTCGCCCAGGCGGCCTACCCGTTCCTCGAGCGACGTCTCAACTTCGACGTCCCGTGGCTGACGTGCCGCTTCCCCACACCGGCGATGGCCCAGGATGCGGGCATGAGCTTCCGCGCCTTCGAGGAGTTCTTCTGGGGCACCGTGCTCCTGGACTGGGACGCCGAGGGCGAGAAGATGCAGCGGATCAAGGAGCGCTTCGACCAGGCGGACGAGGTGCGGATCGTCGGCGACGAGACCGACCTCCGCTTCAGCATCGCCGGCCGCGACGGCCACGTCGACGACGGCCGCGTGAACATGCCGGGCGGCGAGGTCTTCTACTCGCCGGTCGAGGATTCGACGGAGGGAGTCGTCACGTTCTCGGAGTACCCGGCGGTGCGCGAGCCGGACGTTGTCGAGGGCGTGCGCATGCGCTACGAGGGAGGCCGGGTCGTCGAGGCCTCGGCGACGGCGAACGAGGATGCGCTGATTGCCGCGCTCGACCGGGACGAGGGCGCCCGCGTGCTGGGCGAGTTCGGCATCGGCTGCAACCCGGGGATCCAGAAGTTCATGAAGAACACGCTCTTCGACGAGAAGATGTACGGGACGATCCACCTCGCCGTCGGCGCCGGCCTGCCCTTCGTCGGGGGCAAGAACAAGAGCGCCACGCACTGGGACATGGTCAAGGAGCTGCGGAACGGCGGCCGGATCGAGTGCGACGGCGAGATCGTCCAACAAGACGGCGAGTGGACCTTCTGAGCTGAGAGTCGCGCTCGCCACCTGCGCCGAGATTCCGAGCGGTGACGACGAAGCCGGCCCTCTGACCGAGGCCCTGGCTGCTCGCGGGGTCGAAGCCGAGTCGGCGGTGTGGGACGACCGCAGCATCGACTGGGGCCGTTTCGACCTCGTCGTCGTCCGATCGACCTGGGACTACCCGGCAAAGCGCGCGGAGTTCCTCGCGTGGGCCGAGGGTCTGCCCCACGTCCTCAACCCGCCTGAGGTCCTGCGCTGGAACACCGACAAGCGATACCTCGAGGTCCTGGGCAGCGACGCTGTCCCTACCGCGTTCCTCGAGCCTGGAGCTCGGTTCGCGGCGCCGGGACATCCGTACGTGGTCAAGCCGTCGATTGGCGCCGGGTCGATCGGAGCCGCCCGGTACGACGCCGGCGATCCCAACGCGGCGACACACGTCGCCGAGCTCCACGCGGCGGGCCAGACGGTGATGGTTCAGCCCTACGTCGAGGACGTCGACGATCGCGGAGAGACGTCGCTCATCTACCTGAGTGGAGAGTTCTCGCATGCAGTTCGCAAGGAGCCGATCCTCACTCCGGGCGGGAGCCCGGCCGCCGGAGAGCTCTACGTCGAGGAGCAGATGAGCCCGGTCGAGGCCGCCGAGCAGGAGCTCGTCCTGGGCGAGCGCGTGCTCGCCGCCTTGCCGTTCGCGCGCGGGGAACTGCTGTATGCGCGAATCGACGTCCTTCCCGGCCCGAAGGTGCTCGAGGTCGAGCTGACCGAGCCCTCGCTCTTCATCGGTTACGCCGATGGTGCCGCAGAGCGCTTCGCCGCCGCCATCGCCGCCGCGAGCCAGCGCCGCCGGATGAGCGCCGAGAACGGGCCGACGACCAGCCAGTAGAGGTGGAAGGCCAGCCGGGCACGCGCGTCGCTCGCGAGGACGCGTGTTTCCGTGGAGAGCCGCGAACCGATCGCTGTTGGCTCAGCCCGAAAGTCGACGGCAGCCTTGATCGTCCCGGGCTGATCCGCTCGTTGCCAGGCGTCGGCCCCCTCGAGCTGAACCAGGCCGCCGCGTGGTCGCCAGACCGCGCCAACGGCGCCGGCGACCAGCTCCGTCGGTGTCCGCGAGAGAACGACGAATCGGTGCTCGAGGAAGAACCGCTCCAGCCTCTCCTCGCGTGCAGTCATCCCGCGCGCGCCGATCAGGAGTCGAACGATCGGGTCGGGCGCCGCAGGGACTGACAGCACGAGCTCGAGCGCCCGCTCCGGCGGAACGGGCAACTCGATCTCGTGCCGCTCGTGAACGTCGAACCGCGGCAGCCAGTGGTCGATCGCCGCCACCGCACGACCCTAATCGCTACGACTAGGTCCTCTCGTCGATCTCGTCCTTCACGTCTTCGGCCTTGTCCTTCGCCTCGCCCCAGGCCTGCTGGCCTTCGCCTTGCTTCTCACGGATCTCGTCGCCCGTGATCTCGCCTTCCTTCTCCTTCAGCTCACCTTCGACCTTGTCGAAATCCGGCATTGCTTCTCTCTCCTTCCGAAGGGGTTGGTCGGGCAATGCTTCCCCGCTCGAGCCACCCGCAAACGACGGAAGCGCCCCGTGGGGCGCTTCCGGAACAATCAGAAAGCGGGCAGTCGACTAGGCGCTCTCGCCGCCCATGTCGTCGCCGCCGCCGCCGGAGTCGCCGCCACCTTCCTGGCCGCCACCCGTGTCAGTTCCGGCGTCGTCGCCGCCGCCTTCTGTGCCGCCCTCTTCAGGGGCCGCTGGAGTTTCTTGTTGCCAATCGGACATGTGGTTCCTTCCTTTCGAGGTAGTAACCACCGCAAACTTGGCGGTTCGCAAGGGTAGTTCCTCCTAGTGGTGCCTGCCGAAACCTCAAGCTACGCTCTCCGCGTGGAGCCGCTCGTAGATTCGTGGGATCGCCAGATCGCCAGCGTGCGCGTGTCGGTCACCGACAAGTGCAACTTCCGCTGCCGGTACTGCATGCCCGCCGAGGGCCTGGAGTGGCTCGGGCGCGATGAGCTCCTCACGTTCGAGGAGATGGCTCGTCTCGTCGGAGTGCTCGCCCGGATGGGCGTGTCGGAAGTTCGCCTCACCGGCGGCGAGCCACTCGCGCGACGCGACCTGCCGACCCTCGTCTCGATGCTGGCCGGGATCCCAGGCGTCGACGACCTCTCGCTGACGACGAACGGCGTCCTCCTCGACCGCTTCTGCGGGCCGCTCATCGAAGCGGGGTTGCGCCGACTGAACGTCTCCCTCGACTCGCTCTCGCACGTCCGCTTCGCCGAGATCACTCGACGCGACGCGCTCGACAAGGTGCTGACCGGGCTGGCCGAGGCCGAGCGCTATCCCGAGCTGCGACCGATCAAGGTCAACTGCGTGGCGATTCGCGGCTTCACCGAGGAGGAGGTTCCCGCGCTGGCCGAGCTGGCCCGCCGCAAGCCCTACGTCGTCCGGTTCATCGAGTTCATGCCGCTCGACGCCGACGAGGCCTGGAAGCAAGACGACGTCCTCACGGGCGGCGAGATCCGCGCCCTGATCGAGGAGCAGTGGCCGCTCGTCGAGGTCCCGGCGAAGCCGTCGTCGACCGCCAAGCGCTACCGGTTCGCCGACGGCGCCGGCGAGATCGGCTTCGTGAACCCGGTGTCCGAGCCCTTCTGCTCTTCGTGCGACCGCATCCGGCTCACTGCCGACGGAAAACTCCGCACGTGTCTCTTCTCGCGCCGCGAGTGGGACCTCAAGGAGCCGCTGCGCTCAGGCGCGGACGACGCTGAGCTGGAGCAGGCGATCCGTTTCGCCGTCCGGCACAAGGAGCTGAAGCACAAGATCAACGACGCGGGGTTCGTCCGCGCCTCTCGCTCGATGAGCCAAATCGGGGGCTAGGGCCAGCGCGAGCTGCCTGGGGTAGGTCCATCGGGGCGGCGGCGACGACGACGAGGAGCGCTACTTGACGCCGAGCCGGGCCCGGTAGCACATGAACCACTCCACCTCTCGGTCGCCGAGGGCCTTCGCGGCGACCTCGCGCAGCTGTGCAAGACCGAGCTCTTCCTCGGTCATGCCGCCCTCGAGCAGCACGTTCAGCGGCCCGAGGCTGAACGCCATGCCGACGATTCTTTCGGCGCCTCCGGTCTCGCGGCTGTGGACGAGCGCCTCGCGCGTGAACCTGAAGAGCCCGCTCGCGCGCATGCGCTCGAGATGACCCTCCTTCTCGGCGATGCTCACGTGCCCGAGGCGG
>Ga0307320_10000438_pt1 | contig 15049 bp, 7 predicted proteins | sample ER_DNA_369_FD_194495 | JGI IMG/M metagenome (GOLD analysis project Ga0307320, IMG submission 194495) | Bulk soil microbial communities from the East River watershed near Crested Butte, Colorado, United States - ER_DNA_369 | ecosystem: Environmental > Terrestrial > Soil > Floodplain | place: USA...
CCGAGGTCGGGGTTGGTCACTGTTACGGTGCGCGGGCCGGCCGCCGCGTTGGAGGCGACCGAGACGGTCACCTGGAGCTGGCTGTCGCTGACCACGGTCACGGCGGTGGCGGCCGCGCCCGACCCGGCGAACGACACCTTGACGCCGTTGGCGAAATTGGCGCCGTTGACCGTCACCGTGCGCAGCGCGCCCGGCCCCAGCGTGCTCGGGGTCATCGAGGTCACTGTTGGCGGTGGGGTGACGGTCAGGCAACCGCTGCAGGTGCCGCTGCCGGCGTCGGCGTTGGTCACGACCACGTCCCGCGGCCCGGCGGCCGCAGCGGCCGCCGTCGAGATGCCGACCGACAGGTGAGTGGCGTCGACCAGGGTCACCGACGTCACCGCGACGCCCGTGCCCGGGATCGTGACCCTGGTCGAGGCGTCGAAGTTAGCCCCGGTCATGGTCACCGTCCGCACGCCGCCGGCGCCGATGCCGTTCGGCGAGATCGACGCGAGCGACGGGCCGGCGTTGACGGTGAAGCAGCCGGCGCAGGCCGCGGCCGCGCCGGTCGGGTTGGTGACGATGACGTCGCGGCTGCCGACGGTGGCGTCCCCGGCCACCACGATGTGGGCCACCAGGTGGCCGGCGTCCACGAACGTGGTGAACTTGGTCGTGATCCCTGGGCCGAAGTCCACGTCCGACCCGGCCACGAACCCGTCGCCCACCACGGTGATGCTCTGCCCCCAGGCGCCGCCGTTCGCGCCCTGCCCCCGCGACGCCGGGCCGACCGACGTGACCGAGAGGGAAGGATCCTCGTGGAGGACGGCCGTGCCGGAGGCGTCGCCGTCGCTGGCGGTGATCGTCTCGTCGCCAGCTGTGACGGACGCCGTGATCGTGGCGCTGTAGGTGCCGTCGCCGTTGTCGATGACGGCCGCGATGGCCACGTCGCCGGAGCTGGTGATGGTCACCGTGTCGCCAGGGCGGTGGTTGCCGTAGGCGTCGGTCACGGTCGCGGTCGCGATGGCGGTCGCCGAGCCGTCGGCGCGCAGGCTGGCAGGGTCGACGGTCACGGTCACGCCGGCCGCCACGTCCGGGACGACCTGCAGGCCGGCGCTGCCGGTGGCGGCGCCGCTGGTGCCGGTCACGGTGTGCGGGCCCGCGCTGGTCGCACCGCAGCTCGCGCCCGTGCACGACCCGTCCGGGGCGATGGTGAAGGTGGTGGAGGCGGTGACGTCGCCGAGGTCGTTGCCGTAGGCGTCGCGGCCCTGGGCGGTGTAGCCGTGGCTGGAGCCGGCCGCGATGGTCGCGGCCGGGCTCAGGATCAGGTGGTCGAGCGCCGCGCCGGTCACGCTGATGCCGGACTGGCTGCCGCTGATCGACGAGCTGGCCGTGTCGGTGGCGGTGACCGACCGGCTGCCGGCCGTCTTGAGGGCCACGGCCCCGCTGAAGGTGTGACTGCCGTTGTCGCCGGCGGTGAAGCTGTAGTCGCCGGGCAGGTCGGCGGCGGCGTCCGAAGAGGTGAAGTGGATGCTGCCGCGGTAGCCGGTGGCGGTGTTGCCGTAGGCGTCGCGGGCGGTGACCGTCACGCTCATGGCCGTCCCGGCCGTTGTCGGGCTGGTGATCCCGCCGACGACCAGTGTCGCCGCCGCCGCGGCGGTGACGCTGATGCCGCTCTGGCTGCCGTTGATCGACGAGCTGACCGTGTCGGTGGCGGTCACGGTCTGGCTTCCGAGAGTTCGGAGGGTGACGCCGTTGGCGAACGTGTGGGCGCCGGCGTCGCCGGCAGTAAAGGTGTAGTTGGCTGGGAGTGTCGCCGCGGCGTCGGAGGAGGTGAAGTGAACAGCGCCGCGGTAGCTGCTGGCGGTGTTGCCAGGGGCGTCCAGCGCGGTCACGGTCACGCCGGCAGCCGAATTGGTCGTGTACGGGCTGGGCAAGCCGGCGACCCTCAGGTGGGTGGCGGCCGTCGGCGCCATGGTCAGGTCGCCGAGGTTGGTCCCGCCCGGGCCCTTTGTGACGCCTTGCACGGTGGACGTCGAGGAGCTGTCTAGGTAGATGCTGCCGCTGGTTAGCGGCGTCTGCGCCGCGGGCCGGACGGCCAGGTTGGAGAAGGTGAGGAGAGCGGACTGCTTCGAGGCGCGGCACACCCGGACGGTGATCGTGGAGCTGGTCGGCGTGACATCGACCGAGTTCGCCTGACCCGAGCACGACGCCGGGTTCCCGGTGAGCTGAAGGGTGTTGCCACCACTGGGACCGGATTGGGCGACATGCACCGTGGTCGTCGTGCGCCATTGGAACCCGGATGGCGCGCTGACCACGAGGGTGCCCAGGCCGATCTCCCCGGCGTTCGACTCGTCGAAGACGATGTTGCCTAGGGTGGTGTAGGTGCCGCTTGGCCCGCCGGTCGTGTCATTGATGCTCGAACCCCCGTTCGCCGGTGTGACCGTCACGCCGACGGCGGCCACGGCGGCGGGGGCGAGGACGCCGATCATGCCGGCGAGGACGGCGACGCTGAGCAGAGCGGCGGCCAGCCGCCGGACCGCGGCCCTGCCGAGCGGGCGCCGCGAGGTGTCGGTTCGGGTGGACAAGAGAACCTCCTGGGATGGTGTGATCGGGAGCGGGCTCAGCCGGACAGCGCCGGGGACAGCTCAGGGAGGGCGCGCGTCTGGTCGGCCCGGCGGCGCCGGGTGGGCCGGAACCGCTCGCTGGCGATGCAGCGCAGCACGCGCAGGCCGTCGCTGACCGCGGACAGGTTGCTCGCGCCGTGCAGGCGGGGCCGCTCGTAGCTCGGCACCTCGGCGATACGGAGGCCGGCCCGGGCTACGCGGACATTGATGATGGTCTCGATCTCGAACCCGTCGCCCCAGCGCATGGCCTGGTCGGCCTGCCGCTCCGCCGCGCCGCCGACGTCGAGCTGCATGTCCTGCAGGCAGCTGCGCCAGAACGCGTTGTAGCCGTAGCACAGGTCGGTGTAGCGGGTGCGGTAGGCAAGGTTGACGAGCCGATTGAGGAACCGGTTGCCGAGGCGCCGGACCGGGGTGATGTCGTCGCTGTGACCGCCTGCGACGAACCGAGAGCCTTTGGCGAAGTCGGCCCCGGCCAGTAGTGCCGCGACGAACCGGGGGATCTCCCGGGGATCGGTCGACCCGTCCGCGTCGAGCATTACGATGATCTCGCCGCTGGCCACGGCGAACCCGCTCGCCAGGGCGTTGCCTTTTCCGCGCCGGGTCTGCATGACAATGCGCACGTCGGGGCGGAGTCGGCGGGCGACCCCGACGGTGTCGTCGGTGGAGTGTCCGTCGACCACGATGACCTCGTCGACGCCGGCTGGCAGGCCGGCGAGGACATGCGGCAGGTTCTGCTCCTCGTTGAGGGTCGGGATGACGACACTCAGCGTCGGGCGGGCCGCGGGCGTCGAATGCTGCGAAGGATCGGCTGGTCGGTCCAGGACCGACACCGCCGAGGCGGGATGCGACAACGTCGTACTCCAGTCTCTCGTGGAGACCGGCGGCGGGAACGTGCTTGCTCATGCGGGCAGCGTCGAACAAGCCGTTTCCGGTCTGGACCTTGAAGCCGTTCTGGGATCGCCGTGGGTCGCCAGCCCGACTTCTCTGTGAAGAGCGTCGAACCGATCGATCGGTTTATTCGCTCGCCTCACAGCGTAGGCCGGCTACGCTTACTGTCCTATCGAGACTTACGACTGCTCGTATTCCGCCCTGCTACATAGGTATTGCCGAAACCGTCCGTAGGGCCTTGTGCGGCTGTGCGGCGGCAACCCACTGCGGGGCATCCCGCGATACCGTCCTGGTTAGGCGCACATCGGTGGCGCTGTTGGCCGATCTCGGGGAGCTGGAGAGGCGCGGCCAGCAGAGTGTCCGGCTGGCCGATCATGGGACATCGCTTCGCAAACGGGAGCTCGGCCCTGGAACAGGCATCGTTTGCATCTGTGGGACCCAATATGCGGACCACGCCAGCGCCGCCAGGCCGGTTGACCTGGGATCGCGCAACTTCTCGCGGCGCCGCCTACCGGACCTGACGCTGGTTGATGAGGGAAGTGGCCGACCCGCCGAGGTCGGGGCCGGTTGCAGCACATGGATGGGAGCCGTCCTCGGCCGCCACATTGGACCGTGGCCGTAGAGCGCCGCCCATCAAAGCAACCGGTGCAGCAGTCACCACCGCCAGGGAGGAGACGCGATGCAAGCTCGACGACTGGCCGGGATCGATCTTGACATCAGCAGCGCTCACAATGTGCAGGTACTTGCCAGCGACGGCACCATCGTGTGCCGGCGCAAGCGCTCCCGATCCTGGAGAGTCTCGGCGAGGTCGAGCAGCCCGCCCTTGCGGGCGACCGGGCCGGCATGGCTGCCGACCGCGGTCTTCTCCAGCAGCCGGGCCACACCGTCTACCGAGTCAGTGTCGACCCGGCCAGGCTGCACAGGCTGGTGCTGCCGGACGCGCCGAGGGTGGCGCCGGACCGCCGGGGTGCGCGCTGTGACCGGCTCACCCAGGCCGCCGCAACCCACACGCGGCGCATCAAGGACCTGGTCCGCCAGCTGCCGCCGGCGGGCCCGGCTTGCCCTACTGACCGCCAAGGATCAACGGCCAGCGGGGCGTCAGCCGGGCTGCCCAGTGGCTCACGGCTGCCAAGGCCGCACTGACCTGTACGGCGACCACCCCGCCATCGCCGTCGCCGACCTGGGCGTCGAGGTCCAAACCGAGGTGCGGCTGCTGCGCGCCTCGCAGGCCGAGCAACGCCTCTGAAACCGGCCGGAGCGACCGCAAAGGCCAACCCATCAGCAAGGCCGGCAACCGGCTGCTACGCGCCACCCTGGTCCGCGCCGTCGACACCGCCCGCCGCCAAGATCCCAGCTGGCCCGCATCTACTCGGTCCATGACCGTCCAGGCCCGCTCGGTCAGATGCGTGGCGACCACACACAGACGCCGAGGTGGTCCTTGCCGCGCTGGACCATCTGGATCCAGTGACCGAGTGAACGTAGAGGCCGCCTGAACCGGCGGTGGCGGCCGACGCAACCCCAGGCGTCGCTGTGGCTTCGGCCGTCCGTCACCGCATCCCAGGACCCGAGCAGCGCAGGTACTCCCCAAGCCTTGGAGAAGCACGCTGCCTTGGAGAAGCACGCTTGTCGGAGGCTGTGGGTCGCGAACGCGCTGGCGGTCACCCACCGGCCGATGCACCGGTCACGGTGAAGTCGTCGAACCGGAACTGGTCGTTGTCGCCCCGCAGGCCGACCGCGCCGGGCTGGCGGATCGGGGCGCAGCCCAGGCCGCGGTCCCGCACGTGCCTGAGGAGCACGCCGTTTCGCCGGATGTCGATGCTGACCGACCCGTCGAGGTTCGTGCGTACCGATGCGGCCAGCCGCTGCCAGGCGCCGAACGGGATGGGCTGGTCACCGACGGGGCTGCCGAGCAGGTAGTAGGTGCCGCCGTTCTCCGATCCGCCTGGGCACTTCTTCTTCACCAGCACGGTCGCGTCGCGGCGGTTCACGCTGGCGTAGTACAGCTGATACTGGGACTGGTAGCGCAGGAAGAGGTGGACGCCGTCCCATGCGGCCGGCGGCGTGCTGGCGGTGCTGACCAGGCCGAGATTGCGGAGCCGCAGGCTGACCTGCACGTCGCCCAGGTCGGTGCGGCGGGTTACCAGGCGGAAAACCGCGGAGCCGGTGCCGTGGGCGGAGCCAGCGTCGGGTTGCCGGTCGTCGGGGACGCCGGTCCAGGCGTTGTTGCCGTCGGCGAACAGCGAACCGCTGGTCACCCGCCAGGTGCCCGAGACGACCGCGGCCGGGTCGCTCGGCGACCAGGAGGCGTGCTCGTTGGTGATCAGCCCGTCCGGCCGGGTGAACACCTCCGCCAGCAGCGGCCCCGCCGTTCCGGTCCCGGGCCGACCGGCCACGCTGCGGATGGCGGCGCCCAGCATCCCGACTGTCACCGCCACCACCAGCAGGCCGGTCGCCGGGCGCCGCAGCATGCGAGTTGGGCTCACGCTTCTCCGGTGGTCGGGGTCGGGAGCACCTGCTGACCCTGGGTGGTATCGGTCATGGCGTAGTCGTCGGTGATGAGGGTCCCGACCTGCGTCAGGTTGAGGCCGAAGCTCAGCGCGGTGGCTTCCGCCGGCAGGGCCGGCGTCGTCCAGGTCGCCTGCGTCCAGGCTGGCCGCGCCGGCTGGAGCGGGCCCTGGGTCCAGTAGCGCCAGACCCCGGCCGTGTCGCGGTAGTAGACGAGGAACCGGGTGGGCCCCTCCTTGTACCAGGCGCTGAGCCGGTAGCTGTGTCCTGGGGTGACCACCGGCGCGCAGCCGCCGGTGTCCTGCTTGATCACCAGCTTGCGGTCGCCGGAGGTGTAGGCGCCGATGTTGACGCGCTGCGCGTAGCTGCCGGTGTGGGCGTCATCGGTCCTGGTCCAGGCGGCGGTGTTGCTGCCGCTGGCACCGAGCTGGTAGCAGTCCGGGACCGCGTCGCCGTTGTTGTCGACCTCCAGCGACGGGTTGTCGCCAAGGGCGCTCTGGACCGGCCCCGGCGCCAAGCCGGCGTCGTTGAGGGCGTAGTCGTCGGTGGTCAGCGAGCCGACGGCGGCCAGGTTGAGGCCGAAGCTCAGCGCGGTCGCGCCGGCGGGCACCGCCGGCGTGGTCCAGCTCGCCTTCGTCCAGGCGCTGGCCGCGGCGAACGAGGGGCCGGAGGTCCAGTAGGACCATTTGCCGATCGCGTCGCGGTAGTAGGCGACGAACTGGGTGGGGCTGGTGCTCTTGTACCAGGCCGACAGGGCCTGTCGGTGGCCGGGCGTCACCGTCGGCGTGCATTCGCCGAGGTCCTGGGTCATGACCAGCTTGCGGTCACCCGAGGTGTAATTGGAGATGTCCACCCGCTCACCCCAGCTTCCCGAGTGCGCGTCGCTAGTCCTGGTCCAGGCGGCGCTGTTGGCGCCGAAGGTCCCGAACGACCAGCAGTCCGCGGCGTCGTTGCCGTTGGCGTCGACCTCCAGCGAGGCGTTCTGCAGCGGCTGGCCGACCGGGGGCACCGGGCCGGCCACGCCGGGCCGCAGCGACCCGCCGATCACCTCGTGCACCGTCTTGACCATCGTGCCCTGGCTGGCGCGCGGCTGGAGCCAGTCCAGCAGCGCGTTGAGGTTGTCGGGGGTGATCGTGTACCCGGTGGCGCAGCCGTCGCAGACGTGGTGGAAGGTGAGCTGCACCCAGCCGCCGCCATGGCTCTCAGCCTGAGTCACCAGGGTCTTGACGTCATCCAGCGTCCACTGGTTGTCGACCGAGTCGGGTGCCCGGGTGAAGTACGGGTCGGCCGGCGGGATGGTCTCGGCGTAGTCGCAGCCCGGGCAGCCGTCGTCGGCCGGTGAGCGGATGTCGCCGACCTGGCGCGCGGAGTTGTAGCCGCAGCCGGCGACGATCTGCTCGACGGCCGGGTTGGCGTGCCCGTAAGGATAGGCGAAGTCAGTCGGCTCGAACCCCCAGTTGAGCAGGTTCATGCGGTCGTTGCAGACCTGGCGGATGGCCTCGTCACTGCTGAGGGTGGTGAGGTCGGCGTGGCCAACGGTGTGGCCGGCGATCTCGTTGCCGTCGCTGGCCAGGTCGCGGAGCTGGGACAGGGTGAGGAACCCCGAGGTGGTGCCGATGCGACCGGTGTTGACGAAGAAGGTGCCGTGCATGTCGTGCGCGGCCAGGATCGAGCGGGCGGCGTACTGCTCGGCGTGGCCGTCATCGAAGGTGAGCGAGACAACCGTCCGGTTCTGGGCTTCGGCTGCGGCGCCGGCCGGAGTGGCCGTGAGCGCGCCGAGCAGGGCCAGAACCAGCAGCGCGGACAGCCGCCGGCCGAGCCGTCGAGAATCAGCAGGGTTGCGGTTCACGGAGCGTTCTCCTTCGGTGTCGGTCGAACAGTCGGACGGGTGGTCAGGTGACCGGCGGGCTTCGCAGGTCGACGAGGCGGGGGTTGAGGTAGCCGAGAGTCCTGGGGCCGTGGGCGGCGATTCCGAAGTCCACCGCACCCGCGGCCAGCGCCGGGGCAAGTCTGACGGTCAAGGGGGCGCCGCGGTCGACGCGGACCGTGATCCGGTCCCCCTTGACGGTGATGTCGACCCGGCGATCACCGCCGGACGGCAGCCGCCTGGCCGCCAAAACCTCGACGCGTTCGCCCACCTGCTCGCGGATGCGGACGACTGCCTCCCCGAGCACTACCTCGACGCGGTCGCGGCTGCCGGGCGTACGTCCGGCGCGCACGCCGATGAAGGCTGTGGCCGCGCGGTCTCCTCCGGCCACGCCGGTGGTCAGCCGGTAGTCGGTCCACTGCACCGGGTTGACCGGGGCTGCGCAGCGTCCGTACCCAGAGGACGACACCCGCAGGGCCGGAGCACGGCCAGCGCTCCGGCGGATCCTGCAGCGGGCGCCGACGCCGGACCAGCCGAGCGTGGTGAGGTCAGCCGAGATGGGGTCGGGCTCGGCCCTGCGGAGCACGGCGAGTAGGCCAGCTGGGTCGAGGTCGCCGGTGACCGTGACACGGGGCAGCCGGTATGGATTGCTGTCTGGCGTCACCGGCTGCTCCTCGCCGCGGTTGCGGTCCTCGCCGGCGAACCCGAGCTTGAACCCGGCGTCACCGAGCAACCTGATGAGCCGTACGGAGATGGCGGGGTCGTTAGAAGGGTGGTCGGCGGCGCCGTACGGGAACGCGAACGCTCGCACCGGGTGGCCGATCACGTCCTGGAAGAACCGCTGGTTGCGGAGGAGGTCGGCCCGTACTCGGGCCTCCCACTGGTCGAGGGTCTCCTCGTGGTCGCCGACCAGCCGGTTGATGAGCGCCGGAGCCTGCGCTCCACCGCGGACGGTCGCCAGGTGGTGCAGGTCGTCGGTGTGGCCGCCGAACTCCCAGCGCCCGCTGGCGGCCATCCTCCGCACCTGCTCGGTCGACAGGTGTGAGCTCGGCCGGTGCGGTTCGGTCGCCGTGCCGGTCACGAGGAAGGCGACCGCGGTGAAGCCGTAGCGCTGCAACACCGGGTCGGCGTCCAGCCAGTTCGAGGCCAACCCGTCGTCGAAGGTGAGTAGGACCGGCCGCGGCGGGAGCCGCACCCGGTTGCCGGCCATCATGGCCTCGACGTCGGCCAGCCGGACCGAGTGGAAGCCAGCCTTGCGCAGCGTGTCCAGCTGGGCGGCAAACGTCTGAGGCGTGACGGTGGTGGGACTCCCGGTCGCGCTGGAGATGTCGTGATAGTCCAGCACCAACGGCGCGTCGCGGTAGACGGGGAAGTCGCGGGCGGCGACGGCGACGGACGGTGCCTGGTGCTGGGGGGGGTCGTAGGGGCGGGTCCTGACGACCCACAGTCCGGCCGCGACGAGCAGCCCCGCCAGCAGGGCGACACTGCCGGTGTAGTGCGCTCCGCGGCGCCAGCGGCTAGGCGACATTGGGTGTTCCCTGCGCGTCGCGGGTGCCCCACCTGCCATCGCGGATTCGCACGATGGCCCAGAGAAGTTGGAAGGAAAAGCCCACGTAGAAGAAGGTCCCGAAGAACGCGTATTTCCAGAGGCCGTCCCGGCGCAGCGAGCCGTAGAGCAGCCCGTAGGCCATCGAGATGAGGTACAGCCCGAGCACGTAGACGATCGGCAGGACGCCGGAGCCCCGGAAGGGGCACACCAGGTTGACGACCATGACAATCGGGCTGAGCAGCCCGGCGATCGTGCCGACCAGCACGCTCGGTAGGGCACGGGTGCGGGTCCGCCAGATGTGGGACAGCAGGATCGGTCCCTCCCTGGCCCACGACTTCTTCCAGCGGAGCTGCTGCTTGAAGAACTTGCGATAGCGGTCGGGGGCGTCGGTCCACGCCTCGGCGCGGGCGTCGTAGATCGTGGTCCAGCCCGAGCGGAGCACCATGTTGGTGAGGGCCCGGTCGTCGCCGTGGGTGCATTCGACGCCGAGAAAGCGCTGATGCTCCCAGGCCTCCAGCAGCCTGGCGACCGCGTCCCGCCGGTAGGCGGAGAAGCAGCCTGAGCAGCAGGCCACCGCCCCGAGGGTACTCTCGGCCGCCTTGAGCAGCTGGTAGGAGATGTAGTACCGGGCCGCCTGCATCCGGGTGAGCGCGTTGGCGCCGGCGTTGCGGACGTAGGTGAGTCCCGAGATGGCTCCGACGCGCGGGTCGGCAAACCCCTGCACCAGCCGGCGCACGCCCTGGGGGGCCGGGATCGAGTCGGAATCGACGAACACCAGGATCTCGGCGGAGGTCGCCCGGATCCCCGCCGCCATCGCGGCCCGCTTGCCCTGGTTGCTCCCGAGATCGACCAGGCGGACCCGAGCGTCGGGGTAACTCGCCGCCGCCTGGGTCATGTACTCCCAGGTGTCGTCGGTCGAACCGTCGTTGACGACCACGATCTCGAGCTTCGCGGGCGGGTAGTCGAGCGCCATCAGCGCATGGACGGTGCGGGCGACGGCCTCGCCCTCGTTGAAGGCGGGGACGATGACCGCGCAGGCGGGTTCCAGGCCCTTGTCCTTCGGCGGCCGGTAGAGCGCGGCCAGCGCGAAGCGGCTCAGCACATAGGTGGAGATCACCACCGTGTAGACCGCGGTCAGACTATCGAGCTGCAGCTGCGTCACCTTATGCACGACGTGCCAGCCGACCAGCGACAGCACGCCCAGCAGCAGGCCGATCGCACCGATCCGGGTCACGGTCCGCCCACCGGTATGGTCGGGGCCGGAGCGTCGTGGGCCGCCTGGTACTGGTAGGTGTAGTCCAGCAGCCGATGCACGTTGCTGAGGGCTCGGTAGTCGACCTCCGGGTGGCGGGTGCAGACGACCACCAGATCGTGTCGCTCGGGGTCCAGGACCCGTTCGGTCTGGTGCTCGACCCCGTCCAGCAGCACGCGCTGCACGAAGGGGTCGAAGTAGCGCACCCCGGCCCCGCGGGCGGCCAGGCCGCGCCAGATGTCCAGTGCCGGCGCCTCGCGGACGTCCTCGACGCCCGGCTTGTACGCCACCCCGACCAGCAGCACCCTGGCCCCGGCGACACCCAATCCGTCCGCGGAGAGCCGCTCCATGGCCTCGCTGACGACTCGGGCGGGCCGCGCGGCGATCCCGACCATGGCCGCTTCGACGACCGGAAGCTGCAGCCCGCTGGCGCGTGACTGCCAAAGCAGGTAGTGGGGGTCGACCGGGATACAGTGGCCGCCCACGCCCGGGCCAGGGCGGAACGCCATGAACCCGTACGGCTTGGTGGCGGCCGCGTCGATCACCTCGATAGGGTCGAGCCCGAGGTACCCGCAGGCCTCCGCGAACTCGTTGGCCAGCGAGATGTTGACCGCCCGGAAGGTGTTCTCCAGCAGCTTCACCATCTCGGCGGCCTCAGGAGAGGCGACCGTGTGGATCCGCTGGGTGATGGTCCCGAGCAGCCGGCTGGCGGCCGCCGTGCAGGCCGATGTAGCTCCGCCCAGCACCCGCGGGATCTGCTCCTGCGGGTAGCGCGCGTTGGCCGGGTCGATGCGCTCGGGCGCGAAGGCCACGTGCACGTCGAGCCCGATACGAAGACCGCGCGCCGCCAGCGGCTGGACCAGCATGCTGCTGGTCGTACCGGCATGCGAGGTCGAGGTCAGTACCAGCAGCTGCCCGGCTCGGGCATGGTCGACCGCCTGCTGGCAGGCCGCCTGCAACGGGCCGAGCATCGGCACATGGTGACGATCGACCGGGGTTGGCACGCAGATCAGCACCGCGTCGGCCCGGGCGAGCACCGAGGGGTCGTCGGTCAGCCGGAAGCGCGCCGGGTCGTCAAGCGCCACCCCCAGCCGCAGGTGGTCCTCGGGTAGAAGGTCAACGTCGCCGGTCCGGATGGCATCCAGGCGGACGGAGCTCACGTCCAGGCCGGTCACCTGGAGCCCCGCGGCGTGGAAGGCCAGCGCCGTCGGTAGGCCCACATACCCCATGCCGACGATGGCGACCGTGTCGGGTGCCTGGTGCGATGGCATCATTCGACCGTCACCGACTTCGCCAGGTTGCGCGGCTTGTCGACGTCGCGGCCGAGGCGCACGGCAAGGGAGCGAGCCAGGTGCTGCAGCGCCACCACCGACTCGAGCGGCCCCCACGGCGCCTCGTTGCGGAGCCCCGGAAGCGGGAAGGTGGCCCGCGGGTCGCGCCCCACGCGCACCAGCCGGCCGCCGCGGGCCTGGATCTCGGCCAGGCTTGCCTCGAGCTTGGTCGGTGTGCCGCCGTCCACCACAACCACCGGAGTGCTTCGCTCGATGAGTGCGATCGGTCCGTGCTTGAGCTCACCGGCCGGGCAGGACTCCGCCCACCGGTAAGTGATCTCCTTGAGCTTCAGCGCGCCCTCGGCGGCATAGGGCAAACCCGACCCTCGCGAGACGAACAGGAAACCCGGGGCGTCGCCGAGCAGCGCCGACACCACCTCCGCCACCGGCGCCGCCGCCAGGTTGGCCTGTTCCAGGCGCCGCGGCGTCCCGCTCAGCAGCGCCAGGAGCGACTCCAGGGCGTCGTGGTGGAGGCGGCCCGCCCGGCGAGCGCCGGCGAGCGCAAAGGCGACACCCGCCAGGACCTGGTTGGTGAACGTCTTGGTCGCGGCGACGCCGATCTCCGGTCCCGCCATGCAGTCCAGCACCGCGTCGGCGCTGCGGGCAAGCGAGGAGTGGGGGGCGTTGACGACCGCCAGCACCGGCCCGGACGAGGACCGCAGCGCCGCCAGGACGTCGGCAGTCTCCCCGGACTGGGAGAAGGCGACCGTCAGCATCCCGCGCTCCGGCACCTGCTGTTCCTCGTGCTCGGAGGCGATGACCAGCTCGGTCGGCAGGCCGGCGACGACCCGGACGACCCGCGCGGTCACCGCCGCGGCGTGCATCGAGGTCCCGCAGGCCACGAACCGCACCCGCTCGAAGGCCGGTACGCCGAGCCGGTCGAGCAGCACGCCGGAGCGGACGTCGGGCAGGAGCGTGTCAAGCAGACGGGCAGCCACGGCCGGTTGCTCGGCGATCTCCTTCTCCATGAAGTCCTGGTAGGCACCGACCTCGGCATCCGCCGCCTGCCAGGGCGTGGCGATGGCGGCCGGCGGAGGGAGGCTGCGCCCACGCGCATCGGTCCACCGCAAGCCCCCGTTCAGCTCGACCACGTCGCCGTCGCCCAGGACGTGCACCCGATCCGCCCAGCCCAGCAGCGCGGTGATGTCCGAGGCCGCGTAGGAGCCGTGCGGCCCGTCGGCGACGGCCAGCGGCGACCGGTGGCAGGCCACCACGACGCGGTCGGTGCCTTCGGCGACGGCGGCTAGCGCCCAGGAACCCTCCAGGCGGCCGACCGCGCCGTGAATGGCGGCGGCGAGGTCGCCGTCCTCCCGGTAGGCCTCCTCCACCAGGTGCGCGACAACCTCCGTGTCCACGTCCGACCCGAAGGTATGTCCGCGGTTGGCGAGGTCGCGCCGGAGCCGCTCGGCGTTCTCGATGATCCCGTTGTGGACCAGCGCGATCTTGCCGGTGCAGTCACGGTGCGGGTGGGCGTTGCGCTCGTTGACCTCGCCGTGCGTCGCCCATCGCGTATGGCCGATGCCGATCCCGCCGGCTGCCGAGTCGGCGACGCCGTCGAGTCCGGCTACCAGGTCGGCGGTTCGTCCGACCGCCCGGTGCACCCAAGGCAGGCCACCGGCGTCCGGGACGACCGCGACACCCGCGGAGTCGTAGCCTCGGTACTCGAGGCGCCGCAGTCCCGAGATGAGAAAGTCGAGCGCGGGCCGGTCGCGCCGACAAGCCACAATGCCACACACGCGCATTCCCCCAATTGGTTTTTCCGCGGGACACTGTTGGCGATGCTCCTCCCGCAGCCACCATGAAACCTGTTCACCGCCTCGGCGGGCATCGAGAGAATTGGCTTTCACACACACGCACGAGCGGGACTCACTACGGGAGATTTACGCAGCTGGGCGCCAATAATGCCGGCTTCGGCACCCTCTGACGGGAGCATCACAAAAAGTAGTCTCAGGAATCAGGTGTCCAGCCTGTCCGCCGGAGCTTCGGCGGCCAGCGAAGCATGCCGAGAGGATTCCGCGGGCCTTGTGCGAAGCACGTGCTGGCGCCGCCCTGAAATACTCCTTCGGTCCGCGCCGCATTGCCACCCGGCCGGGCGGTCCGATGCTCCTGCGGTGTGGTGGATCGGCCCGGCTTGGCGAGAGCGGGATGGGCTGTTTCGGGGATTGATAGGGTCGGGCGCATGCCCGAACCGAACCCGAGCTGACCGACCCCCAATGGGCTGCCCTGGAACCCCTGCTGCCACCCCAGCGGCCTCCGACTGGGCGGCCCAACAACCACCGCCGGGTCGTGGAAGCCATGGTGTGGTTGGCCCGCACCGGCGCATCCTGGCTGGACCTGCCGGCCTGCGATGGCTCTTGGAAGACGGTGGCCAGCCGCTTCGACCGCTGCCGCCGCGACAGAGTGTTCGACCCGGCTGCTGGTTGAGCCTGCAGCGGAGTATGGACGGTTGGGAGAGCGGGACGCGGTCAGTGGTGAAGGTGCCATAGACAGCGGCGGATCGGACGGCGTCAGGATCCTTGGTCGTGATACGGACGCCGACGGACTGGGACTGGGTCTGGGTCACCGGTCGGCTCTGGGTCGGCGACCCTTGATCGAGGGTGTAGTGGTGGTTTAGACGTAGAGGTACGTTCCGTACGGCAATCTTGAGAGAAGGCCTGGCAGCTTGTCCGATTTTCGGTCAAGAACTCATCTGGAATTCGATCCAGCCGGTACCACTTCGTGCCATTCGCTGCTACTCGCTGGATACGCTATACTCGGCCCTGACCTGCATGAATGGTTGTTCCTGCTGGTCACCGCCTGAGGGAAATATGGCTCTGGTTTGTCGTTGTAAGCGACGCGCTCTGGCCAGCTGAGCTACACGCCCCGGGAATGCGGGTCGCACGTCGTCCCGGTGACCTGCATGGTAGTGGCGCAGGCGGCGATTGTCCCATCCCCTGGCGAGTAAGCTAACTGGCCGCCGAACCCCTTGGAGGTGCTCGATGCTCGAGAAGCTGCTGCTGGCTGTCGACCAGTCGGAGCACAGCCGCAAGGCGATCCGGCGACGGTCGAGCTGGC
>Ga0307320_10000439_pt1 | contig 15006 bp, 17 predicted proteins | sample ER_DNA_369_FD_194495 | JGI IMG/M metagenome (GOLD analysis project Ga0307320, IMG submission 194495) | Bulk soil microbial communities from the East River watershed near Crested Butte, Colorado, United States - ER_DNA_369 | ecosystem: Environmental > Terrestrial > Soil > Floodplain | place...
GAGGCGGAGGCCCGGCGTAGGCTCGCGCTCGCGCAGATCCGCCAGTACCCGGATCCAGTGCTCCGGATGCAGGCGCGCGAGGTCCAGGAGTTCGACGGCGACCTCGAGAAGCTTGTCGAGCGGCTCCAGCATCTGCTTCGCGAGGCGACCGGGCTCGGGCTCGCGGCCACGCAGATCGGCGTCCTGCGCCGCGTCTTCGTCTTCCTGCCCGACCCGGAGCAGGAGCCGCTCGCGCTCGTGAACCCGCGCTTCAGCGCGACCTCCGAGGAGCGCGAGAGCGACACCGAGGGCTGCCTCTCGCTGCAGGGTGTCGTGATTCCGGTCGAGCGGCATACCTCGCTCACGCTGGAAGGGAAGAGCCCCACGGGCGAGGACGTGCGGCTCGAGCTCGACGGGTTGCCGGCGCGGGTCGCGCAGCACGAGCTCGACCATCTCGACGGCGTGCTGATACTCGACCGGACGACGCCGGACGCGCGCCGGGAGGCGCTCGGGCTCCTCCGGCCGCATCCGGCCATCGTCCGCTAGCGCGTTGCGCCTGGCCGTCGCCGCGACCGCTCCGCTCGGCGCGGACGTGCTCGAACGGCTGGCCCGGAAGCACGACGTCGCGTACCTGCTGACCCGGCCCGATCGGCCGCAGGGGCGCGGGCGGCGGATCGCTCCACCCCCGGCGAAGGAGGCGGCGCGGCGGCTCGGGATCGAGGTGCGCCAGCCGGAACGGTTAGAGGCCGGCTTCGAGCCGGAGGTCGACACGGTGGTGGTCGCGGCCTACGGGGTCTTGATCCCCGAGCCGGTGCTCGAGCGCGCGTCGTGGCTGAACGTCCATCCCTCGCTGCTGCCGCGCTGGCGCGGGGCCGCGCCGATCGAGCGCGCGCTGATGGCCGGCGACGAGGAGACGGGGGTGACGATCATCGCGCTGGTGCCGGAGCTCGACGCCGGACCGATCGCCGCGCAGCGGACGCTCCCGCTCGGGCCGGAGGACGACTTCGGCACCGTCTCGGCGCGGGCCGCGGAGGTCGCCGCGGAGCTGCTCGAGGAGGCGCTCCCGGAACCGCAGCTGAGGCCGCAGCCCTCGGAGGGCGTGACGTACGCGGAGAAGATCCGGCCCGAGGACCGCGAGCTCGACTGGAGCCGGCCGCCGCAGGAGCTGCTGAACCGGATCCGCGCCCTCTCGCCGCACATCGGCGCGCGCGCCGAGCTGCACGGGCGGCCGGTGACGATCTGGCGTGCGAGGGTCGAGGACGGGAAGCTCGTGCCGCTCGAGGTTCAGCCCGACGGGCGGCGGCGCATGGGCTACGACGAGTTCCTGCGCGGCCTGCCGTGAGACGTCGCTCGCGATGTCGACCGTGAGCATCTCTCCGGCGCGGCGGGCCGCGTTCGAGACGCTGCTGCGCGTCTTCGAGGACGACGCCTACGCCGACCGCGCCTTCCGCGCCGCGGCCGGGGAGCTCGACGCGCGCGATCGGGCGCTGGCGCAGCGGCTCGCCTACGGAACGATCCAGCGTGTTCGGACGCTCGATCACGGGATCGAGACGCTCGGCAGGCGGCCGGTGGCGCGGCTCGACCCACCCGTGCGAGCGGCGCTGCGCCTCGGCGCCTACCAGCTCGGGTTCTCGGACGTTGCGGCGCATGCGGCCGTGAACGAGTCGGTCGAGCTCGTGCGCCACGTCGGTCTCGAGCGGGCGGTGAAGTTCGCGAACGCGGTGATGCGGCGACTCGGTCTCGGCCTGCGAGAGCTCGTCGAGGCATTGCCCGAGCGGACCCCTGAGGAGGCGGGGCTCCGGCACTCGTACCCGGACTGGGTAGCGCAAACGTGGTGGCGTGACCTCGGCGGCGAGGACGCGCAGGCGCTGATGCGTGCGCAAAACGAGTCGCCGGAGACGGTCGTGCGGCGAAACCGGCTCCGGCCCGGCCGGGTCGAGGGCGAGCCCGATCCGGAGATCCCGGACGCGCTGCGGGTCGATCGTGTGGACGAGTGCGCGCTGGCGGTGGGGCTCGTCTGGCCGCAAAGCCGCGGCTCGCAGCTGGCGGGGATCGCGGTGGGAGCGCAGGAGGGCGAGCGGGTGCTCGACCTCTGCGCAGCGCCCGGCGGGAAGACGACGCAGCTCGCGCAAACGGCCGCCGAGGTCGTCGCCGTCGAGAAGCACGCGGGCCGCGCGCGTGAGCTCGAGGCCAACTGCCGCCGGCTCGGCGCGAAGAACGTGCGCGTCGTCAACGCCGATGCGCTCGAGCTCCCGGAGGACCTGGGCGGGTTCGACCACGTGCTGGTCGACGCGCCGTGCTCCGGCCTCGGCGTCCTCGCTTCTCGACCCGATCTGCGCTGGCGTGCGCGTCCGCTGCCCGAGCTCCAGGCGGATCTCCTGCGCATCGCGGTCGAGCGCGTGAAGCCCGGCGGAACTGTCACCTACGCGGTTTGCACGATCAACGCCGACGAGAACGAGGCGGTCGTCGACGCGGCCGGCCTGCAGGTCGAGCCTCTTGCGGAGTGGCCGCAGTTCGCGCATCCGCGACGGCCCGAGTTCCTGCTCACGCTCCCGCACCGCCACGGCACGTCGGGGTTCTTCATCGCTCGACTTAAACGGCCGCACCGGCAAAGCCGGCACGGCCTACCTTGGTCGGCGTCGCAAGCGACCGCCTTAGGATCAGTGCCGTGAGCTGGGACGACTGGATCCGGACGATCGAGATCGAGCCCTCGCTGTACGCGGCCGACTTCTCGCGGCTCGGGGAACAGGTCGAGATCCTGCTGCGCGCGGAGTGCCGCGTGTTCCACTTCGACGTCGGTGACGGGCACTTCGTCCCACCGATCACGACCGGGCCGATCGTTTTGCAGTCGATCGCGCCGCCCGTGCACCGAGTGGGCGCGGTGCTCGACTGCCACCTGATGATCGAGGCACCGGAGCGGCACATCCCGCAGTTCGCGGAGGCCGGGGCGGACAGCGTCACCGTCCACTTCGAGGCGTGCCCCGACCTGCCGGGAGTGGTCGCGCTCGCACGCGAGCACGGGCTGCAGGCCGGGATGGCCTTCAATCCCGAGACGACGGTGGAGGAGGCCGCCGGTGCAGCCCTGGCGGCCGAGGTCGACATCGTCCTCTGCATGAGCATCCACCCCGGCTTCTCGGGACAGGCGTTCATGCCGGAGTCGCTCGAGCGGGTCCGGTCGCTTCGCTCGCTCCTGCCCGAGTCGATGCACATCCAGGTCGACGGCGGGGTCGGGGCCGACAACATCCGCGCGCTCTACGACGCGGGGGCGACGCTGTTCGTGGCCGGGACGGCGATCTTCGGCCGGGAGGACCTGCCGCGGGCGTACCGGCGGCTCGTGCAGGACCTCGCGTGAGCCTCGAGCGAGCGCTCGAGCTCGCGGAGCGGGGGCGTGGGCGCGTGGAGCACACCCATCCGCTGGTCGGGGCCGTCGTCGTGCTCGACGGTGAGGTCGTCGGAGAGGGCTGGTACGCGGGCAAGGGCTCGGCGCACGCGGAGGTGATGGCCCTCGAGCACGCGGGAGAGCGGGCGCGGGGGGCAACGCTGTACGTCACGCTCGAGCCGTGCGCGCACCATGGGCGAACGCCCCCGTGCGCGGACGCGGTGGCTGCGGCGGGAATCGCGCGAGTGGTCGCCGGGGTGGGCGACCCCAACCCGAAGGTCGACGGGCGCGGATTCGCGCGGCTGCAGGCAGCGGGGGTGGAAGTCGAGGTGGTCGATCTGTGGCAGGCGCGGCAACAGAACGAGGCGTGGCGGGTGTGGATTTCCCGGGGTCGGCCGTTCGTGACCTACAAGGTCGCGATGACCCTGGACGGGCGAGTGACGGTTCCCGGATCGCGCTGGGTCTCCGGCGAGCCGAGCCGGCGGCGCGTCCACGAGCTGCGGGCGGCCTCCGACGCGGTCGCGGTCGGGATGGGAACCGTCCGCGCCGACGACCCGGCTCTCACGGCGCGTGGGGTGGAGGTGACGACGCAGCCGCGCAGGCTCGCGTTCGGCCGGGGGCCGCTGCCGGACGGCTCGGAGCTGGAGCTGCAGTCGGGACCGCTCGAGGAGGAGCTCGGCGCGCTCGCGGGGGAGGGCGTTCGCTCTCTCCTGCTGGAGGGCGGCCCGACGCTGGCGGCGTCGTTCTTCGCCGCAGACCTTGTCGACAAGGTGCTTGTGTTCGTCGCTCCGACGCTGGCGGGCGAGGGCCCGGGCCCGGTCGCGGCGCTCCCGGAGCCGCGCGCGCTGCACCGCCTGTCGGCCGAGCCGGTGGGTGACGACGTGCTGCTGACGGCGTACGTCCACGAGCCCTGATAGGGAGGTGCCCCGGCGCCGGCGATCAGGCGGCGCCGCGAACCGGGCAAAGCGGCCGGCGGGTCGTAGTACGGTTCGCCGGGCCTCCTCCCCGAGGCGATCGTATGCCGGAAATGCGCGCGTGTCTGTCACGCCGTGTGACGAAAGCGTTACTGTCGGCGAGCAGGGCCGGGCTACGCTTCCCATGTGTTCACGGGGATCGTTCGCGAGCTTGGCCACGTCGTCTCGGCCGAGCGAAACGGCGGGGGCGTCCGCCTCCGAGTCGAGGCGGCAGAGACGGCCTCCGGCGCCCGCCTCGGCGACTCGATCGCGGTCGCCGGTTGTTGCCTGACCGTCACCGCCGTGGATGACGGCGCGCTCGAGTTCGACGCCGTCCCGGAGACGATCGCGCGCAGCAACCTCGGCCGGCTCGCGCCGGGGTCTGAGGTCAATCTCGAACCGGCGCTGCGAGCCGGGGAGCCGCTCGGCGGCCACTTCGTGCAGGGCCACGTCGACGGCGCGGGGCGCGTGCTCGCGCTCTCTCCGGAGGGCGACGGCGCGCGGCTGCGCCTCGGGCTTGAGCCCGAGCTCCTTCGTTACTGCATCGAGAAGGGCTCGCTCACCGTCGACGGGGTCGCGCTCACGATCGCGGCGTTGCGCGACGACGGCGTCGAGGTCGCGCTCGTCCCGTTCACCCTCGAGCACACGACGCTCTCCTCGCTCCAACCGGGCAGCGAGGTCAACGTCGAGGTCGACCTGCTCGCGAAGTACGCCGAGCGGCTGTCCTCCTCCTGAGGGTTACGATCCGACCCGTGATGGACACGACCGAGCGCTCCACCGCCTTCGCGACCGTCGAGGAGGCGATCGAGGACATTCGCCGAGGCAGGTTCGTCGTCGTCGTCGACGCGGCCGACCGCGAGAACGAGGGTGACCTCACGATTGCCGCGCAGTTCGCCACGCCTGAGGCGATCAACTTCATGGCCACACACGGCCGCGGCCTGATCTGCCTCTGCCTCACGGAAGAGCGCTGCGACGAGTTGCGGCTGCGGCCGATGACGGAGCGCAACGAGACGCCCTTCGGCACGGCGTTCACGATCTCGATCGAGGCTCGCGAGGGCATTAGCACCGGCATCTCGGCACGTGACCGCTCGCGCACGATCCAGGTCGCAATCGACCCGAGCAAGGGCCAGGGCGACCTCGTCGAGCCCGGCCACGTGTTCCCGCTGCGCGCCCGCGCCGGCGGCGTCCTCCGGCGCGGCGGCCAGACCGAGGCCGCGGTCGACCTCGCGCGGCTCGCCGGCCTCAACCCTGCCGGCGTCGTCTGCGAGGTCATGAACGACGACGGGACGATGGCGCGCGTGCCCGACCTGATCCCGTACTGCCGGGAGCATGGGCTGAAGCTGATCACCGTTGCCGACCTGATCGAGTACCGGCGCCGGCACGAGAAGCTCGTCGAGCGCACGACGTCGGTGCGCCTGCCGACGGCCTACGGCGAGTTCACGGCCGTCGCCTTCCGGGAGCGGCTGACCGGCAAGCACCACCTGGCGCTCGTGAAGGGCGAGGTGGACGGAGCCCATGACGTGCTCGTCCGGGTGCACTCCGAGTGCCTCACCGGTGACGTCTTCCACTCGCTGCGCTGCGACTGCGGCGAGCAGCTCGACCAGGCGCTCCAGCAGATCGCAGCCGAGGATCGCGGAGTCCTGCTCTACATGGCGCAGGAGGGGCGTGGGATCGGGCTCCTGAACAAGCTGCGCGCCTACGAGCTTCAGGAGCAGGGGCGCGACACGGTCGAGGCGAACCTCGAGCTCGGCTTCGCAGCGGACGCGCGCGACTGGGGGATCGGGAACCAGATCCTCGCCGACCTCGGACTCACCACGATCCGGATCCTGACGAACAACCCGAAGAAGATCAGCGGGCTCGAAGGGTACGGTCTCACCGTGGCCGAACAGGTCCCCATCGAGACGCCGCCGAACTCGGAGAACCGCCGCTATCTCGCTGCGAAGCGGGACAAGCTCGGCCACCGGCTGCACCATCAGGACCTGCGCTTCGATCCGGAGGAACCGTGAACGAGGGGCTAGACCAGCCGCGCCTCGGCCTGACGCCGGAGCCCGACGAGGAGCGGCGCGAGGACGTGCACGAGACCGAGCCGGCGGAGACCGACGAATGGCCCGAGGCAGAGCCGGCGGCCGAGGCGGAGCCGGCGGTCGAGCCGGAGGAGGAGGTCCCGGCCGAGGAAGACGAGCTCCCACGCTTGCGGGGGGCCGAGCACGCCGCCGGCGACCTGCAGATCCCGGATGGGTACGGGGTCATCGAAGGCGAGCCGACCGGCGCGAGGCGCGCGGTGGGCGTCGTGGTCGCGCGCTTCAACGGCGAGCTGACGGGCGAGCTGCTGGCCCGAGCCCTCGGCGAACTCGAGCGGGCCGGAGTGGGGCGCGAGGCGGTGACCGTGATCCCGGTTCCCGGCGCCTTCGAGCTGCCGCTCGCCGCGATGGCGCTGGCGAAGACGCGTCGCTACTCCTGCATCGTCGCGCTCGGCGCCGTTGTGCGCGGAGAGACGCCGCACTTCGAGTTCGTCGCGAGCGAGGCGGCGAGCGGCCTCCAGCTGGCGGGCCTCGAGACCGGAGTCCCGGTCGCATTCGGCGTGCTCACGACCGAGAACGAGGAGCAGGCCCGCGCCCGGCTGGACAAGGGGGCCGAGGCGGCGCGCACCGCGCTCGAGATGGCCGACGTGTTCTCCCGATTGCGAGCGGCTGCCGGCACCGCGCCTGCTTGAGCCCCGTCCCGGCACTGCCTCTTTGGTCGGGCGCTGTCTCATCCGCCGGCGCCCCCATAACGGCCACGCGTGGTCGGCGCCGCCAGGGGCGCGGCCTCCATTGGTCGGCGCCGCCAAGTCGGCGCCTTGGGTTACACTCCGCCGCCGTGTCCAAGGTCTGCGCAATCTGTGGGAAGAAGCCGTCGTTCGGCAACAACCGGAGCCACTCGATGGTGGCGACCAAGCGGCGCTTCAATCCGAACCTCCAACGCGTCCGCGTGTTGCTCGACGGCAAGGCGACGCGGGCGTACGTCTGCACGCGCTGCCTCAAGGGCGGCAAGGTCCAGAAGGCCGTCTAGCTCTCGACCGCGACAAGCATCGCGACGGCGTGCAGCCGGCGGTCCTCGCAACCGACCACGCGCGCGGGGACGTCTAAACGGCCGATGGACGAGAGCGGTCTCACCATTCCGTCCGAGCTGGGAAGGGTCACGGTCTCGCCCGGCGCGATCGCGCAGATCGTCGGACGGGTGGCCGCGGAGTGCTACGGCGTCGTGGGCATGTCGCTCCGCTCGCCGGGGGCTGCGCGCGACCGCGTCACGCGGCTTCTGCCGAAGGGCAAGCCCGCGCGCGGGATCGTCGTGCGCAACGTCGACGGTGCGATCGCGCTCGATCTCTACGTGGTCGTCGCGTACGGGCTCAACCTCGCGGAGGTAGCAGCGACGGTCCGCTCCCAGGTCGCATACGAGGTGGAGCGCCTGACCGGCCTTCAGGTCGCCTCGGTGGACGTCCACATCCAGGACGTGAAGCGGACGGCATGAGCGACCTCGAAACGGTTCGCCGTCTCGCCCGCGCGGCGCTCGTCTCGCTCGAGCTGAGCCGTGAGCGGATCGACGACCTCAACGTCTACCCGGTGCCCGACGGCGACACCGGCACGAACCTCACGCTCACGGTGCGCGGCGTCGTCGAGGCGCTCGACGCCTCCACCGCCACGGATCGCCCGGCGCTCGTGCACGAGGTGACCCGCGCCGCGCTGATGTCGGCCCGCGGCAACTCGGGCGTGATCCTCTCGCAGATCGTCCGCGGCGCCGCCGAGGTCCTCGGCGCGGCCGACGCGGTCGATTCGGAGGTCGTCGCGCGGGCGTTTCGAGGCGGCAGTGACGAGGCGTACCGCGCCGTGCGCAAGCCCGTGGAAGGGACGATGCTGACCGTGATCCGCGAGCTGGCCGAGGCCGCGGAGACGGCGCCGCGCACCGAGCCTCCGGACCTGCTCGCCCTGCTCGTCGAGCGCGGGGAGGAGGCGGTCGAGCGCACGCCCGAGCAGCTCGACGTCCTGCGCGACGCCGGTGTCGTCGACGCGGGCGGCGCCGGGCTCGTCGAGCTCGTCCGCGGCCTGGCCGCCGCGGCAGCGGGCGAGGAGCTCGCCGAGCCGCCCACGCGGCGCTACGAGCCGCTGGATCACGACGCCGTGCATCGGGAGCTCTCGCGCTACCGCTACTGCACGACCTTCGTCGTCGAGGGCGACGCTCTCGACCAGGGCGTGCTGGAAGCGGAGCTGGAGCGGCTCGGGGACTCTCTACTCGTCGTCGGCGACCCGACGGCGCTCAAGGTCCACGTCCATACCGACGACCCGGGCGCGGCTCTCACGCTCGGCACGGCGGCGGGAGCGATCGAAGGCGTCGAGATCGCCGACATGCACCGCCAGACCGAGGAGCGCGAGGAGCGGCTGCTCGCCGCGCTGCCCGGCGGCGCGGCCCGGTCCGGGGTAGTCGCCGTTGTCGCGGGCGAGGGGAACCGCCGCCTGTTCGAGGACCTCGGTGCCGAGAGGATCGTGGCAGGCGGGCAGACGATGAACCCCTCGACCGCCGATCTGCTCTCGGCCGTCGAGTCTGTCGCCGCGGACGAGGTGGTGCTGCTTCCGAACAACTCGAACGTCCTCATGGCCGCCGAGCAGGCCGCGCGGGTCGCCGGCAGGCAGGTGGAGGTGGTGCCGACCGAGTCGATCCCCGCCGGCCTCGCCGCGCTCGTTGCGTTCCACGGCGAGCGGTCGGCCGAGGAGAATGCGGCCGCGATGCGGGAGGCACTAGCCGGCGTCGTGACCGGCGAGGTTACGATCGCTTCCCGCGACGCCTCTACCGACGGCGTCGCCATCCGCGAGGGCCAGTACCTCGCGGTGCTCGACGGCACGATCGTCGCCTCGGGCGCCGGCTTCGACGACGTCGCCCGCGCCCTGTTCGGCCGGTTGCTGGCCGAGCCGCGTGACGTGCTCACGATCCTGCGAGGCGAGGATGCGCCACCCCTGAACGGTCTCATCGACGAGCTCACCGCGCGTCACCCGGAGCTCGAGCTCGATGTGCACGAAGGCGGGCAGCCGCACTACCACCTTCTCCTCTCCGCCGAGTAGTCTCGGAAGGGTGAGCGAGCCGCCGATTCGAGTCGTTCTGGTCGAGGACAACGAGGTCTTCCGCGAGGCGCTCGAACTGCTGCTGGGACTGCGCTCCGACATGCAGGTCGTCGCCTCCGTCCCCGACGGCAACGACGCGGCGGCCGCGGTCGCGAAGCTGCGCCCGGACGTGGTGCTGATGGACTACCGGCTGCCGGGGCTCGACGGCGTCCAGGCGACGCGCGCCGTGATGGAGGCGTGCCCGGAGACTGCCGTCGTGTGCCTCACCGCCTCCGCGAACATGCGCGAGCGCGACGCGCTCACCGAGGCCGGCGCGGTCGCGTGCTTGCGCAAGGACACCGGCCTGGACGCGATCGTCGAAGCGATCGTCGAGGCGGCCCGCGCGCGGGCCGCCTAGTTCCCTAGTGCAGCTCACCGCCGAGAACACGGCGATCGTCGTCGACTCGACCGCGGACTTCCCGGAGGCGCCGCAGCGGTTCCCGAACTGGCGCGTCGTCCCGCTCTACGTCCGCTTCGGCGACGAGAGCTACCGCGACTACGTCGAGCTCGAGCCGGAGGCATTCTACGCGCGCCTGCGCGGCGCGGTCGAGACGCCGTCGACCTCGCAGCCGACTCCGGGTGACTTCCTCGCCGCCTACGAGGAGCTTTCGGGCTACGAGCGGATCCTCTCGCTGCACATCGCGGGGAAGCTGTCGGGGACGATCGAGAGCGCCCGTTCCGCGGCAAGGCTGCTCGACGACGACCGCGTCCGCACGATCGACTCGGAGAGCGCCTCGGCCGCGATCGCGATGCTCGGCCTGGCGATCCAGCGGCGGCTCGAGCACGGCACGAGTGACGAGGAGGTGGACGCGCTCGTCGCGCGCTACCGTCGCGAGTCCGGCCTGCTCTTCACGGTCGAGACGCTCGAGTACCTCGCGCGCGGCGGGCGCATCGGCCGCGCCCGCGCCTGGGCCGGCGAGCTGCTGAACATCAAGCCGATCCTGTCGATCAGGGAGGGTGAGGTGCTGCCGGTCAAGCGCGTGCGCGGGAACCGCAAGGCATTCGGGGAATTTGCCTCCGCCTTCGAGGCCGGCACGCGAGACGTGCCGACACTGCGCGTCGGGATCGCGCACGCAGACGCGCCCGAGCGGGCCGAGGCGCTGAGGAAGATGGTTCGGCACACGCGTCCCGCGGCCGAGTTGGAGCTCGTGACGACGCTAGGCCCGGTCGTCGGCGCCCACGCGGGGCCGGGCACCGTCGGCTTCTTCTGGTTCGACGACGCGTAGGAGCTTCGCCCGCCCCCGGGCGTCTGCGGCTGTTCCTAGACTGGCCGCGTGGCCAAAGGCTTCGCCGGAACCGAGCCGCCCGCGGCGTGGCCGCGCCTGGCCGGGACGCCGCACCCCCACCTGGCTGCGGCGCGAGTCTCGTCGCTTGCCGGGGTAGGGCCGGCGCTCGAGAAGAAGCTCGCAAAGCTCGGTCTGCGCACCATCCGCGACGTGCTCGAGCACCGGCCGCACAGGTACGAGGCAGCCGTTCCGGAGCGCCGGATCGCCGACCTTCTCGCCGAGGAGGAGACCGCGATCGCCGGCGAGGTGCGGTCGGTCTCGATACGACGCCCGCGGCGGAACCTTGCGATCGTGCAGGCCCGCGTCGCCGACGAGAGCGACGAGATCACCGCGGTCTGGTTCAACCAGGCGTGGCTCGCGGAGAAGCTCCAGCCGGGCACGCGCGTCCGCCTTCGCGGCCAGTTGAAGCGGAACGGCTTCCAGGTTCGCTCGTACGACCTGAACGGGGTCGCCGCGACCGCCGACTTCGCGCCGGTCTACCCGGCGAGCGAGGAGGTGACGCCCCAGCGCCTGCGCGGCCTCGTCGAACGGGCGCTGCCGCACGCGCGGGACCTGCCCGACCCGCTTCCCGCGGAGCTGAAGGTCGCCGAGAGCCTGCCGCTGCGGGCCGACGCGCTCTGGGCGCTGCACCGGCCGCGCTCGCTCGACGAGGGAGAGGCGGGCCGGCGAAGGCTCGCGTTCGACGAGCTCCTGATCCTGCAGGTGGGGCTCGCGCGCACGCGGGCGGGGAGGGCGGCGGCGGTCGCACAGCCGCTCGGCGAGCCGGGAGAGCTGGTCGCGCGCTATCGGGGCTTGCTGCCGTTCGAGCTCACCCCCGATCAGGAGCGGGCGATCTCGGAGATCGACGTCGACCTGGCGCAGGTGGCGCCGATGCAGCGGCTTCTGCAGGGCGATGTCGGCTCGGGCAAAACGGTCGTGGCGCTGTACGCGCTGCTGCGGGCCGTCGAGGCCGGGCGGCTCGGGGCGCTGATGGCGCCGACCGAGACGCTCGCTGAGCAGCATTTCCTGACGATCGACCCGCTGTGCGCAGAGCTCGGCGTGCGCGTGGCCCTGCTCACGGGCTCGGTCAAGTCGGAGCTCGAGGGCGCACAGGTCGTGGTCGGAACGCACGCGCTGATCCAGGAGGGCGTCGAGCTGCGGGAGCTCGCCGTTGCGGTGGTGGACGAACAGCACCGCTTCGGCGTCGAGCAGCGCAGGGCTCTGACCGCAGGAAGTCCGTCTGCCGGGGTAAACGCGTCGCGGGCTGAGCCCGCGCCGCTCTCAAGCGGCACCGCAAGCGGTGCCGCTGGCAGCGAGCAGAAGCGCCCGCCATATGAACCGCGGGCGCCGCACGTCCTGCACATGACCGCGACGCCGATCCCGCGCACGCTGGCGCTGACGCTGTACGGCGACCTCTCGGTGACCGAGATCGCGAAGCCGCCGGCGTCGCGCAAGCCGATCGTCACCTCGTGGGTCACGGCCGAGCGGTCGTCGGAGGCGTATCGGCGGTTGTGCAAGCACCTCGACGACGGGCGGCAGGCGTACGTCGTGTGCCCCCTGATCGAGGAGTCCGAGACGTCCCAGTCGCGGGCGGCGGAGGTCGAGGCCGAGCGGCTGCGGCGGGCGGAGCTGCGGCAGTACCGCGTCGGTCTTCTGCACGGACGGCTGCGGCCGGCCGAGCGGCGTGACCGGATGGCGCAGTTCAAGGCCGGTGAGCTGGACGTGCTGGTCGCGACGACCGTGATCGAGGTCGGCGTCGACGTCCCGAACGCGACGATCATGATCGTCCAGGAGGCCGACCGGTTCGGGCTCGCACAGCTGCACCAGCTACGTGGGCGCGTGGGGCGCGGGGCGGAGCAGTCCTACTGCCTGCTCATCTCGCGGCCGCGAGAGGAGCTCACGGACAACGCGCAGGAGCGGCTTCAGGCGCTCGTCGACTCGAGTGACGGGTTCGAGCTGGCCGAGAAGGACCTGGAGCTGCGCGGGGAGGGTCAGCTCCTCGGGACCCGGCAGGCCGGCATCTCCGATCTGCGCTTCGTCCACTGGCGGGCCGACCGGCCCTTGCTTGAGCGCGCGCGGGCGGCGGCGGGGGGCTTGGTCGACTACGAGGGCCCGCTCGCCGACGAGGTTCGGGAGTTCTTCGGCGATCGCGAGGCGGCGGCGTGAAACGCCGCGTGGAGGGCGCAGGGGGGAACCGGGATGTTCCCCCGATGGAGATCCGAGGCGGAGCCGAGGCGACCTCCGAGGGAGAAGGGGGCCCGTGGGGGAACCATGGTTTCCCCCACGCGACGGAGCCGGGGACGGAGCCGGCGTGAGCTCCCTGGGGCGGCGACGGCTGGTTCGGGCGCTGAAGGCTCGCGACGACGCCAAGCGTTGGAGGGCCGCGACGGCGCTCTCCCAGGTCGACGATCCGCGGACGGTGCGCCGCGTCGAGCGCCTGCTCGAGAGCCGAGGTCACGACCAGGGCCGCGCGGCTGCCGCCTACGTGCTCGGGTTCAGCGGCGAGACCGACGTCTCGGGCGTCCTCGCGCGGCGGCTCACGGACACCGACGAGAGCGCGGTCGTTCGCGCCCACGCGGCCGAGGCGCTCGGGCACCTCCTTCAGTACCAGCCGGTGCTCGCGGACATCCGGACCGCGATCGCCTCGTGCCTCCGCGATCCAGAGCCGGAGGTGCGGTTCTGGTGCGCCTTCGCTGCTGGCGTCCTGGACCTGCAGGAGTCGCGGCCTCAGCTCGAGCGGATGAAGGCCGACGAGGCGAGCATCCAGGGCTGGTGGACCGTCGGCCAGGAGGCCGAATGGGCCCTCCGGTGCCTCGACGGCGAAGAGGACCCGCCGCTCCCCGAGCCGGCCTAGGCCACGCCGTGCGGATCATCGCCGGCTCTCGGAAGGGCGCTCGAATCTTCGCGCCGAGGGGCACGGACACCCGGCCCACCGGAGACCGCGTGCGCGAGGCCGCGTTCAACCTGATCGGCCCGGGCGGAGCCGAGGACGCGAAGGTGCTCGACCTCTTCGCCGGCTCCGGCGCGATGGGGCTCGAGGCGCTGAGCCGCGGAGCCGCGCACGCCACCTTCGTCGAGAGCGATCGCGATGCCTGTCGTGCCATCAACCGCAACCTCGACAAGCTCGGCCTCGACGACGCGACCGTCCTCTGCCAGGACGCGCTGACTGCCCTCCGAGCCGATGCGCGCGCGGGCACCCGCTACGATCTCGTGCTGGTCGACCCGCCCTACCGGAGGTTTTCTTCCCTGCAAAACGTGCTGATTCAGCACCTGCCCGAGATCCTTGCGCCCCACGGCCTGCTGCTCGTGGAGACCGGGTCGGACACCGACGAGCCCGACCTACCCCCGCTCGCGAAGCGAACGAGTCGCCGCTACGGGGCAGCGCGCCTCACCCTCTTCGAGCCCCAGGGCCCTTGATTACCGCGATCTCCCCAGGCACCTACGACCCCGTCACGAACGGGCACATCGACGTGATCACGCGTGCGGCCGGGATCTTCGACCGCGTGGTGGTCGGCGTGGTCGGCACGCCGCAGCACAAGGAGCCGATGTTCACGCTCGACGAGCGAGTCGGCTTCCTGCGCGAGAGCCTCGACCAGGTCGACAATGTCGAGGTCGACGTGTTCTCGGAGCTCGTCGTCGGCTTCGCGCGCAAGTGGGACGCGAAGGTGATCGTCAAAGGGCTACGCGTGATCTCCGACTTCGAGTGGGAGTTCCAGATGAACCAGCTGAACCGCACGCTCGCTCCCGACGTCGAGACGGTCTACGTGATGGCGAGCCCGCAGGTGAGCTTCGTCTCCTCGAGCGGCGTGAAGGAGATCGCGAGCTTCGGCGGAAAAGTGGACGAGCTCGTGCCAGAGGCCGTCGCACGCAGATTCAAGGAGCTCTTCCCGGACGGCCGGCCCGGAACGCCGGAGAACCCTCAGGAATGAGCGAGACACAGAACATCGAGACGATGCTGGCGGGTGGAGGCGAGGTCCGACTCGAGCGCCGCCAGGCGCAGGACGTTCTCCAGAAGCTCCGCGCCCGCGGCGCAGGCAGCGATGCGGCCGACCAGCTCGAGACTCGCCTGTCGCAGTCGGACGAGGTCGTCCTCGCATCGCACGAGGCAGGCGCCCTGCTCGAGGAGCTGCGCGCGAGTGGCCGCCGCTGGGTCTTCGGCAGCGACGCCCAGCGGCAGCGCCCGATCCCGCGCGTGCCCGAGCCGGAGCCGGTGCCCGAGCCGGAGCCGGAGCGGCGCGGAGGGTTCCGCAGGCTCTGGCGTCGTTAGGCGCCTGTAAACTCCGCGAAACCATGGATGT
>Ga0307320_10000443_pt1 | contig 14954 bp, 12 predicted proteins | sample ER_DNA_369_FD_194495 | JGI IMG/M metagenome (GOLD analysis project Ga0307320, IMG submission 194495) | Bulk soil microbial communities from the East River watershed near Crested Butte, Colorado, United States - ER_DNA_369 | ecosystem: Environmental > Terrestrial > Soil > Floodplain | place...
GGATCTGCGGCGAGACCGACTGGAGAGGGCGATGGGGTCCCAAAGAACGGACAACGAACGCTTCTCCATCGTGTGTCTCTCCTCGCAGGACTGGCGGACACCCTTGCCCACGAATCGGCAGCAGGTCATGCTGCGGGCCGCTCGAAGCGGTCACTCGGTCCTCTTCGTGGAGACGGGGCATTTTCTTGGCAAGCATCTGGCATCGCTTGTCCGCGGCCCTCACCGTGCCTCCCTCGCCGAGCGATTGTTCGCGACCGAAGAAGGCGCCTCCGGTGTGCGCCTACGCAAGGCAGTGAACCTTGTTCCCTGGGGCTCCAGGTTCCGGGCGGCAAACGCGGTGAACGCGGCACTCACCGCTCGGCTGCTGCGGCGCCTGGCGACACGGATGCCCGGGCCGGTGGTCCTTTGGATCTACGACCCGGGCGCCGCCCGCATGGCAGGTTCGTTCGGGGAGGCCTTCGTCGTCTACGACTGTGTCGACGATTACCCGGCGCAGACGACCTCGGCGAACCGGCGCGACCAGATCGAGGTCTACGAGCGGATGCTGACCAGGAGCGCCAACCTTGTCTTCGCCACGAGCAGGACGATGTTCGAGCGACTCCGGCCCCTCAACGCCGGCACTCACCTGGTGTCGAATGCCGGGGACTACGACCACTTCGCACGGGCCGTCGATCGGTCGATCACCGCTCCCGCGGTGGAGGGCTTGACACGCCCTGTGATCGGTTTCACCGGCAACTTCCTCTCCGCGAAGGTGGATTTCGCCCTTCTGGAGGCGATCGCGCGCGAGCGTGCACATTGGACGTTGCTCCTGATCGGGCCGGCTACCGTCCAAACCCGCCCTGTACTCGACCGGCTCGGCAGGCTTCCGAACGTTCATTGGCTCGGACCGAGGCCCTACGCGGATCTCCCCCGGTACGTCGCTGCGTTCGATGTCGGCCTGATCCCCTACGTCTCTAACGCGTACACGCGGAGCTGCTTTCCGCTGAAGCTCTACGAATACCTTGCGGCAGGCAAGCCGGTCGTCGCGAGCGGCGTCCCCGAACTGGCGGGGATGGAGCCCGACGTCGCCCTCGTCGAGGGAACGACGGCGTTCGTCGAGGCGGTCGAGGAAGTCCTTGTTCAAGACGCCGAGGCGGACCGGATTCGGCGCAGAACGCTCGCAGCCCACAACAGTTGGGAGGCGAAGACCGAGCGGCTGCTCGAGCTCGTGCACCGAGAGCTCCACAAGCGTCCGGCCTGACCGTCCATGCGCATCCTCATCGCCAGCGGCACCTGGTACCCGGACAAAAATGGCGTGGCGCGGGTGGCGAGTGAGGTCGGTCGTCGCCTCGCCGACCGGGGGCATGAGGTGACCGCCGTCGTGCCGCAGGCCCCGAACCTCACGGCGGATGACCAGACCGGCTCGCTGAGGGTCCTGCGGGCGATCAGGCGTGGGGCTCTCCCGTTGCTCGCGAACGATGTCGTCGAGACCACTCGTCGCTCCCGCGGGCTGGGGCGGATCGACGTCCTGCTCGCGCACGGGTCCGCAGCCGCCGTGGGACTCTCGCGCGCCCGGCTTGGGGCGCCGTTGGTACTCGTCTACCACGCATCGCTTCCGCGCGAGCTCCGCTTTATGCGGTCGCGATTGCCGTGGGGTCGCGAGCGCTTCATGACCTACATCAACGAGCCAATCGCCTACGGGCTCGACCGAGTGGGCCTCGGGCGTTGTGACCGGATCTTGGCACTGAGCGCCTACTCCCGGTCCCTCCTCGTGACCGACCATGCCGACCAAGTTCCGAAGATCCGAGCGGTCTCTGGAGGAGTGGAGACGAGCACCTTCTCCCCGCTCGACGGAATGCAGGCCGCTCGGGCGCGCCTCGGTGCCGACCCGGCGCGGCGCTTGCTCGTGACGGTGCGCCGGGCCGAGCCGCGGATGGGTATCGAGCAGCTCCTGGGGGCGGTTCGGATCATGGCCGACGAGGATGTCGACTTGGCAGTCGTGGGCGGCGGCCTCCTCACGGTCGAGCTGCGCCGTCTCGCGACGGAGCTCGGCGTCGACGGCCGGGTGCGATTCGTGGGACCAGTGGGCGAGGACGAGTTGCACGACTGGTACCGGGCAGCCGACCTCTTCGTGCTTCCCACCGTCGCCTACGAGGGCTTCGGGATGGTCACCGTCGAGGCCCTGGCGAGCGGGACGCCGGTCGTCGGAACATCTGCAGGTGCCACGCCCGAGCTGCTCGAACCGCTCGATCCGCGTCTCGTCGTCGGGGACTCGGATCGGGACTCGCTGGCGGCTGCGATCCGGCAGGCGCTCGCCTTCGTGAACGACGATTTCCGCGCGCGGTGCCGCCAGTACGCGAAGGACCACTTCGAGTGGGAGCGTGTCATCCCGAGCTGGGAGGAGGCTCTGGGAGACGCGGTGAGTGACAAAAACCGCTCGTGGGCAGGCCAAAAGCGGTTTCCAAACGGCTATCCTCAATATCCTTGACGGCGGGAGACGTCTACCGCGCCCTTTGGCGCCACAAGGTGTTCATCGCCGTGCTCACGGCCGCGTTCGTTGGGGCGACCTGGTACGTGACCAAACGGCAGACGCAGGAGTACGAAGCGTCGGCGCTCGTTCGCGTCCAAGAGAGAGGCCGCAAGGCGGGTGACGCCGCCTCGGCCCTGCAGGCGTCTCAGACGCTCGCCCAGGTCTACGCGAAGATCATCGACTCGGGAGCGCTCGCGGGGCAGACGAAGAAGCTCGTCGCCGGCAAGGTCCGAAATCTCTCCGAGGCAAAGGTCTCCGCCACCCCTGTTCAGGATCTCGACCTCCTAACCATCACGGCCCGGAGCACGAATGCGCGACGCGCCACGGTCGTGGCGAGTGCGACGCCGATCGCGCTCAGGGCGTTCATTCGCGACTCGGGCTCACAGAGCGAGCACGTCGTTACGGTGGACACGACGCCGAGTTCGGCCGTCTCGAAACACCTGGCGCTTAACGTGGCTCTCGCGCTCATGCTCGGCCTTATCTTCAACGGAGCCCTCGCGCTCGTCCTCGAGCTGGTTCGCGACCGTCTTCCCGAGCCCGACGAGCTCGGTCGAGCCGTCGGCCATCCTGTCCTGGCCACGATTCCGACCCTGCGGCTCCATGGCGTGCCTCCGGCCGCGTCTGACGGTCGGACCAGCCAGGCGTTCGACTCGCTCGGCAATGAGGGCGTTTCGCGCACGAGTGGCTCTCGACTGGGGTCAGAGCCATGAGGTGCGGTCTATGAGCGCTCGCTTTCTGGTTGAGCCCGACTCCGCATCGGCCGAGCCGCTCCGTGCCCTGCGCCTGGCCATCGAGGCGAGGGCGGGGTCCCCTGAGACCAAGGGCCTCGTCTTCACGAGCCCTCGCCCAGGCGAAGGCCGGTCGACCATCTCCGCTAACTATGCGCTGGTAGCCGCGCACGTCCAGAGGCCCGTGCTGCTCGTCGACGCGGACATGCGGAGCCCGAGCCTCCATTCGATGTTCGATCTGCCGCAGTCTCCCGGCCTCGTCGAGGTTCTTCGCGACAGGCTCGACCCCTGGCAGGTCACGCACACGTTCCCCTCGCTCGGCGGCCTCCATGTGATGACGGCCGGAGCGCCGCTCGCGCGACCGGGGGACGTTGCCGCCTCGACGGCGATGGGCGAGCTGCTCGAGAGGATGTACGAGGACTGCGAGGCGGTTGTGCTCGACTCTCCTCCGGTGCTCTCCGCCGCCGACGCTTCGGGCCTAGCGTCTCACGCCGGGACCGACGTGGTCATCGTCGTGAACCGGTCGGGGAAACGTCGTCACCTGGCCAGCGCGCTGCGACGGCTGGCGTTGACGGAGGCAAACGTCCTCGGGGTCGTCGTCAACCGCGAGGGTACCCTGGCCACGGGCCGGTACTAGGGAGAGAAGCTCTCGTGCTCGAGCACGGTTTTCGCCGTTCGGCCGCGCTCGTGACAGTCGCCGCTCTCGCGGCCACCAATGTTGCGCTCGGCGCCGTCCTCGCGCGCGGGCGGCCCGAGGGCGTAGCGCTTGCAGTCCTGCCGGTGACGCTGATTGCGATCGGCAGCCTGATCGCATCGAACCGCGCAATCCTCGTCTTCGCCGCGATCGCGATCAATCTCTTCTCGCCGATCCCGCTGACCGGCGCCCTTCCGCTCCACGGAGGAATCCAGATCTATCCGTCGGACCTCCTGGTCCTCCTGGCAGTCGCCTCCTGGGGTGCGGCATGGCTCCTGAATCCCAAGGAGGAGAGACCGTCCGTGCTCGGGACGCGACTGCTCGGGTGGCCGTTGCTCCTGTTTGGAGCGACGTTGGTGATCGCAATCGTCCGAGGCCACGAGCGGTACGGAGAAAAGCTCCTCAGCGTCCCGTTGCGCTTCCTGATCTACGCAGGCATTGCGGCCGCGGTCACCGACCTGAAGCCTCGCGATGCCTACAGGTGGCTGGTCGGGCTCTTCTATGCGGGCACCCTCTGGCAGACCGGAGTGGCCATCTACGGCTACGCAACCGGGACCTCGGCGACGTCGGCCGTCGTCCTCTCCACAGGGGGAGAGCGCGTGCTTGCCGGCAGCACGGCCATCTTCATGGCCGGCGCTCTCTTGCTCGCGCTGCTCAACGTCGAGCACGATCGTTCGGCGGGGCGGACGACGCTGCATCTGGCGATGGCGGGGCTGGCGACTTTCGCGCTGGTGAGCACGTTTCAGCGAACGACGTTCGCGGCGCTCGGCATCCTCGTTCCGCTCTTTCTCCTCGCCTTCCGCCGCATCGGGCTGCGCACGGCTGCCCTCGTGCCTCTCGTGGCGCCCGTCCTCGTTCTCGCAGCTCTGCTCGTGCCGAGGGCCGACCCGACGCTCTTCCCGACGTTCGCCGACAGGATCACGGCCAGCCCGAGCACGGACACGAGCGCCCAGTGGCGCCAAAAGGCGGTCAGTGCGGTCTGGACACAGGTGCGCGAATCTCCCGTTACCGGCGTCGGATTCGGACGCAACGCGACCTTCGAGATCGATGGCGTGCGAACGACGATCACGCAGGATCCTCACAACCAGTTCATCTACCTCTGGGCCGGAGGTGGCCTGCTCCTGCTCGGGAGCTTCATCCTGCTCTTGCTCGTCTATCTGATCGAATCGGCGCGGCGATTCAGGCGAGGAACGAGCGAGGAGCGCCGCTTCATCTTCTGGGCGGTCTCGGTCTGGTTCGTGTTCCTCGTGAACAGCGCAACGGGGCCGACGATCACGAGCCCGTCGTTGCTGCTCACGTTCTGGGTCTTCATGGTCTTGCCGATGACCGTTCGCCCGGGCGACGGGGCCGCGGCGAGAGCGACCTGGCGCCGCGACGTGTGACCTGAGCGGGTGCCGAGGTACGAGGACTTGCGGGTACTCGTCGTCACGAACATGTACCCGACGGCCGACGAGCCATGGTTCGGGTCGTTCGTCCGCGACCAGGTCGAGGATCTCCGAGCCCTCGGCATCGATCTGAGCCTCTTCAAGTTCGACGGCCGCCGTCGGGTGCGCAACTACGCACTCGCCGTACGTGAGGTGAGCCGCATCGTTGCGGACGAGCCCTGCGACGTCGTCCATGCCCACTACGGGCTCACCGGCGCCGTGGCCTCGCTGCAACGTCGCGTCCCCGTCGTGACCACCTTCCACGGCAGCGACTACACCGGGGCCGTGCCTTGGCAGCGGTACGTCTCGTGGCTGGTCTCGCGACGCTCGCTGCCGGTCGTCGTGAGCGAGGCCGGGCGGCGGGCGCTGGGGCGACCGTCCGCGCCGGTGATTCCTGCGGGTGTCGACACGGAGCTCTTCCAGCCGATCGATCGCAAGGTGGCACGCCGCCGGCTCGGCTGGGAAGAGGACGCCCACTACGCCCTCCTGCCCGGAGCGCGATCGGTGGCCGCGAAGGGCGCGGCCCTTTTCGACGCGGTCGTGTCCGAAGCCCAGAGCGTCGTCGCCGGACTCCGCCCTGTCTCCCTGGAAGGCTTTTCGAGGCAGGAAGCGGCTCTCGTCTTCAATGCAGCCGACGTGACCGTGATGACGTCCGATCGCGAAGGCTCGCCGCTGACCGTCCGAGAGTCGCTTGCCTGCCTGACCCCGGTCGTGTCCGTCGAGGTCGGCGACGTCCCGGACGTGATCGCGAACCTGCCCGCCTGCGGCGTCTTCCCGCGAGAGCCCTCGGAGCTCGCGCGAGGCGTGCTCCAGGCGCTGTCGGCGGCGCGCGATCCAGATCTGCGCAGGCGTGCGGCGCTGACCTCGCGTCGACGCGTCGCAGAGCGCCTCGCCGCCCTCTACACCGGCATCGCCGATCGAGCTCGGACGTGAGCTCCGTGTCCTTGCGAAGTGGCCGGCTCTGCATGGTGGTTCATGGTCCCTTTCCGCCCGATCCGCGCGTGTCCCGCGCCGTCGCGGTCGCGGTTGCTCAGGGGTGGGAGGTGGATGTTCTGGCCACGCGTCAGCCGGGGCAGCCGGCCGTCGAGCGCGTCGACGGAGCGCGGGTGCTCCGGCTCCCGATCGTCCATCGTTGGGGAGCCGGAGCGCGCGCGATCGTCCGCGAGTATCTCGGCTTCACGGTGCTCGCAAGCGCGAGAGTCGCGCGCCTGATGGCACGGCGGCGCTACGACGTGGTGCACATCCACACTCCGCCCGACTTTCTGGTGGTCTCCGCACTGCTGCCGCGATTGCTCGGCGCACGAGTGGTGCTCGACATTCACGACCTCTCCCCCGACATGTTCGCGATGCGGTTCGGCGGCCGGCGAGGCTCTCGGTTCGCCGACAGCGTCCTTCGCCGCGTGGAGCGTCTTGCGGCGAGGTTCGCCGACGAGGTGCTCACGGTGCACGAGCCCTATCGCCGAGAGCTAGCGGGTCGAGGCGTGCCTCCGGACAAGCTCACCGTCGTCATGAACACGGTCGACGAGCGACTGCTTCCACCAGTCCGCACTCCACCGAGCGAAGACGCCTTTCGAGTGGTGTACCAGGGCACGATCACACCTCCCTACGGTGTGCATCTCGTCGTCGCTGCGGTCGCGGAGATCGAGCCGGCGATGCAGCTCGAGATCTACGGCGACGGCGACTCCCTGGAGACAATCATGTCCCTGGCTGCGAGCCTTGGCATCGCCGACCGAGTTCGCTTCAGCGGCCGCTTCTTGCCTCAAGCCGAAGTGCTCGACCGAATTCAGCGTGCCTCGGTGGGCGTGATCCCCAACCTGCCGACTCCGCTCAATCGGTTTGCGCTCTCGACGAAGCTCTTCGAATACGTCGTGCTCGGGATTCCGGTTGTGTGCGCCGACCTGCCGACGATCCGAGAGCACTTCGACGAGTCCGAGCTGCTCTTCTTTCGCGCCGGCGATGCCGATGCGCTGACTGCGGCCCTGCTCGAGACTCGCCGTGACCCGGAGGCTGCAACCCTTCGGGCGAGGTCGGCCCTCGCGACCTACGAGCCGTACCGGTGGAACCTACAAGCCGCCCGCTACGCGCGGGTGCTCGAGCGCTCTAGCAAGAGGGACCGAACGCGCTGACCAGATGCCCGGCGTCGAGGCTGGAACTCAGCGTGACGCCGACCTGGCCGGAGGCCGGTGGCTGGGGGAGAACCCGGCCACGACTGCCGCCCTGTTCTTCCGTCGCCTCATGCCATCCCACCAGTAGGTGTTCGTCCACCGACCGTTCGCGCGATAGAAGCCGCCCTCGAGCTCGAGGCCGGGCTTTCCGCGGTCGCCGGGCGCACCGTTGAGCGTGTTGTAAAGCAGAGTCGGATGTGGCGGTACCTGGATGAGTGCCCGGTCTCCTCGAACGTCCGAGTAGAGCTTCGTGAACTTCGTCGTGCCGGCGACCCGGTACCAGATCTGGAGCACCCCGTTGGTTCGACTTCGCCAGACCACGTGCATGTAGAAGTCAAGCCACTTGCCGTAGACCATCGGCCTCGGACTGCCCGGGCCGAGAAGGGTCAACCGCTTCTGGTAGGAGGCGTCATAGAGGGCGGAGCCGGGGTTAGGCGTCAGGCCGGTATGGAGGTCCAGCCTGAGGCTGTTCCTGGTTGCGGCATCGAAATTGAGCATCCCGTATGAAGGCCAGTAGTAGCCGTTCGACGTGAACTCGATCAATGTCCCCCACGAAGCCGAGCCGCGCCAGCCGACCGGCAGCTTCCACGACCACGCCCACCAGGACTCGGATCCCTCGCGCTCGTTCAGCTGCTTGATCGCCTCTACCGCCTCTGCCTTACAGCTGTAGGCGGCGTGGTCGCCAGGCCTCAACATCACCTTCGCCGAATAGGTTCCGTGCCTCACGTTGCCCCGGGAGTTGTCGCGGGTGAAGGCCGCCGATCGCGGCTTGTTCGGCTTGGAATGATCCACGATTCCGTTGACGCACTTGAAACCCGGCTGAATCGAGTGCCATTCGGAGTAGGCGGGCTTCGCGTCGAAGGAGAGGGTCAGGTTGCGCATCACCTTGGCCGAGCGCACTCTGGCGACCGAGGCCGACCGAGCGCCCGGCGAGACGGCGACGGCGACGATCGATGCCGCCACCACGAAGGCCATGCTCCCGAGGACGATGCGCTTAGCGCTTGTTCTCACTCTGCCACGGTTGTTCGGAAAGCTTGCTGAGATCCCTTAGCACCTCGGCCGACCTACCCTGCACCCGGCCCTACGGGTCCGAGGACGGGCCTCCGCGCGGAGAATCCTTCTAGGATCGCGCCTTTGCTCCTGTGCCGACGCTTCCCGTCCCAGGAATTTTCGTTCGTCCAGCGGCCGTCACCTTAGTAGAACCCGCCCTCGAGCTCGAGACCGGGCTTTCCGTCGTCGCCGGCGCCACTAGCGGCCGTTGGACGTGATCTCGAACAGCATCCCCTAGGAGTCGGTGGCTCGCCAACCGAGCGGCAGCTTCCACGACCAACCCACCGCGACTCCGAGCCCTCTCTCTCGCCGAGCTTCTTGATCGCTGCGACTGCCTCGGCCCTGCAGCTGTTATAGGCGTGGTCGCCGGGTTCAGCACGACCCAGGCCGAGTACCTGCCGTCGCGGACGTCGCCGCGGGATTCGTGCAATAGGAGTCGCCTCGGCGTCCCGAGCTTTCTCTGTCCGCTGGCGCCTTGGTAACAACGAGCGACAGACCAGTTGACCTGGCGGCAAGGCGGGCGTAGCCTCGCCTCGTGGGACGCCGAGGGTCCTGTGCCGCTAGGCGGGTCGGGCTTTTCGCGCTGTTCTTGTGTGCGTCTTTGCCGGTGTGGGCGGCATCTGCGGGAGTCGCGGCGAGTCGTTCCAGTGAGATCGACAGCTATCGACCGAAGCTCGATTACCGCGTCGACGGTTACCGACCCAAACCAGTCCGTCCAGAGCTTCTACCCGGTTATCAGAACTACGCGATTTCGCTCAATGACCCGAAGGGACACCCGGTCAACGCGCAGGGGGTCGCCCTCTTCCGTTACAAGGGCCGCTGGGTGTACCACCCGCTCGTAATCGCCCGCTACGGCATCTCGCTATTGCACGGCTACCGCATCACCCAGGATCCTGCCTACCTCGAACGCGCCGAGGTGAATGCACAGTTCCTGCTGCGGAGCGGCGTAGTGCGCGACGGTGCGAAGTACTTCCCGTACCGCTTTGTGTACCCACTCTTTGGTAACCACTCCGACCTCATGCGGCCGCCGTGGTACTCGGCGCTGGCCCAGGGCAGTGTGCTCGCTCTGTTCGTGCGCCTCCAAACGACGACGGGAGATCAGCGCTGGCGAGCGGCTGCCAACGCAGCCTTTGCCACTTTCTTGAAGCGACGCGTGCTCAAGCGACCGTGGACCGTCTTTGTCCAACGTTGGAAACACCGTCCGTATCTTTGGTTCGAGGAGTATCCCAAGAAGCCTCCCACCCAGGCCCTTAACGGCCACATCTATGCCCTCTTCGGTGTCTACGAATACGCCCGTGCGACGCGCAGCTCCACCGCCATGAACGTCTTCGACGGTGGTGCGACCACCGTCAGGCACGAGGTCGAGCGTTTCCGCGCTCGGGGCGGAGGGATCTCGTACTACTCGCTCCGCGTCCGCGCGCAATACGCCTCGTATCACTGCATTCACATCGGGATGCTCAAGGTCCTTGCCCAAATGACGCGAGACTCCTGGTTTTCTCGAGAGGCAGGCCGATTTGCTGCTGACGCGCCGCGTGCCTCAACCGGCTGCTGAGACGGCGAGCCGACGTTAGCCGCGCTGTGCGGGGGCACACACGGCGCACGCGAATCAACGAGTGTCGCAACGGTGCAGACGGTGACGCCGGTCCTAACTCGGAACTGGGAACCCCGCGACGACCGCCCCCTCGTTCTGGCGACGCCGCATCCCGTCCCACCAGTACTCGTTCGCCCAGCTGGCATTGCCGCGGTAGAAGCCGCCCTCGAGCTCGAGCGCGGGCTTGCCGTTCTCGCCGGGGGCGCCGTTGGCGGTGTTGTAGAGCAGAGTCGGATGAGGCGCCGCCTGGATCAAGGCGTCCCCGCCGGGAACGTCCGAGTAGAGCTTGGTGAAAGTCTGCTGCCCTTCGGCCCGGTACCAGAGCTCGAGCAGGCCGGCGCTGCGGCTGTGCCAGACGACGTGCATGTAGAAGTCGAGCCACTTGCCGTAGGGCATCGGGCGAGGAGCGGTCGGGCCGAGCAGCGTGACCTTCTTCTCATATGCGGCCTTGTAGGAGGACGATCCCGGGTTGGGGGTCAAGCCGGTATGCAGGCGGAGCTGCAGGCTGTCCCTGCTCGAGGCGTCGAAGTTGAGCATCCCGTAGGAGGGCCAGAGCGACGCATTCGTGGTGAACTCGAACAGCATCCCCCAGGAGTCCGTGCCCCGCCAACCGAGCGGCAGCTTCCACGACCAGGCCCACCACGATTCAGAGCCCTCGCCCTCGTTCAGGTTCTTGATCGCAAAGACGGCCTCAGCCCCGCAGCTGTAAGCGGCATGGTCACCAGGGGCGAGCACGACCTGGGCCGAGTACCTGCCTGCGCGGACGTTGCCCGGCGAGTCGTCGCGGGCGAAGGCAGCCGAAGCGGGCTGGGCGGGCGACGCGCGGTCAACGGAGCCGTTCGTACATGCGTAGCCGGGCTGGATCGAGTCCCATTCGCAGTAGGCCGGCTCGGCGTCGAAGGAGAGCGTGAGATCGGGTGGGTTCTTTCTGGTTCTCTGGCTGGACCCAACCTCGGCCGCGCGCTCGCTGCAGTCGGACCCGGGGCCGGCTGACGGGCCTGAGTGCGTCGAGCCACGCCAAGCTGCGGCGACTACGACCAGCACAGCCACGACCAGCATGAGCGCGCCGGCCGCTAGCAGGACCCTGCCACGCCGGCGAAGGCCAACCCTCCTCAGTGCGCGAGCGATCACTGCGAGCACGATAGGGAAACCTCGGGGACGGGCCGGGGGAAGCGCTGCTCATGGACTCACGCGGAGTGTCCAAAAGAACTCGACCCGCTTGACGAACGCGCGCATGTAACCGCACGAGGGGTGGTAGGGATCGGCGCCTCTCACCCTGCATTCGAGCTGTGACGCGTAGCTCGCGATGACCTGCCATTTCAGGTTCTGAGCAGGGTCGGACGACTGCATCGACGGCGGAACTTCGATGAGCTCGTCCGGCGGCCCGAGCGGTCCCCAGCTCTCGCCGGGCGGAGCGAAGTTCAGCTCCGGCGTGAAGCGCTCGTAGGGCGTCGCGACCTCATGCTGGGCCGGGTTGGGCCAGTCGTAGGCCGACTCGTGCATGCGATCGCGAGTCCCGGCCGGATGGATCAGGGTCGAGTGGACGATCACCGGCCGACCTCTTCGCCGGAGGGCCGCGACGATCTGCCGGTGCAGCTCTGCATGGTCGGGGTGCCCGTCGAACTCGACGTGCGTGTACACGTCGGAGGGTCCGGTGAGCTCCAGGAGGTCGTCGAGGTCACGGGCGAGGTCAGCCATACAGTGCTGCGAGTGCCGGCCGCGCAGGAGGTTGCTCAGGTCGCCGTCGCACCGATGCCAGGCGCCGGCGGCCGCATACGTGCGGTGCAGGCCAGTTGCGTCTCCCGTCCACGGAGCGTCGGAACCGGCGATCGTCTCGAGGCCGTAGTTCGGGTAGCCGAGGAGGAAGACGTCGGACGCCTTCGGGTCGCGGCTGTGGCGCAGGCCGAGAAGGCTCATGGCCTTCAGCGTCTCGCTGCCTCGTCGGACGCCGAGTCGCGCAACGCGCGCGGGTCGCCCGCGCGGAGCTCCGCAGAAGCGAAGCGGGAGGCGCCCATGCGCCCGGTCGTCGCCGTTGGTGACGACTGCGATGTAGATACGCCTCCCCTCCGATCGGGCCCGTGCGATGACGCCCGCGAATCCGAGCGCCTCGTCGTCGGGATGGGCGACGACGACCAGTAGCGGTCCGGGTTCGCGGCTGCTCACGAAGACCGGAAGGCTGCCGTGATCGCCCGCACCTCCCCCCGTGCGAACGCGAGAGTCGACGCGGCGAAGACGGCGACGCCGCAGACCACGAGCACGAGCAGCTGGATCCAGGCCGAAAGCGCGTGTGTCGATGCGAGGACGGCCAGGAGGCCGAGGAGCAGCGGGACCGAGCACACCGCCGGCCGCTCGATGTTCGCGAGTAACTCGCGTAGCGGCAGGTCGAGGAGCCGCAGGGCGAACCGGAACGCCGGCACGAGCGAAGCGACAGCCGCGACAACCACTGCCGAAGCTGCGCCCTTCAGCCCGAAGGGCGGCGTCAGGGTGAAGAGCGCCGCACAGAGCACGACGAGGTGCCAGACGTTGAGCAAGAGCACGAGCTGTGGCCGCCCGGCTGCCTGAAGCACGGGCCCGGTCGTTCCGGAGAAGGCGCGAATGACGCCGAACACCGCGAGGATCTGAAGCGGCGCGACCGCCGGCTCCCACCGCTTGCCGAAAAGGCCCACGACGATCGGGTGGGCGGCCACGAGTATGCCGACGCCCACCGGCAGCGAGACCAGGGCAACGCGCCGCACGTTCGTCAGGAAGGCCTCTCGGAACGCCGTGAGGTCGTCTTGCAGCGTCGAGTACGCGGGGAACATGACGCGTCCGACGATGTAGCCGATTCCGGTCGCGGGCAGGTTCGAGAGCCGCCAGGCCATGTTGTAGTACCCCACAGCGGCCGCGTTGAGCAGGCCGCCCACAGTGGCGGTGTCGATGTTGGTGTCGATGAAGTAGACGATGTTCGCGGCGGTCAGGTGCCGCCCATAACGGCCGAGCTCCCGGAGAATGCGGAAGCTGAACAGACGCGGCGACGGCCGCAGCGGAGCGACCGCCCAGAACGTGGCCGTCTGAACTGCCTGCCCCGCGAGCTGGCCCGCGACGAGGCTCCAGACGCCGAACCCGTAGATCGCGAGTGGAACCGCGACCACCGCCTGCACCATCGTCCCGCCCAGCTCGCCCCTGGCGCGGCTCGCGAAGACGAGCTCACGCTCGATCATCGCTCCTGGGACGAGACCGAGCCCGCGGACGATCAGCACTAGCGCCAAGACCCTCAGGACCTCGGTCAGTCGAGGCTGCGAGAAAAGGTCCGCTAGGTAGGGCGCTACGCCGAACGCCGCCCAGTAGAGCACGACCGCCGCCGCCGCCGTGAAGACGAACGCCGTCCCGGCTGCACGCTCGACGTCCGTCCGGCGGTGGATGACGGCCAGTCCGAGACCGGACTCCTGGAGCGTCGTCAGTGCGACGATCGCCACCGACGCCAGTGCCACGAGCCCGAAGGCCGACGGCGCGACGAAGTGGGCCAGGATCGCTGCGATGACGAGGGAGACGACCTGGCTCCCGCCGAAGCTGAGGGCGAGCCAGGCCGAACCACGGACGAGCTTGCGGTCGAGGTCGGTCACAACCGGCTGCGCACGAGCTCCTCGTAGTACCCGGCGAGTCGAGTGCCCTGCGCCTGCCAGGTGAAGTGCTGAGCGACCCGAGCCCTCGCTCGCGAGCCGATCGCGCGTGCCAGGGCACGATCTCGGCAAAGGCGGACGAGAGCAGCCGCCAGAGCCGGGATGTCTCCGGGTGGAACGAGAAGGCCGGTAGCCCTGTCCTCGACGATCTCGAGCGTGCCGCCGTGGGCGGTGCCGACGACCGGAAGGCCGCAGCCCATGGCCTCGGGGACCGTGAGTGAGAATGGCTCGGGGCCGGTCGAGGGCATCGTGTACACGTCCGCGAGCGCGTAGTAGGCGGCCAGCTCGTCGTGCGGCGCCCCTCCCACAACCACGACCCTGTTCCCGAGCCGCGCCACGACCCGCTCTACCTCACGACGGTAGGTCCTCCGGCTGCGAATCGCCTCGGCGCGCGCGCGTCGACCGCGGGGCGAGCGCACCTGGAAGTAGCGGTTGTGCGCTCCGACGAGGAGGAGCGTCGCGTCGGGCACTTGTCGGAGGACGAGCTCGAACGCTGACAGCAGCTCGATCGTGCCCTTCTCGACCGCGAAGCCTCCGACGTAGAGGACAACCGGGCCGTCGAGCCCGAAGCGAGCACGGAGCTCGTCTGCGAGTCGTCGCAGCGGGTCTGGGAGCGCGTCGCGCGGCGCAAGCAGCTCGAGGTCGGTGCCGTTGTACAGCGTCCGGCACCGCTGGGCGAGCTCGGGGAACCCCTCCCGGATTCGGTCTGCGATGTAGTTGCTCGCGCCGAGCACGAGATCGACGTCGGTCAGCCACCTGCGCGCGGTGCGAGGATGGAGTTGACGAAGCCAGTCGCAGTTCATCTGGAGGACGAGCTTTGCGCGCGGAGCCAAACGCCGCGCGAGCGGGAGAAACTGGCTCACGTTCTGGAGGTGGATGATGTGCGGCTCGAGTTCGGCAAGACGGCGCAGGCCTGTCGACGCATACCCGTGCGCGTAGAACGGCATTCCCTGAAGCTCGCGGTGAGGGAGGTCGAGCCGGCGCAGGAGGCGAAGGAGCTGGCCGTAAGTGGCGTGGCGCCTGCGGTCGCGGTCGGCGTCGACGCGGAGGTAACGGACACCGTCGAGCGTCCCCTCCGGCAGGTAGGGATGTGGAAGCGAGCAGACGGTCACGTCGAAGCGTTTGTCGAAGCCC
>Ga0307320_10000446_pt1 | contig 14907 bp, 12 predicted proteins | sample ER_DNA_369_FD_194495 | JGI IMG/M metagenome (GOLD analysis project Ga0307320, IMG submission 194495) | Bulk soil microbial communities from the East River watershed near Crested Butte, Colorado, United States - ER_DNA_369 | ecosystem: Environmental > Terrestrial > Soil > Floodplain | place...
TGCAGCCGGTGGGCGTCAACCGCGCCGGAGTTGGTTACGTGATCTCTAGCAACCCGCGAGCGGGTACCGAAGCACCCAAGGGCTCGACGATCATCTTGTACGTCGTCTGAGTTCCTAGCCGAACCGAGCACAGAGTGCTGACACATGACATACCGCCGTGCGTGAAACTCAGCAATTTGGCAGCACCTTCTCGTCCGGTTTATGCAGACTGCCGCCAGCGACGCATCACCGTGGCACGTCCGCTGGGCCGGAGGAGCGAATCGTGAAGCAACGCCTCCCATCGCACCAGACGCCGCGGATCCCATGTGCGGCGTAGCAGCCGATCTAGGCCCGCGCGTATTGAGCCTCCTTCGTAGACCAACTGGGGTGAGGTAAATCCGATGCGCTGCCAGTCGACCTCCACGAGGCGCCGCTCACGTGCCAGATCCGCGCGATGTGTTTCACGGTCGCGGTGCACCTCCCCGTCATACTCATGCAGCCGACGGGTTCCGACCACCCAAAGATCAGCCCGCGCCACGAAGCGACCCCAATCGTCGTAGATCTTCTTCTGCGGCTCGACTTCCACGTCTGCAGCACTGTGCAGCAGTCGCAGGACCGACTCCCACGGTGACTCGCTTCGGCCGTCGAGCAAGGGGATCACGGTGCGTACTCGCGGTGCTCCGCGCCGTCGTTCGGCCGCCGCCGTCGAGAGCTGATCCACGGTGCAAGCGCCCTGATGAAGTGCAGAGTCACCAAGAATCACTAGGTCGAGGACACCGAGGTCCCTCGCAACTGCGAGCAGCGTCTCGGCAGCCGACGCGACCCTGATCCCGTTGATCATCTCGCGGTCCACTGGCTGCGGATGCCGGGTCACGCTCAGCCCGCGACGCTGTGGGTGCGGGGCATCCGACGGCACAGACACGAAGACTGGGTGAGCAACCCGAGCTGGTTGCCACCAGCCCCTGAGCTCGGCGGAGGTTAGAGAGCTGAAACACGCGCTCGCTGGCAAAACGAGCTGCCAGGCATCAAGTTCGACCGCTAGCCGCCTAGACCCGCGCGGCACGTAGAGCCCATGGGACAGCCGCTCCCAGCGACGCGACCGGGTGGAACCACGCAATGGCCGCTCGACGGACGGTCGATGAACAGTGGTCACGCAGTGAAGGGTGCGGACGTCGATGCCATTCGTCCGCATCAGGCGAGACCTGTGGAGAGGGCGGCGAACGGGCGAGCCCTTGTGGACAACGCCCGGACACACTGAGTGCTGGCAGATGGCGCTGAACAGGCGATTGCCTCAGCAGTTTGTCAGCAGTTACGTGGACGGGTCGCCACCAAGTCGGCGCTCTAGGCTAGGGCGATGCTTGCTGCCAGGTCGCGTACGGAGCGGCTGGCGTTCCTGGCGTTGTTGGCGATGACGGCGGCGTGGGGATCGACGTTCTTTTTGATCAAGGACCTGGTGACCAGGATGCCGGTAGCCGATCTGCTGGCGATCCGGTTCGCCATCGCCAGCGTGGCACTCGGCTTCATCGCCGCGCACCGGATTCACCTGTCGAGACCGGTCGTGATCTATGGGGTCTTGCTGGGCCTGTTGTACGGCTCGGCTCAGATTCTGCAGACTGCCGGGCTCAGCCACACCTCTGCCAGCGTTTCAGGTTTCGTCACCGGCCTGTACGTGGTGGCAACGCCGCTGCTGACAGCGATCATCCTGCGACGCCGCATCCCGCCGCTGACCTGGGTGGCGGCCGTTCTTGCCACGCTGGGACTCGGGGTGCTGGCGTTGCGCGGGGTCTCGATCGGCTACGGCGAGCTGCTGACTCTCATCTCGGCAGTGATCTACGCCGGTCACATCGTGGCCCTCGGACGGTTCAGCTCTCCCGAAACGACACTCAGTCTCAGCCTGGTACAGCTGTCCATGATCACGCTACTGACCGCCGTGGCCGCACTCTGGCCGACAGCAGGATCAGCTCCCGGCATCCAGCTGCCCGGCAGCCTGCACGACTGGCTCGTCGTGCTGTACCTCGCCTTGATCGCCAGCGCGCTGACCATGGTGCTGCAAACCTGGGCGCAGGCGCACATCGAACCGTCCAGAGCGGCGGTGATCATGGCCATGGAGCCGGTGTGGGCAGCGGCCTTCGCAGTCGCGCTCGGCGGAGAGAGCATCACAGCACGCATGATCATCGGTGGCTTGGCCATCGTGTCTGCGATGTATCTCGTGGAGCGGCCGCAACGACGCCGCACCGAACCCACCGCGACGAAGGAGTACGTGATATGAGCAGCACCATCGTGATCATCCTGGTCGTGGTCGCCGTGCTGGCGCTCGGACTGCTCACCTTCTTGATCATCCGCCGGCAGCGCTATGTGCGAGCGCTGCGCGGACGCGGCTGGACCTTCGAATCCCGACCATCGTTGGAGTCCGTGCTGGATCATCATGCACCGCCCTTCGGGCTCGGCTTCGTACGCAAAGTGGACGAAGCTATTTCGGGTCACACGACCACCGGCGTGCCGTTCCGGGTGTTCGAGTACTCCAGCAACGACGGCGGGCCGAGGTTCGACGACCGGGTAGCGAGCGTGCAGCTCCCTATACCGCTGCCAGATCTCTTCTTGTCCACGGATGGGGCACGTGATGGCGTAGAGCTGCCCGTGGTCGAGGTCGATCGTTTCCAGGTACGCGCCGCAGATCCCGGATACGCCCGTTCGGCAATGTCGGGTGCCGTGCTCGATGCCATCGCTACCTTCGGCGACGCGGGCCGCCGGGTCGACCTCAGCGTCGACGGACAACAGCTGGTCGCGGTTGGTGCACCCAAGAACCCTGAGGAGCTGCAGACCTACCTCGAGCAGCTGGGCGCGATTGCTCAGGCGTTCGACCACGAAGGTCTGGGGGCGTACCAGACGGCACCCCCGACGTCAGAATTTGGCTTCTACGGCCACCCCGACTGGCAGCTGATTGGCCGCGACGACACGCTGATCGCGAGGTACGACCTAACCAGGGCTGGCTTCGGGCATACCACGGAGAAGGTGATTCGTGGCTCCAACGACGGGCTACCCATCGAGGCGTTCATTCACCGCTGGAAGACTCAACGCACCGAGACCTACACCGATTCAAAAGGTCGCAGCCAGACCCGCACCGTGACCGAAGACCACTCCGAGATCGTCACTGCGGTCCGGATGCCCTTCACGTTTCCGCTGCTCTCTGTGGGCGGCGGCAGGGGCGGCAAAAAGGTCCGGTTCGAGAGCGAGGAATTCAACGACCGCTTTACAGTACGCACCGAGGATGCCAAGTTCGCATCAGATGTGATCAATCCACGCACCATGGAGTTCTTGATGACAACGCAGCCGCCTGGCTTCCGGATCGAGGCCGATGTGATGCGCTTCTCCGTCGACAAGCACGACACCCAGCTGATCGGCCGCTGCGCGGACTTCGCCCATGAGTTTTTCAGCCGGGTGCCGTCGTTCGTCTGGAAGAACCTGCAGGTCACTCCACCGGCGTTTCGGCACATGGGCTGAGATATCACAATGTGCTAAGCTCTGCACATGCGAATGCACATAGAGCTCGACGATGAGGTCGTTGCGCAGATCGATGAGCTGAGCGGGCCCCGAGGTCGTAGCGCGTTCGTGCGCTCGGCCATCGAGCGTGCAATTCGCCAAGAGTTCCGCTGGGCCGATGTCGAAGCTGCCGCTGGCGCAATCGCACGCCGCGATCATGATTGGGATCCCGACGCGGCAGCTTGGGTGCGAGAGCAGCGCCATGCCGACGCGCGTCGCGCTGGGTGACCCGTGCTACGTGTTCTGGATTCCACTGTGCTGATCGACTTTCTCAGGGGCCAGCCAGCGGTCGCACGCGTCATGGCGCTGCGCCAGAGCGGTGATGTGCCCGCAACGACAGCAATCAACGTCGAGGAGATCGTGCGTGGGCTGCGGGCCTCTGAGACCGAGGCAGCGCGCCGGCTGTTCAGCGGGCTCATTGTGCTGCCAGTCGACACCCGGGCCGCATGGCACGCGGGCGGCTGGCGACGCACATTCGCCGCTCGAGGGGTGACGTTGTATCAGAGCGACTGCCTAGTGGCGGCGACCGCCTGGGTCAACGACGGCTCGCTGGCTACCGGAAATCCGAAGGACTTCCCGATGAGCGAGCTGAGGGTCGAGCACTGGCCCGTTGGGCAGTGACCGCAACGTCCAAGACATGTGCGATGGGTACCCCCGGCCGGTAAGGCAGATGCAGATACGAGGGCGCGTCGAGCAGGCTGAGATCGGCTCGGTTGCCGACGACGAGCCGGCCGATGTCAGTACGCCGAAGTGATTTCGCCGACCCAGCCGTAGCGGCGAAAAGCGCGTCAGCCGGCGTCAGGCCCATCTCGCGTACCGCCAAAGAGATGATCCACGGCATCGAGCTCGAATAGCACGTTCCAGGATTGCAATCGGTCGCCAGCGCGACCGAAACGCCGGCAGCCAGCAGCCGCGCAGCATCCGGATAGGGCGAGTGGGTGCAGAACTCGACGCCAGGCAGCAGGGTGGCCACGGTCGTCTGGTTAGCCGCGGCCAGCGCATCGACATCGGCGTCGGCAAGGTAGGTGCAGTGATCAACACTGGCCGCACCCAGCTCTACCGCGAGCTGGACGCCCGGCCCGGGTCCGAGCTGATTGCCATGCACCCGTAGGCCGAGCCCGGCCGCGGCTCCGGCCTTGAGAATTTCGCGAGCCTCGTCGGCGTCGAAGGCGTGCGGCGATCCAGGCTCGCAGAAGACATCGATCCAGCGGGCGTACGGGGCTGCTGCCGCAAGCATCGGCCCGGTCACAACGTCGAGGTACGCCGCACGGTCCTGGGCGTACTCGACCGGCACGACGTGGGCGCCAAGGAACGTGGTCTCTGTGCTGAATTCGCGAGCGATCTGGAGTGACCGAACCTCATCAGCAACAGTCAGGCCATAGCCGCTCTTGATCTCTACGGTGGCGGTGCCGAGAGATCGGAGCTCGGCGATCCGCCCGGCGAGCAGCCGCTGCAGCTCAGCGTCGGTGGCAGCGCGGGTCGCCGCCACCGTGACGCCGATGCCCCCGCCGTCGTACGGCTGGCCGGTCATCCGAGCCGCGAATTCCGTGGCTCGGTCGCCCGCAAATAGCAGATGGCTGTGCGAGTCGACAAAGCCAGGGATGATGGCTCGTCCTTCAACATCGATCATGGTGTCGCACGCCGGCGCATCCGCCGCAGCCCCGATCCACGCGATTGTGTCGTCGTCGACCACAACGGCGACGTTGGACCGGATGCCGAGCGGCTCAGGGTCGGTGCCGTCGCAGGTGACAAGCTCACCGATTCCGGTGATCAATGTGCTGCTCATGCGGTGCTGCTCACGAGAGGTCCAGTTGATCAAGAGCAGCTGCCAGCAGCGAGGCTGGCGAGCCCAGCCGATGCTGTCCGTCGCGGAGGATCACCTGACCCGCCACCACGACCTGATCAATATCGGCCGCGGTCGCGGCGTACGCGATCTGATCAGGACGGGATCCCGTGGTGCGTACCGAATCTGAACGAATCACGACGAAGTCGGCGAGCGCTCCGTCGGCGATGCGACCGCCGTCGGACCAACCAAGGCTGCGATAGCCGGCTTCGCCGGCGCACATGATCAGCTCCGCAGGAGTGAAGCGGCCTCGTTCGCCGGTGATCAGCCGCTCGTGCAGCTCGAGTCCGCGCAACTCCTCAAACGGGTCGATGACGGCATGTTGGTCAGAACCAAGGGTCAGCGGGCTACCCGCATCGGCCAACCGACGGGCCGGACCGATGCCATCGGCAAGATCACGCTCTGTCGTCGGGCAGAAGCAGGCTGAGGTCTGATTGGCGCCCAAGGTTTTGATGTCACTGTCGGTGAGATGGGTGGCGTGCACCGCCGTCGTACCCGAACCGAGCAAGCCATGATCATCGAGCAGCTCGGTCGGGGTACAGCCGTAGAAGGCCTGAGTAGCGGCGTTCTCGGCCGGTTGTTCACTGAGATGGACGTGCAGCGGCCGCTCCCCCGCCGTCTCACCGATCGTGCTGAGAGCGTCGGCGGGCACTGCGCGCACCGAGTGCACAGCGGCGCCGATGCGTACCAGATCACGATCATCAAGCAAGCTGACCCGTGCTTTCCATTGATCAACTCCCCGGTCCGTGAAGCGCTTCTGTACCGGATCCAGCGGCAGATGGCCGGTCGCCGCGAGTCCGCCGGCCAAGTAACACGCGTCGAGCAGCGTGAGGCGAATGCCCGCCTCGGTGGCGGCCTGGATCAGTGCCGCGCCCATGGCATTGGGATCAGCGTACGGGCGGCCGCGTTGATCATGGTGCAAATAGTGGAATTCCCCGACAACGGTGTATCCGGCCAGCGCCATCTCGGCGTAGGTTGCGCGCGCCAATGCCAGATAGGAATCGGGATCGAGCCGCGCGGCGACCGCGTACATCTGCTGGCGCCAGGTCCAGAAGCTGCCGCCACCGGAATGTGTTCGGCCGCGCAGCGCGCGATGAAAAGCGTGGCTGTGGCCATTGGCAAGACCAGGCAGCGTCACGCCGCCCAGAATCTCCTGATCGTCTTGCGGTTCGACGCCGATCCGTACCTGCGCGAAGCGTCCGTTCTCGATATCGAAGCTGACACCTTCCTGACAGCCATCCGGCAGCCAGGCGTACGGAGCCCAGTAGGAGCTCACTGCCCCCCTCCAGCCAGGTCGGCCAGGACTGCTGCCAGCGCCGCAACACCGGCGAGACAGTCCTGTGGCTCTGCCCACTCGGCCGGCGAATGAGAAATGCCAGTCGGGTTGCGGACGAAGATCATCGCGGCCGGCACGCCGGCGTTCGCCAGTATCCCGGCATCATGTCCAGCACCGGTACCCATGACGGGTGCTCCTTCGAGGAGGCCGGCCAGCCTGGTGACAAGCGCATCGTCAAAGGCTGTTTGAGGGGTCCACGACTCCTCGGTCAGTACAGCACCTGAACTCGCGACCTCGCCCTTGATCTGAGCCACCGTGGCGCGCAGCGCAGGCTCCCCGGCCGCCCGGGCATCGAGCCACGCAGTCACCGAACTGGCAATGGCATTCACGCCGCCGGGCTGAATGGCCATCTTGCCAATGGTGGCGAGGCTGCCGTTAGTCTCGGCCGCGGCACGGGCAGCCAGCACGGCCTGCGCGCAACCGATCACCGCATCCCGGCGATCGCTCAGCCGGGTGGTGCCGGCATGGTTGGCTTCACCAGGAACCTCGATTCGCCACCGGCCATGCGGCCAGAGCCCGCTACCCACCGCCACAGCCCGACCAAGGTCGATCAGCCCCCGACCTTGCTCGATGTGCAGCTCGAGAAACGACCCGACGCGCGCAAGAGTCTCAGGATCGGGACCCAGCCGTTCTGGCTGCCGCCCGGCAGCGCGCATCGCCTCCGCCATGGTCACCCCATCCGTGTCGTGCAGTGCCAGGGCCCGATCAGGACTCAACGCGCCGGTGATCATGCGGGATCCGGCACAGGAGACACCGAATCGCGCCCCCTCCTCGTCGACGAAGTTCACCACGCCGATCGGCCGTCGCAGCGCAAACCCGTCGGCCTTGAGCCGATCGATCGCCAGCAGCGCGCTGACTACCCCGAGCGGCCCATCGAAGGCTCCGCCATCCGGGACACTGTCCAAGTGGGATCCAGTGACGACCCCACCATTCGCAGATCGATCGGGATCACCCCACCAGCCCCATTGGTTGCCCATCCGATCCTCGATCACGTCCATGCCTCGATTGGCGCATTCGCTGCTGAACCATTCGCGCATGCTCAGATCCGCCTCGGTCCAGGCAAATCGCCGGTAGCCGCCCGTGATCGGATTACGCCCGATGTCTGCAATCTCCAACCACAGCTGTTCGAAGACCGCGGATTGGGTCATGATCACGTCAGATACCTTCCTTCATGGGAACTCGAACGCCACGCTCGCCGGCGACTTCCTCGGCGCGGTCGTAGCCTGCGTCTACATGCCGGATCACACCCATGCCCGGATCGTTGGTCAGTACCCGAGCCAGCTTCTGGGCAGCGAGTTCGGTGCCGTCGGCAAGCGAGACCTGACCGGCATGGATCGAGCGGCCGATGCCAACCCCACCGCCGTGGTGAATCGAGACCCAGGAGGCACCGGACGCGGTGTTGATCATTGCGTTGAGTAGCGGCCAGTCGGCGATTGCGTCGGAGCCATCCAGCATCGCCTCGGTCTCCCGATACGGACTGGCGACCGAGCCGCAGTCGAGATGATCACGACCGATGACGATCGGTGCGCTGATCTTGCCCGAGGCAACCAGGTCGTTGAAGGCCAAGCCGGCTTTGTCCCGCTCGCCGTAACCGAGCCAGCAGATTCGCGCCGGAAGGCCTTGGAAGCTGATCCTTTCGCGTGCGCCTCGCAGCCACTTCTGCAGTCGGTCGTTGTCCCGGAAAAGGTCCAGCACAGCCCGGTCGGTGACCTCGATGTCCCGCGGGTCGCCGGACAACGCCACCCAGCGGAACGGGCCTTTGCCCTCACAGAACAGCGGGCGGAGATAGGCAGGCACAAAGCCGGGAAACTCGAAGGCGCGTTCGTAACCACCCTGCCGTGCCTCGTCACGAATTGAGTTGCCGTAGTCGAAGACTTCAGCGCCGACGTCTTGGAACTCCACCATCGCCTGTACATGACGCGCCATGCTGGCCCTTGCCCGGTCGGTGAATTCCTCCGGTTTCTGCTCGGCAGAGGTGGCCCAGTCCGCCACGCTGATCCCCTCCGGCAGATAGGAGAGCGGGTCATGGGCGCTCGTCTGGTCGGTGACAATGTCGATCGGCACACCGCGTCGTAGCAGCTCAGGAAAGACCTCGGCACAGTTGCCGACTACACCGATCGAGGTAGCACGTCGCTCGGTCTTGGCGGCGACCGCGCGTTCCACAGCATGATCAAGATCATCAGCGATCTCGTCGAGATACCGGTGATCAACTCGGCGCTGTAGCCGGGACCTGTCGACGTCGACGATCAAGCAGACGCCATCGTTCAGCGTGACAGCCAGCGGCTGAGCGCCGCCCATCCCTCCGCAGCCACCGGTGAGGGTCAGGGTGCCGGCCAGCGTCCCACCGAACCGCTTCTCGGCAACCGCCGCAAACGTCTCATACGTGCCCTGCACGATGCCCTGGGTACCGATGTAGATCCACGAGCCTGCGGTCATCTGGCCGTACATGGTCAAGCCGAGTTTCTCGAGTCGGCGAAACTCCGGCCAGGTGGCCCAGTCCGGGACCAGGTTCGAATTGGCCAAGATCACCCGCGGTGCCCACTCATGGGTTTGCATGACTCCCACCGGACGGCCCGATTGGACCAGCATCGTCTCGTCGGGCGCCAGTGTTGTCAGGGTTCGCACCATCGCGTCAAACGCCCGCCAATCCCGAGCGGCGCGGCCGGTGCCGCCGTACACCACAAGATCATCAGGTCGTTCGGCGTTCTCGGGATCCAGATTGTTCATCAGCATCCGTAGCGGGGCCTCGGTGGCCCATGAGCGTGCGGTCAGCGTCGTACCGCGGGGAGCGCGTACGGGTCGGGCGCCATCCATGTTTGAAGCCTCCTTCTATGTTGATCAATTGAGAGTGCCGGTCACGGACTCGGCAGCCGCGACGGCGGCCCCGGTGCTGACCAGCTCGGCAGCGATGTCGATCTCGGGCGCCAACCAGCGATCGGTTCCGGGTGCCGGGCTACCGGCGGTCCGAAGTGCCGCGATCACAGCGCCGGTGGCGGCCGCCGGTCGCAGCGGTGAGCGCAGCTCGATACCACGAGCGGCTGTGAGCAGTTCGATGGCCAGCACCCGGGTCAGCCCGTCGATCGCCCGGCGCAGCTTGCGTGCGGCAGACCACCCCATGGAAACGTGATCCTCCTGCATGGCCGAACTAGGAATCGAGTCGACCGATGCGGGTACCGCGAGCCGCTTGAGCTCCGAGACGATCGCGGCCTGGGTGTACTGCGCGATCATGTAGCCGGAGTCGACACCGGGGTCTGCCGCAAGAAATGCATTCAGGCCGCTATTCCGGGCCCGATCGAGGAACCGGTCGGTACGCCGCTCGGAGATGCCGGCGAGGTCTGCCACCGCAATCGCAAGGAAGTCCAGCACGTAGCCGAGCGGCGCACCATGAAAGTTGCCGTTTGACTCGAGGCGGCCGTCCAGGGTGATCACCGGATTGTCGATGGCAGAAGCCAGTTCGATGAGTGCAACGCGTTCGGCATGATCAACGGTGTCTCGGACGGCGCCCGCGACTTGCGGCGCACAGCGCAGCGAATATGCGTCCTGCACCCGGGTGCACGCTTCGGTCCGGTGGCTGTCGCGGATCTCGCTGGCCGCCATGATCTTGCGCAGATTGCTTGCTGAAGCGGCCTGGCCAGGGTGCGGCCGGAGGGCATGAAGATCATCGGCGAAGACGTCGTCAGTGCCGAGCAGACCCTCGACACTCATGGCGGCCGTAATGTCGGCGATCTTGAGCAGCCGCCGCAGATCGGTGATCGCGAGCAGCAGCATGCCGAGCATTCCATCGGTGCCGTTGATCAAGGCCAAGCCTTCCTTCTCGGCCAGTGTGACCGGAGCGATTCCGGCCGCGGCGAACGCCTCGCCGGTTGGCCTAACGCTGCCGGCCGCATCGCGGACGATCCCCTCCCCCATCAGCGCCAACGCGCAATGGGCTAGTGGGGCCAGGTCGCCGGAGCAGCCGAGGCTGCCGTACTCATAGACCACCGGTGTGAGACCGGCGTTGAGCATGGTGACGTAGGTCCGCAGAGTCTCGTCGCGGATACCGGTGCGGCCCGTGGCAAGCGTGGAGATCCGTAGCAGCATGAGGGCGCGTACGACCTCGCGCTCGACCTCCGATCCGGATCCGGCTGCGTGGGAGCGGACCAAGCTGCGCTGCAGTTGAGCTCGGAGTTCGATCGGGATATGCCGGGTTGCCAGTGCACCGAAGCCGGTGGACACCCCGTAGTGCGGCTCTTGATCATCAGCGAGGGCCTCGATGATTTCGCGGGATTTGGCAACCTCGGCCCAGGCGTCGGGGGCGATGACGACCTTCGCGTCGCGTCGCGCCACTGCAACGACGTCTTCACCTGAGACCGGACCGATGCCGACTGTGACGCTGCGATGTTCCATGAATCCATTGCAAGCGACCCGGCGGTCAGCTGGGCAGGGCCGCAGGCCAAACTATGTCTCAAATCTGAGACATGGGGAGGCGTCATGTCGGCGGCACCCGCAGCTGATCACGTACTTCGGATACTTGCGCTGCTGTCGCACCATCCCGAGCCGATATCGGCAGGGATGGTCGCGGCCACTCTCCGGCTGCCGCGCTCCACCACGTACCGATTGCTCTCGGTGCTCCTCGACCACGGCTTCGTCCACTACCTGCCCGAGGAGCGGCGCTACGGGCTGAGCGTTGCGGCGTACGAGCTTGGGTCGGCGTACGCCCGTCAGGCTCCGCTGCAGCGGATCGCGCGGCCCATCGTGCGCCAACTCGTTGACCGGATGAAGCAGAACGCGCACCTTGCGGTGCTGCACGGGCGGGATGTGCTCTATCTGATCGAGGAACGGGCAGTGGGCCGTCCCATGTTGCTCACTGACGTTGGGGTACGACTCCCGGCCGTGGTCACTGCCAGCGGGCTGGCCATGCTGGCCCGGCTGCCTACTGCGCAGGTTCGCGCCCTGTTCCCTCACGCGGACGCGTTCGTTGACACTGAACACGGGCCGGCGACCCCGACCGCGCTGCGACAGCTGCTGAGCGACGTCCGGAACCAGGGACATGCCACCGAAGAAGGTTCGGTGACCAGCGGTTTCTCCTCAGTCGCTCAGGCAGCGCTCGACCACACGGGTCACCCGGCTGCCGCCGTCGCGGTCACCTACGTTGCGGACGAAGTCGATCACCAGAACGAAGCGCGTCTGATCGATGCGGTGAACAGCGCCGCCGCGCAACTTTCCCGCCGACTCGGCTTCCGCACGACGCGGGACCGGCTCACCAGGTAAGCCCCTAGCGCGTGACCAACCTCATCAGAAGTCGTGTGCGGTGCCACCGCGCAAGTCGACCATCCGAGTCGTGGTCAGCTCGTTGAGTCGGCCCAACACGAGCTTCCGGCCTCGATCGCTGAGCAACTCGTCGTGAACCGGAAACCCCTCCAGCGCGCCGACCGCCCGAACGAAGTCAATGGTCTCCTTCATCGCCGCCCACGGCGCGTACTCCGGAACAGCGAGAACGTCAACGCCGTCCGGAATTGTGTCGATTTCATCACCGGGGTGGAACAGCGTCGGCTGGCCCTCGGAGCGCAGCACGTAGCCCACATTGCCGATCCCCGGTACGTCGCGATGGATAATCGCATGCTGACCTCCGACCGCCGTGATCAGCACGTCGCCGATCGTCACCTGATGGTCCGGCGGCAATGCCGCCGCGTTGGCACCAAGGGACGGCAGCTTGCCGGCGTCGACCAGGTCGAGGACCGACGGCTCGACCAGAACCCGGGTTTCTCGGTTTGCTGTCAGCAAGGCCGGCAGATTCTGGGGATCAAGGTGGTCCGGATGCTGGTGCGTCACCAGCACCGCGTCGAGGTCGGTCAGGGAATGCCACGCGTCGCTGAGGTTCCCCGGATCAATGAGGATCCGTGCGTTATCGGTCTCGGCCAACACAGCCGAATGGCCCAGGTGGGTGATCCGCATTCCCTCACCGTAGGGGCACTGTCCGGATTCCAGATGGCGGGTGTCAACCGCTGCTATCCGGTGAGCAGCTTGCCGATGAGCCGGCCGGCCGCCTCGCAGTCCTCGGCCGTCACGTCGAGATGGGTAACCGCCCTGATCATGAAAGGTCCCAACGCGGACACCTGGACTCCTCGCTCGGCAGCCGCTGCGGCGACTGGCGCAGCGGGAATCGCGCCGGTGTCGATCACAACGACGTTCGTCTCAACGGTCTCCGGATCAACAGCACTGGGGACGTGGCTGGCCACCTCCGCGGCGAAGATGCGCGCTGCCGCATGATCATCGACCAATCGCTGCAGATGATGATCAAGGGCATAGAGGCAGGCGCCGGCGAGCATGCCGGCCTGGCGCCAGCCACCGCCGAGCCGTTTGCGTAGCACTCGGGCCCGCCCGATGCTCTCAGACGTACTGACCAGCACTGAGCCGACCGGAGCCCCAAGTCCCTTCGAGAAGCAGACGGTGACCGAGTCGAACAGTTGCCCGTACGCCGAAAGCCCCACACCGGTAGCGACGTGCGCGTTCCACAGTCGGGCCCCATCGAGGTGGTAGCCGATGTTGTGCTCGCGACACATCTCGCCAACCGCGGCCAGCTCGTCGAAGGGTTGAATCGTGCCGCCGCCAAAGTTGTGAGTGTTCTCTACGGCGACGGCGGCTGTGGATACCAGGTAGGGGCCCGCGGACGGCGCAATGATCTTGGTCACCTCGGCGAACTGCACCTTGCCACGGATGGAGGGAAAGGTGCGCATGGTCACGCCCTGTATCGCTGCATGTGCCCCCAGCTCGGCACGAGCAATGTGAGCCTGTACGTCGCAGACCACCTCCTGGCCCGGCTCGACGAGCAACCGCACTCCGAGCATGTTGCACATCGACCCGCTGACACAGAACAAGCCGGCTTCGTGGCCAAGCAGTCGCGCGACTTGCTGTTCCAGTTCGATCACCGTCGGATCCTCGGCGTACACGTCATCGCCGACTGGCGCGGCCAGCATGGCCTCTCGCATCTGTTTGGTCGGCTTGGTCACGGTGTCAGAGCGCAGATCGATCACGAAGAAGAGTCTGACGAACGCCCACGCCGGCAGGCGCGTGGGGTACTGCCGCACTATCGACTGCGCACCCACCGCCCACGGTCCGGCCGATTTGTGGGCACTTACCGCGTTCTCAGCGCCTTGACGGCTCGGTATGGAGCGAGCAGACCTAGAAGGTGAGAGGCACGTACGCCTGGACCGGGTTGGTCCTCTTGATACCCCCCCGGGTCAGCCGCTCGGCGACCAGGAAGGCGAGCTCTAGCGACTGATTGCGATTCAGCCGCGGGTCGCAGTGGGTTTCATAACGGCTTACCAGATCGGCCTCGACCAGATCATCGCCGCCGCCGACGCATTCGGTTACGTCGTCGCCGGTCAGCTCAACGTGTACCCCGCCAGGCCAGGTGCCCAGCTCCTCGTGAACGTCGAAGAAGCCATTGAGCTCGGCCATTACATCGGAGAAGGCCCGAGTCTTGTACCCGTTGCGCGCCTCGAAGGTGTTGCCGTGCATGGGGTCGCAAACCCACGCCACCTGCCGGCCGCTGGCGGTCACTTTCGCCACGATGTCCGGCAACACCTCGCGCACCTTCCCGGCGCCCATCCGGGTAATGAAGGTGATGCGTCCCGTTTCATGATCAGGATCGAGGCGATCGGCCAGTTCCAGCGCGTCGTCGGCGGTGGTCGTCGATCCAAGCTTGACCCCGAGCGGGTTACGGACATGCCGAAGCAGCTCCACGTGCGCGCCCTGCAGGTGCCGGGTGCGCTCACCGACCCACAAGAAGTGTCCGGATGTGCCGTACGGCTGGCCTGTCCTGGAGTCGATCCGGGTCAGCGCGTGCTCGTAGTCCAAGATCAACGCCTCATGGCTGGAGTAGAAGTCGACGGTCCGGAACACGTCATCGTCGATCCCACAGGCCACCATGAAGGCTAGGGCGCGATCGATCTCGTTCGCCAGGTTCTGGTACTGCACCCCGGCCGCGGAGTTCTTGACGAAGTCGGCGTTCCAGCTGTGCACGCTGCGCAGGTGGGCGAATCCGCCGGTGACGAAAGCCCGGGTGAGGTTCAAGGTGGCCGCCGAGGCGTTGTACACCTCCAGGAGCCGCTGCGGATCGGGCTCGCGGGCCTCAGTTGTGAAATCGAAGCCGTTCACGGCGTCGCCCCGATACGCCGGCAGCGTGACGCCGCTACGGGTTTCGGTGCCTGAGCTGCGGGGTTTGGCG
>Ga0307320_10000447_pt1 | contig 14862 bp, 17 predicted proteins | sample ER_DNA_369_FD_194495 | JGI IMG/M metagenome (GOLD analysis project Ga0307320, IMG submission 194495) | Bulk soil microbial communities from the East River watershed near Crested Butte, Colorado, United States - ER_DNA_369 | ecosystem: Environmental > Terrestrial > Soil > Floodplain | place...
CCGATCCAGGTCGGTCAGGTCGATGTCGGCCAGGTTCGGTTCCGCAGCGACGGCCATCAGTCGATTCTCACCTCGAGCTCGTCGCCCTGCACGCGCGTCTCGTAAACGCGCAACGCTTCCTCGGCAGGTCCCTCGAGGACCTCGCCGGTGCGCGTGTCGAAGACCGAGCTGTGGCAGTAGCAGACGATCCGATCCCCCTCGAGCTCACCGTCGGCGAGCGGGCATTCCTCGTGGGTGCAGGCGTTGTCGAAGGCCGCCCAGGCGCCGTCGTCGAGCAGCGCCACCGCGATCTCGACGCCGTCGACGAAGACAGCGCTGAGCTCGGCGCGCCCGGCGACCGGGCCGAGGCTCGTCCATCCGCTCACGGGCGAAGTGTAGAGTCGCGCGCGTGCCGCGTCCGCAAGCGACCGCCACGGTCCAGGTCGACAACGAGCGTGTCCGTGTGACCGAATGGCGCTTCGCGCCGGGCCAGGCGACCGGCTGGCACCGCCATGAGGTCGACTACGTCGTCGTCCCGATGACCGCGGGCACGCTCCTCCTCGAGGACGGCGAAACGGCGCGGGAGAACGAGTTGGAGCCGGGCCGGGCGTACTTCCGCCCAGCCGGGGTCGAGCACGACGTCGTGAACGCGGGCGACACGGAGGTCGTCTTCGTCGAGATCGAGCTCATGCTAGGCGACGAGTAACTCTCCGCCGTCGGCGACGAAGGCGTGGCCGGTCACGTATGCCGCCTCTTCCGAAAGCAGGAAGCAGGCGAGACGCGCGATCTCCTCCGGCGTCGAGATTCGTCCGAGCGGGACGAGATTCGGGACGGATTCGAGGAAACTCTCGCGACCGCCGTAGGCACGCCAGGCGGGCTCGTTGAACGGCGTGTCGACCCAGCCCGGGCACAGAGCGTTCACGCGGATGCCGTCTGCTGCAAAATCGCGCGCCACCTGGCGGGCGAGCGCGAGGGCGGCGGCCTTCGTAACCGAATAGGGCAGCATTCCGGGCTCGGAGAGGAGGGCCGCGTTCGAGGCCGTGACGAGGATCGGCCCGCCGCCGGCGTCGCGAAGGTGCGGAATGGCGGCCCCGCACAGAACGGCATGCGCCCGCACGTTGATCGCCCAGGAGCGGTCGAGCTCCTCGACGGTCGCCGTCTCGGCCGTCGCCGCGATCTGGACGCCGACGTTCGACCAGGCGGCGTCAAGGCCGCCGAGCGCCTCCGCGGCTTCGTCGGCGAACCCCCGGACCGCCTCGGGCTCGGCCGCGTCGAGAACGGTCGCCTGCGCCCCAACCTCGGTCGCAAGCGCCCGGAGCGCAGGCTCGTTGACGTCCCCGAGCGCGAGCCGGTCGCCACGCGCGGCGAGGAGTTGGACGCCTGCAGCGCCGATGCCGGTCGCGCAGCCGAGTACGGCTACGCGTGCCACGTGCCCCGCACAAGACCGAGGAAGGCGTCGAAGAGCCGCACCTGAAACGGGAGCGACTTCTCGATCCCGCGGTTGACAGTCTCGCGGAGCCTGTCGACGTCGACGCCCGCCTCGCGCACCTCCTGCGGGTGGCGCGAAATCCACGTTTCGAAGAGCTGGGCGTCCACCTCCGGATGGAACTGGATGCCCCAGGCACTTGTGCCGTCTGCGCGGAAAGCCTGATTCGGGGCGAGCGGGCTGCTCGCCAGCCGCCGTGCGCCCGGCGGGAGCTCAATCACGTCGTGGTGCCACTGGTAGACGCCGGTCGGCGCGGACAGATGGCCGAGGACCGGATCGGCGGCGGCATCCTCCGTGGGAGCGATTTCGAGCCAGCCGATCTCGGGCTGCTCGGCCTCGCGGACGTCGCCGCCGAGCGCCCGTGCGAGCAGCTGCCCGCCGAGGCAGATCCCGAGCACAGGCACGCCTTCCTCGACGGCATCGTGGAGCAGGTCGCGCTCTGCCTCGAGGAGCGGAACGCCCTCCTCCCACGCGTGTGCGTTCCCGCCCATGGCGACGATCGCGGAGAAGTCTCGTGCCTCTAGCCCGTCGAGCCGCTCGTCCCAGCCCCGGAGCTGGCGGTACGGTAGGCCAGAGGCGTCGAGCCGGTCGCCGAGGAGCCCCAGGCCTCGCAACGAGTGCTCCTGCTCGATGACGAGGACGGGTTGCATCCGTGGGAACGTAGTCGAAACGGCGCTGTAGAGTCGAGCCCGAACGGGAGCAGCGAAAGGAGAACGAAAGCTGATGGCGACGACAACGAGGACGCGTCCGTCCGTCCGCCCGGAGGCGCTGGAGGCGGCGTCCTCCTTCCCCGCGCTCGAGGCGATCTTCACGCGACGCGCCCGCCGCTTCGCCCTGGGTGCCGAGCTGACCGGGCCGCTCGCGTATCGCTCCGACAAGGAGCCGGTGCCCCTAGCCTTCGAGGAAGAGGCGATCCTCGTCGCCGCCGCCACGGGCGTCACGGGCGTGGTCCGTGAGGAATGGCCGTTTCGAAGCGAGGACGGCGAGGCGACGGGCGCCGACAAGCTCGCGTCCTTCACCGGCCGCAGCTTCCCGAGCCCGCTCGCTATCCACGGCACTGAGCTCTTCTGGACGAACGACGACGGCGTCTTCGTGCTGCCGCAGCGAGACGTGAAGCCGGAGCGCTACCTCGAGCTCCAGACGCAGGAGGAGCGGCACGAGCTCTACCGGAGCGCGGTCAAGCTCCAGGATGGGCGCCTCGAGATCCCGCGCCGCCGGCCGAATGTCTTCAAGTTCAACGAGTGGGTCGTGAACACCGAAGGCGCGACCGTGTTCATCCCGATCTCGGATGTGACGCGCCAGTGCATCTCGGCCATGCTCCTCTACTTCGACCGCCCGCACGGCTACTACATCATCGACAAGCAGCTCGGCAACGACCCCTTACGCCCCTTCGTGGAGTCGGGCCTCCTCGGCTCCGAGCATCCCGTCGACCTCTGGGACTTCGAGCGCTGGCAGATGGTCGACATGAACGGCGTCGAGGAAGGCCTCATGATCCAGAACCTCATGACTGCGACGCAAGCGCTCGGGATCGGGGGCCACCCCTTCTCGGGCGGCAAGGGCCGGGTCACGATGGGCGGCGAGAAGCACTGGCATGGGATGGGCGGCGAAGGCCCCTGCGGCTCGCTGGGGTTCACCTTCCACCAGGTCCCCGACGACGCCCCCGTCGGCGCCGGCGAGGAGATTCCCGTCGGGCTCGAGGGGATCTTCGAGGGCGCCTGTCCGCCCTTCCACTCGGACATGGATGCCGCCGTCGACTTCGTCCTCGACCTCCGTTGGGGGCCGACCGGGATCTTCTCGGCGCCCGACGCGCAGCAGCATCCGTGGCGGTCGGCGGAGATCGCGCGAGCGGTGCCGCGTCCGTCCGAGGAGGCGATCGAGGCCACCAAGACGCTTTGCCGTTACATCTGGGACACCTACGGGCGCTTCCCGGCGACCATCGACCCGTTCCTCATGACCGTCTGGTACCAGGCCGCGCACCTCGACGTCGACTTCTACGACCGCTACTACCCGCCGGAGGCGTTGCCGGCGCACGTCCGCTCGCACATGCGCGACTGGCACGGCCTCTAGGGCGGGCAATCCGTGCCCGTAGACCACGTCCTCGCGGTCGGGGATCTCAGCCTCGAGCTCGGCGGCACGCTCGCAGGTGCCCGCCTGGCGTACCGGACGCACGGAACGCTCTCCCCGGCCCGCGACAACGCGATCCTGTTTCCGCACATGTACTCGGGGACGGAGGCCTCTCTGGATCCCTGGATCGGCCCGGGACGGGCGCTCGACTCCGACCGCTGGCTCGTGATCTGCCCGGGGCAGCTCGGCAACGGCAGCTCGACCTCGCCGAGCACGACCAGCGGCCTGTTCCCCGACCTGACGATTGGGGACGACGTCGCCTCGCAGCACCGGCTCGTCACGGAGGAACTCGGGATCGAGAGCCTCGCGCTCGTGCTCGGCTACTCGATGGGCGCCCAGCAGGCGTACGAGTGGGCCGTTCGATTCCCCGCGGCGGTGGAGAGGCTCGCGGTTTTCGCGGGTCTCGCGAGGACGACCCCGGGAAACGGCCTCCTCGTCGCCGCCTCGGAGGAGGCGCTCCGGACCGGCGGTACCGGCCAGCACGCCCACTTCTGGGCGGCGACGGGCCTTTCCGCGGCGCTCTACCGGCAGGAGGCGTGGCGCGATGCGGGGTACGACTCTGTCGGCGACATGGTGCGGCGACTCTTCGAGGACGACTACGCCTCTTGCCAGCCTGCCGATCTCCTTTGCCAGCTCGGCAAGTGGCGTCGCGCGGACGTCTCACGCCAGACGGGCGACGGCCTCCCCGAGGCGCTCGGCCGGATCACGGCCCGGACCGTCGTCGCGCCCTTCTCGCACGACGCCTGGTTCCCGGTCGCCGACTGCGAGGTCGAGCAACGGCTGATCTCCGGAAGCCGGCTCCGGGTCGTCGAGAGCGTCTGGGGGCATTACGGCTGGGGGATCGGGCCGAACGAGACGGCCCAGATCGAGCGCGTGGTCGCCGATCTCCTCGCTACATGACCTCGCGGTAGCGCTCGCGCTCCCAGTCTGTGACGTGCCGGCCGAAAAGCTCGAGCTCGTGCCGAAGCATCGTGAGGTAGACGTCGACGAACGTCTCGCCGTAGACCCGGCGCGCGAACTCGCTCCCCTCGAGCTCGGGGACGGCTTCCGCGAGGCTCGTGGGAAGGCGGCGGAGCGACTCGTCGACGTGCGGGTCGCCGGTCACGATCGGCGGCAGCTCGAGGTCCTGCTCGAGGCCGTCGGCGCCTGCTGAGAGGCAGCCCGCGAGGACGAGGTACGGGTTCGCGTCGGCGGACGCCCAGCGCGCCTCTAGGCGCGTCGCCTCGCCGTGATCGACGACGGATCGGATCGCCACGAGCCGGTTGTCGAGGCCCCAGCTCACCTGGGTCGGCGCGAACGAATACTCCTCGACGCGCTTGTAGGCGTTGATCGTCGGGCAGTTGATCGCCTGGAGCTCGACCTGGTGGGCGAGGAGGCCCGTCAGGTACCGGCGCATCAGGACCGACCGCAGCGGAGGCTCGTCGTCGCCGCTCGCGAACGCGTTCTGCCCGTCTGAGCCCGTCAGGCTCTGGTGAATGTGCAGGCCGTTACCGGCCTCCGTGGCGTACGGCTTCGGCATGAACGTCGCCCGGACCCCGTGCTTCACGGCCGTCTGCTTGACGACGTACTTGAACACCATGGTCGCATCGGCCACCTCGAGCGGCGGGCCGTGCCCGAGGTTCACCTCGACCTGCGCGGGCCCGTACTCGACGTTGCAGGCCTCGATGCTGATGCCGGAGGCCTGGAGAACGCGGCGGATGTCGCCGACGATGGGCTCGACCTCGGCGCCCTTCGCGATCGAGTAGCAGTGCGCGCCGCGATAGAACGGCTCCCAGTCAGGGGTGCAGAGGTGAAATTCGAGCTCGGTCGCCGCAACGGGCTCGTACCCGGCCTTGCGCAAGCGCTCGACTGCGCGGCGAAGGATCTGTCGGCCGTCGAGTGCGACCGGCTCGTGGGTCGGTTCGATCGTGTCGCAGATGCAGTACGCAGTGCCCTCGTTCCAGCCGGCCAGGCGAAGCGTCGAGAGGTCGGGCACGACGTGCAGGTCGGGGTAGCCGGTCGAGTCGTTCACGTACGACGTCGGGAAGATGACGCCGTGCATGTCCCACGTGAAGGCGACGTTGGCCATTGCGAAGCCGGACCCGGCGGCCACCTTCAGGAAGTGGCTCGTCGGCAGGCGCTTGCCACGTGGGATGCCCCAAGTGTCGGGGAACATGCACTCGACCGTGTGAACGTCGTGACGCTCGAGCAGCTCTCGGGCCGCCTCGACGCTGGTCTCCGCTTCCGCGACCGCCATTCACTCCCCTTTCTGGACGTACGGGAGGGCTATCCTACCGCCCGCCCGGTGGCCGGAGAGCAGCGATAAGGGCGAGCCCGCTTTCGCGGAGCGTCGGCCAGGCGGTAGGCTCACCCGCCGGGGAAAACCGGCCCCGTTCTTTCTCGACCGCGGAGGTCGTCGTGCGCGCAGTCGTTCTTCGCTCTTTCCAGGATCCGCTCGAGCTCGAGGAGCGTCCCGAACCGGAGGCTCGCGGGGACGACCAGGTGGTCGTCCGCATCCTCGGCTCGGGTGTCTGCCACTCGGACCTGCACGTCGCCGAGGGCTACTTCGATTCGCCCCTCCCGCTCGTGCTCGGCCACGAGATCGCGGGCGAGGTCGAAGGGATCGGCAACGTCCTCGTCTACACGCCGTGGGGCTGCGGCGAATGCCGCTTCTGCCGGAGGACCGAGGAGATGATCTGCCCGGACGCCAAGGAGGCCGGGCTCTTCCAGGACGGTGGGTATGCGGAGTACGTCCTGGTTCCGTCTCGCCGCTACCTCTACCCGATCGGCGACCTCGACCCGGTCGAGGCCGCGCCCCTCGGCTGCGGTGGCCTGACCCCGTACCGCGCCGTGAAGCACGCGCGGCCCTGGCTGGGGTCCGGCTCGCGCGCGCTCGTGCTGGGCGCCGGCGGCCTGGGTCAGTTCGGGATCCAGTACCTCCGGCTCATGACGGACGCTGTCGTCCACGTCGGCGACCCCTCGGAGCAGAAGCGGGCGCGCGCGCTCGAGCTCGGCGCCGAGGAGGCGGCCGAGCCCGCGGAGCTCGAGGGGCCGTACGATGCTGTTCTCGACTTCGTCGGGTCCGACGACTCGCTGTCCCAGGCCGCCCGCCTTGTTGACCGGCAGGGGGTTGCGGTCGTGATCGGCCTCTTCGGCGGACGCATCCCGTTCGGGCTCGGCGCGGTCCCGCATGAGGCGCACTTCCTGTCGAGCATTTGGGGATCCCGGGACGAGCTCGCCGAGCTGATCGCGCTCGCGCAACGCGAGCGCCTCGAATACACGATCGACACGATGCCGCTCGAGCGGGCCCAGGAGGCGCACGACCTCGTCCGCAGGGGCGAGGCGCGAGGCCGCATCGTGCTCGTCCCGTAGAAAAAAAAGCGCCAGGCAGGCGCCCGTGACGGTGTCGCTCTCTAACGGGGTCGCCTGGTCCGGGTCGGCTCAGGCTTGCGAAAAGGCGGGTTTTGATCGCTCCACCAGATGACGAACCCGACGACGAATAGGACGGTGGCGAGGATGAGTGAGGCGATAATCCACATCCTTAGCTTCCTCCTCCGGGGCTTCCTGATGTCAGACGCCTGGAGGGCGGGCGGCTCCTTTCCCCCCTGGGAGCCGCCCACAGCCCTCCTAACCTTTCCCCTACTCCATTAGATCCCGGTCGGCGCGAAAACTTTCTCGCTGTTCGCAAACTCGGAACCTGTACACATCGCTAGACCCCCCATACCTCCGTACCCGCGGGCGCCGTTTCTCCCTCAGCGAGACCATTTTTGGCGCAGTCGCTCGCGAACGCTCGCGACGTGTGTCGGAACCAGCTATTCGCTGCGACGAGCCAGCAGGTCGCTGTCAGCCCGCATGATGAAGTCGCCCGCGGAGTCGCCCTTGTGCAGTTCGCTGAAGCCGACGCTCACCGAGCCGCCCCCGGAGTCCTTCAACTCCGCGTCGAGTAGATCGAAGCGCTTTCGCAACTTATCGAGGGTGATGTTGGGCAGCGCACAGACGAATTCATCGCCGCCGAGTCGCACGAGCAGGTCGTAGGGGCGCATCTGGCGCCTGATCCCGTTCGCGACGCTTACAAGGAGCGCGTCTCCTGCCGCGTGGCCGTGCTTGTCGTTGACGGACTTGAGTTCGTCCACGTCCACGTAGGCGGCCCAAAGGCTGTCGCCTTGTCGCCAGGCGCGGTTCATCTCGTTGTTCAGGTCTTCGAGTCCGACTCCTCGTCGCCTCGCGCCGGTCAGCTCGTCGGTTGCCGCGTGCTCACGGTCGGAGGCGGCCTCCTTGCGGTCACGCGCCGCCTGCTCGCGATCTCGTGTCGCCTGCTCACGGTCCCGCGCTGCCCGTGCCCGGTCGCCCTTCGCGCGAATCCGGCTCGCACGCGAAGTCCTCCGTACCTCCTCTAGCCGAAAGGCGTGCCTGTCCGTGAGATCGTCGCCGGCATCCAGGTCGGCCGCCTCTTGGTCGTGGTCGCGAGCAATCTCGTCGCGGAGCATCGAAAGTTCGTCGCGTCGCTCCGCGGAGATGTCTCGCTCCTGGTTCGTTCGATCGCGCAGGTGCGAGGTTTCTTCACGGTCTCGCGATGTTTCGGCGCGTGTGGCCGTCGTCCGTGCGTGCGTGGGCTTCTCACCGGCTTCGGCGCGGGCCAAGTCAGCCGAAACCTGGTCCTCATCAGAGGCCTCTTGATCGCGGTCACTCGCCGTCTGGTCGCGGTCGGCGAGCGTCTGCTCGTTGTCAGCGAGCGTCTGGCCAGCATCGGCCAGACCCTCTTCGGCGAGGTGCGTAACTGGTCCCTTGCCAGGCGAGCCGTCGTCCATCGCTAGTCCTCTCTCTCAGCAGGGCCGAGAGCTGCCAACGGCAGCGATCGACACGACTGCAACTAAGTGTACTCCTGCCCGCCAGTCACCGCAGAAAACCGCCGCACCAGTCCAAACCTTGCCTCTCCGCAAACCTGCACGATCACTAGAGGTCGCGAAAAGCGACGGTTTTATCTATTATCGCGTCCGTCCGTGCCGAAAGGAGAGGGCGACGTGGCCACGTTTCCGGAGATCCGACCCGTCGAGACGCGCTTCCGTCTCACCCCAGAGCTGGCGGCTGGGGCGATCTACCGGAAGTACGAGAAGGCCTCCCGAAAAGTCTGGGACCCCAAGCAGCTCGACTACGAGCAGGACCGGGCCGACTGGGAGCGGATGACGGACGCCCAGCGCGAAGGCATCGTCACGATCACCGTCCGTTTCGAGGCCGGCGAGCAGGAGGTGACGGACGAGCTTCTCCCCATGCTCGCCGCCGCGCACGCGCTCGGCCGGTTCGACTGGGTGATGTTCATCGCGACGTTCCTGCTCGAGGAGGCTCGGCACTCGGAGTTCTTCTGCCTCTGGCACGAGCGCTCCCTCGGTCTGAGCAGCCCCGCGGAGAAGGCGCGGTACTGGCCCCTGCGCGAGCATACGGTCGACCCGCAGGGCCGCTTCACCGTCGGCGAGCCCGTCTACGAGGGGCTGCCGAAGTACGGCCAGAAGCTGACGGCGGCAGTGCAGTCGGGGGAAGAGACCGCGATCGAGGCCGCCTTTGTTCAGTTCGCGACGCTCTACTGCGCCTGGGTCGAGGGCGTCCTGACGATGCCGTCATACGAGATCGTGATCGACACGACCGAGATGTGGGGCGTCCTGCCGGCGCTCCGGCTCGGCTTCAAGAACATCCTCGGCGACGAAGGACGCCACATCACCTTTGGAACGGAGGCGACGCGGATCCTGATCGAGAAGGATCCTGCGTACGAGGCGCTTGCGCACGACGTGATCGACGAGTACCGCGGGAACGCGGTCGGCATGCTCGAGTACCAGCGGAACGTGCCCGGCCTCGATCTCGACAAGTACCAGCGTCAGAAGGCGCGGCACTACCTGAACCGCTGCCGCGAGATGCGCATCACGGCCGACCAGAGGCTCGTGGACGAGATCCTCGACCCGGAGATCGACTTCGTCGTCGGCGTCGAGGCAGGGTAGAGGAGTCGTGGTGAAGCGCTGGCAGTGCCTCGACGTGGGCTGTGGAGCCGTCGTCTCGGCCGGGTCTGACGAAGAGCTCGTCGAGGCCGCCAACGCGCACATGCGAGAAGTGCACGGAAGCTACGAGCTCGAGGAGATGATCCTCGCCGTCGCCGAGGACGCGCCCGACGAGGGCGAGCCCATCCGCGAGGAGGCGACGAGGTGAGCGTCGCGGCCGTGGACCCGGTCGCCAGGCTCCTGCAGCAGACCGTCTACACGCCGGTACGGCAAGGGAGCGCGGTCGCCGAGACGGTCGCACGCCTGGGGCGCGCGATCGGCATGGGTCTCCTCCGGCCCGGCGACCGCATGCCTTCCGGCGGGCCGCTCGCGGGCGCCCTCGGGATCTCGCCGGTGACACTCCGGAGCGCGCTCGCCATCCTGCGGAGCGCCGGCCTCGTCGAGACGCGCCGGGGGAGAGGAGGGGGAACGTTTGTGAGCGCGGACGGCGCCGCGGCCGGGCTACTCGAGGTAGGGCCGCTTCCGAGCGAGGACGATCTGCGGGACCTCGTCGACTTCAGGCGCGTGGTCGAGGGCGGCGCCGCCTGGCTCGCTGCCGAGCGGGCCACGCCCGAGCAAGTCGCATACCTCGGTGCGCTGGTCGAAGAGATGGCCGAGATCCGGAGCTTCGACCCCTGGAGCGAGCGCGACGCGCTCTTCCACCTCATCCTCGCCGACGCATCCGGGTCGCGCCGGCTGGTGGAGCAGGTCGCCGCCGCCCGCGCGGAGGTCTACCGGCTGGCCAGACTCGGCTCTGTCCCACGGCCCGTCCTCGAGCTGGCCGACCGGGAGCACGGCGAGGTGCTGCGCGCCGTCGCCGCGCGCCGCCCGGCACGAGCGCGCGATGCGATGATCCGGCACGTGGTGTCGACAGGCGCGCTCTGGCTGGGCCTCGGCCGCGTTGCCGATGTTAAGGCCGCAAGCAAACCAAAAGCGGAGGGCGGGCGATGACACTCGTTCAGGACGACCTCGCCGAGGTCGACGTCGCAAGTCCCAGCGTCTATGCGGAGGGCGTGCCACACGAGACGCTCGGGGCCCTGCGGGAGCACGACCCGGTGCACTGGCACCCTTTCGAGGGGACCCGCGGCGGCTTCTGGCTCCTCACCACGCACGCCGACGTCGTCGCGATCGGGAAGGACCCGGAGGCGTTCTCGTCGCAGCTCGGCCACATCGCACTCGAAGACCGGGAGCCCGACGCGCTCGCCGCGCGGCAGTCCCTGATCGAAACGGATCCGCCCGACCACACGCGCCTGCGCAAGCTCGTGAGCTACGCGTTCACACGCAGCAAGGTGCAGGAGTACGAGGCGTACACGAGGAAGATCGCGCAGGAGCTCCTCGACCGGGCGATCGCGCAGGGCGAGTTCGACTTCGTCACCGAGATCTCCGAGCCCCTCCCGATCAGCGTCCTCATCTCGATCCTCGGGCTTCCCGAAGAGGACGCCCCGATGCTCATCGAGCTGACGAGCGAGATGGCCGCGGCGACCGACCCGGACTATCTCCCGGACCCGGAGAAGTACCCGACCGACGTTGACCCGCGGCTCCTGCCGTTCGGCACCCCGGCGGGCTGGCACGTCTTCGAGTACGGGCGGAAGATCGGGCAGGAGCGGCGGGAGCACCCGACCGACGACCTCGTGTCGCGCCTGGTCCATGCGGAGGTCGACGGTGAGCACCTGACCGAGACCGAGTACCGCAACTTCTTCGAGCTCTTCATCTTCGCCGGGAACGAGACGACGCGGACCGGCATCTCCCAGGGCAGCCTCGCCCTCATGGAGCATCCCGACGAGTTCGACCGCCTCGCCGCCGATTCGTCCCTCATGCCGACGGCCGTGGACGAGATCCTGCGCTACGGGACGCCGATCATCTACTTTCGGCGCACCGCGACCCGCGACACCGAGATCCGCGGCGTCCCGATCCGCGCCGGCGACCGCGTTGCACTCTGGTACGTCGCGGCGAACTTCGACGAGACGGTGTTCCCGGACCCGTATCGCTTCGACGTGAGCCGCCATCCGAACCCGCACGTGACCTTCGGTCGCGGCGGGCCGCACTTCTGTCTCGGCTCGTTCCTCGCTCGGCTCGAGATCCGAATTCTCCTCGAGGAGATCCTGGCGAGGAACGTCCGCTTCGAGCTGACCGGCCCGCCGGTTCGGCTCAGCTCGAACTTCATCAACGGCTTCAAGTCGATGCCCGTGCGCGTCGTCGACGCGCGTTGAAAGGAGACGCTATGGCGACCGTCGAAGCTCCTTCGACCACCCGCAGGATCTTCCTCGCAGGAGAGTGGATCGACACCGGCTCCTCGCTGGAGGTGCGGTCGCCCTACTCGGGCGACGTGGTCGCCACGGTGGCACGCGCAGGTGCCGAGGAGGCGCGCCGCGCGATCGACGCCGCCGTCGAGGCGATGCGCGAGCCGCTGCCGCCCTGGCGGCGGGCGGAGATCCTCGAGCGGGTCGCGCAGCTTGTTCGCGAGCACGGCGAGGAGCTCGCGCAAACGATCTGTGCGGAGGCCGGCAAGCCGATCAAGGCTGCTCGCGTCGAGGCGGCGCGAGCGGTCAACACGTACACGCTCGCGGCCGGCGAGGCCCGGACGCTTTCGGGCGAGTCGGTTCCGATCAGGGGAACCCAGCCGGGTGACGGCCATATCGCCTGGACCGTCCGGGTCCCGATCGGTGTGATCGGCGCAATCACGCCGTTCAACTTCCCGCTCAACCTCGTCGCCCACAAGCTGGCACCGGCCCTCGCGGCCGGCTGCGCAGTCGTTCTGAAGCCGGCGAGCCAGACCCCTGTATCGGCCCTCCGGCTGGCGGCGCTCTGCGAGGAGGCCGGGCTTCCCGCCGGCTGGCTCAGCGTGCTCCCGGGCAAGGCCTCCGAGATCGGCGACGTGCTCGTCGAGGACGAGCGTGTCCGCATGCTGACGTTCACCGGCTCGGCCGAGGTGGGCTGGGATCTCCGCTCCCGGGCCTCGCGGAAGAAGGTGACGCTCGAGCTCGGTAACGCCTCGCCGGTCCTGGTCGAGCCTGACGCCGATCTCGAGCTCGCCACGGCGAAGGTGGCGACGCACGCGTTCTCGTTCGCGGGCCAGACCTGTGTCTCGATTCAGCGGGTCTACGTCCATCGCGACGTGGTTGACGACTTCCTGGCGAACCTCGTCCCGAAGGTCGAGGCGCTGTCCGTCGGCGATCCGGCCGACGACACCACCGACGTCGGGCCGGTCATCGACGGCGGGAACCGCGACCGCATCCGCGAGTGGCTCGAGGAGGCGACATCCTCGGGTGCTGAAGTCGTGGCCGGAGGCGGCGAGGAGGAGGGGCTGCTCCGCCCGACCGTCCTCACCGGAGTCGCGCCGGAAATGAAGGTCTGCGCGCAGGAGATCTTCGGGCCCGTGTGCTCCGTCATCCCCTACGACTCGCTCGAGGAGGCCTTCGAGCTGGCGAACGGGACGGAGTATGGGCTCCAGGCGGCGATCTTCACGCGCTCGATCGATCCGGCCGTGAAGGCCTCCGGGGCGCTCGAGTTCGGCAGCGTCATGATCAACGAGGCTCCCGAGTGGCGCGTCGACCAGATGCCCTACGGGGGCACGAAGGCCTCCGGGAACACGAAGGAGGGTCCGGCCTACACAGTCCGGGAGATGACGGAGGAGCGCCTCATCGTCCTCGGCGGCGTCTGATGAGCGAGCACATCAGGGCCGCCGTCCTGCGGGCGTTCGGCGAGCCGCTCGTCGTCGAGGAGCTCGAGCTCGACCCGCCGAAGGCCGGCGAGGTGCTCGTTCGGATGGCGGCGAGCGGTGTCTGCCACTCCGACCTCCACGTCGCTCAGGGGATCCACCCGACCGAGCTTCCCGTCGTTCTGGGGCACGAGGGCGCCGGCGTCGTCGAGGAGGTGGGACCGGGCGTGGACGGACTGGAGCCTGGGGATCACGTCCTCCTGACGTGGCTCCCTTATTGCGGCCACTGCCGTCAGTGTGCGCGCGGGAAGCTGAACCTCTGCGAGAACGTCGGTTGGTACGACGCCACGATGGAGGACGGCACGTGCCGCTTCCACCTCAACGGCACCGAGATCCACCACTACAACACGTCATCATTCGCCGAGCGCTCGGTAGTGCCCGCCCGCACCGCGATTCCGGTCGACCGCGACCTTCCGCTCACCGAGCTCGCGCTGATGGGCTGCGCGGTGATGACCGGCGTCGGCGCGGTGCTGAACACGGCCAGCGTCCGGCCGGGCGACACGGTCGCAGTGGTCGGATGCGGCGGGGTGGGGCTGAACGTCGTCCAGGGAGCCCGCATTGCGGGCGCGACAACGATCGTCGCCGTCGACGTAATCTCCGCAAAGCTCGACCTCGCGCGAGAGCTCGGCGCTACGCACGTCGTCGACGCGAGCTCGGCCGATCCCGTCGAGGCGGTACGGGACCTGTCACGCGGCGGCGTCGACCACGCGTTCGAGGCGCTCGGACGTCCGGAGACGATCGAGACCGTACTCGGCCTTACCGGCCGGGGCGGCCAGTCGGTGCTGATCGGCATGGCTCCCCCGGGCGCGAGCGTGCCGCTCGACGCGCTCACGACCACCTTGGAGGAGCGGTGCGTTCGCGGCTCCTGGTACGGCTCCTGTATGCCGCTCCGAGACTTTCCGCTTTTGATCGACCTTTACCGGGACGGCCGCCTCCGGCTCGACCCGCTCATCGCCACCTGCACGCTCGACGACGTCAACGACGCGTTTGGTCGCATGGAGCGCGGCGAGGCGGCCCGCAGCGTGATCGTCTACTCGTAAGGCAGGCGAAGCGGCCGCCGGGACGCGACCCGTGCCGCCGCTTGCCCGAAGGAGCGCCCCCGCGTTGCCGGGGCCTCCAGGTAGGGCCGCCCGGGCGCGGCTGCGAGGACGAGCACGAGCCGCGCCTCGTCGCCGCCGATCCCCAGCCCGAGCGCCGCCTGTCCGGCCGCTTCACGTGCGAGTGCTGTAGCCTCGCCCGGCTCGCGTCGCACGGACAGCGGGACGCCTTCCTCCTCGAAGCCGGCGGCGAGGGCAGACGCCGGTGCGCCGTCTGCGAGCAGCGCGACGACCAGGTCTGCGTTCACCGGCCGTCCGCCTCCGCGAAGGCGAGCACGAGCCCGACCGCGACTGCGGCCCGCGGGCCGTGCCGGCCGAGGACGTCGCCGCGCGCGACGGCGAGCTCGAGGTCGGCCAGCTCCGCCGCGACGACGTCGACCACCTCACCGTCCGAAGCCGATCCGCCCACGAGGGTGACGAGCTCGCCAGGCGGCACGCCCCCGATGGCGTCGATCG
>Ga0307320_10000448_pt1 | contig 14860 bp, 13 predicted proteins | sample ER_DNA_369_FD_194495 | JGI IMG/M metagenome (GOLD analysis project Ga0307320, IMG submission 194495) | Bulk soil microbial communities from the East River watershed near Crested Butte, Colorado, United States - ER_DNA_369 | ecosystem: Environmental > Terrestrial > Soil > Floodplain | place...
GTTCGCAACCGACACCGCCCCGAAACACCGCGTCGAGGGAGTGCCTGTCCGGTTTGTCGTGATCGGCGGCGGCTAGCTCCACTCGAGCGGCAAACCGAACCGATGCCTGCCTGCCGTTAGCGGCCGACGGCCGTCCGGGTCCGGGCGTAGCCGATCCGCTCGAGCGCCTCGCTGATCTCGTCGAGGACAGCGGGGTCCTCGATCGTCGCCGGTGTGGTGTACGTCTCACCGTCGGCGATCCGCCGCATCGTGCCGCGCAGGATCTTGCCCGAGCGCGTCTTCGGCAGGCGGTCGACGACGACCGCCTGCTTGAAGACGGCGATGGGACCGACGCGCTCTCGGACGAGCTGCACGGTCTCGTCGCAGATCTCGGCGTGCTCGCGCTCGACTCCCGCTTTGAGGACGAGCAGGCCGAGCGGAATCTGCCCCTTGAGCTCGTCGGCGACGCCGACCACTGCGCACTCGGCGACGTCGGGATGCGCGGCGAGGACCTCCTCGATCGCACCGGTTGACAGTCGATGGCCGGCGACGTTGATGATGTCGTCGGTGCGAGCCATCACGAAGACGTAGCCGTTCTCGTCGATGTAGCCGGCGTCGGCCGTCTCGTAGTAGCCGGGGAAGTTCGAGAGGTAGGTGTCGCGGAAACGATCGTCTGCGTTCCAGAGCGTTGGTGAGGAACCGGGCGGGAGTGGCAGCTTGACGACGAGCGCGCCGATCTCGCCTCGCTGACGCCGGGTGCCCTCTTCGTCGACGACCCGAAGGTCCCAGCCCGGCACCGCCTTGGTGGGCGATCCGGGCACGACGGGCAAGCGCTCGATGCCGAGGCAGTTGGCCGCGACGGGCCACCCGGTCTCTGTCTGCCAGTAGTGGTCGATCACCGGCACGCGCAGCTGCTGTTCTGCCCACCTGAGCGTTTCGGGGTCGCAGCGCTCGCCCGCCAGGAACAGCGCGCGGAAACGCGATAGGTCGTAGCGGTCGATCTGCTCGCCGTCGGGATCCTGTTGTCGAATCGCGCGGAAGGCCGTTGGTGCGGTGAACAGGGTGCGGACGTCGTGCTGTTCGATCACGCGCCAGAATGCGCCGGCGTCCGGCGTCCCGACCGGCTTGCCTTCGTACAGCACCGTCGTGCAGCCGTGGAACAGCGGCGCGTACACGGTGTAGGAGTGGCCAACCGTCCAGCCGATGTCAGAGGCGGCCCAGTAGACCTCGCCCGGATCGGCGTCGTAGATGTTCTTCATCGTCCAGGCGAGCGCCACTGCGTGGCCCCCGTTGTCGCGGACGATCCCTTTCGGCTGTCCCGTCGTCCCGGACGTATAGATGATGTAGAGCGGATCGGTTGCAGCCACCGAGACGCAGGCCGTCGGCGCGGCTCCGCTCAGCGCCGCGTTCCATTCGACGTCCCGATCCGGATCGAGTGCGGCTTCGAGCATGGGCCGCTGGAGCACGATGCAGCGCTGCGGCTTCGACTCGACCATGCCGATCGCGGCGTCGAGGAGCGGCTTGTATTCGACGAGGCGCCCCGGCTCGATCCCGCACGAGGCCGAGACGATCACCTTCGGCTTCGCGTCCTCGATGCGCGTGGCGAGCTCGTTGGCGGCGAAGCCGCCGAACACGACGGAATGGATCGCGCCGAGTCGCGCACAGGCGAGCATCGCGATCACCGCCTCGGGCACCATCGGCATGTAGACGATGACCCGATCGCCGCGCGTGACACCCTGCGCCGCGAGCGCGCCCGCGAAGCGTGCGACCACGTCACGCAGCTCCCGATACGTCAGCGTCGCGACCGTGTCGGTGACCGGCGAGTCGTAGATCAGCGCCGGCTGATCGGCGCGACCGCGCTCGACGTGTCGGTCGAGCGCGTTGTGACACGTGTTCATCCGTCCCCCGGCAAACCAGCGGTAGAACGGCGCGCGCGAGGCGTCGACCACCCGCTGCCACGGCTCGTCCCAGTCAATCGCGGCCGCAGCCTCGGCCCAGAATGCCTCCGGCTCTTCGAGCGAACGCCGGTGCGTCTCCTCGAGCCGCCCCATCGGCCCGATTATCGGACAAGGCGCCGCAGTGTCAACCGCTGTTCCAGAGAGAGGACGCGCCGGATCAGAAGCTAGGCTCGTGCGGATGGAGGCGGTCGAGGTGCGGCGGTCGCCGCGGGCGAGGCAGTGGCGGCTGGAAGTGCCCTGGGGCGAGCCCGCGCGGCTGACCGTGCCACGGTCGATGAGCCGCGCAGAGGTCGACCGCGTGCTCACGGAGAAGCGGAGCTGGATCGTGGAGCAGCGGCGGCGGCAGGTCCCGCGGCTCGGGCTCGAGCGACTCGCGGTGAGCGAGTCGGAGGCGCGCGGCGGCGCGCGCGAGCTCTTCTCGGCGCTGGCCGAGGAGGAGGCCGAGCGGCTCGCGGTCACCTATGAGCGGATCCGGATCGGCGACCAGCGGACGCTCTGGGGCTCGTGCTCGGCACGCGGCACTCTCTCGTTCAACTGGCGGCTCGTACTTGCGCCGCTCGAGGTGCTCGACTACGTGGTCGTGCACGAGCTCTGCCACCTGCGCGTGCCCAACCACTCGAAGCGATTCTGGAAGCTCGTCGAGGCTCGGCGCCCACACTGGCGCGAGCAGCGCGACTGGCTACGCGAGCACGGGCCTGAGCTGCTCGCCTTCAGGCCGTCGGACTAGGGCCTTGATCGAGGAAGAAGCGAGTTTGCCCGGATGTTCTCGATGGGCCGCGCCCCTTTCCTGATCGCGGTCATCCCGAGTGAAATGAGCAACATGATGCGTGCTGGGGAGCACCTCGGCGAATCGCTAGTCGATTTCGCTCCGCCTCTGCCAGACGGAGCGGAGGAAATCGGAACTCAGGTTCTCTTTTCCGGCGACGACGCAATCGAGCGCGGCCGCAACCTCGCGTCGGTCTGAGTCTCGCAATTGCGAGAGGATGACGACCTCGACCTGAGGAAAGTCTCTTCTGATCTCGCGGCCGGCAGCGATACCGCCGATACCGGGCATCCGGACATCCATCAGGACGAGGTCTGGGCGGTGAGGGGCAGCGATCATTTCGAGCGCCTGTTCGCCGCTCGAGGCCTCACCTGCGCACACGAATCCCGGGGTTGCATTGACAACCTCGCGCGCGATCGCGCGGAACGACGAGTCGTCGTCGACGACGAGAACCCCGACCTGCCTAGGCTGCCGCTGCATGGCTCGTCACGATCTCCGCGCGGTACGGCTGATTGTCGACGCCGGCCAACTGGACAGGTGGCTGGCAGTCGGGCTAAATGGAGGGGCGGCTGTCCGCCGTCCGACAGGAGGCTGACCTGAGCACTGCGATTGCACCTCCGGGGCTTGCGAGAGTCTCCGCGCCGGGGGGCTTGCTGGTGCGCGGCCGTTCCCAGCTCGGGATTGGTGCGCTTGGCGTCTTGGCGGCAACCGCCAGCTTCGTTCTCGTTGCGACCAGCAACCAGCTCGTGCGCCCCTGGGCCTACGGCTTCCAGATCGCCCTTGTGGTGCTCGGTGCCGTTGGTGTTGAGCTCTATTGGGCGGTTCGGCGGCCCGGGAACCTGCTGGCCCACGTGTTGCTCGCGACGGCGGCTGCCGCGGTCGGAGTATCGCTTCAGGGTGCTTCGCAGCCGGTCTTGCACAGCATCGGCGTCCTGTTCGATCCCGTGATCTTCGCACTCGGCTACTACCTCGTCCTGGCGTATCCGGAGGGACGGCTGGGCGGGGTTGCGAGCAAGCTCCTGTTCGGCGGAATCATCGTGATCGTCTTGAGCTCATTCGTCCCCTGGTTTTTCTTTTCCCCGTTTGTGGCCGGCGGGGCACCTCTTGCAACCTGCAACGCGTTCTGCCCGAGTAACGGCCTGATGATCAGCGACCGGCCAGGGGTCGCGAGTGGATTCGGACGAGCCGAGCAACTGCTCGCCGTTGCCCTCGCGGTTGCGATCGTCGCGTATCTGATTGCGCGTGTGGTCGCAGCCAGCAGACCGCGCAGGCGTGCCCTCCTGCCGGTGTACGTCCCCGCGCTGTTCCTGACGATTCCGTTTGCGCTGTTCCAGGCAACCGGCGCCGACTTGATCGATCTGAACGCCCTCGCGGTCGACCGCATCGGTTGGTTTCTCACGACCGGCCGGACGATCCTGGCGCTCAGCCTCGGTTTGGCCGTCGTCCAGTCAGCGTACTTCGCGGGCGATGCCCTCAAAGCGATCGTCGGCAGGCTCGACAGGGCTCCCTCGACCTCCCAGGTGCGTGCGATCGTCGCCGAGGCGCTCGACGACCCAGGGCTCGAGCTCGCCTTCGAGGTCGACGCCCGGCGCAGCCTCTTCGTCGACTCGCACGGCGAGCCGATCACGCCCGCCTCGACACCTGCCGTCCAGACCGCAACGGCGATTGTCCGCAAGAGCAAGACGGTTGCCTTCGTCCTCCACGATCCCGCCCTGGACACGGATCCGGAGCTCGTGCGCTCGGCTGGGCAGGCGGTGCTCCTCGCACTCGAGAACGGGCAGCTCGAGGCCGAACTACGTGACGCTAGAGCACGCATAGTCGCGGCAGCCGACGATGCGCGCCGCGAGATCGAACGTGACCTTCACGACGGCGCCCAGCAGGGCCTTGTCTCCGTGCTCGTAAAGCTCCGGCTCGCGCGAGAGGCGGCGCGCGAGGACCCCGGTCTCGTCAAGCAGCTCGAGGGATTGGTGGGCCAGCTCGAAGAGGTCCTCGACGACCTTCGCCAACTCGGGCACGGCATCTACCCCGCCTTTCTCCGCGACGTTGGCCTTCAACGCGCGATCGCTGCGATCGCCGGGCGTGCGATCCCGCCTGCGCAGCTGGACGTCGAGGCCATCGGCCGCTACAGCAGCGAGATCGAGGAAGCGGTGTACTTCTGCTGCCTCGAGGCGCTCCAGAACGTCGGCAAGCACGCAGGAGGTGGCGTCGAAGCCACGATTCGCATCCGCGAGCTTCCTGATCGCCTCGAGTTTGAAATCCGTGACGAAGGCCAGGGCTTTCGCCACGCGGCGGGCGTTGCCGAGGGCCGCGGGCTCACAAACATGCACGACCGCTTAACGGCGCTTGGAGGAACTCTCGAAGTCGAATCCGCGCCAGGGCTCGGCACGCACGTCCGGGGCGCGGTGCCCCGCGAGCGGGGGTGACCGTCGGGGGCATGTGCGCAGCCCGGATCAGAAGACGGTTGCCCAGTCACCTTTGATGCTGACGACCGTCCAGTTGTCCTTGCCGGCTTGCTCGAGCGCTTGCTCAGCGCCGGAGATGTAGTCGAACTCGCGTTCGGCGTCGTCGTGGAGGACTAGGAGGCGCAAAGACGGCTTGTCGTCATGCCTCGTGAACTGCAACATCGGGACGTCGCCGTTCGAGTTGCCCGCAGCGATCAACGGTCGACGCCCGGTGCGGCTCCAGATGCGGATCGGCTTCTGCGGGCCGTCGTCGAGATAGTCGGCCTCGGCCTTGTGCGTGATCGTGCCGCCACGCTCGTCGCTCGTGTAGTCGAGCGTGGACGAACTGCCGATCACGCGCTCGCGCGGAATCCCGTACAGCTCGTGGCTGATCGGGCGCATGAAGTCGCGTCCGCCCCCCGAGGCGATGTAGTTGCCGAATCCGTTCGCCTCTAGATAGGCGAGCAGCTCGACCATCGGCTTGTAGCCGCACTGGAGGTAGGCACGGCCGAGGGTCGGGTGCTGCGCGCTGTGCAGGAATTCGTCTGACTGCGCCTCGAACTCCTCGACGCTGATCCCCTCGTAGGCCGCGAGGATGCCCCCGGCCAGGATCTTGACGTTGCTGTCATTGCCCGCGTAGTGCTCGGCCATCAGCGCGCCAAGCCAGCCGTAGTCGCGCTCGTAGGCTGCCTTCCACGGTTGCCGATCGCGCAACTCCGGCTTAGCTTCGGCCATCTCGACGAGCCTGCGAAGGATGAAGTCGAGCTGGATAGGCATCGGCTTCTCACACCACAAGGTGCCGTCGTTGTCGAACACCGCCACGCGCTCCTCGACCGGGACGGCATCCGATCCGTCGCCGCAGGCCTGACCCACGAACTCGACGATCGCCTGTTTCGCAGCACCGTCGCGCCAGCTGGGGAGCGCGCCCGTCGTGGGTGAGCTAGTGACCTTGGACGAAGTAGCGACCTCTGTCTCGGGAGCCACAGACAATGACGTTAGGCGACTCTCTAGTCCACACATCGTCCAGAACGGATGAACGTCGAAATCGTCCTGTTCATCCCAACGGGACGATGCCGACGGGTGCTCGCCCGACGATCCTCGAGGGCGAGCCTGCGAGTGAAAGGAATGTGAGCCATGTTTATGCGACGGCGACGCCCGCTCATGCGGGCGGCCATGGTCGGCGGGGCCAGCTACTACGCCGGCAAGAAGGTCCAGGAGGGCCGTGAGGACGACGCAGAGCGCGACGCGCGCCTGGCGCAGCTGGAGGCGGAGCAGGCCGGGGCTCCTCCCCCGGGCGGCCTGAGCGACGACATGATCACGCAGCTCGGGAAGATCGGACAGCTGCACGACCAGGGCGTTCTGACGGACGCGGAGTTCGAGGTCCAGAAGCAGAAGCTTCTGCAGGGCGCATGAGCACCCCAACGCACACCGGTGATGGCCTGACTCTCGGCCCGGTGCAAATGCTCGTCGTCGGCTTCGAGGGCGACAACTTCACCGGTGAGATCCGCAAGGAGCTCGAGCGCTTGAAGGAGAACGACGTCATCCGCCTGATCGACCTGCTGCTCGTGAAGAAGAACGACGACGGGGAGATCGAGGTCCTGCAGACGAGCGACCTCGACCAGGAAGAGGCGGAGGAGTTCGGCGCGATCGTCGGTGCCCTGGTTGGCTTCGGCGTCGGCGGCGAGGAGGAGGCCGAGCTCGGTGCGATTGCGGGCGCGGCCGAGCTCGAAGATGGACACGTCTTCGACGACGACGCGGTCTGGTACCTCAGCGACGCGATTCCCGAGGGAACTGCCGCCGCAGTCGCCCTGATCGAGCACCGCTGGGCGATTCCGCTGCGGGACAAGATCGCGAAAGCGGGCGGGCTTACGCTTGCCGACGAATGGATCCACGCGAAGGATCTCCTCGCGGTCGGGCTCCTCAGCTCAGCTGGGAAGGACGCCGCCGGCGCCAAGACCTGAGCGTCAGTCTCCGGGGCCGGGCGAGATTCCCCACGCCGCGGTATGGGACTCGCCCGGCTCCAGGACGACCAGGCCGTCCCCGCTCGCGAATGCGTTCGGCGCGCAGGTCATCGGTTCGACGGCGAGGCTGGTGCGGTCGGCGTCAGGTAGGCCGTCGCCCGTGAAGACCATAAAATACGGGTAGCTCTCGTCGGCCCACAGCGCCGTCCTGTCGATCTCGACGCGCACCCGTCCGTCCTCGCCGCGGTCGAGGTCCGTGAAGCAGTGGTCGAGCCGCATGCGCCCGACGGGGCGGGGCTTGCGGAAGTCGAGCTCCGTGCCCCCGACGGGCGCTGAGCCGACAGGGATGCCGCGCTCATCGGTCTCCAGGACGGCCTGCGCGGGGAGACGGAGAACGGCCTCGTCGACGCCGCCCGCGCCGACTGCCAGGTAGGGGTGCGCTCCGGCTCCGTACGGGCACGCGTCAGCGCTCGCGTTCGTCGCGGTCGTTTGAACGGCGAGGCCCTCGGGCGAGAGCGAGTACTCGACCCGCAGCTCCACCGTGAACGGGTAGCCGGGTTGCGGCCGAAGCACGTGCGCGAGGACGACCCGCTGGGTGGTGCGCTCGGCGACGCTCCAGCTCGACCAGCGTACGAGCCCGTGGATCGCGTTGCCGCGCTCGGGCTCGTTCAGCGGAAGCTGGTGGCGACGGCCGTCGAGCTCGTAGGAGCCGTCCCGGATCCGGTTCGGCCACGGGATCAGCAGCTGGCCGCGCCCCGATCCGGCCAACTGGTCCGGCGGATAGCCGTCGAGCACGTCGCGACCGTCGGACGAGTAGGTCCGCAGACCCGCGCCGACCTCCGTCACAACTACCTCCTGGTCGTCGAAGGAAATGTCGATCTGCTCGCCCGAGGGAGGAGCCGGCGTTGCCATTGCCCTGATTACAACGGTTTGAGCGTGCCGGAGATCATCCCCTTGGGACGATGGCGCCCCCGCGGCTCGCTTCTAGCGTCTGGCTGGAGATGTGGGCCGGCGCCGGATTGCTTGGGTCGACCGTGGTCGACTTGGCGCGCGCTCAGTTCGCCACTACCTCGCTGTACCACTTCCTGTTCGTCCCGCTGACGCTCGGGCTCGCGCCTCTCGTCGCCACGATGCAGACGATCTGGCACCGGACCGGCGACGAAGCGTGGCTGCGGCTGACCCGGTTCTTCGGCACCCTGCTGCTGATCAACTTCGCGATCGGAGTCGCGACCGGGCTCGTCCAGGAGTTTCAGTTCGGGATGAACTGGTCGGTGTACTCGAAGTACGTCGGCAACGTCTTCGGCGCGCCGCTCGCGATCGAAGGCCTCGCCGCCTTCTTCCTCGAGTCCACCTTCCTCGGGCTGTGGATCTTCGGCTGGAACCGGCTCTCGCCGCGGATCCACCTCGCCACGATCTGGCTGGCCACGCTCGGCACCTGGCTTTCGGCCTACTTCATCCTCGTTGCCAACTCGTGGATGCAACATCCGGTCGGCTCCAAGGTCGAGAACGGCCAGGCCGTGCTCACGAGCGTGTGGTCGCTGCTCTCGGCGACGTTCGCGCTGTGGGCCTTCGGTCACACGATGTTCGCCAGCCTGACCGTCGGCGCCGTCGTCGTCCTCGGCGTCTCGTGCTGGCACTTCGCGGGCGGCCACGACGTCGAGGTCTTCCGGCGGTCGGCGAAGCTGGCGCTGATCGTGCTCGTCCCCGTCGCCGCGGTGAACCTCTGGTTCGGCAGCCACTTCGGGATCTACACGACCGAGCAGCAGCCGATGAAGATCGCCTCCACCGAGGCGCAGTGGAACACCTGTCAGCCGTGCTCGTTCTCGCTCTTCCAGATCGGCGGCTTCACTCAGAGCGACCAGACGCCCTCGTTCTCGATCCAGGTCCCCAGGCTGCTCTCGTTCCTCGCGACAGGCTCGTTCAGCGGCCAGGTGGTCGGGATGAACGAGAACCAGAAGATCGAGCGGAGGCAGTACGGGCGCGGGAACTACATCCCGCCGGTTCGCGCCGTCTACTGGTCGATGCGGGTCATGGCCTATCTCGGCACGCTGATCTTGCTCGTCGCCGCCCTCGGCGCCTTCCTCCTCTGGCGCGGCCGGCTCGAGCGCGCGCGCTGGTTCCACTGGACGGCCGTCGTCTCGATCGCCTTCCCGTTCCTGGCCGCGCTGGCCGGTTGGGTGCTGACGGAGGTCGGCCGCCAGCCGTGGATCGTGCAGGGCCTTCTGCGCACAGACGAGGCGAACTCCCCGAGCGTCAGCACCGGCTGGCTCGGGGTCAGCCTCGGGCTCTTCCTCGGGCTCTACCTCGCTCTGGGTGTCCTCGACTTCGTGCTCATGCGCCGATATGCGCGACCCGACCGGCCGGCGCCGCAGGAAGAGCTGCCGGCCCCGGCGGTGACGTACTGAAATGAGCCTGCAGGTCTTCTGGTTCTGCCTGATCGCGTTTCTGTGGGCCGGCTACTTCCTGCTCGAGGGCTTCGACTTCGGCGTCGGCATGCTCCTGCCGTTCCTGCCACGCAACGAGGAGGAGCGGGGCGCGATGTTTCGGTCGATCGGGCCGGTGTGGGACGGCAACGAGGTCTGGCTCGTCGTCGCCGGCGGTGCGACCTTCGCCGCCTTTCCTGCCTGGTACGCGACGATGTTCTCGGGCTTCTACCTGGCGCTCCTGCTCATCCTCTTCTTGCTGATTGTCAGGGTCGTCTCGTTCGAGTGGCGGAGCAAGGGCGATAGCCGGCGCTGGCGGACTGCGTGGCTGTGGGTCAACGCGCTCGCCAGCACAGGCATCGGACTCGTCTGGGGCATCGGTCTCGCGAACCTGCTCCACGGCGTCCCGCTCGACTCGAACGGCGACTTCTCGGGCACCTTCGCCGATCTCTTCAGCGGCTACACGGTTCTCGCCGGGATCGCGTTCGTGCTCATCTTCGCGTTCCACGGCGCCGCCTTCCTGACGCTGCGGACCGCGGGCGACCTCTGCGAGCGTGCGCGTGGGGCGACGCGGACGCTCGCAGTGCCCGCAGCCGCGGCCGGCGCGGCGCTCCTGATCTGGACGATCGCGGTGGCCGTCGACCACAACGACAAGGGAGTGTTTCCTGTGGTCGTGTCGGCCGCGATCGGGATCGTCGCTCTCGCGCTGGCCGCTTACCTGGTCTACGACGGTAGGAGCGGGCTGGCTTTCGCGATGACGGCGGTCGGGACCGTGGCAGCCGTCGCGACGCTCTTCACGGGCCTGTACCCGCGGGTCATGGTCTCGAGCCCGAGCTTCGGGAACAGCCTCACCGTCGCCAACGCTGCCTCCGCCCACTACACCCTGGTCGTGATGACGGTGGTCGCGCTGATCGTCACGCCGGTCGTCCTGCTCTACCAGGGCTGGACGTACTACGTCTTCCGCGCCCGGGTCACGGGGGACGAGGCGCAGCCGGCGGCCTGACGGCGATGAGCCCGCTCGACAAGCGCCTCCTTCGCCGGGCCCGCGCCGCGCGCCGCCTGCTCGCGGCCGACGTTGCGCTTGGCCTCTGCACGGCCTTGCTCGTCGTGGTCCAGGCGAGCCTGATCGCGTACATCGTCACGCGGGCCTTCAACGGCGCTCCGCTGCGAGAGGTCAGCGGCAGGCTCGTGCTGCTCGGGCTTGCGTTCGGGGCGCGAGGAGTTCTGGCTTGGGGGTTCGAGGTGGCGGGGCGCCGGGCGGCGTCGTCGGTGCTCTCCGAGCTTCGGCTTGCGCTCGTGGAGCGCCGGCTTCGCGCCCAGCCGGCGGCGCTCGACGGGGCGGAGGGCGGGGAAATCGCCGCCGCCGCCGTCCAGGGCGTCGCCGGCCTCGAGGCGTACTTTGCGCGCTACCTGCCGCAGGTCATCCTCGCCGCGATCGTCCCGGTCGTCGTGCTCGGTTGGGTCGGGACGATCGACCTCCCTTCAGCGCTCCTGATGTTGATCACGCTTCCACTCGTGCCCGTGTTCATGTGGCTGATCGGCCGCTACACCGCCGAGCGGACGCGTGAGCGCTGGCTCGCTCTGCGACTTCTGTCGACCCACTTCCTCGACGTCGTGCGTGGCCTGCCGACGCTCAAGGCCTTCAACCGAAGCCGGGCGCAGGCGACGACGATCGCCGAGGTCGGGGAGCGGTATCGCCGTGCGGCGATGGGCACGCTCCGGGTCGGCTTTCTGTCCGGCTCGGTGCTCGAGCTCGCCGCTACGCTCGGCGTCGCCGTGGTGGCGGTCACGGTCGGCGTGCGGCTCACCGAGGGCGGTCTCGGGCTCCAGGCTGGGCTCACCGTCCTGATCCTTGCGCCCGAGGTGTACGCCCCGCTGCGCCAGCTCGGCGCGCAGTTCCACGCGAGCGCCGACGGGTTGGCCGTGGCCGACCGGATGCTGGGCCTGCTGGAGGCCCCGCCGGCCGTCGGGACCGGGGGCCGCCTGGTTCCGCCGAGCCCGGCAGAGGCGCCCATTCGCCTCGAGCGCGTCTCCTTCGCGTATCCCTCGCGGCCCGACCTCGTCCTCGAGGAGCTCGACCTCGAGTTGCTCCCCGGCGAGACGGTCGCGCTCGTGGGCGCGAGTGGGACCGGGAAGAGCACGGTGGCTAGCCTTCTCCTGCGCTTCGCGGACCCGCTCGAGGGGCGCATCACGGCCGGCGGCCTCGACCTCGCCGAATGCCGGACCGACGTCTGGCGGCGGCTGCTCGCCTGGGTTCCGCAGCACCCCACGGTCTTCCGTGGCACAGTCGCCGACAACATTCGTCTCGGCGCTCCCCGGGCGGCGGCCGGTCGCACCCGCGAGGCGGCGATGCTCGCCGGCGCCGACCGCTTCGTGCGGGCGCTGCCCTCCGGCTACGAGACGATCGTCGGCGACGGCGGCAGGCTCCTCTCGGCCGGGGAGCGACGGCGAATCGCGCTGGCTCGGGCGTTCCTACGCGACGCGCCCTTGGTGATCCTGGACGAGCCCACGGCGGATCTGGACCGCCTGAGCGCCGATGTGGTTGCCGAAGCGGTCGAGCGGCTGAGACCCGGCCGCACCGTGCTCCTAATCGCCCATCGGACCGAGCTCGTGCACCATGCTGACCGGGTCGTCTCGCTCGACGCCGACGGCATGCCCTTCGTCCGCACGAACGAGGCGGCGTGAGGACCCTCCGGCGACTGCTCTCGCTGGCCGGCGTGCCGAGGAGTCGCGTCGGCTTGTCCATCCTGCTCGGGGCGCTGACGATCGTCTTCGGGGTCGGACTGATGGCCAGCGCCGGCTACCTCATCTCACGCGCCGCCGAGCAACCGGCGATCCTCTCGCTGACGGTGGTGATCGTCGGCGTTCGCTTCTTCGGGCTCGCACGGCCGGTGGCCCGCTACCTGGAGCGCTTGAGCTCACACGACGTGGCTTTCCGTGCGCTCGGCCGGGTGCGGCGGCGCGTCTACGAGCGGGTCGAGCCGCTCGCGCCCGCTGAGCTACGAGGCGATCGCCGGGGAGACCTGCTCTCTCGGTTCGTCGCCGACGTGGACTCGCTCCAGAACCTCCACCTGCGTGGCATCGGTCCGCCGCTCGTCGCACTCGCGGCAGGCGGTGCGTCGGTCGCGGTGGCCGCAGCCGTCTTACCGGCCGCGGGCGTCGTCCTTGCGATCGGCCTGCTCGTCGCGGGCCTCGCGGTTCCGGCAGCCGGGGTGGCACTCGCCCGGCGCGGAGGCCGTGAACCGGCTGCGCGAGGCGTGCTCACGGGCGAGCTCATCGAGGCCCTCGCGGGCAGCGCCGAGATTGTCGCGTACGGCCGCCAGGACGATTACCTGCGCCGCCTCCGCACTGCCGACGACAGGCTTGTCCGAATTGCCCGACGAGCCGCCCTCGCCGACGGAACCGGCGACGGACTCAGGCTCGTGATGACCGGAGCCACGGTTGTCGGCGTGCTGGCGGTGGCGATCTCCGCGCACGCCTCCGGCGGCCTCGACCAAGTGTCGATTGCGCTGCTGGCTTTGCTCGCGCTCGCGTCGTTCGAAGCCGTCCAACCGCTGCCCGAGGCGGCGCGCGAGCTCGGTGAGACGATCGCGGCCGGGCGACGCCTCCTCGAGCTCACCGACCGCGAGCCTTCGGTCATCGACCCGGACGTTTCGCTCCCTCTGCCTGCGAGTCCGTTCCCGATTACGCTCGAGGGCGTCCGCGCACGCTACGCGCCGGGTGAGCCGCCGGCGCTCGACGGCTTCACCTTGCGGCTCGATCCCGGCAGGCGGGTCGCGCTGGTCGGGCCGAGCGGGGCGGGGAAGACGACGGTCGCGAACCTGCTCCTGCGCTTCCTCGATCCCGAGCAGGGGAGGGTCACGCTCGCCGGGAACGACCTGCGCTCCTACCGGCAAGAGGACATCCGCGGTGCGATCGCCGTCGCGGGTCAGGACGCGCACCTCTTCTCGACGAGCATCCGCGACAACGTCCGCCTGGCCCGTCCCGGCGCAAGCGACGAGGAGCTCGAGCAGGCGCTCGATGCCGCGCGGATCGGGGACTGGGTGCGCGCGCTCCCCGACGGTCTCGACACCCTTGTCGGCGAGGAGGGACGCGAGCTGTCGGGCGGGCAGCGGCAGCGGATCGGGCTCGCGCGCGCCCTTCTCGCCGATGCGCCTGTGCTCGTCTTGGACGAGCCGACCGCCCACCTCGACGAGCCGACCGCCGAGCGTCTGCTCGAGGACATCCTCGCGGCGTCAGGCGACCGGTCGGTGCTGCTGATCACCCACCGTCCCGAGGGGCTCGACCTCGTCGACGAGGTAGTCGAACTCGACGGAGGCAAAACGAAAGGAGAGACGAGATGACCGACAAGGCAGATTTCACCGCCGAGGAGTGGGAGCTCGTACGAGAGGGTCCGCCGACGGCGGGGATGGTGGCTCTCACGGCGGAGAGCGGCGGCTCGTTCCGCGAGTCGTGGGCGCTGGCCAAGGCGTATACCGAGGCCCGGAAAGAACACGGCGAGAGCGAGCTACTCGATGCGCTCGTCGCCGAGAAGCCCGACGTGAAGCGCTACAAGACGACCGAGGAGCTCGAGGCTCAGGGGCTCGGGCGGTTGACGGAGGCCGTCACGCTCCTGGAGCAAAAGGCGACGCGCGGCGAACTCGCTGCCTACAAGAAGTTCGCGCTCGACGTCGCAGCGCGGGTTGCCGAAGCGCACAAAGAGGGCGAGCGGCCGGTCGGCGAGGGTGAGCGCGCGGCAATCGAGAAGATCGCGGCGAGTCTCTACCCGTCGGGCTCGAAGTAGACGACCTCGGTGCCGGCGACCAGGTCGGGTAGGCCTCGCCTGCGACGGTCGAAGAGGACCGGCAGGTAACCCGCGAAGAACGGCACGATCGAGATCCATGTTGTGAGAGCGCGAACGATTGCCCGGCCGACCGAGGGCGGCCCGCCCGACCCGTCACGCACGCGCACGCGGAGCAGGTTCATGCCCGGCGTGCGCCCCGTGCCGCTCCAGAAGAGCACGAGGTAGCCGCCGGCCACCAGCGTCCAGCCGCTGCCCAGGAGCACCCCGACGAGCCATGTCGGCCTCAACGTGCCGACGAGTGACGAGATCAGCGCGACGAAGCCGGAAAGCGCGGTGAAGATCGCGATGATCAAGAGGGCGTCCGCGGTCAGGGCGGTCGCGCGCGTGGCCACGCCGGCGAAGGGGGTGGTGGCCGCGGCGTGGCCGCGGTCCATCCGGTCGTCGAGGCGGCGTGCGCGGGCGCGGATCGCGCCGGCGAGCTCGTCGACGAACCCGACCGTCTGCTGGGAGACGGCCTTTCTGACCTCGGGGCTCGCGACGATCTCGCGAATC
>Ga0307320_10000457_pt1 | contig 14677 bp, 10 predicted proteins | sample ER_DNA_369_FD_194495 | JGI IMG/M metagenome (GOLD analysis project Ga0307320, IMG submission 194495) | Bulk soil microbial communities from the East River watershed near Crested Butte, Colorado, United States - ER_DNA_369 | ecosystem: Environmental > Terrestrial > Soil > Floodplain | place...
GGAGGTGCAGGTGGCCTCGACCGGCCTGATCGTCCGCAACGCGCGGGTTCATCCCACGCTGGGGCGTCCCGTCGACCCCTCCGATGTCCTTGTCGAAGACGACACGTTCAGCGCCATCCGGCCCGCCGGGACGATCGCGGCGGACGGCCGGCGTGAGCTGGACGCCGAAGGCCGCCTGCTCTCCCCTCCCCTCGTCGACCCGCACGTCCATATGGATGCGGTCCTCACGGTCGGCGAGCCGCGACACAACGAGTCTGGCACGCTGATCGAGGGCATCCTGACGTGGGCCGATCGGAAGCCGTCGCTGACCCGCGAGGACGTCAAGAGCCGGGCCCGCGAAGCCATCCTCTGGGAGGTCGCCCAGGGCACCGGGCTGATCCGGTCCCACGTCGACGTCTGCGATCCGTCGCTGACCGCGCTCCGGGCACTCATTGAGCTGCGTGACGAGGTCCGTGACCTGGTCGAGCTGCGGCTCATCGCCTTCCCCCAGGACGGGATCCTGTCCTTCCCGAACGGCAAGGAGCTGATGCGCGAGGCGATGCGGCTCGGGTGCGACGTGATCGGCGGGATCCCCCACTACGAGTGGACCCGCGAGGACGGCGTCGAGGAAGTCCACTTCCTGTTCGACCTCGCCCGCGAGACCGGCGCCCCGATCGATCTCCACTGCGACGAGACCGACGACGAGCACTCGCGCTTCCTCGAGGTCGTCGCCGCCCGGACGATGCGGGACGGGATGCAGGGCCGGGTCGTCGCCGGCCACACGACCGCGATGGGCTCGTACAACGACGCCTACGCCTTCAAGCTGCTCCAGATCCTGAAGCGGGCCGGGGTGACGATCGTCGCCAACCCGCTCGACAACATCGTCCTCCAGGGTCGCTTCGATACCTACCCAAAGCGGCGCGGGATGACCCGGGTCAAGGAGCTGGATGCGGCCGGCGTGAACGTCGCCTGCGGCCATGACTCGATCATGGATCCGTGGTACCCGCTGGGGCGCGGGTCGATGCTCGACGCGCTGTCCATGCTCGTGCACGTCGCCCAGATGACGGGCCGGACGGAGCTCTTCCGGGCCTGGGAGATGGTCACGACCAACCCCGCCCGCGCGGCCGAGGTGCCGTGGGGCATCCGCGAGGGCATGCCCGCGAACTTCGTCGTCTTCGACGCCGCCGACGAGGCGGAGGCGATCCGTCTCCGCCCGGCGGCGCGCTGGGTCGTCCGCAATGGCCGGATCGTCGCCGAGACGGAACCGGCACGGAGCACCGTGCACGTCGATGGGGTCGCCCAGCCCGTCACGTACCGGCGCGATCCCGTCAAAGCCGGCGGAGCCGTTGCGGCGCCGCCGGACATGGTCGGCGCGGGCCCCAGCCGCGCGCGGCACGAGGAAGGAGTGGAGCGATGACAGCCGGACTTCTCAGCGGGCAGGGAATGCCCACCCGGGAGGGAGACCTGTCGGTCGAGGGACACGGGATGGACCCGATCCCCCCCAGCTCGCGCTACGGATCGGTGGCGCGGGTGTTCACGGTCTGGTTCACGCCGAACCTGGTCCCGGCCGCGTTCTTCCTCGGCACGCTTGCCGCGGCGTCCTTCATCGGGCTCGGGTTCTGGACGGCGCTGGCGGCGATCGTCGTCGGGAACCTCGTGGGCTCCGTGCTCGTGGGCCTGCTCGCGACGATGGGTCCCAAGACCGGGATGGCCCAGATGCCGCTTGCCCGTCTCGCCTACGGCAAGAGCATCGTCGTACCGGGCCTGCTCAACTGGGTCAGCTGCATCGGCTGGGACGGGATCAACTCCGTCTTCGGCGCCGCAGCGATCACGATCCTGACCGGCCTGCCGTTCGTCGTCTCGCTGATCATCATCGTCATCTGCCAGGGTCTTCTCGGGATCCTCGGCTACGAGGCGATCCATACGTTCGAGAAGTACATGGCGATCGTCCTCGCCGCGCTGTTCGCCGTCCTGACCGTCGCGATCGCGGGCCAAGCGTCGACCGGTCTCGCCCGGACCGATGCGGTCTCCGGCCTCGATCAGATCGGCGCGTTCATCCTGTACAGCACGATCATCGCGAGCTTCGTCCTGGCCTGGGCGCTGTACGCGTCGGACTACACGCGGTACCTGCCCGAGAACGCGTCGACGTCGCGCGTCTTCTGGTGGACGGTCCTCGGCCTGACCCTCGCGGCCGGCTGGGTCGAGACCCTGGGGCTGCTCGTGGCCGACAAGGCCGTGGCGACCGGGGCGGTCGACACGATCAACACGGTGCTGTCCGGGACGCCGCTGGCGGCGCTGGCGATGATCGCCATCGGGATCGGGACGGTCGCGGTCAACGCGATGAACGACTACACGGGCTCGCTGTCGCTCCAGGCGGCCGGGATCCGGATCCCCCGCGTGTACTCGGCGATCGTCGTCGCGGTCCTCGGCTTCCTTGTGACCCTCTGGCTGAACGCCGGCGACCTCCTCACGAAGATCGAGAACATCCTCCTGTTCCTGAGCTACTGGATCGCGCCATGGGCCGCCGTGGTCCTGGCCGACTGGCGGCTGCGGCACGGTCGAGCGACCGTCAGTCGCCTGGTCGACTTCGGGAGCCTGCCGTCCGGGGCCCTTGCCCTTGGGTCGCTCATCGTCGGGTTCATCGTGTCGCTGCCCTTCCAGACGTCGAGCGTCGGTGGCGACCTCGCGAAGAGCACCGGCCTGCCGATCAACTCGATCGCGGCCAATCAGCTCCACTACGCCGACCTCGCGTATGTCGTCGGGTTCGTCGTCGCGTTCGTGATCTTCTGGATCGGGTCGCGGTCGATGGCCGACCGGCCCGTCGAGCAGGAGGTAACGACGGCCGCCTGAAACCTCGGGCCGACAAGCACGAACGGGGCGCGTCGCTGGACGGGCCTCGTTCTCATGCCCAGAGGCAACCTCAGGTCGGCAAGATCGGCCGGCGATGGACGACCGGTTCGAGCTTCAGCGTCGCGGTGTGGGCGGCGATCTCCGCGGCCGTCGCGATCCAGAGGCCGCCGATCGACTGAGCCCGCTCGATCAGCCGCTCGAGGGCGACCGCACGCGACGCCCGGCCCGACACGAACGGGTGGTTCGTGAGCATGAACAGGCCGCCCTCGTCGACGAGCGCCTCGAGCTCGAGGGTCCAGCGAGCGAGCACCTCGGCGGGGCTCGCGATCACGCCCGAACCGGTGATGCCGGGCAGGTAGTTGTACGGCTCCCAGTCGTCGAGCGCCCAATGGCCGGGCAGCTCGACCAGGGTTGCCGCGCCCGGCCCTTCGTCCACCGCGACGACGTACGGGTGATCGGAGTCCATCAGGCCGGAGTCGTAGGCAAAGCCGTGGCGAGCGAGGATCGGCAGCGTCTCGTACGTTAGCTCCCAGTTCGGGGCGCGGTAGCCCGTCGGGCGGACGCCGAGGACCTCGTCGAGCGCGGCGAGACCGCGCACGATGCGTGCCTCCTCGTCGGCAGGAGTCGCGCCGTGAGCGCCCTCGTGGAGATAGCCGTGGTGGGCGATCTCATGGCCCGCGTCGCGGATCGAGCGGCAGATCCCCGGCCAACGCTCTGCGCTGTAGCCCGGGATGAAGAAGGTCGCCTTGATCCGGCGGCGATCCAGGACGCGCAGCAGGCGGGCGATCCCCGTCCGCGCCCCATACGCCTGGTGGCTCATCACGTCGAGCCAGCCGGCCGTCTCGGGATGCTCGAAGAGGATCGGGCTCTCGGCGTCGACGTCGAAGGTGATGCAGGCGGCGGCCCGGATCCCGTCAGGCCAGCGGAAGCCCGTCGTCCGTGGCGATCGCCACTCGGCGACCTCGTCGGTCATCCGGACCGTCGCAGCGCGACGAGCGAGAGCATCTCGTAGGCGAGGTTCGCCGCGAGTGTGGCCGTCTGGCCCGCCGGATCGTAGGCCGGAATGACCTCGACGACGTCGAACCCGACGAAGTCGATCCCCGTCAGGCCACGAAGGATCTCCAGCAGGTCGTGGGCCGACGGCCCACCCGCTTCCGGCGTCCCGGTTCCCGGCGCGTAGGCCGGGTCGACGACGTCGATGTCGAAGCTGATGAACGCCGGCCGGTCGCCGACCCGATCCCGGATCGCCGCCGCGACCGCGGTCGGGCCGAGCCGGAACACGTCCTCGGTCGTGAGGTACTCGAGGCCGAGCTCGGTCCGGAGGCCGGTCCAGTCGTCCCGGTCGTACACGGAGCCGCGGAGGCCCACCTCGATCGAGTGGCCGACGTCGACGAGACCCTCCTCGATCGCCCGCCGCATCCAGGTCCCGTGGTTGTACTTCTCGCCGAAGTAGGCGTCCCAGGCGTCGGTGTGCGAGTCGAAGTCGATCACGGCGACCGGGCCGCGCGAGCGCGTCGCCCGCAGATGCGGCAGCGTGCAGGCGTGATCGCCGCCGATCAGGAGCGGGACGACGCCGGCGGCCACGATCGGCTCGACCGCCGCCTCGATCGCGCCATAGCTCCGCTCGGTGTAGCCGGGGACGATCGCGACGTCGCCATAGTCGACACAGGACAGGATGTCGAAGGGCTTGACGTCGAGGTTGGTGTTGTACGGCCGGAGCATGACCGACGCGGCACGAACGGCGTTCGGACCGAACCGGCCGCCCACCCGATAGGTGACGCCGGTGTCGAACGGCACGCCCACGATCGCGACGTCCACCTCGTCGAGGGTGCGCACGTAGGGCAGCCGAGCGAAGGTCGATGGCCCGGTGAAGCGCGGGCTCTTGAGTGAGTCCTCGGGGACGTAGCGCGGCATCATCGGATTCTACTTAACCCCAGCGCGGCCACGGCGTCGTCGCGACATGCGATCCTGCGGCCGTGACGACCACCACGATCCGGGCCGCCGTGCTCGATCGCCCGGGCGTGCCCACCCGGATCGAGACGCTCGAGCTGGACCCGCCGGGCGAGGGCGAGGTTCGGGTCCGGATGGTCGCGGCGGGCGTCTGCCACTCCGACCTCCACGTCCGCGACGGCGAGTGGGAGCGCGACGGGCCGATCGTCCTCGGTCACGAGGGCGCCGCCATCGTCGAGGAGCTTGGACCCGGCGTTGCCGAGGGCCACCCGGGTCTGCGTCCGGGCGTCCTGGTCGCCCTCGCCTGGCTCACGCCCTGCGGGCAGTGCCGGGCCTGCCGGTCGGGCCGCGTGTGGCTGTGCTCCGCGAGCCCGTCGTACACCCATCGGATGCCGAGCGGTCGCATCGCAACCCATCGGCCCGACGGAGGCGGGGACGTCCTCACGTACTCTGCGATCGGGACCTTCGCCGACCGCCAGAACGTGCCGGCCACGGCGGCGATCCCGGTCGATCCGGCGACCCCGCACGAGGTCGCGGCCCTCATCGGCTGCTGCGTCACGACCGGGGTCGGCGCGATGACGAAGACGGCCGACGTCCGGCCGGGCTCGAGCGTCGCCGTGATCGGGCTTGGCGGCGTCGGCCTCTCGTGCGTGATCGGGGCGGCCCTCGCCGGCGCGGGCACGATCGTGGCCGTCGATCGAATCGCAGCGAAGCTCGACCTGGCGCGAGCACTCGGAGCGACCGACACGATTCTCGCCGGGTCGGATGACGCCGAGACACTGACGGCGATCCGCGACCTGACCGAGGGTGGCCCCGACGTCTGCGCCGAGGCGATCGGCCTGCCGTCGACGATCGAGCTGGCGATCGCCAGCCTGCCGACGGGTGGCACCGCCGTCCTCGTCGGAATGACGCCGTTCGGTGTCCGCGCCTCGTTCGAGGCCTTTCCCTTCGTCGACGGCGGGCGGCGGATCCTCGGCTCGAACTATGGCTCGGCCGATCCGGCTGTCGACTTCCCCCGTTACGCGGCGCTCCAGCTGGCCGGCCGGCTGCCCGCCGACCGGCTCGTCACGGGCCGGATCGGCCTCGACGGTCTCGAAGACGCCTTCGCGGCGATGCGCCGGGGCGAGGGCGTCCGAACGGTCATCGGCTTCGGAGAGGCCGGCCCGGCCTCCGGCTAGCCCGGCAGCGGATCCGGTTCGGGCGGCGGCGGGGGTCCCTTTGGTGGCGGCGTGGCCGACGGAGGCTCTGGCTCGGCGATGGGCGGCAGGAGCGGCGTGCCCGTGATCAGCCGCGAGCCGCGCCCGTGGGTCAGGAAGCTCCATGCCCAGCGGACGGTGACGACGATCCGATTGGCGAAGCCGATCAGGTAGACGATGTGGATCGCGAGCCACAGGCTCCAGGCGAAGAAGCCGCTCTGCCGGCCGAACGGTCCAAGCCACGGAATGTCCGTGACGCCCGCCAGGCGTCCGATCACCGCGACGTCGCCCTTGTTCGAGTAATGGAACGGCGGCGTCGCCTCGCCGGAGAGCCTCCGGCGGATCGTCCGCGCGGCGTGTCGGCCCGCCTGGATGCCGCCCTGGGCCACGCCCGGCACCGGTCGGTCCTTCTTCCACGGCAGGACCGCGGCATCCCCGACCGCGAAGATCTCGGGGTGGCCGGGCATCGTCAGGTCGGCGCCGACGAGGATCCGGCCGTTGCGATCGGTTGGGGCGTTCGCCGCCTTCGCGACGGCCTCGACGAATGGCGAGACGAGGATTCCCGCGGCCCACAGGACGGTCCGAGCCGGGATCTGCTCTGTGACGCCGCCCGCCATCTCGACGCTGACCGAGCGATGGTCGAGCCCGACGACGCGGGTCCCCGTCCGGACCGTGGCTCCGAGCCGCTCGAGCTGGCGGCGGGCGGACGCCGATCGACCCGGCGGGTAGGTCGGGAGGACCCGATCCATGGCCTCGACGAGGAGGATCCGGGCGTCGGCGGTGTCGATCGAGTGGAAGTCTCGACGCAGCGTGTCGCGGGCGATCTCGCCGAGGGCGCCGGCCAGCTCGACGCCGGTCGGGCCGCCGCCGACGATCACGAACGTGAGCCACTCCGAGCGTCGCTCGGGGTCGTGCTCGCGCTCGGCGGCCTCGAACGCGATCAGGATCCGTCGCCGGATCTCGAGCGCGTCGTCGAGCGATTTCAGCCCGGGCGCGTCCTTCGCCCAGTCGTCGTGGCCGAAGTACGAGAAGCGTGAGCCCGATGCCACGATCAGGCTGTCGTACCCGATCGGCCCGCCGTCGGCGAGCGTCACGGTTCGCTGCTCCGCGTCGATGCCGACCGCCTCGCCGAGGAGGACGGTCGTGTTCTTCTGGCGGCGCAGGATCGAACGCAGCGGCTGGGCGATATCGCCGGGCGAAACGGCACCGGTCGCGACCTGGTAGAGGAGCGGCGAGAACAGGAAGTGGTTGCGCCGATCGACGACGGTCACCTCGAGGCGCTCGTCGCGACCGAGCTCCTTCGCCGCATACAGGCCGCCGAACCCGCCGCCGACGATCAGGACCCGGTGGCGCGCATCCGTCATGGTCGTTCGAGTCTAGCGGGACCACGGCGACGCGCGGTTGCAGGCGTCGTCGCGCTCTAGACTCGGGTTCTCGATGCGACCGCTGCCCTCCCCCTTCGACGACATCGCCGCGGGTCGGCCCACCCGGATCGGTCTCCGCTCGTCGGCGCTCCTCGGCTCACGGCTGCTCACGAAGGATCTCGCCTTCCCGGCCGACGAGCGCGACGCGTTCGGGTTGACCGGGCTCCTGCCGGATCGGGTCCTGACGATCGGCGAGCAGGTCGAGCTGGAGCTGGAGCACCTCCGGGTGAAGTCCGATCCGCTAGAGCAGTACATCGGCATGGCGGCCCTGCAGGACCGCAACGCGACGCTCTACTACCGCCTCCTCGCCGAGCACGCCGCCGAGTTCCTGCCGATCGTTTACACGCCCACGGTGGGGCGCGCCTGCCAGGAGTTCAGCCACATCATCCGCCGGACCCGCGGCCTGTGGATCACGCCGCACGATGTCGATCGGATCCCGCAGCTCCTCCGGCACAGCCCGTACGACGACGTCCGGCTGATCGTCGTGACGGACAACGAGCGCATCCTCGGGCTCGGCGACCAGGGGGCCGGCGGGATGGCGATCCCGATCGGCAAGCTGGCGCTGTACACGGCCGCCTCCGGCATCCACCCGGCGCTCACGCTGCCCGTCTCGCTCGACGTCGGCACCGACAACCCGTTCCTCCTGGCCGATCCGCTGTACCTCGGACATCGCGAGCCGCGCCTCCGGGGCGCGGCCTACGACACGCTCGTCGAGGCGTTCGTGGAGGGCGTCGCCGCCACGTGGCCGGGCTGCGTGATCCAGTGGGAGGACTTCAAGCAGTCGAACGCACTCCGAATCCTCGACCGGTATCGCGACCGGATCTGCTCGTTCAACGATGACATCCAGGGGACTGCGGCCGTCGTCCTCGGCGGGGTCCTCGCCGCGATGCGCCTCCTCGGGGAGCGGCTGGTCGACCAGCAGGTCGTGATCGCGGGTGCCGGGGCGGCGGGGATCGGGATCGCGAGGCTCCTGCGGATGGCGCTGCTCGCGGACGGCGCGACGCCCGGTGATGCCCAGGCCGCGATCGCCGTCGTCGACAGTCGCGGCCTGGTCCACACGGGCAGGACGGATCTGGACGCCGACAAGCGCGCGGTTGCCCGCCCCGCCGATCGACTCGCGGGGGACGGACTCGCAGGCACGAATGCGATCGAGCCGGGCCTCGTCGACGTCGTCCGGGCTCTCCGACCGACGATCCTGATCGGCGCGACCGGCCGGCCGGACACGTTCGATGAGCCACTGATCGCCGCGCTGGCGGCCGGCGCCTCCCGCCCGATCGTCATGCCACTGTCGAACCCGACCTCGTCCTCCGAGGCGCTCCCGTCGGATGTCCTTCGCTGGTCGGATGGGCGTGCGCTCGTGGCCACGGGCTCGCCCTTCGCACCGGTCGATCTCGAGGGGCGGCGTCACGAGATCGGCCAGGCGAACAACGTGTTCGTCTTCCCGGGTCTCGGGCTCGGCGCGATCGTGAGCGAGGCCACCTCCATGGTTGACCAGGTGTTCCTCGTCGCCGCCCGAGCGCTCGCCGACCAGGTCTCGCCGGAACGGCTCGCGAGTGGCGCCCTGTATCCGCCGGTCGAGGAGCTCCGATCTGTGACGCGGGCGGTCGCCCTGGCGGTCGCCGGCAGCGCCGTGGAGGCTGGCGTGGCCGGTCTCACGGACGCAAGCGCCCTCGAAGCGGAGGTCGATGCCGCGATGTGGTGGCCCGACTACGTCCCGTACCTCGTCGCCGAGGATCGTCGGGTGCGCAACCTCTAGTCCTGGTCTCCGCCGATCGGCGGCGCGGTCGCCACTGCCGCGGTCGCGGCCGCGTCCGCGCTGGCGCTCGCGGGCTCGTGGACATGGCGACCGAGCTCCGGGAACAGCTTCGCGACGACGGCCACCCCGATGACGCAGAGGATCCCGCCGGAGACCACGGATGCCTGCGCGCCGATGATCGCCGCCGCGGCTGCCGCCTCGATGTCCCCGAGACGAGGCCCGCTCGTGACGACGAGGATGTGGATCGACGAGACGCGGCCACGGAGCTCGTCGGGCGCCGCGAGCTGGATGATCGTCGAGCGGAACACCGCGGAAAGCACGTCGGCCGCCCCGGCGATCGCCAGGAACGCGAGCGCCAGCACGAACGAGAAGGTCGACAGGCCGAACAGGGCGATCGCCACACCCCAGATCGCGACCGCGACGATCACGGCCTGGCCGACCCGGCGCACGCTCGACACCCAGCCGGACAGGAGTGCGCCGAGCAGCGCTCCAACCGCGGGCGCCGCCCCGAGGAGGCCGAGCCCCGTCGGTCCGGCATGGAAGACGTCGAGGGCGAGGACCGGGAAGAGCGATGTCGGCATCCCGAAGATCATCGCGTCGAGATCGATGACGAACGTCGACAGGATCACCCGCCGGCTGAGCGCGAACCGGAGTCCCTCGCGGATGGCCGCGATCCCGGGGCGCGCCGCGTTGGCGAGCGGTGCGATCGGCGAGATCGCGAGCAGCCCGACGAACGACGCGGCGAAGCTCAGGACGTCGAGGGCGTAAGCCCCCGCGAGGCCGACGGTTGCGATCAGCACGCCGGCGATCGCCGGACCGATAACCGACGCGATCTGGAAGTTCAGCTGACCCAGCGCGATCGCCGCCGGCAGCCGCTCCGGCGGAACGAGCCGCGGGACGGACGACGATCGGGCCGGCTGGTCGATCGAGCTAAGGCCGGCGGCGATGAACGCGACGACGAACAGGGCGATCAGTGGCGGCGCCGGGGTGATCGCGAGAAGGACAAGGGCGGCGCTGCAGGCCATCAGGCCCACCTGTGTGACGAGCAGCAGGCGGCGACGGTCCACGGCATCGGCGACGGAGCCCGCGCCGAGCGAGAACATGAGGATCGGGACGAGCTGGACCGCCGTCAGGGCCGCGATCGCGAGGGTCGAGCCGGTCAGGACGTAGACCTGGTACGGCAGGGCCAGCCGGGTGACCTGGGTGCCGATGCCACTGACCGCCTGGCCCGCCCACAGCCAGCGGTAGTCGCGATCGAGTCGGAGCGGCGCGGTGTCGAGAAGGAACCGACCCGGCCCGCGTCTGCCTGTCGTCACCCGGATGCGGCGGCGGAGAGGTCGAACGCTCGGGTCACCGCGCCGATCGCCGGCCGGCGAACGCGAGCGCGACAATGAGCCCCATGGGGATCAGGAGGAGGACGGCAGTCGTCGCGGGCCCCGAGTACACGACGGTGGCCAGGTCGTTGCTCGTTGTTGCCGTTCCCGGCCGCGAGCGCGGTCCCACGGCGAGGACCAGGACCCCGAGGGCCGTGGCGCGCCAGCTCCAGCCGATCCAGTCGCGCATCCGACCCTACTTGTCGCGCTCGGTAGCATTGGCGAGCACCGCCTGGGCCGCGGCGAGGCGGGCGACCGGCACGCGGAACGGCGAGCAAGACACGTAGTCCAGCCCGATCCGCTCACACTTGTGGATCGATTCCGGGTCGCCACCGTGCTCGCCGCAGATCCCGAGCTCGATGCCGGGCTTGGTCGAGCGGCCCTTGTCGACCGCCGTCTTCATCAGCCCGGCGACCGCGTCGTCGAGCGTCTGGAACGGATTGACCGGGAGGATCCGGTCCTCGACGTACTTCAGGAGGAAGCCGCCCTCGGCGTCGTCGCGGCTGAAGCCGAACGTCATCTGGGTCAGGTCGTTCGTGCCGAAGCTGAAGAAGTCGGCTTCGCGGGCGATCTCGTCGGCGGTCAAGGCGCCGCGCGGGACCTCGATCATCGTCCCGAACTTGTAGTCGACGTCGACGCCGCCAGCCTTGTCTTGAACCGCCTTCGCCTCGGCCTCCAGGAGGGCCCGCGTGGCGGCGAGCTCGTTCACGTGGCCGACGAGCGGGATCATGATCTTCGCGATCGGGTTCCCGCCCGCCTTCTTGACGGCGATCTGGGCGTTGAGGATCGCCCGGGTCTGGATCTTCACGAAGTCCGGGATCATCAGCCCCAGGCGGCAGCCGCGCAGGCCGAGCATCGGGTTCTGCTCGTGGAGCGAGCGGATCGTCGCGAGGAGCTCCTTGTCCTCGTCGGACGCGCCGCCCTGCATCTCCGCTCGCGTCACCTTGACGAGCTGCTCCTCGAAGTTCGGCAGGAACTCGTGCAGAGGCGGGTCGATCAGGCGGATCACGACCGGCAGGCCGTCCATCGCCTTGAAGATCCCCTCGAAGTCGCCCTGCTGGAGCACCTCGAGCTTGGCCATCGCGGCGTCGAAGGTGGCGACGTCGTCCCGCTCGTCGGCGGCCAGCTCGGTGCCGGCCTCGAGCCGGGCCTTCGCTCGCGTCGCCCGCATCGCGACGAGGATCGCGCCCCGGACGATGTCGAGCCGATCGCCCTCTCGGAACATGTGCTCCGTCCGGCACAGGCCGATGCCCTGGGCGCCATAGGAGCGTGCCTGGGCCGCCTCCTCAGGCTTGTCGGCGTTCGTCCAGACGCCCATCCGCCGGATCTTGTCGGCATAGCCGAGGATCGTCTGGAGCTCCTTCTGGTCCTCGAATCGAGCCTCCACGGTCGGCAACGCCCCGACGAACACCTCGCCGGTCGAGCCGTCGACGCTGATCCAGTCACCTTCCTTGAACGTCAGGCCGCTGTCGCTCGATCGGGCGCTCTTCGAGCCGTAGTCGATCACGAGCTCGGCACAGCCGGCGACGCACGGCTTGCCGATCTGGCGGGCGACGACCGCGGCGTGGGACGTCGCTCCACCGCGGGCGGTGAGAATTCCCTGGGCGACGGCCATGCCATGGAAGTCGTCCGGCGAGGTCTCGACGCGGACGAGGACCACCTTCTCGCCCTTGCCGACCCACTCGACGGCGTCGTCGGCGTCGAACACGGCGCGGCCGACCGCGGCACCGGGCGACGCATTCAGGCCCTTCGCGATTCGCTTCGCGTCCTTCCGCGCGTTCGGGTCGAACTGGGCGCGAAGGAGCTGGTCGACCTGGGCCGGCTCGATGCGGCCGACCGCCTCTTCCTCGCTGATCGTCCCGTCGGCGACCATGTCGACGGCGATCTTCACGGCCGCCGCCGCGGTTCGCTTGGCCGACCGGGTCTGGAGCATGTAGAGCTTGCCACGCTCGATCGTGAACTCCAGGTCCTGGACGTCGCGATAGTGCCGCTCGAGCTGCTGGCCGATCCGCTGGAACTCGTCGTAGACCGCCGGCATGTCCGTCGCCATCTGGGCGATCTTCGGCGCGGTCCGGACGCCGGCCACGACATCCTCGCCCTGGGCGTTGGTGAGGTACTCGCCATAGAGGACCCGTTCGCCGGTGTTCGGGTCCCGGGTGAAGGCAACGCCCGTCCCCGAATCGTCGCCCATGTTCCCGAAGACCATCGTCACGACATTGACGGCGGTTCCCAGGTCGTCGGCGATCTTCTGGCTCGCCCGGTAGTCGCGGGCGCGCTTGCCGAACCAGCTCGCGAAGACGGCCTTGATCGCCAGGTCGAGCTGCTCGTTCGGGTCGGTCGGGAAGTCGCGGCCCGTCTCTTCGCGGACGATCGCCTTGTACTCGTCGACGAGCGCCTTCAGGTCGGCGACGTCGAGATCCGTGTCCTTCGCGTCGGCGCCATGGGCGGCCTTCCGCTTCTCGAGCGGGTGGTCGAATCGTTCGGCACGAACGTCCAGCACGATCCGGCCGAACATCGCGATGAACCGCCGATAGGCATCCCAGCCGAATCGCTCGTTGCCGGTCAGGGCGATCAGGCCCTCAAGGGTGTCCTCGTTGAGGCCCAGGTTCAGGACCGTGTCCATCATCCCGGGCATCGAGAACTTCGCCCCGGAGCGGACGCTCACGAGGAGCGGGTTCTTCGCGTCGCCGAAGCCCTTGCCGGACCGACGCTCGACCTCCCGCATCGCCTCGAGCACGTCGTCCCAGAGCCCGTCCGGGAGCTTCTCGCCCGCGTCGAAGTAGTCGTTGCACGCCTCGGTCGTGATCGTGAAGCCCGGCGGCGTCGGCAGGCCCGCGATCGTCATCTCGGCCAGGCCCGCGCCCTTGCCGCCGAGGAGGTCCTTCATCCCGCCGTTGCCCTCGGCCGTGCCCTCGCCCCAGGCATAGATGTAGCGTTTCGACGCCTTGTGGCGACGCTCAGTGGGGGATGCGGCGGTCGTGGCCATCGGGCGGGCTCCTCGGGGGTCGTGGGCGCCGCCCGTGGGCGGTGCGGCCTTCGTTCGTGGCAGGTTGCGATTGTACCCGCGTCCCTCGCCCGGCTCGGGTTGCGCAATGGTGTCGTCGCTCCCGGCCGCGCCGCGCAGGTACCATCCACGCAATGACCGACCTGACCGCCTCGGCCCCAGTCACGATCCCCGTCCCTGGGATCGATCCCGCGGCAGCCGTCTACAACGCCCGTCTCGTCCGGCGCGAGGACGCAACCGAGTCGCTCGCCAGCTTCTGGGTGCGATTCGACGGCGAGCCGACGCCGTTCGAGCCCGGTCAGTACATGACGATCGGGGTGATGGTGGACGGGAAGATCCTCCAGCGCCCCTATTCGGTGGCCTCGCCGCCGTCACGTGCCGGCGACGAGGGCTACGAGTTCTACGTCCGCCTCGTGCAGGGCGGGACGTTCACCCCGGTCCTCTGGGACCTGCCGGTCGGCCACGGGATGCGGATGATCGGCCCGAAGGGCAAGTTCATGCTGCTCCCCGACGACGACCGGACGCATGTCTTCGTCTCGTCGGGGACGGGCAACGCCCCGTTCATCTCGATGATGCGGCAGCTCATCGTCGACGGCCGGCCCCGGCCGGCGATCATGCTCAACGGGGTGTCGTACGCGCACGAGCTCGGCTATCGCGAGCTCCTCGAGGGTTGGCAGGCGTCCGGGGAGTACCCGGTCACGTTCGTCCCCACGGTGTCCCGGCCGACCGATCCGGCGAACGCGGACTGGACCGGGCGGACAGGGAGGGTCGAAGCGATCCTCGGACCGGTGCTCGACGAGCTGGGCCTGACGCCCGCAAACTCCATCGCCTACATCTGCGGCAACCCCGACATGATCGTGTCCGCCGAGGAGACGCTGCTGGGCCGCGGCTATCCCGAGGACCAGGTCCACAAGGAGCTCTACTGGCCGAAGGGCAAGGAGCCGCGGGGCGTGGCCGGCGCGGCGGATGTCGCCGCGGCGATCGACGCGATCGAGGCGAACGCGGACCAGTAGCCTCAGGAGACGCCGAAGCGGCTGGCGCGGAACCGTTCGATCGGATGGGCCGTGGAGCCCGTGAGCGCGAGGTCGGCCAGGATCTCGCCGATGATCGGGGCGAACTTGAAGCCGTGGCCGGAACACGCCGAG
>Ga0307320_10000458_pt1 | contig 14654 bp, 20 predicted proteins | sample ER_DNA_369_FD_194495 | JGI IMG/M metagenome (GOLD analysis project Ga0307320, IMG submission 194495) | Bulk soil microbial communities from the East River watershed near Crested Butte, Colorado, United States - ER_DNA_369 | ecosystem: Environmental > Terrestrial > Soil > Floodplain | place...
CAGGTGATCAGGAGCGACCGATCGACCGTCAGGGCCCGGTCGACGTCTGCTGCGGTCAAGCCCTGCGTCCGCGCGCGAACGGCGAGGCGGGCCCCACGAGGGTCCTGCCCCTGAATCGCCAGGAGGCGCTCGGCAACCGCGACAGCATCACGTGCCGGCGGTCCCGACAGCAGCTGCGAGGTCAGCCGCTCGGCGCTGACCGACGCTTCCGGCGAGCGCTCAGCCTTCGGCTGGGTCTTCGACCACGTCGTCGGTCGGGAGCGTCTCGCCGTTCGCTTCGGCGATTTTCGCAGCCGCAGCCGCCTGTTTCTTCTCCTGCTTGGCCGCGCGCCGTTCCTTGACTCTCTGCTCGCGCTGCATCTTCGCCATGGTCGTTTGTCGTTTCGAACTCGAGCTCATAAGCCTCTTTTCGGTCGGAATTGGCGTCGTTTACACGACGTTCTCCCCGGAACGGTACCCGTCGGGCCTGCCGACCACCACGCTTGCATCCGCCGACGCCTGGCTGACATGGTCCCGGCGAACCGACGGCAGCGAGGAGGGAACGTGCTCGGAAACGCACACATCGCCGCGATCATCCCGGTCTCGAACGTCGAGTCCGCGATCAAGTTCTACGGAGAGGTGCTCGGCCTGAAGCTGGAAGAGCGTCGCGATGACCTACCCGAGAACCGTGAAGCCGAGTTCACGGCGGGAAGCGGGACGTTGCTCGTCTACGAGAGCGTCGGCGCCGGCCAGGGCCGCCAGACCGTGGCGGGCTTCCGGACCGGCGACGTGGACGCTGTTGTCTCGGGGCTCCGGGAGCGCGGTGTGGTGTTCGAGGAGTACGACCTTCCCGGCATGAAGACAGAAGGCGGCATCGCGATCATCGGGGATGTCCGCGCAGCCTGGTGCAAGGATCCGGACGGAAACCTGATCGCGATCGAGTCCGTCAAGAGCTGAGAACGAGGGGCAACCTCATCGCCCGGGTCTAGCCGCGATCAGCCAGTGGGCCGGACGTGGTAGACGGCCTCGATGTTGTGGCCGTCCGGGTCGAGGACGAAGGCCGCGTAGTAGTAGCCACCGTAGGGACGCTCGCCGGGGCCGCCGTTGTCCTCTCCTCCTGCGGCCAGGGCCGCGGCATGGAACTCGTCTACCTGAGCCTCGCTGGACGCCGTGAAGGCGATGTGCGTGCGGACGTTCGGCGGGTTACCGAGGCGAACCGCGAACGGCTCGTTGTCGTCTCCGCCGTCGCCAACGCCGAAGCCCAGTGACTCTTCCGAGTCGTAAACGAGCGTGTAACCGAACGGGGCGAGTGCAGAGGTGTAGAACGTCCGGCTCGCGTCCAGGTCGCTGACCGGCACGTTGACGTGGTCGATCGGCACCGCGGCGAGTGTAACTAGAGACCGGACGACGCCTTGCCCCGTGCGAATGACCCGCGGAGGGTTAGCCGGCCCGTTAGGTTCTGCGCATGACGGCAGAGCTGGTGCTCGGCCCGGACGAGTCCGTTCCGGGAAAGCCCTTCGTCGATCCGGCCCACACCCGGCATGATCAGGAGGTCATGGACCGGCTGCTTGGAAACGAGCGCGAGCGTGCCCGCTTCCTGGCCGACGACTGGCGCGAGGGTCGGAAAGACGTGATCATCCGCGAGACCGATCCGGACGGGTTCCGGCATCTGCTGGTCGTGCCGGACACCCGCGCGCTGCTCGAGGCACGCGACTCGACCGTCGTCGGGTTCTTCGGCCGCCCGCGGTCGGACGCCGATGTCAGCATCCTCTTCGACCTCGAGGAGGAATTGGTCGCGGGCATGGCGGCGTACGCCGCCGGAGGCCTCCTCAGCTACTACGACCTCGAGTTCGTCAAGGGGGCCTACGGCAATCTCATCCTCTTCGCGACCCCCGACGGTCCCGGCGCTTGGCGGGAGAACCCTGTCCACCATCGGGCCGTCGACATCTCGCCTGACAACTATCACGAGATCCGGCTACATCAGGGGACACTCTCAGGCGGGCTTCTCGAGCCCGGCACGCTCAGCCTGTCACGCACGAGATACCTCGACTACAACGGTCCAGAGCCTTGGCGTGCGATTCGCGGGGTCGCCTAACCGGGCTCGGAGGGCTAGATCAGTCGGGCCACCAGCCCTGCGTCATCTCGGCATCCCCGATTCCGCTCTCCCCGGCGCCGATCGCAAGGATCTCGACACCTTCCGAGCCCGCCTCGAAGTTCCGCATCGTGTCCTTGGCGACCCGAACGACGTCCCACTGCTTCAGCTCGACGACCTCCTCGTCGAGTTTGAGCCGGGCGCTCCCGCTCAGGACGACGTAGATTTCTTCCTGCTCGCCGTGCTTGTGTCCGAAGGGGACGCGGAACTCCGGCGCGAGCCGTTGGTAGCTGATCCCGAGGTTCTCGGTCTCGAGCGGCGTGCGTGCAAATCGCGCTTCGAGATTTGGCGCCAGCCCGAACTTGGGCGCCTGGTCTTCGATCTCTTTTAGGTTTCTGAGCGTGTAATCAGTCATGGCTCTGTCCTACCCTTCCTGCCCGATGTCTCACCTTCCGTGGCCTCGCGCCCGCCCGAAAGGGTCGAAGCACGAGGTCGTTATGCTGGCGTTTGATGCCTGAGCCTGTGTTGACCGGCGGTTGTCTCTGCGGCGGCGTTCGCTTCCAGCTCTCGGAGCCCCCCGTCTCTGCCGGCTACTGCCACTGCACCCGGTGCCAGCGCCGAACCGGGACGGCCGCTTCAGCTTCGGCGCGGATCGCCCCAGGATCGCTGCGGATCACGGCGGGGGAGGAGCTGATCCGGTCGTACGAGCCGCCGTCGGGAGGGTTCCCCAAGGACTTCTGTTCCGCCTGCGGGTCTGCACTCTGGAGCCGGGATCCAGAGGACTCGGAGGTGAGCGGGGTCAGGATGGGGGCGTTCGACACCGATCCCGGCGTCCGCCCCGCACACCGCCAGTACGTCGCCTACGCGGCGTCGTGGGAGCCCGTTCCCGATGACGGGCTGCCCCGATATCCCGAATCAAGACCCTGACTCATCGGCGGGGAGCTCAGCCTGGAGCTCACGTGCGAAGGAGCCGCCGCCGACGAGCTTTTCGGCGCCAGAGCCGGCTCGCGACCGAAGCTCGCGGTCCGAGGTGACCAGCCAGAAGCTCTCTCCGCGCTCCCCATAGGCGCTCGCCTCCCTCGCCAGCCAGTCGTCGGCGCTCTCGCCTTTCGTGCCGACCACCTCGATGTTCGCGTCGCAGTCTGGAGGCGGCCCATCGAACACGACGACCGGGGTCAGGCCCATCCGCTCTGCCCACGCTGCGGTCCGCTGGCACAGCTCGGCCTTCGTCAGATTTGGCCAAACCGAGCGCCGGACGTTCTCGGCGTCGACCAGCACACGCGTTGCCACGGAAGGCATGGTAGTCCTGGCCTTGAAATGTGCGGACAGTCATTTACGCTGTTTGGCATGGCCACTGTAGTTGAGCTCGCCCGGCACGCAGGCGTCTCGGTCGATCTGGTGGTCCGCGTGCTCAGTGGCGAGCCGGTCAGCGCTCAGGCGTCGGACCGTGTCGAGCAGGCCATCGAGGATCTGGGCCGTCCCGGCCGGCCGGCTCGAAGCGGCGAGCTCGTCCCGCAGTCCCATGAGGAGCTCAATGAGGTGCGGCTGCTCGAGCGGTTCACCGAGGCGGCCTCCAGGGCGGTTGCTTCCGACCTGCCGGAAGGAGTCGGCAGCGTCGTCTACGAACTGCTTCGGGTCGAGGTGCGGCCGGTTGCTGACACGGTGGCGCAACTTGCCACGCTCTTCGACGGTCTGCTCCAGCGCCTCGACCAGCTCACCGCCGAGGTCGAGGTGCAGCGCCGGGAGCGCCTCGAAGATGTCGAGCTCTTGACCGAACTAGCGACCTCGGGCTGGCGGAATGTGGACCGGAGGCTCGGACGGCTCGAGAAGATGGTCGAGAGGCAGCAAGCGCCGGCGTCCAATAGTTCTCCGGTGGCCCGGTTCCCCGACCGTCGGCCGGCGGCCGTCAAGGAGTAGCGCGGGCTTAGCTGCTGCTGGCGTGGTCGACACGCCGCGCCTCGGCCTGCTCCGCTCGGCGCAACGTTTCCTGGGCACGGCGCATGAACGTCTCTGCGTTGTCCTCGGGCAGAAGCTCGAGGAGCCCTGAGACGAGGTCGAGCTTCGAGCCATCGTGCTCGACGCGTGGCCCGAGGGCGAACTGAAGTCTTCGGTGGAGATGCTCGGCCTCGCGCAAGCCGACCTCCGGGAGGATGATGGCGAAGCAGCCGTTTCCGAGATAGCAGGAGACGTCCGCGCCTCGCACCGCGGAGAGAACGCGACGGCCGACTGTCGTGAGGAGCGACGTTCCTCCGTCTGTGACGTCGAGCCGGAAGAGGAGGAGCGCCAACTGCCGCTCGTACCGACGCGCTCGGGACACCTCGCGAGCGAGCCGCTCGTCGAAGTAGCGCTCGTTCTGGAGGCCGGTCACCGGATCCATGTCCGCGAGCCGGCGAGCCTCCTCGTAGCGTCGCGCGTTTTCGATGGGAGGGCCGAATGATGCTACGAGCTCCTCCAAAAGATCTACCTCGTCGACCCCGGGCTCGCGCTCGGTGCGTCGCCAGAAGACAGCGAGTGTCCCCGTCCGGGTCGGTTTGCCGTCGAAGAGGGGAACTGCGATCCCGCCCATGAGGCGGAACTCGTCGTTCGCCATCTCCTCTTCGGTGTACCTGTACCGGATCGTGACGGCGCGCGCCTGGCTCACGTCAGGCGGGAGCCCGATCAGCTGTTGCGAGGACTCTGCATTCGACAGACCGTACGTCTCCACGATCGGAGCGTTGTCGCCTTGCTCCAGCACGATCATCGCAGCGTCGCACTTCGTCTGCTGTGCAGCGGCCTCGAGCGCACGGTGCATGACGTCGTCGAAGTCGAGCGAGGCCCCCATTTCTCCGAGGTGGCGGAATCGTTCGGCTTCGTGACGCGCCGCCTCGCTCTCTTCTCGCGCCAGGTCGCTCTCCAACCGCGCTTGCGCGAGGGTCACCGTCAGCTCGGCGACGATCTTCTCGGTCTGGGCGGTTGACTCCTGTACCTGCGCGAGCTGGCGCGCGGCCGCACGCCGCCAACGGACGAAGAGGAGGAGCGCCGCCAGGAGGATGAGCGCCGTGAATGCGGCCGCGCCGATCGCCGCCCACGTGGTGCTATCGCCGATATCGCCCTCCCGTTGAACGGCTTGCGAACCCTGTCCCTCTACGGAGAATAGTGGTGTTTTGGCGATTTTCCAGGGCCCGCGCGGCATCGACTCCGACGAGATAGGGTCGCTGGGTGAGGATCAAGGCCGCCGTTTTGGAGGAGTTCGGGGTCCCGCTCGCAGTCCAGGAACTGGACCTGGCGGCGCCGAAGGGCGGCGAGGTGCTGGTCAGGCTGGTCGCTTGCGGGGTCTGCCACACCGATCTGTACACGGCCTCGGGGGCTGACCCCTCCGGTTACGCACCGACCGTGCTCGGCCACGAGGGCGCCGGTGTCGTGGAGGACGTTGGCGAGGGCGTCACCTCGCTCTCGCCGGGCGATCACGTCGTGACCCTCTTCTCCCCGCAATGCCGCGAGTGCATCCACTGCCTGAGCGACCGGACCAATCTCTGCCTCGCGATCCGGGAGATGCAAGGGCAGGGGTATCTCCGGGACGGAACGACCCGCCTTTCCCGGGACGGCGAGCCGGTCCGGCATTTCATGGGCACCTCGACGTTCGCGGAATACACGGTCATGCCCGAGATCGCACTCGCGAAAGTGTCACCCGAGGCGCCTCTCGCAGGCGCGTGCCTGTTCGCATGTGGGCTCTCGACAGGCCTCGGCGCGGCCATGAACACGGCCAAGGTCTCGCCCGGATCGACGTGCGCGGTCTTCGGGGCGGGGATGGTCGGACTGGGAGCGGTCGCCGGCTGCCGCCTCCAGGGTGCCGAGCGGATCATCTGCGTTGACCTCTCGCCGGGTCGGCTCGAGCTGGCACGGGGCCAGGGAGCCACGGACCTCGTCGAGGGCGGGCTCGACGCCGTTCAGCAGATCCTCGAGCTAACGGGCGGGTTTGGAGCGGACTACACCTTCGAGGCGACCGGAAACGTGAACGTGATGCGCGAGGCGGTCGAGGCGGCGCGGATGGGCTGGGGTCTCTGCACGGTGGCCGGCGTGGCCGGAAAAGGAGAGACACTCGACGTCGTCCCCCGGCTTCTCATCACCGGAAGGCGCATCGCGGGCTCGTCCTTCGGCGGCGTCAAAGGCCGCGATCAGGTTCCGCAGCTCGTCGACCTCTGGCTGGCCGGCGAGATCGACGTCGACCCGTTCATCTCCCACAGGATTAGGCTGGCGGATGTGAACCGGGGTTTCGAGCTCATGGAGGCGCAGGACGGGATCAGGAGCGTGGTCGAGTTTTGATCCTCGAGCGCACCGAGCACCCGGACTGGCTCTCGAATGCCTACCTCGTCGCCGAGGGCGAGGGCGGCAACGGCGTTCTGATCGACGGGAACGGTGTCGCGCAGCCGCTCCTCGACCGCATCGAGCGCGATCGAATCGTGATCACCGACGTTCTTTGCACCCATTCGCACCAGGACCATGTGGACGGCATCAAAGAGCTCGCGCGGCGGTTCGGCGTCCCGGTCCGGGCGCATCCGCTCGCCGCCGGATCGCTGGGCGCGGAGCCGATGTCCGACCGCCAGGCGATTCATTCGGGCTACCTTGAGATTCGTGCGCTCGAAACGCCCGGCCACTGCTCTGATCACCTCGCCTTCGTCGTCGGGGAAGACGATTGCTTCACGGCGGACGTGCTCTTCAAGGGCACCGTCGGCGGCACCGGAAGTGGGAGCTTCCAGGAGCTCAGGGAGTCGATCATGGACCGGCTCATGCGACTCGAGCCTGAAACCCGCGTGCACCCGGGCCATCGAGAGCCGACGACGATCGGCCGCGAGTGGGAGTCGAATCCGTTCGTCCGCGTCTGGCGCGGCATCGACGAGGAGCTCTCCGAGCCCTGCAAAGTTCGAGGTGAGGACGCAACCCTCGTTCTCTGGGCGCCCGACTACGACGGTGGGCACAAGGCCTGGGTCCGTTATCCGGACGGCCGCGACGCGATCGTCGGCGGTTCGCAGGTCGAGCGCTAGGAAGGATTGGAAGGGTCAGGAGACAATCCGTTTGATTCGATCCTCCGAAGTACCTCTGGAAAGCTGCGACGCGACCAAAGGAGCCGCATGAAATACCGAACTTCCGCGTGCATCGTCCTCCTCTTCACGCTCGTCGCCCTCATCGCGGCGGGGTGCGGCGGCGGCAGCGACAACAGCTCGTCGAGCAACGACACGGCTGCCGACACCGGTGGTGCTGCCGACACCGGTGGTGCTGCCGACACCAGTGGTGGCTCAGGTGGGGAGACCCTCCAGCTCGCGGCCGATCCGAGCGGCGCGCTGAAGTTCGATCCGACCGCGCTCGAAGCCACGGCCGGACAGGTCACGATCGACTTCACGAACGACTCCTCCGTCCCGCACAACGTCACGATCGAGGGCAACGGGATCGAGGAGGTCGCAAGCGACACGGTCACAGGGGACAAGTCCTCCGTGAGCGCCGATCTGCCGGCGGGGACGTACACGTTCTACTGTTCGGTGGACGGCCACAAAGCGGCCGGGATGGAGGGCACGCTCACGGTCAAGTAGGGCGTCGGCTAGGGTGTCGCCCGTGTCACGGGCCACCCTGCACACGAACCACGGCGCGATCGAGGTCGAGCTCTTCGACGAGGACGCGCCGCGGACCGTGGAGAACTTCTTGAAGCTCTCGCGTGAGGGGTTCTACGACGGCGTGTCATTCCACCGTGTGATTCCGGATTTCATGATCCAGGGCGGTGACCCGACCGGCACCGGGTCGGGTGGGCCCGGTTACACCTTCGAGGACGAGCAGAACGACCACGGCGTTGACCGCGGTGCCGTCGCGATGGCCAACAGCGGCCCGAATACCAACGGCAGTCAGTTCTTCGTGGTCACCGCCGAGTCGTGCCCGTGGCTGAACGGGAAGCACACGGTCTTTGGACGTGTGACCGACGGGATGGACGTCGTCGACGAGATCTCCCAAATCGATCGCGATGCCGGCGATCGGCCGCGTGAGCCCGTGACCATCGAGCGCGTCGAACTTACAGAAGAGCACTAGCGGATCCCTCGTTCGAGGGACGTCCCGGGCGGCCGGTGCGGGCGATCTTCTCGAGGACATGACTGCAGCTACCCTGCATCGCGGGGCCCTGATCGGCGCTTCCATCCTGACCTTCGGGCTCGTCTTCGCTGGGTTCCTCACGCTGGAGACCCCGGGCCTCGGGCTCGCGAACTTCTACTACTTCGCGGTGGCGCTCGTTGCGCTTGCCCTCGGGCCGTACTTCGGCGCGGCCGCGGGAGGCGCTGCGGCGGGTCTCTACGCGCTCGGAATCATCCTGAACGACAGTCTGCCGACGGCCGAAGTCCTCGCCCAGAGCGCCTGGATCCGGCTTGTAACCTACGCCGGCATCGGTTTCCTGATCGGGTCCTTCGCGCAGCGAAACCAGGAGCTCGTCGTCCAGCTCCGGCTTCTCGCCGAGCGGGACGCTCTCACCGGGCTCCCGAATACCCGGGGCTTCGAGGCCGCTATGAGCCGGCGGCTCACGGAACGCCGATCGTTCGCACTCCTCCTCGGAGACATGGATGGGCTGAAGCTCATCAACGACAGCCGTGGCCACGCGGAAGGGAACCAAATCCTTCAGCGTCTTGCGGTCGTGCTCGGTACCACGCTTCGCGCCGAGGACGAGGTGGCACGGGTCGGCGGCGACGAGTTCGCAGTGCTGAGCTCGGTGCGCTCCAGCGAAGAGGCTGGCCAACTGGCGGAGCGCCTGGAGGCGGCCGTCGCGGCCGAAGGAGCCAGGATCACCTTTGGCTGGGCGGTCTCGCCAGGCGAGGGAGTGGAGGCGCTCACACTCTTCCGGGCCGCCGACCAGCGTCTCTACGAGCGGAAGTCCGGTCGGGGTCGAAACCGCTACGGGGAGACCCTCCGCCTCGCAGCGCCGGCAACCGGACAGGGGTAATCCCAGAAGCGCGGCCCGTGGCTCGGCTAGTCTTGCCGACACCGGCGCTCGAGCGGCGCGAACGGGGTTTTCATGCCGAGACACATGACAACACGCAGGTTTCTTAGCGCGCTCTCTGGCTTGCTCCTCGCCGGCTCGGTTGCCGCTCCTGCCTCGGGCGCACTCCGCCTTGCGCCGGTCGCCTCGGGGTTCTCGAACCCCGTGCACCTCGCGTCTACACGGGCTTACGCGGGCCGTCTCTACGTCGTCGAGCAGGGTGGGGTGATCCGGATCGTCCAGGACGGGCAAGTGCGGCCAACCCCGTTCCTGAACATCTCCGATCTCGTCTCCTGCTGTGGCGAGCAGGGTCTCCTGGCGCTCGCTTTCCACCCGCGCTTCGCCCAGAACCATCGTGTATTCGTCAACTACACGAACCGGGCGGGAGACACCCGTGTCGTCGGATTCCGGACGAACGCGAGCGGCACGCGGGCACTACGTCCGACCCTGAGGGTCTGGCTCAGGGTGGACCAGCCGTACAGCAATCACAACGGCGGTCAGGTCGCGTTCGGGAACGATGGGCGCCTCTATGTCGGGATGGGTGACGGAGGGTCGGCAGGCGATCCGGAGAATCGCGCACAACGCCTTACGACCCGCCTCGGCAAGCTCCTGCGCATCAATGTCGACCGGGCCGGCGCAAAGGCCGTGATCGTCGCGCTTGGGTTCCGCAACCCCTGGCGCTTCTCGGCCGACCCGCGAACAGGGCTCTTCTACCTCGCCGATGTCGGGCAGGGCGACTGGGAGGAGATCGACGTCTTCAGGCCGACTGCCCGAGGGCTCGAGAATTACGGCTGGCGGGTCTACGAGGGGAACCGGCACGTGTACGACAACTCGAGAGGGCTCCGCCGTCCGAGCGTCCTCAAGTGGCCGATCCACGAGTACAGCCACGGCGCAGGGCGCTGCTCGGTCACAGGCGGGTTCGTGGGCCGCGGCAGCGGTGTCCCGTCCAGTGCCCGCGGCCGGTACTTCTTCGGTGACTACTGCACGGGAGACGTCTGGAGCTTCCGCTGGGCGCGCGGGCACAAGAGCGGTTTCCGCCGCGAGCCCTTCACCGTTCCCGGGAACCTGTCCTCATTCGGCCTCGGCCCGAACGGGGCGATCTACCTCCTGTCGCACAACGGCGGCTCGATCTACCGCCTCGCCGTCGGGTAGGAACCGGTCGGCTCGATAGGGCGTAGATACGGTGAATCCATGCGCGCCACCGTGCTTCTCATGCTGTTCGCGCTCGTGCTCGTCCCCAGTTGCGCCGGAGCCGGCGACTCTGCTCCCGAGCCGGCGACGGGGTCGGAACCTCCGGTCGAAACCCGGTCTTCTTCCGGAGGGATCCGCCTTGTCGCTGTTGCCCGCGGGTTTGACAGCCCGGTCCACGTGGCCGCGGCGCCCGGTGATCCGGACCGGCTGTACGTCGTCGAGCAGGCGGGCCGCATACGGATCGTTGAAGGCGGCCGAGAGGTTGCGAAGCCGTTCCTCGACGTGACGAGCGAGGTCGTGAGCGGTGGGGAGCAGGGCCTCCTGTCCGTGGCGTTCCATCCGAACTACCGAGAGAACGGCCTGCTCTACGTCGACTACACCGACCTGAACGGTGATACGCGGGTCGTGGAGTACAGGGCGCTCGACGACCGGACCGCCGTCGACCCCGCGACCGGGCGTGTCGTGCTCGCGATCGACCAGCCGTACTCGAACCACAACGGCGGCCAGCTGGCTTTCGGCCCCGATGGACGGCTCTGGGTTGGGATGGGAGACGGAGGCGCTGGCGGCGACCCAGAGAACCGAGCCCAGGACCTCTCGAGCCTCCTCGGCAAGCTGCTGACGCTGGACGTCTCCGAGAGTAGCCCGGACCCGGAGATCGCCGCGTACGGGCTCCGGAACCCGTGGCGCTTCTCGTTCGACCGTGAGACCGGAGACCTTTGGATTGGCGACGTGGGGCAGGGGGATTTCGAGGAAGTCGACCGGCTGCCGCGGGACGAGGTCGGGAACCTCGTCAACTTCGGGTGGGACGCGTTCGAGGGCGACGCGACGTACGAGGAGAAGGAGCCGAACCCGGAAGGCAGCCTGATGGGCCCGGTTGCGGTCTACGACCACGGCGAGGGGTGCTCCGTGACAGGCGGCTTCGTCTATCGCGGCAGCGAGGTGCCGGCGCTGGAGGGCCGCTACGTCTACGGCGATTACTGCAGCGGCTCGATCTGGAGTATCGCCGCTGACGGTGCGAGGGAGAGCGTCCGGAAGGAGGCGATCCAGGTCGACGGGCTGACGTCGTTCGGCGAGGACGGCCGCGGCGAGCTCTACGCCGCTTCGTCAACGGGGACGATCTACCGGATCGGAGCCGCGTAGGGTCCTACGGCGTGCGCTACCAGTTCATCGACTGCCGCTGGGAGCTCGGCAACCCAGACCGTGGCCGCGGGTTCTGGCTCGCCGGCCACATACCGGGCGCCAGCTTTCTCAACGTCGAGCGGGAGCTCTCTAGCCTTCCGTCCCCGGTTGGGGGCCGCCATCCGCTTCCCGGCCCGGAGCAGTTCGCAGAAGCGGCGGGGCGGGCGGGAATCGGCGAGGACGTCTTCGTGGTCGCATACGACCAGGGCATGAGCGGGGGAGCGGCGCGCCTGTGGTGGCTCCTGCGCCACTTCGGGCATCCGCAGGCGGCGGTGCTCGCCGGCGGGCTTGCGGCCTGGCGAGGGCCCCTCGAGGAGGGTGAGGCGGTTGTCGTGCGCGAAGAGTTTGCACCCTCGGCGCCACGGGCGGACACGATCGAGGCGGAGGAGCTCGAGCGGCGGCTCGGCGAGCCGGGGGTCGTCGTCGTCGATGCGCGTGCGCCGGAGCGCTACCGGGGCGAGGTGGAGCCGATCGACCCGGTGGCCGGACGGATCCCGGGCGCGGTCAACGTCCCCTATGTAACCGCAACTTCCTTTCCGGCGGACGTGCTCGAGGCCGAGGAGATCGTGGTTTATTGCGGGTCGGGAATCACCGCATGCGTCGATCTCCTCGCCCTGGCAGCCGCCGGGCGTGAGGACGCCAAGCTCTACGCGGGCTCGTGGAGCGACTGGTCGAGCCGAGGGCTACCGGCCGAGCAAGGCTAGGCGCCTCGAGTCGGCGGGCGGCAGTCGAGTCAGCCGGCCGCGGGTATTCCCCCGGGGGACCCCCTGGTTACTGGTTCCCCCGCGTCGAGCGTAGCGCCGGCTAGCGCGCGTGAGGCGCGCGGTTCGTGCCGGTGTGGTGTCGTTAGGCGTCCGGCATCGGCACGGATTCGTCCGTCGTGAAGACGCCGAATGGGTTGCCCTCCGTGTCGATGCAATGGGCGAACCACCCGATCTCGGGAATCGGTGTCTTCTCGGTCGTCACCTGCCCACCCAGCTCGCGCACCCGGTCGGTTGTCGCCTGGACGTCGTCGACGTCGAAATAGACGATCAGCCCGCGCTCCTGGTTTTCCGACGCATAGAGCCCGGCGGTCGGATTGCCGCCGACCTCCGCCATCGTGTACTGCATTGGGCCCTCCACGTCGCGAAACTTCCAGCCGAGCAGCGACTCCCAAAAGCCACGCGCTCGCTCGAGGTCCCCCGAACGAATCTCGAAGTGCGTGATTCCGCCCATGTCCCCTCCTTGTCCTCTAGCCGATCGGAACGTTGACCGTATCCCCGAAGACGTCAGATTGGGGGTCTTGTTGGTAGCGCCGGTAGACGGCCAGCGCCACGGCCAGATCCTGGACGGCGAGACCCGTCGAGTCGAAGATCGTGATCTCCTCGTCCCCGCGGCGCCCTTCCTCCGTGCCGAGCAGGATGTGGCCGAGCTCGACGACGTCCTCCCGCCGGATCACCCCCGCCGCGAACGCATGGCCGAGGTCGCCGTTGTGGCTCGCCTGCTCCCACTCGTCGCAGACGACGCGGGCCCGTGCCAGCTCCCCGTCCGTGATCTCGGCTTTGCCGGGACCGTCCGCCCCCATCAGGCTGACGTGCTGGCCCGGGCAAAGGTCCCCGTCCCGGAACACCGGCTCGTGGCCGGGCGTGACCGTGACAACGACGCCGGCGGACATGGCCTCCGCCGCTTCGTGGGCTACTGACGCCCGCTCGCCCAGCTCGGCGGCGACTGCGGCCGCTTGCTCGGGCCGTGCGTCCCAGAGGAGGACGTCTCTGCCGCGAGCGAGGAAGGTCCGCGCGACCGCTCGTCCGTTCACACCGCATCCGATCACGGCGGCAGGCCTCGCGCCCTCGACCGAGAGGGTCTCGGCGGCGAGGACGGCCGCAGCGCCGGTCCTCAGCGCGGTGACCGCGCCCGCGTCGAGGAGCGCCCGCAGCTCGCCGGTCGCGGCGTCCGAGAGCAGCACTACGCCGCCGACTGTCGGAAGCCCTCGTGCGGGGTTGCCGGGAAACGAGGTCACCCATTTGAGGACGGTGTGACCCGCGCCGGCGGCGGGCATGGCCCGGAAGTCTCCCTCGGCCACCTCCACGTAGACCTTCGACGGCATCGCCCAGGACCCGCGCGCATGCTCGAGGAACGCCTCACGCACGGCCTCGACGGCCTCGCCGGGGTCGAGCGCCGTGTAGACCTGGTCGCGGGAGAACGCCGGGACTGCCACCGGCAGCGGATCATGCCAGGTCGTCGTGAGATGGTTTGTTGGTAATTGGCGTCCCCTGAGGCGGTAATCGTCGATCAACCATCTACATCTAGGCTCCCGGCGTGAAGGCGACGATCTGCGACGTGGGCCCCCGGGATGGGCTCCAGAACGAGCCGGAGCCCCTGTCGGTCCAGGTTCGGGCTGGGCTCGTTAACCGCTTGGCCGCGGTGGGCGTTCCCCGGATCGAGGCCGCGAGCTTCGTCCATCAGGAGCGCGTGCCGCAGATGGCGGGAGCGGAGGAGGTCGCGGCGGGAATCGAACCGCGTGATGGCACGATCTACGCAGGCCTCGTCCTGAACGAGAAGGGCTACGAGCGGCTCGCAGCAACAGCCCTGAGCGAGGTGCACTTTAGCTTCGGCGCCACGGAGACCTTCAACCGCAGGAACGCGAACGCCTCTGTGGACGAATCGGTCGCCGCCGCTCAGTGGATCTCGGAGCGCGCCCACAGCGACGGCCGCACGTTCGTCGTGTCGATCAGCGTTGCCTTCGGGTGCCCGTTCGAGGGAGAGGTCGCACCGACGCACGTCCTTGAGCTTGCGGAGCGGATCGTCGCCGGAGGCGCTGACGAGGTCGTCCTCGCGGACACGATCGGGGTGGGTGTACCGAGGCAGGTCAGCGAGCTCGTGGGAGGCGTAGCCCGCTTCGGAAGCCCGGCGGGAGTCCACTTCCACAACACACGTAGCACCGGCTTTGCGAACGCGTACGCCGCGCTCCACGCGGGCGCGACAATCTTCGACGCCTCTGTGGGTGGTCTCGGCGGCTGCCCGTTCGCGCCCCGGGCGACCGGGAACATCGCAACCGAGGACCTCGTGTACCTCCTGCACGGCGAGGGAGTCGAGACCGGCATCGACCTGGAAGCGCTGATCGCGGTCGCGGTGTGGCTCGAAGAGACCCTCGGCCGAGAGCTGCCTGGGCAGGTCTACCGCGCCGGGACCTTCGCCCCCGTGGCAGGCTAGGTCGCATGACCGAGACCGTCGAGCGGCGGCGGGCCG
>Ga0307320_10000461_pt1 | contig 14622 bp, 17 predicted proteins | sample ER_DNA_369_FD_194495 | JGI IMG/M metagenome (GOLD analysis project Ga0307320, IMG submission 194495) | Bulk soil microbial communities from the East River watershed near Crested Butte, Colorado, United States - ER_DNA_369 | ecosystem: Environmental > Terrestrial > Soil > Floodplain | place...
CTCGTCGGTGCCGAACACGGGAAGCAGGGCACGCCCGGCTTCGTGTACACGCAGGTGCCGGGCGTTCTCGTCGCAAGGTTGCGGCGCACCGTCTGATGCGTTCCGCCACGGCTGACCGACCGTTGTCGGCCACTCCCGCCCGGGTGATCGAAGTCAGGCGATCAGCGTGCCCGTGACCTGGTAGTCGGCTCCCGAGGCCACGCATCCGAGTTGTGCGGGGAACCGTTCGACGAACGTGCCGACGATCTTCGTCGCGCGCCACGCCTCTCGAACCGTTGCCGCCCTGACGACCTCGATCTCGACCGTGACGGTCCCCGATCCTCGCAGGTCGCCGCACGACGCGAGGCGGGTCGTGGCCGTTCCCTCGTATCGCGCGCCTGTATTCTTCAGCACCCCCGCGAGGGCGACTCCCTGCGCGTCCTTCCACGTGACGTCGCAGGCGCCACGGCGACACTTCGGCTTGAACCTCCAGCCGGACTGGATGTCGCCGGGGAACGAGGAGAAGCCGTAGTGGGACGTGTCGCGAAGGTCCACCGTGAACGTTCCCTCCAACCGGGCCATCGCGAGTGGGGCGGGCGGAGTCTTCACCCGGATCGGGTCGGTCTTCAAGGTGTCCCCGTCCAGCGCGGCTTCGATGACGTACGTGTACCGGACCGCCGGCAGGACCGAGTCGTCCGCGAACCCCGTCCGCTTCGGCTCGAGGGTTGCCAGGCGGTCACCATCCCGGTAGACGACCAACTCATCGGCCTCGCTTTCCGGAGACGCCCATCGCAGCTTGACGGCGAACGGCCGCACGGAGGCCTCGACGGAGGTGGGCGGAGCGAGCGCGGGTGGCTGCTCCTCCGGATCCACGCCTCGTGGCGATCGGACACCCGAACCCTCCTCGCCTCCAAGGACCAGGACGGCGATCAGCAGGGCGGCGACCAGCATCACTGCGACGAGACCCGCCACCAGGGCGACCCTGGATCTACGTGGCGGGCGGCCCGGCCCGGATGCCGACATGGGCTCGGGGGGATTCGGAAGGCCGCTCGGCCTGGTCGGTGTCTGCATTCGCCCTCCCCGAAAGTTCGTCCCCAGGCGGATCGATACCCGTCGGCGCCGATGCGCCCTGGGGATACCATCGGCATGTGGCGCCGCCCGATGAAGTCCTTCCCCCGAGCCGCGTGCTCGGGGCGGAGATGCCCGAGGGGGTTCGCTTCGTCGGCCCGCCGCCAGGGCGCGAGCCCGCGTGGCGGTTCCCGCTCGACGCGCCGGCCGACGAGGACCTGGCCGCCTGCGTCGCCTGCGGGTTGTGCCTGCCCCACTGCCCCACGTACCGGGTCACCGGTGAGGAGTCGGCATCCCCACGCGGGCGGATCACCGCGATGCGTTCGGTCGCGGACGGGCTCGCCCAACCCGACGAGGCGTTCGCGCGCTTCATGGACCTCTGCCTCGCGTGCCGAGCGTGCGAGGACGTCTGCCCCTCGCACGTGCCGTTCGGTCGGATGATGGAGCGCGCGCGCGTCCAGATCGAGCCGCTCCGCACGCGGCGGGCCAGGGTCCTGCGGTGGCTCGGGCTCGAGGTCGCACTCCCGAGCAAGAAGGTCCTGTGGCTGCTCGCGGCGCTCCAGCCGATCGGACGCGTCGCGCTCCCCCGACGCGTCCGGGCGCTCACGCCGAAGCGCTCCGAGCTGTTCCGCCGGCTGCCGGCGGTGACGGAGCCGGTTGGCGACGAGAGGTGGCACCGTCGCGCTGCTGAGCGGGTGCGTGCAAGACCGGTGGTTCCGCGAGATGAACCGCGCCACGATCCGGGTGTTGGCGCGCAACGGTTGGCGCGTCGTCATCCCACGCGACCAAACGTGCTGCGGGGCGCTCGCGGCGCACCACGGTCGCCTCGACACCGCTCGAACGCTCGCCGAGCGCAACCTGCGCGCGTTCGAAGGCGTCGACGTCGTGGTGACGAACGCGGCCGGATGTGGCGCGCATCTGCAGGAGCTCGGCGACCTGATCGCGACCGAGGAGGCACGCTCGTTCGCGAGCAAGGTCCGCGACGTGATGGAGCTCCTGCACGACGAGGGGTTCGTGCGTCCGCCGACGGGCCGGCCGGGGTTCGAGCGCGTGGCGTACCACGACGCCTGCCACGCGCTCCGCGTGCAGCATCTCCGCGAGCAGCCGCGGGCGTTGCTGCGGGCGGTCGAGGGCATCGAGGTGCTCGACGTGCCGGGCGGTGACGTCTGCTGCGGGGCCGCCGGGCTTTACAACGTGCTCGAACCCGAGATGTCCTCGGAGCTGCGGCGCCGAAAGAGGGACGCGGTCGCGTCGACGGGCGCCGACGTCGTCGCGAGCGCGAACCCCGGTTGCACGATGCAGATCGCCGCCGGGCTGCGCGAGATCGGATCGCCGATGAGCGTGCTGCACCCGGTCGAGATCCTCGACCGCGCGTACGCGGCCGAGTCACCGGAGGCGGCCCCGGCCGCCCCCGACGAGCCATCTCACATCCCGAGCGCCTGACGCGCCTTCGCGTTGTCGCTCGTGACCGCCACGGCGCGGTTCTTGGTCGCCAGGTAGACGACCTGGATGTTCACGCCGGCATCGGCCATGGCCCGGGCCATCTGGCCCACGACGCCGGGCTGGTCGACCTGGCCGGAGGGGACCTCCGAGATCAACGGCTCGGCCTCGCCCTCGACCTTGATGCCGGCGCCCTCGAGCGCCGTGCGCGCCGCGGCCGCGTCCTCGACGAGGACATGGACGATCGCTCGTCCCTCGCTGCTGACCGCGGTGAGCCCCTCGATGTTGACCCCGCCCTTGCCGAGCGCCTCGCCAAGATCAGCGAGGGTACCGGGCCGGTCCTCGAGGGAGACGGTGAGGTCCTTCATCGGCAACCTCCTTCTGGGTCCCACCCAACCCGTCGCCTGCCGGTCTACGCTCACCGCCTCTCGGCGTCAATCCCCGTTTGGTGCTACATCCCCAGCGCCGAACGCAGCCCCGTCGGGTCGTCGGAGGAGAACACAACGCGGGACCGCGACGCCACGTAGCAGGCGGCGAGATTCACCCCGGCGTCCGCGATCGTCTGCGCGAGTTCGCCCAGCTTGCCGGGACGGTCCTCGCTCGAGACGTCGACGACCACCGCCTCGCGCTCTCCCTCGATCGTGACCCCCGCGCCCTCGAGCGCCGTCCGAGCGGCGCCCGTGTCCTCGACCAGCAGGTGGACGTGGCCGTGGCCGCCGCCGCCCAGTCCCGCGATGCCCTCGACGTTCACCCCGGCCGCCCCGAGCGCCTTCGCGGCCTTCGCGAGACCACCCGGCTCGTCGGGGAGCGAGATCGACAGATCGGTCGCCATCCGGACCCTCCTTTCGACGCGTGGGAGCGGTCCTATCCCGGCGGGGACTGCCGCGTCAAGCCGTTAGCATCGCGCGCGTGCGTGTGGTGGAGCGATGGTTCGATGACGAGACCGTCGACGACGGCGTCCTTCGCATCCGCGAGCCGTACGTCGACCCCTTTCTGCAGGCCAACCTGTTCCTGATCCGCGGCCGGGACCGAGACCTGCTCGTCGACACAGGCCTGGGCATCGGATCCCTGCGAGGGGAGCTCGCCGACCTGTTCGAACGGCCGACGATCGCCGTCGCGACGCATCGGCACTTCGACCACACCGGTGGGCTGCACGAGTTCGAGGAGGTCGTCGTGCACCGCGACGACGCCGAGGCGGTCGCGAACGCGGACGGCTTCGCCTCGCTCGTGATCGAGGACTACCCGCCCGAGGAGCTCTCGGGGTACGACCCGCCTCCTTCATTGCTCACCGCGCTTCCGCGTGAGGGCTACGAGCTCGCGTCCTACGCGGTGCCGGCCGTGACCCCGACGCGGGTGGTGGAGGAGGGCGAGGAGATCGACCTCGGCGACCGGCGCTTCGAGGTCCTGCACCTCCCCGGCCACACGCCGGGCGAGATCGGACTGTGGGAGGAGGCGACCCGGACGCTGTTCTCTGGCGACTGCGTGTACGAGAGCGGCATCCTGCTCGACGAGCTCCCCGAGTCGAACATCGCCGACTACGTCCGCAGCATGCAACGGCTGCGCGAGGTCCCGGTCCGGATCGTGCACGGCGGTCATGACGACTCCTTCGGCCGGGACCGACTGCTCGAGCTGATCGAGAGGTACGTTCGGACGCGAGCATGAGGCCCGTCTTCTTCGCCACGCCCCGGGAGTTCCGCGCATGGCTCGACGCACACCACACGACGGCCACCGAGCTGTGGATGGGTCTGTACAAGAAGGGTTCGGGCCGGCCGAGCATCTCCTGGCCCGAGGCGGTGGACGAGGCGCTGTGCTTCGGCTGGATCGACGGCGTCCGGCAACGCATCGACGACGAGAGCTACATGAACCGATTCACGCCGAGGAAGGCGGACAGCAACTGGAGCGCGGTGAACGTTCGGCGCGTCGAGGAGCTCACTAAGAAGCGCCGCATGCGGGCCGCCGGCCTGAAGGCGTTCCGCGAACGCCGGGAGGACAAGGCCGCGACCTACTCGTACGAGCAGCGGCACCAGGCGAAGCTCGACCCGGCCCAGGAGCGGAGGCTCCGGTCGAAGAAGAAGGCCTGGGAGTGGTTCCAGACACAGCCGAGGGGCTACCGGACCACCGCCGTGTACTGGGTGATGAGCGCCAAGAGACCCGAGACCCGCGACCGGCGGCTCGAGACGCTGATCGAGGACTCGGCGAAGGGACGAAGGGTCCCGCCGCTCCGGCCGCGGACGGGTGGGCGCTAGACGCCTAGAGGTATGAGCGCAAGCCCCACAGCTCCGGGAAGAACCGCTTGCTCAGCGTCGAACGCAGGTACTCCACGCCCGAGGAGCCCCCGGTACCGGACTTGGCGCCGATCTCTCGCTCGACCATCAGCACGTGGTGGTAGCGCCATTGCGCGAACCCCTCGTCGTGGTCGAGGAGCCGCTCCGCGACGGCGAAGAGAGGGGCGTGATCGGCGTCGCGGGCCATCCGAAGCAGGCTCTCGAGCCGTGCCTCCTCGTCGTCCCCGGGCATCGGCAGGCCGTGCCGCTCGAGCAGCGCGACGAACCCGTCCCAGACGGTGGGCTCGTCGAGCCGCCGGGCCAGCCGCTCCAGCTCGTCGGGCGAGGCGGCGAGGTCGCGGAGATACCCGGGCTGTTTGAGACCGGAGAGGAACTCGACCTCCCGGAACTGCGCCGACTGGAAGCCGGACGCCGGGGTGAGCAACGAGCGGAACTCGAGGAAGTCCTGCGGGGTCATCGTCTCGAGCACCTCGATGTGGTCGATCAGGACGCGTTCGATCGCGCGCACACGTGTGAGGTAGTGGCGCGAGCGTTCGGTATCGCCTTCGAGCATCTTGTCGCGCACCGACTCCAGCTCGAAGATCAGCTGCTTGAACCACAGCTCGTACGCCTGGTGCACCACGACGAACAGGAGCTCGTCGTGCACCGGCGGATCTGAACGCAGCCGCTGGAGCGAGATCAACTCGGGGACCGCCAGATACTCCCCGTAGGTGAGGAGACCCTCCGCGGCCGGCTCGGTCAGCCGGCCCATCCGCCGAACCCGGCCGCTGGATCGCCCCGGCTCGTTCACAGCGTCGATGCTAGTCGGCGAGCGCCCGGGACAGCTCCTCGAGGCTCTCGAGGTTGTGCCCCGGCAGGAACTCGTCGATCGAGGGCAGCGCCGCCGCCATCCCGCGCGCGAGCGGCTCGTAGTGCGGGCTCCCCTTCAACGGATTCACCCAGACGATCCTGTGGACGAGCCGCCGGAGCTTGGCCATCTGGTCGCGCAGCAGGTCGGGCTCGCCGCGTTCGAGCCCGTCGGAACAGATCACGGCGACCGCGCCGCGGATCGACGCGCGCTGGCTCCAGCCGTCCACTAGCTCCTTGAGCGACGCCCCGATCCGGGTCCCACCCTCCCAGTCCTCCACGAGGTGGCCGATCTCGCGAAGGGCTCGGTCGGGATCCTTCGTGCGGAGCGTCCGCGTGACGCGGGTCAGCCGGGTCCCGAAGCAGAAGACCTCGACGCGCCGGCCGGCCGCCATGGCGGCGAACGCGAACTGCATCAGCGCCCGCGAGTACGGCGCCATCGAGCCCGAGATGTCCAGGATCAACACGAGCGGACGGGTCCGGCGTCCACGGTCACGCCACGCGCGCTCGAAGGGCTCGCCCTGCGTGCGGAGCGAGCGGCGCAGGGTTCGGCGGACGTCGAACCGCGGGCCGGACGAGGCGGCCCGGTAGCGGCGCGTGCGCCGCACCGGCAGCTGGAGCGCGAGCTTGCGGATCAGGTGCGACACGCGAAGGCGCTCCTCCTCCGTCAGGTCGCCGAACGACTTCTCGCGAAGCATCTCGGCGGCGCTCGCTACGATCCGGATCGACGCCTCGCCGTCGGTGAGCGCGTCCTCCTCGAGCTCGTGCCATTCCCGCGCGATCACACGATCGTCGAGCTCGTCCCCCTCGAGCGCGCGTTCGTCCTCGGCCATGCCGTCGACGTCCGGCGTCGAGCCGGGGATCGGGAGCTCGAGACGGAACCCCGTCCCGAACCACGCGGCGAACGCCTCGTCGAACGCCTCGACGTCCTCCGGCCGCGAGATCAGCGAGGACCGTCCGGCCCAATACAGGTCGTCGCGTTCGAGCACCCCGAGAGCCCCGGCGGCCCGGCAGAACGTGACGATCCGCCCGGTGCCCACGGGCAGGCCGCGGCGCCGCAGGTCGCGCCCGAAGCCGATCAGGCGCTCGAGCGCGTCGGGGTCAGGGGCGCTCGCGACCATCGACGACCTCGCCCAGACGTTCGACCGCGAGCTGTTGATCGTCGTGATCCTTGAGCACGGCGCCGAGCGTCGCCGCGGCGATCTCCTCATCCAGGTGCTCGGCGCCGAGGAACGAGACCGCGTTCGCCCAGTCGATCGTCTCGGCCACGCCGGGGCGCTTGGCGATGTCGAACCCGCGAAGCCGGCTCACGGCGGACGCGACGTCGCGCGCCAGGGCCCGTGGGACCTCGGGCGCGCGGGCGCGGATGATCTCGATCTCCCGGTCGAGCGCCGGGTGATCGATCCAGTGGTACAGGCACCGGCGCTTGAGCGCGTCGTGGAGCTCGCGCGTGCGGTTCGAGGTCACGATGACCACGGGCGGCTCCTCCGCGGCCACGCGCCCGATCTCGGGGATCGTCACCGCGAACTCGGACAGGACCTCGAGCAGGAACGCCTCGAACTCGTCGTCGGCGCGGTCGAGCTCGTCGACGAGCAGGACGGCCTTCGAGCCGGCGCGGATGGCGGCGAGGAGCGGGCGCTCGACCAGGTACTCGGGTCCGAACAGGTCCTCGACGTTGGCCTCCGCGGTCACGTCTTGCATCGCGCGGACGGCGATCAGCTGCTTGGAGTAGTTCCACTCGTAGAGAGCCTGACTCGCGTCGATGCCCTCGTAGCACTGGAGCCGGATCAGCTCACGATCCAGCAGCGAGGCGAGCACCTTGGCGACCTCCGTCTTGCCCACGCCGGCCTCGCCCTCGAGCAGCAGCGGTTTGTCGAGCGACACCGCGAGGAAGATGGCCGTGGAAAGGCCTCGGTCGGCAAGGTAGTGCTCGCGCGCGAGGCCCTCCTGGAGCGACTCGACCTCGCCGAACGGCATCCGACCCATCGTGCCGAAAGCCTACCGGCCGCCCGGCCGAGCGAGCGTCGGCGAGGCCTACGCCTCCGGCACGGCCGGGGGCGGGGCGGCGAGCACCGGGGCTCGGATCCCGCGCTCGCTCAGCCGCTGGGTGATGCGGGCGCGCAGGATGCGTTCGACATCGACCTTCTTCGACGGCTTCGTCTCGGCGACGACCCGGATCACGACGTCGCGATCGTTCGTCGTCTCGACGCCGAGCACCGAGGGCCCGTCCATGACCCACGCCTTCATCTCGGCGTCCCTCCGCAGCTCGTCGCGGAACTCGTCGAACAGCTCGTCCAAGACGCCGCGCACCTGCTCCGGGTCCTGGCCGTACGCGATGTGCGTGTCGACGATCGCGCGGGCCCACCCTCGCGACTTGTTGCTCACAAGCACGATGTTGCCGTTCGGCACGATGTGCAGGGTCCCGTCGTACGCGCGGAGCGCGGTCGCCCGCAGCGTGAGCCACTCCACTCGCCCCAGGATCGGGTTCGCCGGCGTGCGGATCTCGACGATGTCACCGACGCCGAACTGGTTCTCGAGCAGGATGAAGAACCCGGTCAGCGTGTCCTTGACGATGCTCTGCGCGCCGAAGCCCAGCGCCACGCCCACGATCCCGGCGCTCGCGATGAACGGGGCGAGCGGCACATCCATGTAATTGAGGATCAGCATCCCGGCGACCACCCACACGACCACGACGAAGGTGGCGGAGAGCGCGTGCGCGAGGGTGGCAGCGCGCTGCAGGTTGCCCGCCTCGGACAGGTGCGGCGCCTGCTCGAGCTTCCGCTGGAACCGTCCGACGATCACGCGCAGGATCAGCGTCGTGAGCACCGCAGCGACGACCGTCAGCACGATCGGCAGGCCCACATCCGCGAACCAATCCCCGAACCCGCGTTCCTGCGCGAGCACCCTCAACATCCACCCATCTAGTCAGACCGTCCCGCGAGCGTCAAAGACCGAGGCCGGGCGCGACGCGCCCGGCCTCGGTCTGCCGTGCGGGGCGTCTCCCCGACGTCTATCGTGCCTGCGCCTCCTCGAGGGCTCGGCGCACCAGCACCTTCACCAGCTCCAGGCGGTATTCGGCGCTCGCGAACGCGTCACTCGGCGGGCTCGTCCCCTCCGCGGCTCGCTCCGACGCCGCGGCCGGATCGGCGCCCCCGGCCAGCTCCTCCTCCACGCCCGCAGCCCGCATCGGCCGGTCCGCCATGTTCGTGAGGGCGACCGAGGGCCCCGCGCCGTTCTGCGCGAGCGCGGCGACAGCCACGAGCGCCCAGTCCTGCGCGCGGCGCTGGAACTTCAGATAGCTCCAACCGCGACCCGCCGTCTTGGGGACGCGGATCTCGGTCAGGACCTCGTCGGTCGCCAGGTCGGGTTCGAACAGGCCCTTGAAGAAGTCGCCCGCCCCGACGTTCCGAACGCCCCCCGGCCCTCGGACGACCAGCTCCGCGTCGAGGGCCGTGAGCACGCTCGGCATGTCCGAGGCCGGGTCGGCGTGCGCCACCGAACCACCGATCGTCCCGACGTGGCGGACCTGCGGGTCGCCGATCTCGCCTGCGGCGTACGACACGATCGGACACAGCTCCTGCAGGACCTCGCTGTTCGCCACGTCGTGGTGCCGCGTGAGCGCCCCGATCGCGACCCGGTCTCCGTCCTCCTTCACGTACTTCAGGTCCTGCAGCCGCGAGATGTCCACGAGCAACGAGGGCCGGGCCAGGCGGACCTTCATCAACGGCAGGAGCGAGTGACCGCCCGCCAGGAGCTTCGCGTCGGTTCCATCCGAGAGCGCCTGGATCGCCTCGTCGACCGAGTCCACCCGCCGGTATTCGAAGGGCGCCGGGATCATGCCGCACCTCCCCTCGCGTCGCGGATGGCTTTCCACACGCGCTCGGGCGTCGCAGGCTTGCCGATCTCGGTCACGCCGAGGTGCGACACCGCGTCCACGATCGCGTTGATCACCGCCGGCGGGGCCGCGATCGTGCCCGCCTCGCCGATCCCCTTGACGCCGAGCGGGTTCGTCGGCGAGGGCGTCTCGGTCCGATCGAGCTCGAACGTGGGCATCTCGGCCGCCGACGGCACGAGGTACTGCGTCAGCGTGCCGCTGACCAGGTTGCCCGCCTCGTCGTAGATAACCTCCTCGTACAGCGCCTCCGCGATCCCGTGGGCGATACCGCCGTGGACCTGCCCGTCGACGATCATCGGGTTGATCACGACCCCGCAGTCGTCGACCGCCACGTAGCGGAGCAGCTGCGCGAAGCCGGTCTCGGTGTCGACCTCGGCGACGCAGACGTGGGTCCCGAACGGCCAGGTGAAGTTCTTCGGGTCCCAGGTCGCGACCGCGGTGAGATCGGGCTCGTAGCCTTCGGGGAGGTCGTGCGCCGTCCACGCGGATACGGCCAGTTCGGGGATCGTTCGGACCTTGTCGGGCGCGCCCTGGACACGGAACGCCCCGTCCCGGAACTCGAGGTCGTCCTCCGCCACCTCGAGCTCGTGCGCCGCCAGCGTTCGAGCCTTGTCCTTGATCTTCTGCAACGCGACGTGCAGCGCCGCGCCGCCGATCGAGATCGAGCGCGAACCATAGGTGTCCATCCCCAGGGGGGCGATCGAGGTGTCGCCGTGCAGGACCTCCACGTCGTCGGGGTGCACACCCAGCTCGTCGGCCGCGATCTGCGACCAGGTGGTGTCGTGGCCCTGCCCATGAGGCGAGGTGCCGATGGTGAGCGTGACCTTGCCGCTCGGTTGGCACCGCACCTGGGCGGCCTCCCAGCCGCCCGCCGCGTACCGGAGGGCACCCAGGATGTTCGACGGCGCCAGCCCGGACATCTCGATGTAGCTGGAGAGCCCGATCCCGATCTGTTTCACCTCCCCGCTGTCTCGGCGGGCCACCTGCTCCTTCCGGTATTGCTCGTAGTCCGCGAGCTCGAGCGCGCGCTCGAACGCCGGGAGGTAGTCCGCCGAATCGATCTGCAAACCCATCAGCGATGGCTTCGCCTCCGCATGGCTCGGCGCGAAGCTGATCCGCCGGATCTCGGCCGGGTCCTTGCCGACGTGCCGCGCCACGGTGTCCGCCGCGCGTTCGACCACGTAGGTCGCCTCTGGCCGTCCGGCCCCCCGGACGGCGTCGGTGGGCGCCATGTTCGTCATGACGCCCGTGAACTCGTACCAGTAGCCCTGCGTGTCGTAGGGGCCCATGTACACCCAGCCCCCGAGCTCGGGGATCCCCGGCGTGAGGAGCTGGAAGTACGCGCCCATGTCGCACAGCTCCTTGACCCGGAACCCGAGGATCTTCCCCTCCTCGGTCGCGGCGACCTCGACGTCGTGGATCACGCCGCGTCCGTGGACGGTGACGGCGTAGTTCTCCGAGCGGTCCTCGATCCACTTGACCGCGCGGCCGGTCCTGCGAGCGAGCGCGAGGCAGAGCGCCTCCTCCGCGTAGACGTTCAGCTTGGCACCGAACGCCCCACCCACGTCGGGGGCGACGATCCGGAGCTTGTGTTCGGGGATCCCGGTCGTGCCCGACAGGGTGAACCGCGCGATGTGCGGGATCTGCGTCGACGTCCACAGGGTGAACTCGCCCATCGCCGGCACCACGGACGCAAGCGCACCGCGCGGCTCGATCGGGCTCGGCGCGATCCTCGGCGCCTCGAACCGGAGCCGCAGCTGCACGGGCGCGCTGTCGAACACGCCCTGGTCGCCGCCGCCGCCGTGGCTCCAGTGCACCACGGCGTTGGTCCCGAGCTCGTCGTGCACGAGCGGCGAGTCGTCCTTCATCCCCTCCTCGATGTCGAGGACCGGATCGAGCTGCTCGTACTCGACGTCGACGACCTCGGCCGCATCGGCCGCCTGGCCGCGCGACTCCGCGACGACGACGGCGACGCCGTCGCCCTGGAACCGCGCCTTGTCCTTCGTGAGCGGCCAGTGATCCGAGGTCTTGATGTCCTCGGTGATCGGCCAGACCATCGGCAGCGGGCCGGCCCACTCGCCGGCCAGGTCGGCACCGCTCCAGGCGCCGACCACGCCCGGCATCTCGAGCGCCTTCGAGACGTCGACGTTCACGATGCGCGCGTGGGCGAACGGGCTCCGCACGACCGCCAGGTGCAGCATGCCCGGGAGCGTCAGGTTGTCGATGAAGCTGCCCTGCCCCGTGATGAGCGAGGCGTCTTCCTTGCGGAGGACCGACGTTCCGACGAACTTCTCGGTGATCGCCATCTCGCCCCCTCAGGCCTTCGCGCCGGACATCGTGCCGGCGGCGTCGAGGATCGACTTCACGATGTTCTGGTAGCCGGTGCAGCGGCAGAGGTTCCCCTCGAGGGACTCGCGCACCTGTTCGTCGGTCGGGTTCGGGTTCTCCTGCAGGAAGCTGGCGGCCGCCATGATCATGCCCGGCGTGCAGTAGCCGCACTGGAGACCGTGGTTGCGGTGGAACGCGTCCTGGATCGGATGCATCTGCCCGTCGTTGGCGATCCCCTCGATCGTGGTGATCTCGCGACCCTCCGCCTGAACGGCGAGGAGCGTGCACGACTTCACCGACTCGCCGTCGAGCAGGACGGTGCACGAGCCGCACGACGAGGTGTCGCAACCGACGTTGGTCCCGGTGAGCCCGAGGCTCTCCCGGAGGAAGTACACGAGGAGCGTGCGCGGTTCGACCTCAGCCTCGCGCGCGACCCCGTTGACGGTGACCGATACGCGTGCCACGGGTCCCCCTTTCCAACGGGTGGAACCTCCGATGCTAGCCCTGCGGCTCGGTTGGCGCGATACCGCGGTGGGGCAACTAGGGATCCCGCCAGGCCCCCGGTGGGGCGGCGCTCGCCTCGTCGGCCGAGCAGTCGCTCCCGGTGCCGTAGACCGTCCCGAACGAGCCGCCGGCACCTGCGGCGATGCGGATCCAGAAGCACTCCCCGGTCTCGGCTCGGGCCGAACCCGTCCACTCTCCCCGGGTCGCGAGCACGCTGACGACCTCGGGATCGTTCGAGCTCTGGTCGGGGTCGATCAGCAGGAGGTCGTCGACCCCGCCCCGGGTCGCCAGGGTCTCCCGATCGGCGTCCGCGAGCGAGCCCTCGGTGGCCAGGTCCTCCGCGGCCTCGGCCGCCCTCCGGAGGTTCGCCTGCGCGTACGCCACCGCGCCCGTCCGCGCGACCGGCCGGAACACCAGCACGAGCACGACCAGCAGGATCCCGCCGACCACGAGGGGCAGGACCACCTTCCAGAACCCGCGGTTCGAACCGGACACGGCCGGACGATACCCAGGCGCTCGAGCATTGACTTGACCGTTCACGGAGCCCGGAGGGATAGTCGCATCACCGGTGGCGGCGGCGCATGGACCTCGCGCGCCGCCGGCTCCGAGCGAGGAGGTTCTCCATGCTGCCTTCGAGGTTCGAGTACCACCGACCGGACTCGCTCGAGGAGGCCCTGCACCTGCTCGCCGAACACGGCGACGAGGCCAAGGTGCTGGCCGGCGGGCAGAGCCTGATCCCCGTGATGAAACTGCGGCTGGCGGCGCCCGCCCACCTGGTCGACATCGGCCGGCTCGGGCTGGACACGATCGCCGAGGCCGACGGCAACCTCGCGATCGGGGCGCTCGCTCGTCACCGAGACCTCGAGCGCTCCGACCTGCTCGATGCCCGCTACCCGGTGATGGCCGCCGCGGCGCCGCTGATCTCCGACCCGATCGTCCGCAACCTCGGCACGATCGGCGGTTCGCTGTGCCACGCCGACCCGGCGGGCGACTGGGGTTCGGTGATGCTCGCGTTGCAGGGCTCGGTGGTGCTGCGGAGCGAGCGCGGCGAACGGGAGCTGCCGATCTCCGAGTTCTTCCAGGACACCTTCACGACGGCGCTCGAACCCGACGAGATCCTGACGGAGGTCCGGGTGCCGCAGCCGGCCGGGCCGTCCGGCGGGACCTACCTGAAGCTCGAACGCAAGGTGGGCGACTTCGCGACCGTTGCCACCGCCATCCACCTCTCGCTCACCGACGGCACGATCGAGCGGGCGGGGATCGGCCTCACCGCGGTCGGATCGAAGAACCTGCAGGCGGCGGACGCCGAGGCGAGCCTCGCCGGCGCCGAACCAACCGAGGCCGCGTTCGCCGAGGCGGGGCGTCTGGCCGCCGAGGCCTCCTCGCCGGTCACCGACGTGCGCGGTTCGGCCGACTACAAACGCCACGTCGTCGACGTGTACGTGCGACGAGGGCTCGACCGGGCGCTCGAGATGGCCCGCGCGGCCTGAGATCGGCACCTGAGCCCGAAGGGGGAACGATGGAGATCACGGTCAAGGTCAACGGCGCCGACCGAAGCGCCGACGTCGAGCCCCGGATGCTCCTCGCGCACCTGATCCGGGAGGAGTTCGGGCTCACCGGCACGCACGTCGGCTGCGACACCACCAGCTGCGGCGCCTGCACGGTGCTGCTCGACGGCCGGCCGATCAAGTCCTGCACGATGTTCGGCGTACAGGCCGACGGCCGGGAGGTGACGACCGTCGAGGGGCTGCTCCAGGACGGACAGCTCCACCCGATCCAGGCCGCGTTCAAGCAGGAGCACGGTCTGCAGTGCGGCTTCTGCACGCCGGGCATGATGCTGACCGGCTCCGCGCTCCTCGCCGAGAACCCATCCCCCTCCGAGGACGAGGTCCGCTGGGCGATCTCGGGCAACATCTGCCGGTGCACCGGCTACATGAACATCGTCAAGGCGATCCAGGCGGCCGGCCACGACATGGCGGCGGGCCCGGCCGAGACCGCCGACGCCACCGTCGCGAGCTGAGGGGGTCCGCATGGCTGCCGAGACCGAAGAGATCAGGGGGATCGGACACAGCGTCCGGCGCGTCGAGGACGACCGGTTCATCCGCGGCGCCGGCAACTTCATCGACGACATGCACCTGCCCGGGATGCTCTACATGGCGATCCTGCGGAGCCCCTACGCCCATGCGAAGCTGAACGGGATCGACGCGTCCGGGGCGCAGGCGCTCGAGGGCGTGATCGCGGTCGTCACGGGCGAGCTGATGGCGCAGCACAACCTCG
>Ga0307320_10000462_pt1 | contig 14620 bp, 13 predicted proteins | sample ER_DNA_369_FD_194495 | JGI IMG/M metagenome (GOLD analysis project Ga0307320, IMG submission 194495) | Bulk soil microbial communities from the East River watershed near Crested Butte, Colorado, United States - ER_DNA_369 | ecosystem: Environmental > Terrestrial > Soil > Floodplain | place...
GTCTTCGGCGTGCAGGCGCTGAAGCGCTTCGGGGTCGACGGAACGACGGCGCTGATCGTCGGCGCAGTGTTGATCGGTGCCGCGCTCGCGCTCGCCGTCTGGCGCCTCGGCCCCGCCCGCTCGTTCCTGACGATCCTCGCCGCGGCACCGTTCGTCTTCCTCGGCGTCTTCCTCTTCAACACGCCGGTCGAGCGGCTGGTCTTCCCCAACGCCCAAGCTCGCGCCGCCTCCGCCTACGTGCGGCACCCGACGCCGGTCGTCTTCCTGCTGCTCGACGAGTTCCCCACGATCACGCTCGAGGACGAGAGCGGCAACATCGACGCTGGGCGTTTCCCGAACTTCGCCCGCCTCGCCAAGAACGCGCTCTGGTTCCGCAACATGACGACGGTCTCGAGCACGACCACGGTTGCCGTGCCCGCGTTGCTGACCGGTCAGTACCCGAAGAAGGGGACGCTGCCCGTCTACCAGGATCACCCGGACAACCTCTTCACCTTGCTCGGGAAGCGCTACCGCCTGCACGTGGTCGAGACGCAGACGGCGCTCTGCCCGCCGAAGCTCTGCAAGCGCAAGAAGCCGAGCGCGCAGACGCGGCTCTCCTCGCTCTACTCGGACGCGCGCACCGTGTACCTGCACCTGGTCGCGCCGCCGGCGCTCGAGGCGCGCCTGCCGGCGATCGACGAGTCGTGGAGCAACTTCGGCGCGGACACGGGCAGCCAGCTGGAGGGGCGTGTGAAGCCGCCGAAGGTGAACCTGAAGACCTTCTACATCGGCCGCCTGCGCGACTTCAACCGCTGGCTCCGCAAGCTGCGGCCGCCCGCTGCCACTCCGTCGCTCGACTACCTGCACGTTCTCTTCCCGCACGGGCCGTGGCTCTACTTCCCCGACGGCCGGGTCCGGGCAGTGGCCGTGACGCGCGCGCCCGGACGAACCGAGGAGCAGTGGTGGAACGAGTCGCTCGCCGAGCAGGCCTGGCAGCGCCATCTGCTCCAGGCCGGGTTCGCCGACCGGCTGGTCGGCCGCTTCGTCGACCGGCTCCGCAAGACCGGCCTCTGGGACAAGGCGCTCGTGATCGTGACCGTCGACGAGGGCGACAGCTTTCGCGGCGGGGACAGCCGGCGCGACCCGACGAAGACGAACCTCGGCGACATCGCGTTCATCCCGCTCTTCGTGAAGCTCCCGGGCAAGGAGGACGGTCGCGTCGTCGAGCGCCACGTGACGAGCGTGGACGTGCTGCCGACGATCGCCTCGGTCCTCGGCGTGAAGATCAAATGGCGGGTCGACGGGCGGTCGGTGCTCGCTCCCGGGCCGGGCTCCCGGACCGTGCGCGTGGGCACGTTCTCGAGCTCCTTCCGGACCGCGCAGGCTCTGCGCCAACGCGCGCGCGAGCGCAAGCTGCGGCTCTTCGGGAGCGGCAGCTGGGGACCGGAGCTCTCGGCCACCGGCCGCTACCGGGAGCTCATGGCCAAACAGGTCTCCTCGTTGCAGCGCGCGGGCGCGGTTTCGGCGCGCGCGACCGTCGACGGGGTCGGCAGCAGGCTCCTGCGCAAGCTGCCGAGGCATTCGCAGCTGATCCCTTCGCCGCTGGCCGGCAAGATCTCGGGGCTACGGCCCGGAGAAACCCTCGCGTTCGCGCTCAACGGGCGGATCGCCGCGGTGACCCAGGTCTACCGGGAGCGCGACACCGGCGCGATTCGATTCTCGGCGCTTCCGCCGGCCTCGGCCTTCATGGCGGGGCGGAACCGGGTGCGCGTCTTCGAGGTCGGCGGCCCCGTGGCGGCCCCTGCGCTCCGGGAGCTACGGGTCTCGCTGTCGGGCTAGGCCGCGGGCTCGGCTCGATCCGGCGAGCTCGCGCGGTCGAGCGGCACGAACAGGCGGCAGTGCGGGCATTTGAAGCCGCGCGGGCCCGGTGCGGACGAGGCGACCAGCAGCTCGGCCTCGAACTCCTTCCCGCAGTGCGGGCACACGACTCGATGCTGCTCGGCCACGGGGCCAAGCTAGCAGACGCTCAGCGGCTTGCCGGGGGTTCCAACAGCTCCAGCAGCGAGCCCGTGCGGGCTGCAAAGCGGGCGGCCAGGCGTGCCTGTTCTCCGTCGAAGCGACGGCTCTCCTCGTAGACCTCGATGAGCCCCCAGCAGCCCTCTGCAGTCGGCAGGCACACCATCAACAGCGATTCGAAGCCGAGCTTCGCGAGCAGCGCCGCCTCATGCTCGTCCGCGTCCTCGTCGAGGCGCGAGACCCAGCGCGGGTCGCCGGTCTCCACGACCTCGCGCGTGAGCGGGAAGTCCGAGATCAGGTACTCGTGCCCGATCGCGAGCGGGCGGCCGGAGGTCGTGTGCTCGTCGAGGCCGACGAGCAGGTCGCCGATCACGCGGGAGACCGCGCATGCTGTTGCATCGAGTAGCTCCACGAGCTCGCGGCACGCGCTCCCGAGCAGGCCGCGGATCGTCGTCTCGGCCGCGAGCGCCGAGACCCTGCGCTCGAAGACGTCGCTGTGCATGCTTGGAGACTAGAACGAGCGGTCCACTATGGCGAGCCCGCGCTCGAGCTCGTCGTCCGTCGCGGTCAGCGGGGGCAGCAGGCGGATGACGTTCCCGTAGAGCCCGCAGGAGAGGAGCAGCAGGCCCTGCTTCCTCGCGGCGACCGTGACCTCGCGGGCGCGCTCGGGCGAGCGCTCGGCCAGCTCCAGCGCGAGCATCGAGCCGAGGCCACGCACCTCTCCGATCGAGTCGTGCCGGGCCGCGAGCTCGTCGAGCCGCGAGCGCAGCAACCGGCCGATCTCGTCCGCGCGCTCCCGGGCTCCCGGCTCCGCGAGCTGGTCCAGCACCGCGCACGCCGCGGCGCACGAGACGGGGTTGCCGCCGAACGTGCCGCCGAGGCCGCCCGGATGCGGCGCATCCATCAGCGCGGTCTTGCCGGTCACGGCGGCTAGCGGCAGCCCGCCGCCGAGCGTCTTGCCGGAGACCATCAGATCCGGCTCGACCCCCGAATGCTCGATCGCCCACACCGGTCCCGTGCGGCCGCAGCCGGACTGCACCTCGTCGGCGACGTAGACGATCCCGTGCCGCTCGCAGAGCTCCTTCAGCGGACGCAAGAAGTCCGGCGGCATCGGGATGAAGCCGCCTTCGCCCTGCACCGTCTCGAGCACGACGCAGGCGACCGCGGCCGGGTCGAGATCCTGCTTGAACAGCAGCTCGAGCCCGGCGAGCGCGTCCTCCACGCTCACGCCACGGTACGGGTACGGCGCGGGCGCGCGGTAGACCTCCGGCGCGAGCGGCCCGAAGCCCTGCTTGTAGACGAGCTTCGAGGTCATCGCCATCGTCAGGTTCGTGCGGCCGTGGAAGGCCCGGTCGAAGACGACGACGCCCGGTCGGCCCGTTGCCGCGCGGGCGATCTTGACTGCGTTCTCGACCGCCTCGGCGCCCGAGTTGACGAGCAGCGTCTTCGTCGCGCCAGAGCCCGGCCAGAGCGCGTCCAGCCGGCGCGCGACCTCCACGTACGGCTCGTACAGCCCGACCATGAAGCACTGGTGCAGGTACCGGTCGACCTGCTCGTGAACCGCCCGGACGACCGCCTCCGGGTTGTGCCCGAGGTTCTGGCACGCGATCCCGCCCGCGAAGTCGAGCACCTCGTTTCCGTCCGCGTCCCAGAGCGTGGCGCCTTCGGCTCGCGCGACGACGAAGTCCGTGGTCGCGATCCCGCGCGGCACGAACTGCTCCCGCGCCTCGCGAACGGTCGTCGAGTCGTGTAGCTGCTCGGTCTCGATGCTCGAACCCTACTCTTGCGTCGCGGCCGGGAACACTCGAAGATCGTCAGGTCGAAGAGGAGGCTTCGCCATGACCACTGCGGCCGCTGCAGCCGAGCGAAGGGACGCGCTCGTCGAGCGCCTGTTCCTGGACGCCGTCGGCGCATTCGATCTGTTCTCGGTCTACCTGGGCGAGACCCTCGGCCTGTACCGGGTCCTGGCCGACAACGGCGCCATGACGTCCGCCGACCTGGCCGACGCGGCCGGCATCCACGAGCGCTACGCGCGCGAGTGGCTGGAGCATCAGGCGACGAGCGAGCTGCTCGATGTCGAGGAGGACGGCGACGAGCGCCGGTTCCTCCTTCTCGAGGGGCACGCCGAGGCACTGCTCGACGCCTCGAGCCTGAGCCACATCGCGCCGCTGGCCCGCGCCGTCCTCGCCTCGATCCGGCCGATCGACTCCGTGGTGGAAGCGTTCCGCACCGGCGGCGGCGTCCCGTACGCCGACTACGGCGAGGATCTTCACGAGGCGCAGGCGGCGTTCACGCGCCCGCTGTTCGAGAACCTGCTCGGAAAAGAATGGCTGCCGTCCGTCCCGGAGATCCACGAGCGGCTCACGTCCGCGGATGCGCCGGCTCGGGTGGCCGACGTCGCCTGCGGACAGGGCCGGTCGAGCATCGAGATCGCGCGCGCCTACCCGCACGCCCGGGTCGACGGGATCGACTCCGACCACGCGTCGATCGAGTTCGCGCGGCGGAACCTCGAGGGAAGCGGCGTCGAAGACCGCGTGGAGTTCCACGAGCGCGACGCCGCCGACGCCGGTCTCGCCGGGCGGTACGACCTCGTCACGATCTTCGAGGCGCTCCATGACATGTCGTACCCCGTCGAGGTGCTGAAGGCAGTGCGTGGACTGCTGGCGGACGGCGGGCTCGTCTTCATCGGCGACGAGCGCACGGAGGAGTCCTTCACCGCACCGGCGAGCGAGGTCGAGCGGCTGTTCTACGGCTTCAGCGTCTTCCACTGCCTGCCGGTGGGCATGGTGGGAGAGGGCGCTGCCGGGACGGGCACCGTCATCCGAGCCGAGACCGTCAAGGACTACGCCGCGCGGGCCGGCTTCTCGTCCTGCGAGGTCCTGCCCGTCGAGAACGACTTCTGGCGCTTCTATCTGCTGCGGCCGTAGGAGATCTTGCCCGAGCCCGGTCGCGGCGACTACCCTCGGCTCGACTGGGTCCAAGGAGGGAGAACAATGGCTTTGCAGATCGGCGACACCGCACCGGATTTCGAGGCACAGACAACCGAGGGAACGATCAACTTCCACGACTGGATCGGCGATTCCTGGGCCGTGCTCTTCTCGCACCCGAAGGACTTCACGCCCGTGTGCACGACCGAGCTCGGCTACATGGCGAAGATCAAGCCCGAGTTCGACAAGCGCAACGTCAAGATCATCGCGCTCTCGGTCGACCCGACCGGCGACCACGAGGCATGGGCGAAAGACATCGAAGAGACGCAGGGCACCGCGCCCAACTACCCGATCATCGGCGACGTCGACTTCGAGGTCTCGAAGATGTACGGGATGCTGCCGGCGGACGTCTCCGGTGACCCGGGCGAGCGAACGCCGGCCGACAACCAGACCGTCCGCAACGTCTTCGTGATCGGGCCGGACAAGAAGGTGAAGCTGATCCTGGTCTACCCGATGACGACCGGGCGCAACTTCGACGAGGTCATCCGCGTGATCGACTCGCTCCAGCTGACCGCGAAGCACAAGGTGGCGACGCCCGTGAACTGGCAGCGGGGCGAAGACGTGATCATCGCGGGGTCGGTCTCGAACGACGAGGCGAAGGAGACCTTCGGCGACTGGGAGTCGCCGAAGCCCTACATCCGAGTGGTGCCGCAGCCCAGGTAGGAAGGTTTGGTGGGGGGACCCGGCGGTCCCCCCACCTGAGCTCAGGCTGCGAGGTCGAGCGCCGGTTCGGCGTCCGGCACCGGCTCCAGCTCGCGGCGCCGGATCAGCGTCAGGGAGGCGAGGATGCCGAGGGCCGCGATCACCGTGCCGGCGATGAAGGCGTTGGTGAAGCCGTCCACCAGCGCGGTCGGCAGCGGCGTGCCTCCCGCGAGCGCGGAGTCGGTTCGCGAGCTCGCGATCGTCGACAGCGCGGCGATGCCGAGCGCGCCGCCGATCTGCTGAGACGTGTTGATCAGACCCGAGGCGAGACCGGCTTCAGCCGACTGCACGCCGGCCAGGGCCGCGATCGAGATCGGAACGAACGCGAAGCCGATCCCGAAGCCGACCAGCAGGAAGCCCGGCAGCAGGTCGCCGAGGTACGAGCCGCCGACCGAGACCTGCGTGAAGTAAACGAGCCCGGCCGTGAGCGTCGTCATTCCGGCGACCAGCACCGGCTTGACGCCGATCCGCGTCACGAGCTGGGCCGCCACCGCCGACCAGATGATCGCCGTCCCCGCGACTGCGAGGTACGCGACGCCGGTCTTCATCGCCGAGTACCCGAGCACCTGCTGCATGTAGAGCGTCAGCATCAGGAACATCGCGAACAGCGCGGTGCCGAGGATGAAGCCGGCGACGTTGGCGCCGCTCACGGTCCGGATCTGGAAGATCCCGAGCCGCATCAGAGGCTCCGGGTGCCGGAGCTCCCACCCGACGAACGCCGTCAGCATGACGAGAGCCGCGGCGAAGAACGCCAGGGTCTCGCCGGCCAGCCAGCCCTGCTGCCCGGCCTGGGTGATCGCGTAGACCAGCGACGAGAGGCCGCCGGTTACGAGGACCGCGCCAGGAACGTCGAAGCTGCTCACCCGTGCGTCGCGGCTCTCGGAGAGCAGGAGCGGCGCGATCAGGAATGCCGCCACGCCCACCGGGACGTTGACGAAGAAGATCCACTCCCAGCTGAGCGCGTCGGTCAGCACGCCGCCGAGGAGGACCCCTGCCGCAGCGCCGAAGCCTCCGACCGCGCCCCAGACGCCGAGCGCGATGTTCCGCTCCCGCCCCTCCTGGAAGGTCGTCGACAGGATCGAGAGCGCGGCCGGCGAGATGATCGCCGCGCCGAGCCCCTGGATCGCGCGCGCGCCGATCAGCGAGCCTTCGGACCAGGCCATTCCCGCGAGGAACGAGGCGATCGTGAAGACCACCACGCCGACGAGGAAGATGCGACGCCGCCCGAGCAGGTCGGCCGCCCGGCCGCCCAGCAGGAGGAAGCCGCCGAAGACCAGCGCGTAGGCGCTGATCACCCATTGCAGGTTGTCCTGCGAGAACCCGAGGTCGACCTTGATCGAGGGCAGCGCGACGTTGACGATCGCGATGTCCAGGACGACCATGAACTGCACGGCGCTGAGGAGCCCCAGCGCCAGCCACTTGCGTCGATCCGTTGCCACCATTCCGTCGTTCCTTTCGCTCGCTCGCGTAGGTCGAGCTTCTAACCTAGCAGGAATGACTTTCAAAAAACAAGTAGTTACTTTGTAACCGCAAGTTCGTGCGCTAGAATCCCGACATGAGCAAGCGTTACGACCAGTACTGTCCGGTCGCCCACGCCCTCGAGCTCGTCGGAGAGCGCTGGTCGCTCCTGATCGTGCGCGAGCTGCTGACCGGCCCGAAGCGCTACACCGACCTCGCCGGCTCGCTGCCCAGGATCGGGACGAACGTGCTGGCCGCGCGCCTGAAGGAGCTCGAGCGCTGTGGCATCGTCAGCAAGCGCCGGCTCCCGCCGCCCACTCCGGCCCAGGTCTACGAGCTCACTCCGTACGGCACGGCGCTGAAGCCGGTCATGCGAGAGCTCGCTCTCTGGGGCATCCGCACGCTCGGCGCGCCGCAGGACGACGACGAGCTCGCACCGGGCTGGCTCGTGAGCGCACTGGACACCGTGTTCTCCCCCGTCGCGCCGCCCGGGTCGCTCGAGTTTCGCGTCGGCGGCGAGGTGGCCTCGCTGGTCGACGGGGAGGCGCGTCCGGGCCCGGCCGAGCAGCCGGACGTCGTCCTCGAGGCGGACCACAGCGGCTTCTACTACCTCTTCGTCGAGCGGCGCTGGGACGGGCTCACCGTCGAGGGCGACCGTTCGCTCCTCGAGCGCCTGCTCGAGGCCGCCGCTCCCGTCGCGGACGCGCCGATGCCGGCCGAGCCTGCGATGACTTCCTGAGACCGCGGCCGTCTTAGCGGCAGTACCGGAGGAAGGAGGACGAGGTGAGCAGGATCGTCGTATCGCAGTTCGTGACCGTCGACGGTGTCTTGGAGGACCCCGGCGGCTCCGAGAAGTTCGAGCGCGGAGGCTGGGCGTTCCAGTTCGAGCGCGGGCCCGAGGGAGACAAGTTCAAGCTAGACGAGGTGATGGCGAGCGAGGCGTTGCTCCTCGGACGGATCACCTACGAGGGCTTCGCGGAGGCCTGGCCCTCGAGAACCGGAGAGTTCGCGGACAAGTTCAACGGCATGCGCAAGTACGTCGTGTCGAGCACGATCGGCCAGCCCGAGTGGAACAACTCGACGGTGATCAGCGGGAATGTGGCCGAGGAGGTCTCCAGGCTCCGGGGGACCGAAGGAGGCGACATCCTCGTCAACGGCAGCGCCACCCTCGTGCGCACCCTGCTGGACAACGACCTCGTCGACGAGTACCGGCTGATGGTCTTCCCGGTCGTGCTCGGGAAGGGCAAGCGTCTCTTCGTCGACACGGACGGGGCGAAGCCGCTGAAGCTCGCGGACTCGCGGCCGGTCGGCCCTGACGGCGTGGTCATCCTCACCTACCGACCCGCGCCGCCGGAGGAATGACGGCCGTTCCCGTCCCGCCTGCGCGACATCTGCTCCGCGCGAAGGACCTCGCCGACGCCCGCTACCGGGAGCCGCTCGACGTGCGGACGCTTGCCGAAGCCGCGCGCCTCTCGCCCGCGCATTTCAGCCGCGAGTTCCGTCGCGCCTTCGGCGAGACGCCGCACCAGTACCTGCTCACGCGCCGGCTCGAGCGCGCGGCGGCGCTGCTGCGTACCACCGACCGGCCGGTGACGGAGATCTGCCTCGCCGTCGGCCTGCGTAGCCTCGGCTCCTTCACGACCAGCTTCGGGAGGGCGTTCGGTCTTTCGCCTGCCGCCTACCGCGCCGCGCATCCGCCGGCGGCCGAGCGGGCACGCATCCCTACCTGCGTGCTGCAGGCGTACGCGCGCCCCACGTCCAGCAGTTTTCGAGAAGACAACGGGAAGCGTCACGACTACCTTCGCCGCCGACCGCTCGACCAGACAGGAGGATGACGATGCTCAGGCAGCTGACGAACGTCCAGGTGTGGGTCCACGACCAGGACGAGGCCCTCGCCTTCTACACCGACAAGCTCGGCCTCGAGCTCCGCGACGACGTCACGGTCCCGGAGATGGGGAACTTCCGCTGGCTGAGCGTCGGCGTTCCGGGCCAGTCAGACGTGGCGATCGTGCTGATGGCCGTCCCAGGCCCGCCCGTGTTCGACGAGGAGACGCGCGCGCAGATCATGGCGCTCATGTCGAAGGGCGCCGCGAGCGGCATCTTCTTCGCGACCGACGATTGCCGCGCGAGCTATGAGGAGCTCTCCAAGCGCGGCGTCGACTTCTCGCAGGAGCCGACGCAACAGCCCTACGGCATCGACGCCGGCTTCCGTGACCCGTCCGGCAACCAAATGCGTATGGTGCAGTCGAACTAGCACCCGACACCGGCGAGCGATGAGTTTCACGCCGTCGCCCGGTCTATCCTCGAGCCGAGAACAGGAGAACCCAGAAGGGAGCCGCATTTGATGAGCAGTGACCAGTTCAGCCGCAGCAACGCCCAGGAACGCCAGCCGAGGCTAGCCCGCCTCGCGCACGTGATCGTCCGCCGACGGCGGGCCGTGATCGTCGCGTGGGTTGTGCTGACGCTCTTCGGAGGGTTCGCGGCGGGACAGGTTTCGAAGCGTTGGTTCGAGAGCTTCTCGATCCCGGGTTACTCGTCGTACGAGGCGAACCAGCGGACGCTGAAGACCTTCGGCCAGGGAGAGCAGGCGCCGCTCGTGGCGGTGTTCACGAGCTCCGGCGACGTGACGCAGAAGACGGGCATCGCGGACGCGATCGCTGCCGCTGCGAAGGTCAACCCGGGCTCGCGCGTCTCCTCGTTCTTCTCCACGCACAACAGTGCGTACGTCTCCAAGGACCGGCACACGACCTTCGCGGAGATCTACCCACCGGGGACGCCGACCTTCAGCTCGTCGGTTCACATAGACCAGGTGCGAGCCGCCTTGAAGACGAAGGCCCCGAGCGGCGTACAGGCGCACCTGACCGGCCGCGACCCGCTCTACGACGCCTCCTCGGGCGGCGAGAGCGGTGGTCCGAGCGTGCTCACCGAGGCGCTGATCGGCGGCGTCGGCTCGCTCGTGATCCTGTTCTTCGTCTTCGGCACGCTGCCCGCGGTGCTGATCCCGATCGCAATCGCGATCGCGTCGATCCTCAACACCTTCACGCTCGTCTGGGTGCTGACGTACCTCACGAACGTCTCGATCATCGTGCAGTTCCTGATCGCGCTGGTCGGCCTCGGCGTGGCGATCGACTACGCGCTGCTGATGATCTTCCGCTTCCGTGACGAGCTACGCGAGGGCGAGGACGTCGAGACCGCGCTCGTCGAGACCATGACCCACGCCGGCAGGTCGGTGATCGTGTCCGGCTCCACGGTCGCGGTGGGGTTGCTTTCGATGATCGTGCTGCCACTGCCGTTCATCCGCTCGATCGGGATCGGCGGCATGCTGATTCCGACGGTCTCGGTGATCACGGCGATCACCCTGCTGCCCGCGCTGCTCGCGACGCTCGGTACGCGGATCAACAGCGTCCGGCTGCTGCCGAAGCGCTTCGTCGATCGCGGCCACCCGGAGGACGGGCCCTGGGGCCGCTGGGCAGACCTCGTGATCCGCCGGCCGGTGCCGGTAGCGCTGGTCGGGCTCGCGATCGTGGGCGTACTCGTGTTCTACGGGGTCCAGCTCAACCCGAGCGAGGCCCAGGCCAAGGACTTCCCGGGAAGGGGCGACGCGATCGACGGGCGGGCGGCGCTCGCCGACGCCGGCATCTCTGCCGGCGTGATGAAGCCGTTCGTCGTCCTGGTCGAGAACGGCGCGAGCCGCGAGCCGATCGTCGAGAAGCTGCGCCAGACGCCAGGCGTCGTCGGGGCAGTCGCGCCGCCGGGATGGGTCAAGGGCTCGTCGAGCCTCGTCGAGGCCTTCCCCTCGGCCGACGGGGCGGCCAAGGAGACCCGCGGCACGATCAAGCGGGTCCGGGCCGAGCTGAAGGGCACCGGCGGCACGCTCGGCGGCGTCGCGGGCGAGGACCGCGACTTCGTGGCCGCGGTTTACTCGAACTTCCCCTACGTGCTCGGGTTCGTCGTGCTGCTGACGTTCATCCTGCTGGCGCGTGCGTTCCGCTCGATCCTGCTCCCGATCAAGGCCGTCGTCCTGAACCTCGTCTCGCTTGTGGCCGCGTACGGGATCATCGTCTTCATCTTCCAGGACGGGCACGGCGCCGAGGCGATCTGGAACGTTCACGCCACGGACTCGATCATCCCGTGGATCCCGCTGATGATCTTCGCGTTCCTGTTCGGGCTCTCGATGGACTACGAGGTCTTCATGCTCACGCGCATGCGCGAGTCGTACGACGAGACCGGTGACACGAACCGGGCGATCGCGCTCGGCCTGGCGCGGACCGGGAAGCTCGTGACGAGCGCGGCGCTCGTCCTGATGTTCGCGTTCTTCGTGCTCTCGACCGGCCCGGGCGTCGACATCAAGCAGTTCGGGATCGGCCTCGCGGCGGGGATCATCTTCGACGCGACGGTGATCCGCGCCCTGCTCGTGCCGGCGTTGATGCGGCTCTTCGGCAGCTGGAACTGGTGGCTGCCGGAGCCTGCGGCACGGGCGCTCTTCGTCCGCCGCGAGCGGGTGCCGGAGAAGACGGCCGCCGAGACCGCCTAGCCACGCGACGGCGTGTGCTGCGTTTGCGCGTGCGTCTCGCTGTGCAACACTAACGTTGCATGGCTAGACCGTCTCCGATGCAGAACCGCAGCGTTCCCGCCGTCGACGACGGCTTGCGCCTGGCGACGATCGAAGTCCTGCGCGAGCGCGGCTGGGACGGCCTGACGCTCGAGCACGTCGCTGCCGTCGCAGGCCGGGCACGCTCGACCCTCTGGCGCCAGGGGCTGACGCTGGAGGTGCTCGTCGAGGCCTTGGTCGGCGAGCTCGCGGCGGACTTCCGCGACACGATGTACCCGGTCCTCACCTCGGGCGGCACCGGCCGCGGTCGCCTCGAGCGGGGGCTCGTCGCGCTGTGCGAGTTGCTCGACCGGCACCTGCCGCTGATGCTCGCGACGGACGAGGCATTCCACCAGGACACCGCGCCCGGCCAGCCGCCCGACTACCTCCACCCGTTCATCCAGTTCCTTCGCGAGGGCGAGGCCGACGGCTCTCTGTCCTCGGGGGACGACGTCGTCAGCGCTGCGGACGTCGCCTTCAACGCGGTCGCTTGGACGTACGTCCACCTCCGCGGCCGTCACGGGTGGCCGGTGGAGAAGGCTCGGAACCGGGTCGTCGGCGTCGTCCTGAACGGCCTTGCTAGTACCACACATGACGAAAGGAGCGAGCGTGAGCATGACCATGACTCCCCCGTACCAGGAACCGCTGACCCCGCGTGAACCGGGCGAGCGCGTCGTTCCAGAGCCGCTGCGCCGCGGTGAGCCCGGCGGCCCTCCGTGCGGCATCTGCGAGGGCAAGTCGGCGCCGCCCGTCTGGTCGGACGAGAACTGGACGCTGCACGCCCCGATCCAGGGCAGCCTCCCCGGCTCGGTCTGGCTCGCGAGCCGCGTCCACGCCGACTCCTTCGCCGACCTGCCCGAGCCGCTGGCCGCCGACTTCGGGCGCGTCGCCGCGCGGGTCGAGCGGGCGATCCTGTCGCTCGGCGACGTCGCACGGGTGCACCTCTACCGCTGGGGTGACGGTGGCGCGCACTTCCACGTCTGGTTCCTCCCGCGCCCGCTCGGAATGGTGGAGGCGGCGGGCATGATGCTGCCGCTCTGGGAAGACGTGCTGCCGAACGTGCCGGACGAGGAGCTCACGGCGGCGGCGGAGCGGGTCGCGGCGGCCATGTGACGGTCTCGCTCGCCCGCCGCCTGGACACGGGTGACGCCGTCGTCATCGGGCTCGGCTCGATGATCGGCGCGGGCGTCTTCTCTGCCTTTGCACCCGCGGCCGCGGCCGCGGGCAGCGGCCTGCTGATCGGGCTCGCCCTCGCCGCCGGCGTGGCCTACTGCAACGCCGTCGCATCCGCACAGCTGGCGGCCCAGTATCCGACCTCGGGCGGGACGTACGTCTACGGGCGCGAGCGGCTCGGCGAGTGGTGGGGCTTCCTGGCGGGGTGGGGGTTCGTCGTGGGCAAGACCGCTTCGTGCGCGGCGATGGCGCTCACCTTCGCCTGGTACGCCGTCCCCGGCTCGGAGTGGGCGCAGCGGCTCGCGGCAGTGCTCGCCGTCCTCGCGCTGACGGCCGCGAACTACCGTGGCATCACGCGGACGGCCGGTTTCTCGCGCGTCCTCGTGGCGGGTGCCGTTCTGGCGCTGCTGGTCGTCGTCGTCGCGGTGGCGGCGAGCGGGGAGGCGCACGCGTCGCGACTCGGCGGCTGGGCGTCGCTGTCGAGCGGAGGCGTGTACGGGATCCTGCAGTCGGCGGGCCTGCTCTTCTTCGCCTTCGCCGGGTACGCCCGGATCGCGACGCTCGGCGAGGAGGTTCGCGACCCCGAGCGGACGATCCCGCGCGCGATCCCGCTCGCGCTCGGGATCGCCGTGGCCCTGTATGCGGCAGTCGGACTCACGACGCTGCTCGTAGCCGGTCCGAAGGCGCTCGCCGCGAGCGCGACACCCGTGGCGACTGCGGTCAAACTCGCGGGCGCGGCCTGGGCCGTCCCGCTCGTGCGTGTCGGAGCCGCCGTCGCGAGCCTCGGCGCGCTGCTCGCCCTGATCGCGGGGATCGGACGCACCTCCCTGGCGATGGCGCGCAACCACGACCTGCCGCGGTGGCTCGCATCGGTCCATCCGCGGTATCGCGTGCCCGGCCACGCCGAGATCGCGGTCGCCGGAGCCGTCTGCGTGCTCGTGCTCACGACCGACCTGCGCGGAGCGATCGGCTTCTCCTCGTTCGGCGTCCTCACCTACTACGCGATCGCGAACGCTGCCGCGTACACGCAGCCGGCGGAGCGACGGCGCTGGCCCCGGTCGCTGAACGTGGCCGGGTTCGTCGCGTGTGTCGCGCTCGTCGTAGCGCTACCGCTTTCGGCGGTCATCGCCGGGTTGATCGTGCTTGCGGTCGGCGTCTCGGGCCGCGCGTTGGTCAGGAGGCGACGCGCCGCCGCTGCCGCCGGCTAAGAGGGATTGCCCGCGACGATCAGCGCTGCTTGGCGGCCGCGACGCGGGCGCAGTGCGGCAGGTGGTGCTCGGCGAGCCGCAGCAGGAGCGCGTGGAGCTGCTCGCGCTCGCGCCCGTCGAGGGGGACGAGGAGCTCGTCCTCCAAGCGGCGACCGAGTGCGCGGAGCCGGCCGAGCGCTCGCTTGCCGTCCGGGGTCAGCCGGACAAGGTGGCGCCGGCGGTCGCTCGGGTCCCGGCGACGCTCGACCAGGCCCTGCTCCTCGAGCTCGTCGAGCAGGCCGACCAGCTGGCCGCGGTCGTAGCCGAGCGCATCCGCGATCGCGCCCTGCGTCTCGCGGGTGCCTTCGTCGAGCAGGACGAGGATCGCGTGGTGATACGGGTTGAGGCCCGTGCGGCCGTAGGCCTCCATCGCCTGCTCCTTGGTCGACATGCCGAGCTTCTTGAGCAGGAACGCGGTCGAAGCGACCAGCTCCTCCGGAAACCGGGGGAGTGTCGGGGTTGGGGTT
>Ga0307320_10000463_pt1 | contig 14619 bp, 17 predicted proteins | sample ER_DNA_369_FD_194495 | JGI IMG/M metagenome (GOLD analysis project Ga0307320, IMG submission 194495) | Bulk soil microbial communities from the East River watershed near Crested Butte, Colorado, United States - ER_DNA_369 | ecosystem: Environmental > Terrestrial > Soil > Floodplain | place...
GACGGAGCTCTGCGCCGCGCCGCCGGTCACCGAAGTCCGCCGCCGTCACGGCTTCGTCGTGCAGCGCCACGAGGCCGATCTCTACGGCGTCTGCGAGAACTGCTCGTGAGCTGGATCGCGATCCCGCTCTCGCTCTGCACCGTGCTCTCGACGCTGATCGGCGGCCTCACCGCACTGCGGCTGCGGGCGCATCTGGAGACTGTGCTGGCTCTCAGCGGCGGCGTCGTCGTCGCGGTCGCGCTCTTCGACGTGCTTCCCGAAGCGATCAGCGGCATCGACGACCCGCGCCGAGTCACGACCCTCGTGGCGGCGGGATTCCTGCTGTTCTTCTTCTTCCAACGCGCCCTCGTGCTCCATCACCGCGACGACCCGGACGAGGCGCAGGCGCACCGTCGCGTCGGCGCGCTCGGAGCCGGGGCGCTCTCGGTGCACAGCTTCGTCGACGGGCTCGGCATCGGGCTCGCCTTCGGGGTCGACACGCTGACAGGGATCCTCGTCTTCATCGCGGTGATCAGCCACGACTTCGCCGACGGGCTCAACACCGTCATCTTCGTCCTGAGGCAGCGCGGCGAGCGGCGCCAGGCTCTGCGGTGGCTCGCGGTCGACGCGGCCGCGCCGTTCTTCGGGGCGATCGTCGGGAGCCTCGTCCCGATCTCGGACCAGGGGCTCGCCTACCTGCTGGCGGTCTACTCCGGGTTCTTCCTCTACGTCGGCGCGTCCGACCTGCTCCCTGCGGCGCACGCGCGCACGTCGCCGCTGAGGATCGCGCTCACGCTCTCCGGCTTCGCGCTCACCTACGCGATCGTCGCGGTCGCCTCGCAGTAGACGTCACGGGTGCGCGGCCGGCACCCAGTGCGGGCCGCCCCAGCTGAGGTCGTACGGGTAGTGGTGGATGACGTGGGCCCAGATCGTCCACGCGATCCAGCGCGAGGTGCCGTAGAAGAAGGCCGCCCGGTAGAGCGTGAGCAGCGCCCCGCGCGGGACGACGTGGTTGAGCCAGGGCCAGAAGGCGTCAGCGCGGTAGATGTAGTCGTCGAAGTAGCTGCTCGTCAGCACGCGCCAGCTGAAGAGGCCGTACACGATCCACACGAGGTCCCACATGGAGCCGAGGCCGCTGAAGTAGGCGGCCGCGTCGGTCATGCGCCCCGTCTGCCCCGCATAGGCCCACGCGTCGAGGTGGAAGTGGAACGTCCAGGGGAAGAGCAGCATCGTCCCGACGGTGTCGCCGGTGTCCGTGAGCGCGTGCGCCCACTGGCCGACGAGGAAGCTGATCCCCCAGAGCTTGCTTCCGAAGACCTTCCAGAGGATGAGCGCGATCGCGATGCCGTAGACGAACGAGTGGGTGAAGCCGAATCCCGGCCAGCCGCGGTGGAACTTTGCCGGATCGTCTGCCTTCAGTTCCCACGGGCCTAAACGGATCCCGTAGACGAACCACTTGGTCATCATGTCCGGCGAGTACGAGCCGATCAGGAGCGGCACGAAGGCGAGCTTCAGCTTCAGGTGCCGCTGGAACGCGTACGGCTCGAGGTCGTGGGCGGCCCAGCTCACCCGAAGCGCCTAGCGACCGCCGGCACGAGCCACGCGACGAGCAGCAGGTAGCCGAGCCCGACCCAGAACGAGAGCAGGAAGTCGACGTAGGCGACGCCGATGGCGATGTAGACCGCCGCGGCGAGGCAGTACCCGGCAAACACGAACAGGTCGTTTCGGCCGGGCAGGTCAGGCTTCAGTCGCAGTCGCACGTCCGCTGGCCCAGGAGGATTCGGCGCCCGCAGCTGATGCAGTAGCGCTCGGTCCGGCGGAGGGTCTTCCGGAGCCCGGGGAAGGCGAGCGCGGCCGCGAGCCCGAACGCGAGCAGGACGGCGGCGACGTCGGGGTCGAGCACGGAGGCGACTATGCCACTTGAAGGGCCTGTTCGCTCGTGTGGGCGTGCCCTCCATTGTGGGATCCAAAGTGGAGTCTGCTGCCCCCCGAAAGTACGGAAACCTGAGATCTACGCTGGACTTCGGATCCGAGATATGGGAAGGTGCCTCTTCATGAACCGCTTGCTCTCGAAGCTCCGGCACGGCGACAGGACGACGAACGGCAACGGGAGTCGCCACGTTCGCGTCGCCGGGCGGAATGACCGACGCCCGAGCACCCGTCCCGCCTATGTGGTCACCGCGGCGGAGACCGCGCCGTGCACGTGCCCGGACTTCTGCGAGCGGGATCACGCGAACGAATGACGGCAGCTGCGGCAGTTGACCTCGCCGGTCCCCAGGCACCGCGCGCCGAGGAGGTGCTGACTCCCGAGGCGGTCGAGTTCGTGGCCGACCTTGAGCGCCGCTTCGGCGCACGGCGCCGAGAGCTGCTCGAAGCACGCGCGGAGCGGCAGACGCGGATCGACGCGGGCGAGCTCCCCGACTTCCTCCCGGAGACGCGGGAGATCCGCGAGAGCGCGTGGACGATCGAGCCGGTCCCGGCCGGGCTAAGCGACCGGCGGGTGGAGATCACGGGCCCCACCGACCGGAAGATGGTCATCAACGCCCTCAACTCGGGCGCGCGCATGTTCATGGCCGACTTCGAGGACGCTAACTCGCCGACCTGGGCGAACCTCGTCGAGGGGCAGGCGAACCTGACCGACGCGATCGAGCGGACGATCGAGCTCGAGACTGCGACGAAGGCCTACCGGTTGAACGAGGAGACCGCGACGCTGCTTGTCAGGCCGCGGGGCTGGCACCTGCCCGAACGCCACCTGTTTGTCGACGGCTCGCCGGTCGCAGGAAGCTTGTTCGACTTCGGCCTCTACGCGTTCCACAACGGGCAACGCCTGCTCGACCGCGGCGCCGGGCCCTGGTTCTACCTGCCGAAGCTCCAGAGCCACCTCGAGGCTCGGCTCTGGAACGACGTCTTCACGCACAGCGAGGAGTCGCTCGGGCTGCCGCGAGGCTCGATCCGGGCGACCGTGCTGATCGAGCACGTGCTGGCGGCCTTCGAGATGCACGAGATCCTCTGGGAGCTGCGCGAGCACGCGGCCGGGCTCAACGCCGGGCGCTGGGATTACATGTTCAGCGTGATCAAGACCTTTCGACGACGGCCCGAGTTCGTGCTCCCGGACCGCAACGCGGTGGCGATGACCGCGCCGTTCATGCGCGCCTACACCGAGCTGCTCGTCCAGACGTGCCACGTGCGAGGCGCGCACGCGATGGGCGGCATGGCCGCGTTCATCCCGAGCCGGCGTGACGCCGAGCTGAACGAGCGCGCGCTGGCGAAGGTGCGCGACGACAAGCGGCGGGAGGCGACCGACGGCTTCGACGGCACCTGGGTCGCGCACCCGGATCTCGTCGCGGTGGCGACGGAGGAGCTCGACCGCGTGCTCGGGGGGCGGCCGAACCAGGTCGAGCGGCGCCGCGAGGAGGTTTCGGTCTCGGCCGAGCAGCTGCTCGACGTCGCCTCGACTCCGGGCGAGGTGACCGAGGAGGGCCTCCGAAACGACGTCGGCGTCGCGATCCGTTACCTCTCGGCCTGGCTTCGCGGCAGCGGCGCCGTCGGGATCTTCAACCTGATGGAGGACGCCGCGACCGCGGAGATCGCGCGCTCGCAGGTCTGGCAGTGGGTGCGGCACGGGCGCTTCGGGCGCGCGGACGTAGCGCGCGCGATCGAGGAGGAGGTCGCGCAGCTTCGCGCCGAGCTCGGAGACGAGGCGTACGAACAGGGCCGCGTGGACGACGCGCGCAAGATCTTCGAGCAGGCTGCGCTCGGCGACGAGCTCGTCGAGTTTCTGACGCTGCCTGCCTACGACTACCTGGAAAGGGGTCTCGATGGCGAGTAACGGCAACGGCGGTGCGCCTGGGCGCTGGGACGGGATCGAGCGGCCGTACGGCGCGGAGGACGTGGAGCGCCTGCGGGGCACCGTGCACGTCGAGCACACACTGGCGCGCCTGGGCGCCGAGCGGCTCTGGGAGCTGCTCCGGACCGAGGACTACTTGCCCGCGCTCGGCGCGCTCACCGGAGGCCAGGCCGTGCAGATGGTCAAGGCCGGCCTGCAGGCGATCTACCTGAGCGGCTGGCAGGTCGCCGCCGACGCGAACCTTGCCGGCCACACCTACCCGGATCAGAGCCTCTACCCGTCGAACAGCGGGCCCGCGCTCGTGCGGCGCCTGAACAACGCGCTGCTGCGCGCCGACCAGATCCACACGGCCGAGGGCGACACCGGCACGCGCTGGCTTGCGCCGATCGTCGCCGACGCCGAGGCAGGCTTCGGCGGGCCGCTGAACGCATTCGAGCTGATGAGGGCGATGATCGAGGCGGGAGCGGCCGCCGTGCACTTCGAGGACCAGCTCTCGTCCGAGAAGAAATGCGGCCACCTCGGCGGCAAGGTGCTCGTGCCGACGAGTCAGTTCCTTCGGACCCTGGCCGCGGCGCGGCTGGCGGCCGACGTCTGCGGCGTGCCCACCGTGCTCGTTGCCCGCACCGACGCGCACAGCGCGAAGCTCCTGACGAGCGACGCCGACCCGGCAGACGAGCCGTTCCTGACGGGCGAGCGCACGCCGGAAGGGTTCTTCTGCGTCCGCGACGGCCTCGAGCCCGCGATCGCGCGCGGCCTTGCCACGGCGCCGTACGCCGACCTCGTCTGGTTCGAGACGTCGACGCCCGACATCGACGAGGCGCGCGACTTCGCGGAGGCGATCCACGAGCGCTTCCCGGGCAAGCTCCTCGCGTACAACTGCTCGCCGTCGTTCAATTGGCGAGCGCACCTCGACGATGACCGGATCGCGAGCTTCCAGCGCGACCTCGGCGAGATGGGCTACCGCTTCCAGTTCGTCACGCTGGCCGGCTTCCACTCGCTGAACGCGGCCATGTTCGAGCTCGCCCGCGGCTACGCAGCCGAAGGGATGAGCGCTTACGTGCGGCTTCAGCAGCGGGAGCTCGAGCTCGAGGCGGACGGGTACACGGCGACCAAGCACCAGCGCGAGGCAGGCGCCGGCTACTTCGACGCCGTCATGCAGGCGGTGAGCGGCGGGACGAGCTCGACGCTCGCGCTCCAGGGCTCGACGGAGGCTGCGCAGTTTCGGAGCTGACCGTGAACGGGGGCACCGGGGGCACGAAGGCCGACGAGATCGCCCTCGCGCTCGAGGACGCGGTCATCTCGGGCGAGCTCGCGCCGGGGACGGTCCTGCGGCAGGAACAGCTCTCAGAGCGCTTCGGGGTCAGCCGCACACCGATTCGCGAGGCGCTCCGGCGGCTCGCCGCGACCGGCCTCGTCTCGTTCGAGCCGAACCGGGGCGTTCGGGTGCGGACGATCTCCCGCGAGGAGCTACGCCAGGCCTTCTTGGTGCGAGCCGAGCTCGAGGCGCTCGTCACGGAGCTGGCGACGCCTCGGATGACTCCGCGTGACCTGGAGCGGCTCGCCGAGGCCGAGGCGCGCTTCGCCGAGCTGACCGGGGAGCTGCTCGACCGCGGGCGCGACGCCGAGGAGCGGGCGCGGCTCACGAGCGAATGGGTCCGCGCGAACTACCGCTTCCACGACGTGATCTACGAGGCGGCAGCGGTGCCGTTCGTGGAGGCAGTGGCGAAGAGCGCGCGGCGCACGTTCCTTAGCCGCTGGCGCCCAGGCGGGCCGGAGATCGACGACCTGTACGAGCAGAACGCGCGGCAGCATCGAGCGATCCTCGGCGCGATCACGGCGCGCAGCGCCTCGGGTGCGCGGGCGCTGGCCCACGAGCACGTGCTCCACTCGTGCCGGCTCCTCGAGGTGATCCTCGACCACGTCGCGCCGCACGCCGCGTAGCGGGGGCGATCGCTCCGACGCGACGGCGGCCGTCGCGGCCGTGTGCCGCTAGTGGGAGGGTCGTAGCGGGCGCGACAGGATCGGCAAACGACCACGAAGGTTCCGCGCCGCGATCAGCCCGACGAGCACGGGCGGTGTCGCCGCGATCGGCGATGTCGCCAGAAGCAGCAGTCCCCAGAGGCCGGCCGCGAGCCCGGTGGCAATCCCGGCAACGGCTCGCCGCCGGACGAGCAGTCCGAGCAGAGCCGGCGCCGCGAAATCGAGCCAGCCCATCGTGGCCGAGCCGAAGTCCACTTGCTGCAGCTCGGGCAGCGGCCGGCCGATCGTCGGCGGCGCCGCGGCCTGGAGCGCGTTCATCGTCGGCTCGACCTGTCGGTCGCCCCAGACGAGGATCACGTCGAGGACGACGAGCAGCACGAGCCCGCCCGTAAGCCACGAGCGCGGTGCGACGCCGGCGACAAGCCCCGTGAGGGCCAAGCAGGCGCCTGCGATCAGCGCGACCCCGGCCACGTCGCTCGACCAGGCGTCCGGTCGAAGCCATGCGACTGCGTAGAACGGCGGCACGCAGAGTGCGGGCAGCCAGGGAAGCCGCCAATCCCGCGCCCAGCCGGCGCCGGCCGCGAGAAGCGGAGTCGCGACTGCCGCGAGCGCGGCCAGAAAGTCCGCTCCTCCACCGATCTGTGCGACCGTGACGCCGGCGACGAGCGCGGCCGCCGGGATCGTCAACCCAAGGCCTCGCGAGGAGACGAGACGCCGCGGCCGCCCCGGTGCGAACACGAGCGCTGCTTGGACGAGGACGAGTACGCCGTATGAGGCTACGAAGCCGATTGCGCAACCGTACTCACAGGCCTCTCCGGGCAGATCGCGCTGCAAGGCAGATTCGGGATAACCGCACCCGTGGATACAGGGTGGCGGCATGGCCGAAGCGTCTCCCGAGAGCCAAGCTTGCGGCATGAAGGTCGAGCACCTCAAAGACACGCTTCGTTGGCTCGTTCTAGAGCGTGAGAGGCTCCGCGACAGTGACGCGAGCTGGGCAGAGCTCGAGCGCAATCGCCTCGAGATCGTGTTCCGCCAGCACGAGCTCTCGCACGCGCTGATCGAGCTCCATCTGTCCACGCCGCTTCCTCGGGCCGCGTAGTCTCATCACCCATACTTCAGGCGTGGATGACGAGCGCCCACCGATCTGCCCAGCCTGCGGCGTGACGATGGTTCCGGCCGCTCTCAGCGCACTCGAGGCACGAAACGGCGACTGGATCTGCCTCGAGTGCGAGGAAACCGCGGACCAGGAGACGTCATGATCGCGAACGCTAGGTACCGGTCGCGTCGCCGATCGGAACTTCCGGCGCGGCGAGTGACGACGACGTGAAAGGGGTCTCATGACTGGTTACGCGGTCGCGCAGCTCGACGAGATCGACGAGACGGACGACGGGCGCTGCCCATGGCGACCCGTCCGGCACCACTTCGGCATCACGGCCTTCGGCGTCAACGCGTGGACGGGTCATAACGCTGGCGACAGGATCATCAACGAGCACGACGAGTCGGACGAGAACGAAGAGCTCTACGTCGTCCAGCGGGGTCGCGCGACGTTCGAGCTCGACGGTGAGCGGGTGGACGCGCCCACCGGCACGCTCGTCTTTGCTCGCCCCGGTGTGAAGCGAACGGCGTTCGCCGAGGAGCCCGAGACGACGATCATCGCGCTCGGCGGCACGCCCGGACAGGCGTACGAACCCCACGGCTGGGAGCTCTGGGCTCCGCTCAGGCCCCTGTACGAGCAGGGCGAATACGCCGAGGTGGCCGACCGCCTGCGCGAAGTGGCCGAGGCTCATCCGCAGTACGCCGATTTGTTCTACAACCTCGCCTGCTGCGAGAGCCTCGCCGGCCGGAAGGCCGATGCGGTCGATCACCTCCGGCGTTCGATCACCATGTCGGAGCGGTTTCGCGCGTACGCGAAGGACGATTCGGACTTCGATCCGATCCGCGATGAGCCCGCGTTCAAGGAACTGATCGGCGGCTAGACCTCAAACCCAATAGCGCCATTCAGAGCCACCGCTCCGTCTAGGCTCTCGCCGTGAAGATCTTCAATCTCCACGGAGACGACTGGGACCGTGCCGAGGAGCGGAAAGGCTGGCGCTCGAAGGAAGTGTGGGTCGGCGGGCGCATCGGCGCCGAGCTGATCGGTGCAAGCATGTCCGAGCTCGAGCCCGGAGATCGGCTGTGGCCGTACCACACCCATCACGCGAACGAGGAGTGGGTCATCGTCGTCAGCGGAACGCCCACGCTGCGCACACCTGAAGGCGAGCAGGACCTCAAAGAGGGCGATGTGGTCTGCTTTCCGCGCGGCAAGAAGGGCGCGCACCAGGTCAGCAACCGCACCGATTCTCCGATCCGCGTCCTGATGCTCTCGACACTCATCGCCCCGGACATCGTCGAGTACCTCGACAGCGGAAAGATCGGCGCTCGCAGCGCCGCCGGCGAGCGGATCCTCTTGAGCCGGCCGGGGCCGATCCTCGACTACTGGGACGGCGAGGACTGAGTCTTAGTCGCTGAGTGACGCCAGGTGGATGAGCCCGGCGGGCGTCGGCCGGAACCCGCAAGCGCCGAAGTAGAAAGGCTCCAGGTCTGCGTCGAAGTCGACGTGGAGCCACTCGCAACCCGCTGCCTTGGCCTGCCGGGCCGCGACCTCTACCAGGCGAGTCCCGATGCTTTGGTGCTGGAACGCGCCGTGCGTCTTCGGATCGAGCAGGAAGGCGTGGTCTCCGCCGTCCCAGGCGACGTTCACGAAGCCGACGACTGCCCCATCCGCCGCTCGGGCGGTGACCCAACCGAGACTGTGCGCGCGGATCTGATCCCACCAGCCGTGGACGGCCCGTCCGCCGTGCGCGCGAACCAGGCCAACCATCTCAGCATCGGTCAGTGGGCCACGCCAGCGGTACATCATCCCGTCGACGCTGACGTCGGGTTCCAGATCACTCGCCCCCAAGCCGGCGAGCCTATCCATGGCGCCTGTGGGCTGTCCGAGCGATGGCCGGCTGAGGGGCGGACCTTCGGGGCGCAGCACGCGCGTAATCGCGGATCATCCCTCTTCCATCCACTGCTCCCACTGAGCCCGAGCGTTCTCGCCGTCGCGCTCCAGGCCTCGTTTCAGCCGCAGGTCACGCGCGGTCTCGATCTGGACCGGCTTCCGCTCCTCCTCGCCCCACCTCGTGGGCTGGTAGCGGGCCGGCGCCCCCGCGGCAAGCGTCTCCAGGGCGCGCGTGATGGCTCCGGCCACCAGTCGACCGGGTTCTCCCAGCTCGCGAAGTCGTCGATGTGGATGATCGGCGCGTCGAGCTCGTGTGCGAGCCGCAGTGCGAGGCTGCTCTTGCCCGCGCCGCCCGGACCGTCGATCGCGACGATGCGAGTCTCGACCCCGGCGGGGGCTCGTGGGGAGCGGACCGCTTCGACGAGGCCGCGGAGCGCTAGAGGAACATGATCCACTTGGAGCCGCAGCCGCAGTCCTTGTGCTTGCGGCCGCACTTCGCGCACTCCCAGTACGTCCACCAGATCCACTTCAGGTGGTTGATCTCGAGCACGATCAGCGCGACGCACCAGAGGAGGATCTGCGTCTTGCTAATGCTGCGTAGCCTGTCGACCTCCGCGGGCGGGTGTCAAGGGGCCAACCGGCTCCATTGTTCGGGGCCGGGAGGTCGCATCAGCCGTTCCGTCAGCAGATCTTCGTCAGCGTCCTCGTTCCGAGCTCGTCGATCCACGCTCCTCCTCGAAATGCGGCGATGCGATTCGGGTGGACGTCGAGCGTGAGCGTCTGCGGCGTCGGCGGCGTCTCTCGTCCCTCGATTCGGGCAAGGCCGTTCACCCCGAGCCAGACGATCCCATCCTCGGCATCGACGTCTCCCGGTGCGACCTCCAGCTCGACGGTCGTCAGGCGACGCGGCCGGATCGTCACCCTGAGGAGGCGCCTCGCACGCCGCTGGGTCCGCGGGTCTCGCGTACCGGAGAACGGCTGCGCCACCCAGACGGCGCCCGAGGCACGCGCAAGCGCCCAGCCGGAGCCGTAGAACGGCTGGCGGAAGACCACGCGGCCGGTCGGCGAGAGCTTCACGACTCCGCCCCAGCCCGTCGCCCACAGCGACCGATGCTCCGCAAGCAGGTCGATGACCGTCGTCGCTTTCAACCGCACCCTGCGCACCACGGCGTTGCGCCGCGGATCGATCTCGAAGACGTACCGCACGCCGGCCTGGTTCGGGTGCCCCGGGGCGTAGACATCCCCGCCACCGACCCAGATTCCCTCCGGAGTCGCCGCGATCGCGGCGCCGAGCAGCACCGGCCCGCGGATCACGCGCAGGACCCGACCGGTGCGCGGGTCGAGCCGGAGGACGCCGGCAAACCTGCGGCTCGCGGGCCGGACCTCGCCCGTCACCCAGAGCGAGCCGAACCCGTAGGCGATCCGGTAGGGGTTGTTCGGCAGCCGGAAGAGGCGCTCGATGCGGCCGGTGCGCGCGTCCACGCGTGCCAGCTGCCCGCGCCCGCCGGGCTGATCGCTCGCGATCGCCACCCATAGTGTCCGGTCCCTCAGCAGCAAGAATCCCGGCCTGCCGGGGAGCTGCACACGTGTGACGATCTCGGCGCCGGACCCGCTCGGGCACCTTCCGCCGTCCCCTAGAAGCCGGCTCGAAGGAGACGTCGGGACGAGCAGCGCGGCCGCGATCGCGGCCGCGACCGTGCCGAGGGCAGCGGCTCTCACAACGGCCTTCTGGACGAGCCGCACCGCACGGGCTTCACGGTGCGGCTCGTTCCCTGGCGCGCCAGTAGGCCACCGCGGCAACGGTCGCAGTCGCGACCGCGCGTCCGTCGGCGGCGCGCGCGACGAGTGTCCTCGGCTGCATGAAGTCGTCGACTCGCTCGGGCGGAAGCGTGTACTCGTAGCTCCCGTCCGGCCGTAGCGGGATCGCAACGCGTGTGCCGTCGCCGTAGTCGAGCTCGAGCGTCACGGCGCCGGTCGCGCCGACGTGTCCCTCGAGCCCGTAGACCTTGGTGAAGTCGGACTCGTCAGAGCGCGTGCTCACGTAAAGCGGCGCCTGCTCGTCGGGGACGGCGGGATCGTCCCAGTCTCCGGGCACGGTCTCCCGGCCGACGACCGAGCCCTCGCGATCTCGCGCGACCAGTTCGAAGCCGGAGGCGCGTACCGCCGAGAGCTTCGCCGCCGGCACGTCGAAGAGGAAATAGCGCTCGTCGGCAAGCGGAACGGCATCGCTCGAGCCGTCGGCGTAGAGGATGTCGAGGTTCGTGCCGGCATCCGCGTTGACCCGGCCGCCGAGAACCACCGGAGAGTCGGCCGCCGCGTCGTCGTCGAAGGGGAGGGTGACGTCGAGTGGTCGGGACGCGAGTTCGGCACCGGTGGTGCACCTCGCGCCGCGCCCGCGCTCGCCGGCGCTGACGATCTCCGTGCAGCTGCCGCCGTCGCGGAGCGAGGCGGCGTAGAGCGTGGCGCCGGCTGTCGACGCGACCGCCCGGGCGTGCTCGACGTCCGGGTTGAGCCGCAGGTCGGGCGGAAGACCACGGTCGACGGCTGCGAGCTCGTCCTTCACGTGGGCCGGCGCGGGCCAGCCGAGAAGGGCCGCGGTGCCGACGCCGGCTCCGGCGAGGACAAGACCGGCGGCGCAGGCGATCGCCGCGGTGCGCGCAAGCCGGAGCCGGCGCCGGCGCCGGGCCAGCAACCCGCCGTAGGCGGCGAGAAGGTCGTGCCGGAGGGCGTCGGTGGCGTTCATCTGGTCCTACATACGGCCTCATGCCGGCCGCGTTTCGCTCGAGAGGGAAACATCACCGGCCGCCCGGTGTATATGCCGGTAGATGGGCGTCACCGACGCGCAGCTGCTGCGGCGTGCCCGCGAGGATCCCGAGGCCCTCGCGGAGCTCTACCTGCGCTACCGCGACCGGCTCTACGCCTGGTTCCGCTCGCGCCTGCCGGAGGCCGCAGCCTCGGAGCTGACCGCAGAGCTGTTCGCACAGGTCGCGCTCAGCCTCAAGCGGTTCCGCGACGAGGCCGGCGGCTCGGCCGCGCCGTGGCTCTTCGGCATCGCGAAGAACCTCGTGCGCCGCTACCACGAGTCGGGCCGGCTTGAGGACGCGGCGCGCCGGCGCCTCGGCATGCCCATTCGTTCGTACGAGGAGGACTTCGAGGCGGTTGACGAGCGCCTCGCGGCGGCTGCCTCGGCCGCCGCGCTGCGCGCAACGCTCGATGCACTGCCGAAGCTGCAACGCGAGGCGCTCGAGCTGCGCGTGCTCGAGGAGCTCTCGTACGAGGAGGTCGCCGGGCTGCTCGGTTGTTCCGAAGGCGCTGCGCGGTTGCGTGTGATGAGGGCGCTCGGCCGGCTGGCTCAGCCGCCTGCCTGAACGAGCGCGAGCACCGCCGGCCGTTTCGCGGCGGAGTCCCGCAGGCGCTCGAGGACGAGCTGCACGCGCTTCTCTCCCGCCGAGGCGCAGCGGTAGGCGGCGTGGACACGCCGCTTCGGCGGGTTTGTCCTGATCGGCCGGGCCACGAGGGACGACGGCAGGTCGAGCTGCGAGAGCAGCGGGATCAGCGCGAGTCCCACGCCGGAGGCGACGAGGTGGTGCAGCGTGCGGTGGTCGTTCGTCTCGGCGACGATCCGCGGCTCGAAGCCGGCAGCGAGACAGGCGCGCGGGATGAACGGGTGGCACGACGAGGCGCTCGTCGAGTTGATCCACGGCTCATCCGCGAGCTCGGCCAGCTCGACCGTGGCGCCGGCGGCGGCCGGGTGCGAGCGCGGCAGGACGACGTGAATCGGGTCGTCGAAGAGATGGACGAGCTCGATCGCGCCCGAAGGCCGGAGCGGCACGAAGTCGTACTCCCACAGGATCGCGACGTCGACCTCGCCGCCGCGAAGGCGCGCCAGCCCGATCCGCGGGTCGGCCTCGAGGATGTGCGCGTCAAGGCCGTTTGCCGAGACGGCGTCGGCGACGATGGTCGCGGCCGCGCTGGCAAAGGAGGCGATGCGGACGGCCGGCTCCGAGGCCCCCGCGACCGTCTTGGCCTCGGCCTCCGCCGCCGCGAGCTGCGCGAGGATCCCTTCGGCGCGATCGACCAGCAGGAGCCCGGCCGGCGTCAGGTGCACGCTCCGGCCTCGCCGCTCGAGGAGGTCGTAGCCGAGCTCTCGCTCGAGGGCGCTCACCTGCTGGGAGACCGCGGACGGCGTGAACGAGAGCGCCTCCGAGGCGGCTCTGATCGTGCCGTGGAGGGCGACCTCCCTCAGCGTTCGCAGGCGTCGTACGTCGAGCATCAGTTCTGCTTAACGATACGCCAAGAAACTCGTGCTGGCGCGCAGGCTCGCCCAGCTGGCACCGTGCGTTCGTGACCGCTCTGCGCCGGCTCGCATTCCCCTTGTGGCTCGCGCGCGTCCGTCTGGCGAGGCGCGGCTGGCGGCTCGCGATCGTCGTGCTCGGGCTCGCGGCGGCCACCGCGATGCTCGCGGCCGTGCTGTCGGGGAGCGTGGCGGCCGGGGACCGGCAAGTCGGCCGGCGGGTCGCGGAGCTTCCGGCGAGCGTGCGCGCGGTCCGCGCGAACTGGTTCAGCGTCGGCGGCCAGGCCGCGCCATACGCGACCCTGGACGGGCGCGTCCGGCGCGAGCTCCGGCGCGTGCTCGACGAGAGACCCACCGGCACCTCGCTCTACCGCGAGAGCCAGCTTGGCGGCGCGCTGCTCGGGCTCGGCGCGGTCGACGACCTCGGACGCCGGGTGCACCTCCGCTCGGGCCGCCTGCCCCGGGTGTGCCGGCCGGAGCGCTGCGAGGTGCTCGTGATCCGGCGAGGCGGCCGCATTCCGAACGCCCCCGGGCTCCGCCTGGTGCCCGTCGGCGAGGGCGACCTTCGTTCCGCCGTGCTGTTCGGGGACGCCGTCCCCGCCGAGAACCTCGCGCAGTCGGCGTTCTTCCGGACGATCAGCCGCTACCACCGGCCCGCGCCGCCGCCGCTCGTGCTGGCCAACGGCGTCGCCGGCCTGGATGCCTCGCCGCGCCTTCGCGACTCCTACCGCAGCTACGGCTGGGTCGTGCCGCTCGACCACGGCACCGTGCGCTCGTGGTCGGCGGACGCTCTGGCGACACGGATCGAACGCGCCCGCACCTCGCTCCAGGCGTCGGGCTTCGGGTTCGAGCTCGGCGCTCCGACCGACGAGTTGCGCGCCGCTGCGAGTGACTCCAAGGTCTCGGGGCGGCGGCTGTTCCTCCTCGGCGGCGAGGCGGTCGCGCTCCTGCTCGCATTCGCGGTGCTCGTCGCGGCGCGGCTCCGGCCCGACGTCGACGCGACCCGGCGGCGGCTGCGCGCGGGCGGCGTGCGCCGCTGGCAGGCCGGACTCGAGGTGCTGCTCGAGTCGCTCGCGGCGGCTGTCGCCGGCACGATTCTCGGCTGGGTCGCAGGCTCGGCCGTCAGCACCGCGATCGCCGCACGGAGCGGGGAGCCTGCCGCGGACCTTCTTCGTCATTCGGTTCTCTCGGGGCGTGGGGTGGCGATCGCCCTCGCGCTCGCCGCGACGGCGACCGTCGTCCTGGTCGGGGCGCTGACGATCAGGCCGCTAGCGCTCGGGCGGTTCGCGGTCTCGCCGCTCGACGTGGCGGCCCTTGGGGCCGCGCTCGCCGTGGTGGTGGCGCTTGCGCGCGGCTCGGCGAACGCGACCGAGCTCGTCTCGACGAACGGAACCGGGCTCGTGCTCCTGCTGCTTCCCGCGCTGGTCGGCTTCGTAAGCGCAGTTGCCGCCGCCCGCGTGCTGCCGTTCGGGCTGCGCCTGCTCGAGCGGGCCGTGCCGAAGGACGCGCTCACTTTCCGGCTGGCCGCGCGCGGCC